>OGPP01000303.1_pt1 | contig 55716 bp, 53 predicted proteins | sample 1553021 | NCBI WGS metagenome assembly OGPP01 (sample SAMEA2580217, study PRJEB22360) | human gut metagenome | biome: human gut; feature: human-associated habitat; material: faeces | place: Denmark | collected 2008/2010
TATATTTTTTTGGTCTTGCCATCTAAAATCACCGCCGTTTCTTTTTAGTATATCATGAAACGGTTTGTCAGACCATAAAATTAATTAAATATCAATGATACAGTATACTAGATTACTATGGCGTCACTACGCTGGAATACTTTGCGCTTACCTATTTTCGAATATATATTTCTTTATAGCACAAAAAAACTGTAATAAAGTTTCCTTCATTACAGCATTTTTGTACCTATTTTCACTTACCTTGATCTCAGCCAGAACATCAATTCCAATAATTTTATGTGCCATAATCAATATATCTAACAACTTATGGGGACTATGCTCGAAAAACATTGGAAGCAATATAGAACCCGAGTGTACACATTTAATTATCTAACTCATCTTCTATGTCATCAATTTGTTCATTAATAGCTTCCAGCCTCGTTTCTATATCTTCTAGCCTTTCCTCAGCATCCTCAATATTATCGCATACTATCCCAACTGGACAATTAGTAAATTCCATTTTACAGTTTTCCCCCAATATTACTGTTGCAATTTGTGATGTCTGAAACTGAACATTACCTTCCTCTTTAATACAAATGTTATTTATCTTTTCCTCGAGCTTTATAATTCTTTTTTCTAGTTCTAAAATATACTCTTTATCTGTCATTCAATATTCCTCCCTAATACATAGTCCTTCTAATTGATTATTCAACACCCTCATCAATAATATCTGCTTTGTTCTCACATTATAACTTGCCCTTCATTCAATATCTGTGTTTCTCCTAACAAGTACAAAGATTTAAAAGAATTTTATATATTTATTAGCACTTTTATTATAGCACATATAATACAGAAATCCAGTATTTTCAAATAATTTTTGAGATTTTGATTACCAATTGCTTGTTCATTATTTCGGCACTATTTGTAATATCTACTTAAATTCCTCTTGTAAATTACCTAATCATGGCGATACGAAAAATAGAATATTATCTCGCAGTCATACTCACATTTATATTCATTATAATAATGAAAAAACATATACTTTTATCTCATTCTTCTGAAAAATAGTTTAATATATCATTAAACAACTGGCTCATGTCACCCTCATCTCCCAAACAATATAAAGGCAAACCAATTTGAGATACCATTGTAGATTTCAAAGTTTTCAATTTATCCAAACTAATTTCTTTACGGCTTCCATATATCCCCTTCCAACTATCGCTAATGTCCATTGGGAACAAAACAAGTGCTAGTACTCTACTTTCAATCGCTGACTCTAGATACTTTATAGTGCGTTCAATATATTCTATATCGTCAAATGGATTAATGCACAAAATAGACGCATCTGGTTGAGTGCCTAATAAAAAAGCATGTTGGAGTAAACAATATTGTGAAAGATTACACACATCATAATTCAAAGTTCCTGACTGACTTCCAACAAGAATGATATCTCTATCTTCCAAATTATTTAAACAACTATTTAAATACTGGATACTCTCCTCTCCTGTCAAATGAACTGTTCCATTATAACCCATAGGAAAAATGTAATCCATCCCAAACAACAATGAATTCGGTTCCGTACCTATCTGTCCCACCTTATATCCCATCTCACAAAATCTTTTTCTAAGCTCTAATTGAAGCGTAAACTTTCCTTGCTTAGAACTAGTACCACAAACCGCTAATACCGGGGTTGAAATACGATATAACATACCTTTTCTAGAACATGGTATATTTTCTACCGAAATTTTAGGTATAAAGAGATTAGCTGAATTTTCACAATAAGAAAACTCATCAAATGCATAAATATTTTTTTTATGTTTATATGCTTCATTAATTAACCATTCGCTGTAACTAGGCCTTCCAATCATATTCTCCATCACATCCGAATGCCCGATGATAATTGTATCAAATTCTTCCCAAGCAATAGAATCTATATTCCTTATTTCCAGAGACAATGCATTATCATCCTTTAGCAAATAACTAGTATTTGCTCCAACTCTTGCAGTATATTTGGTATCATATACTGCTACTATGTTAAAATTCAACAAGTAGTAATATTTGAATAAAGCATGCATTTCTTTATTGAACGGATAAATTGCCACTCTTCTAAGGTGAAAGTTTATTTGCGGTACTTTACCATCTTTTCCTAGCTTTACAATTCTTTTCGCTCTATTTTGTAATTCCTCTAAAACCCTATCTATACCTATATAACCTTCCTTTATTATTCCTGCAACTATTACTGATATATGCGCACAAGCAAAACTAGTCCCCCCCATAAACAAAAGTGTCGGCGAGTTCCATAGCAATCGTTGTACTCCTCCCTTTCCAGCAATATTAACAATATTATCTTCATATATTTCATATTCGTCAATATATTGACAAAATGAACTAGAGGTAACACCTATAACACTCTTATATGCAGCGGGATAAGATATTGCACCCCCATTGTCAAATGCCGCAACAATAACAGTCCCTTTATTGGCAATACGGTTACATATAGATTCTAATTTTTCTTTTTCCTCGAATATTGTAGCTCCCAAACTCAGATTAATAAGTGCAGCATCAACATTATTTTCAATATATTCCATTACTTCACATAATTCAGCACATGATACTCCATTTTCCACACCATTCAACTTTATACTTAAAATGTCATAATCGTTTCTAACACTACGAAGTATACCATAAACTGCTGTTCCATGCCCACTTTGTCTTACTTCATCAGTATTACTACTATGAAGCAGTTCTATTTCATCAAAGCTATCATTCTTTAGCACTGGATGACTTCTATCTACACCACTGTCCACAAATACTAATTTTAGTCTATTCATCACCCCACCTCCTTATATAACGCCAATTGAGACATATACATTTTCCAATATACACCTTTATTTGCCATCAACTCTTCATGCGTTCCATCTTCTATAATTTTTCCTTCTTTAAAAACAAGTACACGATCTGCAAATCTCGTCGCTCCAAGTCGATGAGAAATCATTAATACCGCTTGATTATCCATTTTTTCTAAAAATCTTCTATATATCTCTGATTCAGAAGATGGGTCCAATGACGCTGTAGGCTCATCAAGTATTAATAGCTTTGCTTTATCTTTTAAAAAAGTTCTGCTAATTGCTATTTTTTGCCACTGTCCCCCTGAAAGATACGTTCCATCTTGATATGGTCCAATCATAGTATCCATTTTCTTCTCCATATCCATAATGAATGCTGCAGCCCCACTTTTATTTGTTGCATCCCAAAAATCCACCTCATCATGTTCGACATTGGCATCACCCATAGATATATTCTCACGAATAGAAAAATCATATTTCCCAAATTCTTGATAAATTGTAGATATATTTTGACGTATATATGTAAGATTATCTTTAATTTCCTTCCCTTGGAACAAAATATGTCCCTCATAATCGTCAAATAATCCATTAATCAAATTTACAAATGTACTCTTACCAGATCCATTCTCTCCTACTATTGCAATTCTATCTCCTGCCTTTATATCTAGCGTTATACCATTAATTGCATATGCATCTGCTTGTGGATATTTGAATCTGACATTCGAACACGCAATAAGTATGTCAGAGCTAATACTTGGAGTTACATCAACATCGACTTCATCCTCCATTTCCATAAACTTTATCCAATTTTGAATATGTAACGAATTGTCTCCCAAATTAATAAAAGCTCTAGAAATATCGCTCATATACCCATTAAAAACGTTAATACTACCATACACTAACATTATATTTCCAATATTGATGTTCTCAAATACAACTAGGTATACTGTATATATCAAGGCAAGTGCTTTAAAAACTATAGCCACTATATCAGATAACAGTAGTATACCGGCATACTTTATTGCCAGCTTAAAATTCTCTGTTTGTACTTCTGTAGATTTTACTCTCCATTTTTGAGAAAGAAAATCAAATAATTTAAATATTTTTATTTCTTTTATTGTATCTTTACTGACAAGACATTTCCAATATGCATCAGCCCATCTTTTTTGGGGTATTAACTCGATACTCAAAAAAAAGTTGTCTTTCATTCTTTTATAATAAAAATATATGGATAGCGTATTACCCACAAATACTAACAGTGCAATCTTCCAGTCAACTTGTATCAACGTCATTGACACAATTATCATACTCAAGCTACCACCTACTATAGGTGGTAGCGTATTCCAAGTCATCATATTCGATATTTTATTAGGTACTGAATCTGCTGTTTTTGTAATTTCTTCATATAATTCCTTGTTTTCGAAATATTTGTATTTGATTTTCGCACTTTTATACAATATGCTCTTATATATACTATCAGATATTACACTGGATACATAATTAGACCATGCAAAAAAAATTCTTCTTGACCCAAAGCCAAGAATCGTACATATAATAATACCTATAATCCCCCACTTTAAATATAAAGATGCTCGTGTTCCTTCTATATATCCTATCACACCATCTGCTATGAACATTTCGATTGTGGGCATTGCAACTGACACTGCATATGAAGACAAGGATAACATCCATAACACCAGCAACATTCTTCTTTCTTTTTTATCTAGAACAGCAATTGCACCTTTTACAGCTAATAATATATTATATAAGCCTCTCATTCTAAAACTTGTATGATGTTATTAGAAGCAAAAACAACATACTTCCTTTCTTTTTTTGTTTCGTGGTTTAATACATTCAGATACTGTGACTTTTGATTTTTACCTGTAGCTCTGACTACTCAACAGGAGTGTATTGCCATCTCTTTTATCTGAATTGTTTATTAGCTGGATGTTGCCGGAGTGTTTGCTCTGAGTACTTATTTCAATCAAGTCTACGATGATAATTGTTAGTGGATACCACGGTATCAGACTTTATGAAAGGGAGGTACAACCTCATGATTTACGTCGGCATTGATATTGCCAAACTTAACCATTTCGCCGCTGCGGTTTCTTCCGACGGCGAGATACTCATTGAGCCGTTCAAATTCAGAAATGACTATGATGGCTTCTATCTGCTGCTTTCTAAACTGGCACCACTTGACCAGAACAGCATCATCATAGGTCTTGAGTCAACGGCACACTATGGTGACAACCTTGTTCGTTTTCTTATCAACAAGGGCTTTAAAGTGTGTGTTCTCAACCCGATTCAGACTTCTTCCATGCGTAAGAATAATGTTCGCAAGACGAAGACTGATAAAGTCGACACATTTGTTATTGCTAAAACCCTTATGATGCAGGATTCTCTTCGCTTTTTAACTTTAGAGGATCTGGATTATCTTGAGCTCAAAGAACTCGGCAGATTCCGCCAGAAACTGGTGAAGCAGCGTACCCGTTTAAAAATACAGCTGACTTCTTATGTGGATCAGGTCTTCCCTGAACTACAGTATTTCTTTAAATCTGGCCTGCATCAGCACTCTGTCCAATGGTATGAGTTATCTGAATAGATAAAGAACTGTCATTGACACCGACAGACTTCTGTGCGAGAACTCTTAATTCTCTGGCTTTATCCTTATCGAAATGGCCGTGGGAAGCAACTTCGAGGATGTGAGCAAGATGGGTCATATGCATAGAAGAGATTGCATTAGGTGTCGGAGCCTCCTTAAGGAGGGTATAGACAGATTGAGTTATTGGATAGCCAGTTACTTCATACAGAGCTTGAAATGGCAAATCTTGTCACCTGCCTGCACTCTGTACTTATGACCGTTCCCGGAATTGGTTTCGTGAATGGCGGAATAATTCTTGGTGAGATTGGTGATATACACCGTTTCTCTGAACCAAAGAAGTTACTTGCATTCGCCGGTCTGGATCCGTCTGTCCATCAGTCTGGAAACTTCCAGGCACAGAGGACAAGGATGTCCAAGCGTGGTTCTAAGGTATTACGCTATGCCCTCATGAATGCAGCTCACAATGTTGTAAAAAACAACGCCACTTTCAAGGCTTATTATGATGCCAAGAGAGCGGAAGACCGGTCTCACTACAATGCCCTTGGACACTGTGCCGGCAAACTTGTCAGGGTCATCTGGAAGATGCTTACTGACGAAGTAGAATTTAACCTCGAATAAGAGGTCTGTATATCATAATCGATAGATTTTAAAAAGAGCTTTTAGGGAGCTTTATTAAAGTTACCCTTTTTTCACCCGAAACAGAAAAATAAATTTCTGCCTAATTTATACTTGACTTTTCATAGCTGGTCTCCTATATCATACCATTTAACTTGTTCATCATACAACCGTTTATATTCTCCATGACTACCCATAAGTTCTGCATGCGAGCCATCTTCCACTATTTTTCCATCCTTCAATACAACAATTCTGTCTGCTAGTTTTGCGAATCCAATTCTGTGCGATACTAATACAATAGTTCTTCCACGAAAAACTTCCTTTAGCCTTTGAAATTGATTTAGCTCCGATATTGGATCTAACTTCGCAGATGGTTCATCGTAGACCATCAATGATTTCTGACCCATGTTTGCTCTACTTATTGCCACTCTTTGCCATTCTCCTCCAGACAGTTCATTGCCTTCATTATCCAGTGTTTTTGACATGATTCCGTCTATTCCACATCGTTCTAATATATCTGTTGCAGCTCCTTGTTGCGAAGCCAATCGAATACTTATATCATCACAAATCTCCTCAATAAACCCATAACCAACATTCTCTCTAAACGAAAAAGGGTATCTGACAAACTCTTGAAATGCAATTCCTAACACATTTTCCTTATACGTTACTGCCTCCTTATTTCTAATTAATACCTTTCCTTTACTTGGCTTGTACAATCCCGTCATAAGATTTATTAAGGTAGATTTTCCACTACCATTTTCTCCAAATATAGCAACCGTTTCACCTCTATTAATCTTCATATTGATTGATTGTAAAACATTTCTTTCTTCTGAGTATGCAAACCATACATCCTTAAGTTCAAAATCAAATATGTCAGCAGAAGACATCATGTCTTCCCCAAATTGAATTTCTCTCTCGTTCACACTTGAATTTTCTATTATACTTTTAGCAATACCAATCTTTTCATTATCATAATAAATTGTAGAATATGTTGAAGTCAGCTCTTGCACCAAATTCATAGTGCTCTTACTTAATTGCCATACAACAACTATGTCTCCTGCTCCAATCTCTCCCATCTCAAACACCCAAAGTGCTATGAGTAATACAAGAATACTACTTACTTCAGAAAATACATGATAATATGCAAAATATGAATTAGACTTTTTATCATTTGCCAATCGTTCCATTCTCATTTTATTTGTTAAATCTGACCATTTATCAATTATCATATTCTGTGTTTGCCATGTTTTAATCTCTTTCATAATATGTCTATCAAAAAAAAGACTTCCCAAATAATATGCATATCTCCTATCTGTTGTCTGATCCAACCATGTATTATGGCTAATTTTCTTACTTAACATATTCATTCTATATGCTACAGCAAAGAATGCTATTATAGGCAAGATGCACCAAATTGATGTACGTGAAATAACAATTAATGAAATAACAAACGAAGCAAGTGAACTAATAAACGTGAACAAATTATCAATAATATCTGCTATATTGCTCATTCCTTCTTCCGCTTGTTGAAATTTATCGCAACATGACTTATCAAAATAACTCTGTGCCGGGAAACAACTCATGGCTTCAACTAAGTCATATTTCAAATGTATACCCAAACTAGCGTTCACAGATGTGGCAATTATCCCGCTTCCATAAAAGAAGAATGAATTTAATGCCAGAAGACAAACTAAAAACATCATCGGCATAATCATGAATTCATAGGATACCACATCTTGTGATGAAACCATGTCTAGAACTCTTCCAATTTGGATAATTACTGCTACAGGCACAAATGCTGTTGCTAGTGCTAAAAATACTTTAATTATTAATTTCGCTATACTGACTTTTGCAATTTGACGAAATGACCATATTATAATACTAAACTTTTTCATATATTACCTCGAAACTATATGAAGCCTATTGTACTGTTAAATTTCTTAATACTATTGTAATGTTTCTTACTAATCCCCAACTCATAAGATAGAATTTTTTAAAAGTGCTGTACAAAAAGTAGGCGTTAAAGAACGCTGAAGATTTTTGTGCAACACTCTCAAAAAATCAAATATCATAATATCACTAATTATTTATAAACACTCTTCGCTATTCCACAAATAGTTCAGTGCGGAACCTGCATAAACTTCCAATATTGGTTACTTAATCGGACTATACGGAACTAAATCAGTGCATGACTTTTACGCCCATAATTATCGCCATTAACATGCACTTCTATTATTACAATTATTGCCTGCTCCTTGACATGTTCCATTAGTGCATCCACTACCAGCTGCTTCATTCTCATATAACTTTACAATTGTTATATTTTTCTTTAAATTTTTCTTTACTAGCTTCTTCATACTTTTTCCTTTCTAACTACATGTTTTATTTGTACAATTATTACCGGATCCATTTGTACAAGTAGAATTTGCACATGTACCACCACATGATTCCTGTGTGTATAGTACAATCATATTAGTAATTTGAATTTTTTTCTTTTTTTTGAGTAACCTCATTATTTCACCTCCCTCTTGATTATTTCTCTATACTAACAGCATAAGAAGACTCTCACAATACGCATTAAAGGACCTCATATGTGAAATCAATAGGAATTCATCTGGTATTTCGATTCCTAATTTTTGCTCCACGCTGATAATAAAAGACATATAAACTAATGAATCCATAATGTAATCCTGAATATCAAAATCATTTTCTTGGTCAACAATCACTCCTATATCTTCAAAAATAGTCAACAATTCTTTTTTTACATCCTCAACACTCATATAGCGTCCCAACCTCTCATTTTTCTAAATACGGAAATCTAATACACTTGTCTATTAGCACAAGGGTTTCGAATATATTATTCATCTCACTAGGACATTTGGGCTCTTCTCTAGACCCATCGGCAAAATCAAATAAATTGACCTTGGGGCAACATGCTCCGAAACACAACGGACTAAACGCACAGTTATCACATTTAGGGGAATAACGCATCTGATTTCCTGTCCATTTTCCACTTTTCAACTTGTCAATATCTATACTGCCATTGGCTAAAAGTTTACCAATAGAGTATTTATCATCGTCTAACTCACACGTACACTTTCTTATATTCCCATCTGAACAGATGACATATGTGTTTACAAACGCTGCATAACACATACATCCGCCGGGACGATAAAATGATTCATGCGTATAAACATTAAATGGATATCCTTTTTTAACAAAATTTTGATAAACATATCCTATTTGATTCTCCTCTATACGCATCTGGAGCATCTCACTAAGCCTATTATTTCCCCCCCAATCACCTGCTGGTCGTAAAAAGAAACTAAACCTTTTATCTCCTTTAAGTAAATTATCAAAGAACGCAGTGAAATCATCCAAACTTAACAGTGCTTCATCTGTAACATTACTACGGATTATAATAGAAAACGTTGAAGTTTTGATATTTTGCTTAATATCACGCAAATTATTCGTTACCACATCAAATGTACCATCACCATTAATAAGCGGTTTTTTAGTATCATGGATCTCTTTTGTTCCATCTATTGTTATCTGATACTCTATCACATTTAAAGACAATAATTTCTTGAAATTTTCAAGAGATAATAAGTATCCATTTGTCGTGATATCCGAGATATATTTTCTTCTGGCTTTTCTGCAAATATCCATAAGATTGATTGATATATGCTCTATAACATCCATCGCAAGCAATGGTTCTCCTCCAAACCACGATACACGCAATCCTGAATATCTACCTATATTTTTTCTCACATACTTTATTACAGACTCTTGAATATCTTGTGGCATCTTTCCCTTTTTAAAGCTTTCATAACAGTATTTACATCGATAGTTACACTGTTCCGTTGGTAGGATGATCAATCTAAGAATACTTGCGGAACCATCAATAATATCTGTATATAAAGCCTCTCTTTTTTGCTTTTCATCTATATCTTCTTCAACAAGATACCCTTTTCTAATAAGACTCACAATGTTCTCATTAGATAAACTAGCATCTATAACTTTGTTACCCGGTCTAAGCAATTCCCTCACTTCATCTCGGTGCTTACTATCAACCCTACAAGCTGACGAAAGACCCTCCAAAGCATTAAATAATATTAATTCATCATCTGCTTGAAAAAGAAAATTGAACATTGAAGTCTTATAACCCATCTTCATTAATTCCCCTCCAATTGCTTTATATAGGTCGTATACCACATTAGTTCTTCTTGTTTTACATTTATAAGAAGACGCTGTGCCCTTTCTATTAACATTTTTTGATATACCATGTTATATTTCATCATAAGTCGAAATATCAATTCTGTTTTTTCACATAATGCTTTTAATGTTACCCAGCAATCACTATATTCATTAAAAGATAAATGTTTAATTCTTTCCAACATAAGTTTTTTATGCTCCCATAAGCATCTAAATGGACGAAGGTCTGCATCAGTTCCTGCCTCTATACTGCACATTGCCTCAATTAAAACTTCATAAATATCCATATTAAATAAGCTTTCGTTATGCTTGTCCGCTTCTGATTGCTTTTCATAAAACTCTTTTATTTCTTTCAATATACATTTTGTATCTAGCCTAATATCTCTATTAATGCTTGGTCTGAACGTGCAAAAGCTTCTTTTATTAGATATCTCTTTTCTCCCTTTTTTACTTAGTAATGATTCCACTATCTCTTGCATGTTTACTCGTAATAATTTAAGATGTTCCTTTTGATATGCTTGTACCATAAACTCTCCACTCTCATACCCATACACATAAGTATCGTGGCTAAAGTGTCTAAGCAAATAATTATCTGTATAAGACAAATAAAATTCATCGACATCATACAGCAACAAATAATTCCCTTGATCTATTCGCTCACACAGAAATTTCAACAAAGTATTTTTGTTAAAGTTTGAGACATTATACAAATTCATCTCTGCTAAGCCCCAAATACGGAACGAATCCCATAAAGAATCTGTAAACATCAAATTCATCTCCGATAATTGTTTCGTGTTCTTACATTCAAGTTTTATATATCCATTATGTAAAATATCAGCATACTTGGGATGTGCTCTCATTATACCCAGTACAAATGCCGAACTCTGATACGTTTCAATTGGCGGAAATATAAATGGTAATTCTGGCATAACAACCTCGTTTAAAATGCATAAAGATTAATAACATTCCTCATTCTACCCACTCTTCAATGCAAACAATGGGACTATATCTGAACCTTAGTTAATGATAACTCGCAAAATGAAAAATTATAAATTACTAATAAATCTTTTGATTATTTATATCTTTTACATCGCATGTTAACTCTCAACTACATTTTATACACTGGTCGCTCATCAATAAACTATCCCTGGTTCCTATTTTAACTACTTTTTGTTCTTTACTCTTTTGGAATCACAGAATCTACTTTATCCATTAGAATATTTCCTTGTTGTTGCTCTCCAGCTAAGCTTTCTGAAATGCTGTAAGTGAATCCATAATTCCTTTCAAAGCATTTTCATCTAGACTCATAATCATATCATGTTCTTGCACTTTTACAGAATCCTTTTCTGAAACAACTTCATTTCTAGTCTGTCCAATCTGTCGCTCTCGTTCCTCGATTACCTGAAGCACCACTCTGCGTATTCTCTCATAATCATAGGCACATCCGGTCGGAACCGCTTCTCCACTTTCCTGCATGTCCTGGTACAGCATTACGGCCTTTACAATATACTGGGCTTTTCCTCTGCCCATGCTGTTTAAAAGTTCTGCCACATAAATATGGTCCGGGTCGTCCTTCTTAAAACCAACTGTCGTTACAAAGGGATTTTTCTTTTCCATGGCAATTACCTGCCTTTCTTCTGAATCCTGTAAAGCAGTTCATAACCCTTTGCATTGGCACAAATATCTTCGATTAAGATGCACTTGCCCACCTTACCGGACTTCTCCAGATACTCTCTTAATAGAAGTGCACCGCCTCCGATGAAAACTACACAACCGTTCTTTAAATCAAGTCCCAGTTCTCGAAGTGTACCGAGTAAATCATCCACGTATGTTTTGGTCATTTCCTGCACCAAGCTGACAATATCCGTATCATAATCCGTTTTTTCACCTTTGATAATGCTATCAATGTCCGGTTCGTCAAGCAGAATATCATATTCTGAGTTTGCACGAGAACTAATCTTGTTATACAAAGTAATCGCGCCCTTTTCCAATGAATCACATACCGACAGCTCCGGAGAACCATTTCTAAGAAGTAGATAATCCAGTGTAAATCCGCCAATATCCACAGTAACTACTTTATTGTATCCCTGAATCTGCGGGAAAATGGTCATGGCAACCGTATAGTCCTGTGGAAATGCCACTACATCGTTAATCTTAATAGTGTACTCTCTTCCCTTGTAAGTGAATACCTGCTTACCCCTGTACTTAAAATAATTCTGAAACTTCTCAAAAAGAGCACCGTAATGCTTGGGTGGAAGACCTACCGGCAGATCCACATTCAAAACAGTATTTTCTACATCAACTACTTTTCCCTCTGCTTCCATTGCAATAGCGAACAGTGTCAGAATGAAAAACCTTTCGTCCTTGGTCTTATGCCTCAATTTCCAGAATGGCAATAACATCCCCTTCTGCAAATATGGCTGCATCTTCTTTACTAATGGAGGCTTCGGTTTCCTCCTCACCGGTTTCTTCCATCTCTGTCTCATCTTCCTGCACTTCCTCCAAATTCTGCTCAAATTCCTGCGTAAGCTTCTCTGTCTCCCTCATCCCGGTGTAGTGATATACAATCGGAATGGCAAAAAACAAAATACCCATCACTATGAATAGTGCTGCAAACACTTTTCTTCTGCTCATAAAAATTTCTCCCATCAGAAATGCCCCGCCATTAGCAGGGCACATCTTTATCTTGGTTTGTCTTGCCTTGTCTGATAAGGCAACTGGTTTTCCGCTACATTCATGCTCTTTTCTTCCTCAATCCCTCCAAGGTCTGCATCCGCAACCTTTTCGTTCTCAAGGTCGAGCTGGACATTTAGTTCAAACTGCCTTGCAAGCTTCTGCTGAAGTTCCTCTTCGTGCATGAATGGTTCCTCATACTCTTCCTTCGATGCAGCCAGATCGTTTTCGTACTGCTCTATCTTTTTTAAGAGATATTCCTCATTCTCGTGAATCCCGCTAAAACAGTTTTCAAGCTTTACCATATTGCCCACCAGGCTGGTAGAAAGCTCTACCTTATACTCTGTCTTTCCCCGAAGGATTAAGTAATTCACTCCCATGAAATTCTTCTCTACAAGAAGCTCAAACCCATGGAAGCTTCCAAGGGCAGTTGTATCTCCGGTCTTACATTTACTTACCGCTTCTAGCATAACAGCACCGCCATCTGCCCTTTCCGTATAAGTAAACTTGCCTACTGTGATTGCAAAGTCCGGATGCTCCAGCAACTCTCTATCCCGAAGCTTGATGTCTTCCCTGACACAGACAAACTTCTCATTTGCAGCCTTTATCAGCTTCGGATTGCTTAAACTGTAAGTATTGTACCGCAGGCTCAACAACAATCAGAGTGACTACACCCACTATTTTAAATGGAACATCGTACACCTTTCCCGCACATGTTTTTGCATATTTTCGATAAAATAAAAAAACAACCCTGCGGGCATAGGAAAAACTCGCAAGATCATTCTAATGTTGTATGATAGTATTAGAGATTAAGGAAGGAATTTTATAAAGCCATGAGCCCAGAGAAAAAACAAAAGATTGAAAAAAATCTGAAGATTATCGCAAAAAGAGAAGGCATTACGCCAGAGGAAGTCAAATCCGAAATCGGGCGTGCTGTTTCCTATGCCATGAAAAGCAGCGATCCGAAAGCACAACGCTTCTGGAATAACTTTCCATGTGAAGGAGACAGTCCAACTGTGGAGGAAGTCATCGCTTATCTTGCCGAAAAACTGTCAAAAGAGATATAGTAATGCGGCAGGACACTATTTACTCAAATAGTTATCTATGCTGTCTATCAAAGAGTATTTTAGCAAGTATCAGTTTTCATCTAAAATATACCCACTGCAGTTCCGCAACAACATATCATGCATAAATGACTTTAAACATATGACAGCGAATGACTTATTCTTCTCCATCTATCACCAAAGAACACATATCATCTTCTTCATCAGAATACACAACCGTTGCCATTTCTCTGCCTCCTAACTTTATATCCATATTTCTATATCGGAATATATTATCTCCTTACATACTAAAACTCCAAACTATCCTCATTGAGCAGAAAATATTTCATGCCCATGATCACAAAGCCTTCCTCATTTCTCCAAGGCTTTTTTGTTCCATTTACTATAACAATCTTCTTAAATGAATCCGGAATATTTCGAAGTGAATTAAGTTCCTGTGTTTGCTTTTCCTCAGAAGTCATATCATAAGCCACCTGAATGTAATATCTCTGACTGCCCTGGTTTACTACAAAATCAACCTCTAGCTGCTTATGAACTCTCTTTCCGTCACTATTCTTTGCAAATACATCCACAATACCAACATCTACATTGTAGCCACGCACAAGCAACTCATTATAAACAATGTTCTCCATAATATGAGTCGGCTCCTGCTGTCTGAAGTTTAGTCTGGCATTTCTAAGTCCTATATCCGAAAAATAGTATTTCAGATTGGCTCCTACATATTTTCTCCCCTTAATATCATACCGGTCCGCTTTAGAAATCAAAAATGCCTCTGCCAAATAATCAATATGATTGGATATAGTTTTATTGCTGTAATTGATACCTCTCTCACTTTTGAAAGTATTTGATATTTTTGTTGGATTGGTAGGTGCTCCTATGGCAGAAGCAAGAATGTCCACCAAAGTTCCAATCTCATCAACATTTTGAATTCTGTTTCGCTCTACCACATCCTTGATATAAACATTGGTAAAAATATTTTTAAGATACTCAGCCTTCTGGCGTTCTACAGAAAATTGTGCCACTTGTGGTAAACCACCGTATATCATATATTCTTCCCAAGCATCATCATAATCTCCATCATAAGCCGCATAGAACTCTGCAAAAGACAACGGATAAATTCTGATTTCATCTCCTCTGCCTCTAAATTCAGTTACAATATCACTAGATAAAAATTTCGAATTACTGCCGGTTACATACACATCAATGTTACTGATACGAAGCAAACTATTCAGCACTTCTTCAAATCGTGGCATAAACTGTACTTCGTCCAAGAGCAGATAATACTTCCGGTCATCTTCCACCCGCTCTTTAATATGCTGATAACACTTCTTTGGATCTCTCAGTTCCTCATTTTCAATGCCATCTAAAGCAATTTCAATGATGTGGTCATTATCTACACCATTTTCCAATAAATATTTCTTAAACAACACAAATAACAGGAATGATTTGCCGCATCTCCTGATTCCCGTGATAATCTTAATCATTCCGTTATCTTTTCTTATCTTTAACTGTTCAAGGTATGAATCTCTCTTAATCTCCATAGTGATACTCCTTGTTTTTGTGCGTTGCACGTATTTTGGTAATGTTATTTTACCACTAAATTATTTTTACTTCAATAGCCATTACTATTTTTTGTGCATTTGCACTTTTTTATGTAGCAATTATAGAAGATATGCAAAAAGGATACCTACACCATGTACTATAACACGATGTAAATATCCCTTTTTCTTGATAGCTACAACACAAATAGATAAACTCTCAGAAATTAATCAATCTTTTCTCCATATCTATAATTTGACGTAGATTCCAAACACCACAAATCTTCTCCGTATGGAATATCCAATGTATGGTTCTCGCTTAACACATATTCTTTGCCATTAAGCTTAAACACACTTCCCGGCTCATAATTCATAAGCTGATACCCTGTCGCTTAGCCCGCTGTTGCGGCATTCCATGATGAGTCGGTATTGCTCATCAGCAGTTCGTTTTACGGTCTGCATAAGTGTAACCTCCATAATTGTAGTAAAATACTGATCTACTGCTAAATCCTAGCGCCGGATCATAGAGTAAAATGCTGGCATATGTGATTACTACTATTATGGCAAATATATGACCAAGGGAACATATACCCTTATATTAGGGGGCTTACGAACGGGTGTGCAATCTGTCAAAACATCTCCAGAAAACACACCCATTAACAATATTCATTATGTCTATGCTCGATCTCTTAATACCAGCCGAGTATTATAAATTGAGATTCATCAATGCTAATTTCCGATTTTTTCAAGCTATAGGTTACATCATCAAAACTAATTGATTTATCATTTGTTAAAACAACATACGTAACCTGCTTTTCACCTTCAATACCTGAAACCTCTATTTTATAACTATAATTTAAGTCTTTGTAAGTATATGTTCCATCATCGTTAATAACATAATCTACCTCTAATTCTTCAAAATCAGTTTGTTTTTCATTTGACGATGATCCACAACCACTTAAAATATTAATACAAATTAATCCAAACATAATAGCAATACCAATTTTTCTTTTCATAATAGCATTCTCCTTGAATTACTATGGAATATACGCTTGTATTGAAGAAGAACCATAAAAACTCTCCATTTCTGATATGGTTGTTGTATACACACCATAATGTCCAAGTTTTGAAGTACAACTTGTTGCACTGCCGTTTATCTGTTTTGTTGAACTTTTTCTTTGTTTCCTTCATCTGCTCAAAGGCATTATCCACCTGGCAGTTTATGGCTGATACAAGCCTGCCATTCTGTGTCTTTTCCGGAACAGTAATATATTCAAGGGCAGACTTCAAATGCTTTCCATGAAAACTGCTTCCGCAATCCTTCATATGAAGAATCTTACTGATTGCCAAGCCGCACCACCACCTCTTTAACTGTATTGTTGAGTTTTTTCATATATGCGATAAGCTGCTGTCTGTCCTCTTTTGAATACAACTCATAATTGGGATGATGCACAATCTGGTTGATATTCACACCGATATGATTTACCTCATTTATCAGCTGTTTAAGCTCTTGTCTGATTTCCGGGTAATCGTTTGGCGTCTGGCTGATTAAAAGCCTTAAATATTCTGCCTCATTCATATGAAAAGCCTCTGCTTTTTCAGACAGAAGTCTGCTTTCAGCTGGTGTAAGTCTCAGCGTCTTTTTGACGCAATGAATCTTATCTGCCATTATCTGGCACCTCCCTTAACAGGCTCAGACCGGATAGAATCTGTAAGTTACTTAACAGACTGGTCAATACCAACAAGTCCAAGTCTTTCAATGAAAGCATCTGCAAGCTGTACGGCAAGGGTTTCTATCTCTGCCGGGTATTTTGTCTGTTCAAACATCTTATCAAGTCTTATTTCATCCTGCTTTAAGCTTGCGAGCTTCACTTCCAGCGAACTCTTATCCTGTCCTTGTGAATGTTTGGATTTCGGTTTGATTTGTCAGCGCTGCCTTATCATATACCGATTTTAGGTATAAAAAAATAAGGACTAAATTAGTGCTAACCCCTTGATTTTACTGGGTTTCTCTAACTTTGTCCTTATTATAACGCGCTCATCATCAATCACAATGTAATCAAAATAATCCCTTGCAAAATAGTCATCATTTAAATATTCCGATTTTCCAAGCGTCATGACCGAAGCAAAAATTACAGACTTGTCCGTACATTTATCCGCTCCCCGGAAAAATCCATAGTCGTCGGAATTCCTAATATTACGAAACGTTGTCGCCGCCTGATTTAAAATTTCCTCTCGATGCGCAACAAACAAAACTCTCGCATACGATTTCGAATCAAAAGCCGCAATACAGGTCTTTCCAACACCGGTCGCCGCCTGCACCAAAGCACGCTTCGCTCCTTCTGCACGCGTCGCTTCAAGTGCACAAAGCACTTCAATCTGTGCTCCGCGTGGCTCGTAGATCATGCGCACATTTGTATCCTGCTCATCCTCCTGATCATACTTATCCAGATCTTTCGCTACCGCCGGGCGATGCCAGTTCTTGGAATAGCGCTTGAGTTCTTCACCATCAATCACGATTGAATGATGTTCAAACAACTCCTCAAATGTTTCATAAAACTTCTGATAACTCTCAGGATCTGTCATACTGTTAAAACGATAATTCCATTCAATTCCCGAAGTTAATGCACTTCTGGAAACATTGGATGAGCCGATGTACATCTCACTGTAAGCAGGATAATGGAACATATATGCCTTCGGGTGAAATGAGCGCTTGGGATCATTATAAAAACGTAAATCCACCTGCTCACCAAGTTTATTCTTGATCAGATACAAAGCAGACGGTTGCGTAATTCCAAGATAATTTCCCGTAAGAATACGAATCTTCGCACCACGTTGCAGTGCCTGATCCAAGTCTTTTAGTATCATCTTTACACCGGACTCCATCAGAAATGACACAATAATGTCGACTCCGTCTGCCTTCTTCATACTACTGGACAACTTAGAATACAAATACATTCTCTTGTCAAATCCACCTGTCATCACATCTGTCGAAAAGCATTCCGTTAAATTCATATTCAAATTTTCCGCAGAATTAAATTCAGCCATCTCTCGTCTCCTCTACCCGGTCTGACATCTCCGGTAATCCACGATTCCTCAATCTTTATTCCGTCCACATCCGATACAAATTCTCGAAATGTCTCTTCCGTAAAATCTGTAAAAAAGCGTCCATTCCGTTCTCCCTCAAATGTTCCATACTTAAATGAAGTATAAATAATTCCGTGTTCCTTTAACGCTGCTATCATCTTCTTTAAGACATCCTTTAACGCATCCTTCGGAAGATGCAGAATCGACGAACAGGCCCAGATACCATCGTACTGCGCCTTCGCATCCAATTCCTCAAACAGCATCTGCCGCACAAGAATTCCTGTATATTCACTTGCTAACCTGCACAACTCTTCCGATCCATCTGCCGCATCAACTTGCATTCCCGTATCCAGAAAATACTTCGTATCTCGCCCCGAACCACATCCAAAATCAAGAATGGATGCGATTGGCGGAAGAAGATTCAAAAATTTGTCCTGCGTTTGCGAGAAGTCGACGGAAAGGGTGGATGAAACGAAAGAGTGAGCGTTGGTGTTGTAATAGTTCAGTGTATTATCATCCATTATTCAATCACATATTTTCCTATTTTCACCGGATTTATCAATTTCACCTTTTCTCTTTCAATTATACTCTCCATCCCTCTAATCTCTTTAAATATCTCATCCATATGTAATTCATTTTGATTACTATATTTTTCAAATAAATGTGCAAGCACAAAAATAGGAAGGGCATGTTGATTATTTTTATTATCATGAAATTGTATCCGTTTATCTACAAAAAGATATAGGACATCCAAATCATCAATTGCTTCAAAGTTAACTTTATCATAAAAAATTTTAGATATCCTATCCTTTCCCAAACTCAAATAGAATTGATGTTTTTCTAATTGTTTTGAATAGATTTTTTTAATAGCATCTTCTATTTTCAAATAGTCATCTCTATTTAAGTACAGATTCTCTTTCCATTTGCATTCTAAAATCAAAAGTTTTTTTGTAATTCTATCGTAAATTGCTACATCAATATCACTTTTTAAATCCTTTCCCTTATATTTGTTTAAAGGATCATCATATACATAATTGAATCGTATCAATAAATTTTTAAATTTCTGACCATGATTCACTATATAATCTACAATAGATTGCGATACTGTTTCACTTTTCTCATAAAAATCCACCGACTTATAATAATGTCCATTTACAAGAGAAAACTGAAAATCGTTTAATACGATAGAACTCGGAATCCAAATAACATTTTCCTTACAAACTATAAATGGAAATTCTGTAAATGATCCACCATCTATTGACTTATCTACAGAAAAATACCTTATATAACATTTAACAACCTCCTTCGATAATCCCACTTGACTTCCAAGCGCTATTAACTTTTGAATTTTATACTGACAATAATACCTTCCCGTTCCGTATCCTGTCGCATGAGTTAATACTCTTTTTATCGTATCCACTCTACTTAAATAGTAAATTAATGCTAAAAACGAGGCTATCTCATCTTTACTGTTTATTACGGGTTCACCCGTATCTCTATATCGACTTTTCAACGTAGAACTTGTTATTTTATTTATATCAATTAAAATTCTTTTTTTACACAACCGAAAATATTCATCATCAATTTTTGTTGTCATTATGCGCAATATTCCCCAATATTGAACAATCAATTGTGGATTATTTGTCAATTCATAAACATTAATTTTTTTTAATAAATACTGCTCACACTCTACAAAAATTTGTTTCTCCTGCTGAGCTTCTAGTTGATCATCTAATCCATAATAATAAATCATTTCTTTGTTATATTCATTTGATATGGTTGGAAAATAAAATGCCAGATTTCCACTTTTTTCTTCCCTAATCTCAACTTTTGCAGCCCCATCTCGTATACTCTTAATTTGGTTTGCTTTCACATATTCATCATATCCGGACAATACCCATTCGATAAACTCTGTTTCTCTAGGTAAAAATTCACCATACCCTCCCCCTTGATACTTTAACTTTTTTTCTTTTGTCAGAATTTTTTTTACATACCAAAATATAGCTTCTCGCAAAGGATTCACCGTAAGCAAAAGCTCATTATCAGCAAACAACCCCAAACAAATTGATTTCATCGACATATCATTGAACTTTTTTTCAACAATACATAACGGATATATTATTTCTTTAGAGAAATCACCTTCTACTCTAGAGAACACCTTCTCAAAAATTCGATCAATATCATTTATCATTTCTGCATATATTTTTTGTCTTAATTCATATTCTTCTTGACGTTCCATACTTTTCTTCCCCATAGTATATTTTTCTTACAACGATTAAACTATTGTATCTTTATTTGTAACTGTTCATATAAAGAATTAAACTTCATTGAAAAAACTTGTTCTGCGATCAACGTTTCCACCGTCTAAGCTGCTTTTTTTATAGTCATACTTATTAACATCAACTCCCTACCCCCATATTTGATATAATTCTTTCTTAAATCATTCAGAATAGCCGAGGATTCAAAATTATCTTAGCAACGATACAATTCCAATAGCACAACTCATCAATGCTAGTATACATGCAGAATACGCATATATCCTTTCGCTATTCGTTTCATTGCCAAATGAATTTCCAGAAATAATTATAATACTACCTAATGCCACCATTAAAAGACAGATTCCTAATAGCGATAGCATATTCCTTATTTCATGTAATGCAATCCCCAAATATAATGAATAAATAAATCCTGTCACTCCCATTATCCATGCAATTGTACCTATTATTAGCATAATTGCAGAAACAAAAAAAACAAGTACCAGATCATATAATTGCTTATTTAGCAAAAAATGTTTACTTATTACCCAAGGGAAAAAAAATACATTAAAAAAATACAATACATTCTCATACCATTTATATTTTCTTTTCTCTATATTCGTTTCTACATTACTTTCAATCTCTTCTCCCTCTTCTTTTTTAATTCGCTTGAATGCTCTATAATAAGCTTCTGCCTGAATCTCTATCATTTCATCTTTTGAAAGATTATTAGCAATTGGAAGATTCTTTTTTGAATTCTTTTTCTTCATAATATTCGCCATTCCCTTTAGTAATTTACAGCTTTTCCCAAAGAAATTTTTTTCACTTAATATTGCCATTTTTGACAGACTATAACATTACCTCTTGTTCATACTTTCCCATTGGTGAAATACTATCCCTCACTATGAACGCACCCTTTAAATGTTCATATTGCATGCCTGCTTTCTTGACAAATTCTATTGATTGTGACGAACTTGCCGACAATATTACTTCTATACTACATTTTCCAGATAAATTTTTGCCATTCCCCAATGGTTGCGACGCAAAACAATTATCTTTACAAATCGCTTTACAAGAAGGTCCCCATATTTGTCCATTTGGAATTATGCTTATCATAAGCTCCGCACCGTCAAACAAATTAGTTTTTCCTGATACGATAAATTTTCCTTCCTCATTTTTCTTATATTTAATTTCCATACTAACTTCTATTGCATCATCACACATTGGAATTGTTTGAATAAAAGGATGTATCATCTCCTCATCTGAATCCTCTTTATAAAAATCAGATATAATAGTTGATCCAGCGTTATTTTGCCAAGAAAAATCTCCATCTTTCTCTTTTAATGGTTCTATCGTTTTATTTTCCCAAGATGGATTTATCCATCTTCCCATAAGTCTCCAATTCTTATTTTCTATATCTAGTGTTGAGAATCCTACATATATCCATATAACATCTGACACATTTTCATAGTTTTCACAAACATGACGAACTATTTCTTTAACATGCTTAATAGATAAATTGACATTCAAAATTTTAATGCATATATTTGTATTTCGTCTATTTGATTTTCCACACTCAATTTCACCTATCTCATAATCATTCTTATCTATGTGATAATTATCTTTTTTATACTTTTGCTTTAAATAGATTCCACCTGATGATAGTTCTGGATATACCGAGCGTACATTAACGCCCTTCTCATCTAATTCCGAACGAATTACTTCTTTATATGTTGCAGGTATTCGAAAAACACATACTGGCAGAACCGAATCCAGAGTAACAAGTCCACCATTTTCATCATCTGCACATATGAAAAAACTGCCTGCTTGAGCCACAATTCTTTCATTTCCAACATTCAAATCAGCAGACTCTTTCAAAAATACCGGCGTATGAATGAAGCTATGAATTTGCTCCTCAGTATAAACTTCTTGGCGTTCTTGTTTAATTCTCTGAGCGATTTCTTTATCCGATAAATTGGGAAAACATGCATGAAGTGATAACGCATATACCTCCGGAGAATCGACTTTTTTGCCATTTCTTATATACATGAAAACATATCCATCCTCATCATCAGCCGTACCCTGTTTCTCACAAGCAAAATATAATGCAATAAGAGGATTTACGGTTATATCTAATAATCTCGTTGGCACACTATAATGTTGAAATAATGCAAGTTGTCCTATATAGCCTCTCGCTCTATTCATCTCGTTACTATACATATGTATCATATCTTGATACATATTTCCCTCATTTTCCCAATACCCCTTATCACGTAAAATTCCCGGCTCTCTTTTAGGAAACTCCTTTACTTCACCACGGAAATATATTTCATCATAACATTGTTGATATCGATCCAATCTTTCTTCAAAACCGGATACGCTAATTATTTCATCCTGTGCATGCATATACTTTTCCCCTTTACTTATACTTGTCATTCACACATAACACTGCATTTTCAAACACGATTTATATGCTCCATCTTCTGCATTTCACTAACCTATGTAAGTGGGAAGTTTCAAATAAAATGATTCAATAAATTCATTCGAAAACAATTGTCCCATGTTGTATGCATTATAGATGATCTCAAACATACGTTATATTACAATATATTTCTTGCTGTATCTTTTCTCTAGACGCTTGGTTATGACATTCTATGGGGCTTCTTCCAATCAACTTTTTCTTAATTAAATCGTATTTCTAATCATCCATATCAATGATAAGTGCTTTACATATGCCACCAATTCGTGAAACAGCTTTCCCGTCTAATATGGTCACCTTCAACTCTATAGATAATTTATTCGAAAGAAGCCTAATACAATTAATAATGTTGAGAGGATCTCATGTCTATTATACTCCCCTTCCCCCTTCATTTCTACAATATACATTATTTTTTTAGACATTTTTCGACTACTTATCTTTCTCTGACAAATAACACATCTTTACCAGTCCTCCCCGGTCTCATCCATCGCATCATCCACCCCATCCGCATAATCACTGTCGCTGTCATATCGGTCATAATCGTAATCGCCGTCCATGTAGATATCGTCATATCCATTATCATAAGAATCATAGGTGCTTTTTCCGGAGCTGTTCTTCTTTGTGTCGTTGCTATAACTACGATTCGTACTTTCCTGATCACCCGCAGAAGAACTGTCGGAATACTTGCTATCATAGGTAGAACTTCCGTATAAAGAGTATCTGCTGCCAGACGATTCATGAAGATAACAATAGTTGCTGCTACTTGCCTGTTTGTTATTGCATCCTGCCTTTGTGCACTTTGGTTCGCTGGCTTCCCCGATGCTGCCGATCACATAAAGGATACCGATGATTACCAAAATATTGCAACTCTCTGTCCAAATGAATTTTTACTCATATAACTCCGCCTCCTTGTTTGTGCCGCAATTTTCTATCCTATCTGCAACTACAAATTTGCAAACAGATCTCCGATCGTGCAGCTTAGGTGTTCCTCTGTCTCCGGCATCGCATAGCTGATATTACGGTTATGGATACCTGTCATATTTTCAATGAAATGCTCAATCACGCCATATTCCGGATGCACATACTGGCAAATCGATCACTAAATAATTCATAGGTACCTCCTATCTTCCGCTTTCGGAACCGAACAACATCGTAAATAAATAGAGCCACCCCAAAAGCTTTTTGCTTTCTCAGGATGACTCCATTATGCCAAATTACAAGTCCATAAATCTCCACTTGTAATTCGAATCTTTGTTCTATTTTTCTCGATACTGCTCTGCCAATCGTTTGATTTCTTCGTTTACCTCATGCACCAGATTTTCCGGTCCGATGATTTTTGCTCCGCTTCCTAATGCCATGACCCAATGCACAAAATGTTTGCTTGCAGCGACTTTTACCGCTACTTTAAAATGCTCGTCATCAACTCTGCTCATCCGCACTTCCTTGCCGAACCGGTCGATCATCACTCCCGCCAGGCTGTTTTCACACAATATTTCTACGGTCTGTTCTTCTCCGTCAAACATGTTGAACATCTTTTTCGCGTAGGCTGCCATATCCACTTCTTTGAATTTCTTCCTGCCCTCGCGTCTGGTAGATTCCACTTTGATCTTAAGCATTTTGTCCACGCGGTATGTTTGATTCTATCTGCTTTTGCATCATAGCCTACCAAATAGTAATTCTCATCATCCCACGATAAGCCCCACGGGCTGATTACATAGCGTTCGCCATTTCTTCGCAGTTCCGGTTCTTTTTGCACATTCCACTGAAAATACTGAAAGGAAATCTGAAGATTCTTGGAAATCGCGTTATGGATTGCATCGACATTTTCCATGATGTCATTGTTCATTGCTTTGACGCGCCCTGCGACATATACCTGACGCTGCAACATGGAAGCCTGCGGTTTACTTGCCAGACGCTCGATTTTCTGAATAAGTTCATTGGATTTTTGCTCGGTGATAAACTTTGCCGACGCAACCGAATCCACAAGAAGTTTCAACTCCGCCAGTTCAAAATCGCGATTGATCACCTGATAGTGAGAAGTTCTTCCATACTGTGTTTTCTTAATTTTGATGCCGAAATCATTCAGCTGCGCAATATCATCATATAGGCTTTTCCGTTCTGCCGTCACATTGTAAGCTGCCAGTTTGTCTATGATGTCCTGCAAGGTAATATCATTTTTTGCGTCCGTGTACTCAAGCAATATTTTTGCAAGATATAAGATCTTTAATTTCTGATTACTTCTCGGTCCCCGTCTTTGCTTTTCTTCCGGAGCGGATAATTCATCGGGCATAGTTATACCTCCACAAGCATTGCTCTTACCGCTTCGTTGTATTCTTCTTCCGAATAGTCCTGAAGAATTTTTTCTTTTGATACATCATACTTAATCATATTTTGAATTGCTTCGATTCGTTCGGCCTTTCGCCCTTCGGCACGACCCTCGACACGGCCTTTTGCCTCTCCTAATTCGCGTAATCGTTCTGATTCGAGTTGCAAAATTTTTCCACCCATAAGATCACCTAACCTTTCTCTTACTTTCTCATTTTCCTTTGGAATGATATGATCTGCAATCTTTTCGATAAGTGTAATTAAATCGATATAAAGAGAGGATTTCTTATCATCCATACATTGCTCCAATGCATCACTGATTTTTTGATAGTCGGCTAATAATTGTTCCAGCTTTTTCGTGTTATTACCTGAATTTTTCAGGAAGCTTTCGTACCGCAGAATATGATATGGAAGCAGTATCAACAGTCTTTTTTCGATTATCGAATCCACAGTGTAATTTTGTACCCGCAAGATTGGAACTCGATAAAGAATCTGTTGACCGTCTGCAAACTTCACAATTGCCTCGTGATATTCCGGCAGACTGTGTTCTCGGTGGTTTCGAATATACAGCACGCACGATTGCGGAAACTCAATTTCAAATACTCCATTATTTTTTTCTGCAAGTTCGAGTGCAATTGAAAAATCATATTCAAACATTCGGATTACCATTCGTCCATCAAGTGAAGACTGACATTCGAGATGATAAGTGTGGTCCTCAATCTGCAGAATGGAATCTGTAATAATCTTTCCGAACTTCTCATAGTGTTCATTCCGCAGCTGCTGAAAATGAATATCTTCCGGATAATTCGTCTGGAACACTTCGTTGATCAACGGAATCAGAAGAGCTGGCATTTTCTGAGCGATAGTTCGAAACACATCGTCAAAAATAGTGCCATGAACCTCTTTCTTTGGTTCCGTAGTTACATCTTTGGTTTTTCCCATGTAATATGTTACCTTTCCTTAAGTATATAGCAAAAAGAACTGATTTAACAGTCTTTTGTGAGCTAAAAATAGTTTGTACATTATTAAATTTTAAAATTGATTGGTAATGCGGACGATACGCCCGAACATATGAAATTTCTTAGGGATATGGTAAGGCTATATGAATAAACGCCTTGTGTGCGCATTATAGCACTTATGATGCATTATGTCGAGATATTTTTAAGTGATTATTTACTGATCGGGTTTTGGTTGTCGATTACTATCAGCAATTTCCTGCTGAATCCATGTCATGATTACATCCACCAGATAGTCCTGCTGCACCTGACTTAATTTCCTTCCCGGCTGCATTTTATGCCATTTCCGTATGCATTCTCTGCAACATGTCGCAGTTGCATGCTGTGCAATAAATACAGGATGCCCCTTCATTGGTGTCTGTTTTCCATCATTCGGGATAACTGCCGGTGCTTCGCGTTTTGCAATAAAATCTCTGGCATGTTGCCGGATCGTATCTATTCCTTTTTCATTAATATAATCGATGTCTTTCTGTTTCAGATGAAAACTGCTTCGAAACTTGGAATTTCCAAGTTTCTGAAACAGTTGTCTGTACCATTCTTCTTTTGTCAATGATTTTCACCTTAAAATTCTTTTGCTTTCCTATTGCTTTTCATATATTTATTATACGCCCCTTTTTTCACTATTTCTACAAGACACTTTATTTTGATAGACATTTTTGCAATTTTCCCATCCACTATCAAATCCTTCCCCAACTATATACTTCCTGGGATTATATACACCAAAATCTTCCTCCGATACCCCATTTTCGTACAAAAGGCACCTTAAAAATGCCGTTTGGGGTCTATCCGAAAAAATCATTTCAAAATACCCCGCATTTTACGGGAAGCGGGGTCCCAGCTTAAAATTTTTCTGCATGTGCCCCTGAGAGAAATATTGATAAGCTTTCAGGGGCAGGAATGGGGTCCTGGAGGGAGATTTTTTTCTATGTGCCATGTCTTAATACATCTCTGGTCTTCTGTCCCGGAAAAGGCCCCAGCTTCTTCTCTCACGTTCCATCTCATCGAGATCAAACTTATGCATTATGAATCCTTCCGACTCTCTATCCATTTCCTCTACCACTTCTCCTGTGGCATCGGTAATAAACGACGAACCATAAAATGTGAGTGCCGACTTCTGGTTTCCATTCTCTATGCATGGCTCAACCGTCTCTGTTCCGACTCTGTTCGCCGCAACGACAGGCATAAGATTACATGCAGCATGTCCCGTCATGCAACGTCTCCAGTGTGGCATACTGTCACACTCCAGAATCGGTTCACTTCCAATAGCGGTCGGGTAAAACAGTATTTCTGCCCCTGCAAGTGCCATTCCTCTTGCGGTTTCAGGAAACCACTGATCCCAGCATATTCCGACTCCGATTGTTCCATATCTCGTCTTAAATGCCCGGAATCCTGTATCTCCGGGTGTGAAGTAGAATTTTTCCTGATAATAATGATCATCCGGAATATGTGTCTTTCTGTATATTCCAAGTACGCTGCCGTCTGCGTCGATGACGGCTACGGTATTAAAAAGCTGACGGTTGTCTCCCGCTTCATAAAAGCTGACGGGGATAACGACACCGAGCTTCTTCGCAAGCTTTTTCATGCTTTGTACAGCATCATTTTCTTCAAGTGGCTTTGCGTATTCATAATATTCATATCTTCTCTCCTGACAAAAATACTGTCGTTCGAAAAGTTCGGATGGAAGTATGATTTGTGCACCATTTTCAGCTGCTTTCGTAATCAGATCTGATTCTTTTTCGATATTCTCTTTTACGTTTCTGCTGCAACGCATCTGTATTGCAGCGACTGTAACCTCTCTCATGATTCGCTCCTTTCTGTTTGTAGTTTATACGAAATAGGCACCTGCTGCGTGATGCAGTGAATATTTCCACCACCTACAATAATGTCACGTGCAAATATCGGATACACCTTTCTGCCCGGGAAAAGTCCTCCGATGATCTCAAGTGCTTGTTGATCCATCGCATCCCCAAACTGTGGAATCAATACGCCACCGTTTGTGATGTAAAAATTGACATAACTTGCTGCAAGCCGCTCTCCGGCTTCACGCTCGTCTTCACCGTCTTCAAATGAAAAGCCTGCTAATTCATATTCTGTAATACAGACCGGTTCTTTTGGAATCGGCACTTTGTGAACTATGATTTTTCTGCCTCTTGCATCTGTCTCCTTTTCCAAAACTGCAAAATCTGCATGGGACATACGATACTGTGGATCATTTTCATCATCCGTCCACGCAAGTACAACATGTCCGGGTGCGGTAAAAGCACATACGTTGTCGACGTGTTCATTTGTCTCATCATTATATATACCAGATGGAATCCAGATGATTTTTTTTGCCCCAAGATAATCTTCCAGTTTACGCTCTATCTCTTCTTTGGATAAGGATGGATTACGGCCTTTACTTAAAAGGCAGCTCTCTGTGACGATCACAGTACCTTCCCCATCTGTATGAATTGCCCCACCCTCTAACACGAAGGGATGTGCATCATATACATCATACCCTGTCTGCCGGCAAAACAATGTGGCTACTTTATCATCTTTTTCCCAGTCTGCATACAGGCCGTCAAACTCGCCGCCCCATGCATTAAAGCACCAGTCAATTCCTCTTACATCACCTGTTCCGTTGATCACAAATGTCGGTCCGACATCCCTTGCCCATGCATCATCGGATTCCATCTGCATATAATGAACCGGAAAATCACAGGTATAGCCTTTCTCTTTTCTGACTGCTTCAACCGTTTCCCTTGCATGATCTATGAGATTGGCTTCTGCAAGAAGATAAACCTGCTCCGATTCTGCAATCGCACATATGACATTTGCAAATGCTTCCCTTGCTTTCTTTGCTCCATAGATCCATGAGCCCGGTCTCTTTGGCCATATCAGAATGGTTCCTTTATGCATCTCATACTCTGCCGGCATATAAAATCCGTCTGCACTAGGACAGCCTGCATTTAAAATCTTCATATCCAAATCTCCTGATTACCCTGCACTCCCCATCTGCATCCATCACTGCAATATCCGGGAGTGGCATTCCGTTAAATGTATTATTTTTCACCATGGAATAGATTGCCATATCACAAAACGTAAGCCTGTCACCGATCTGAATCTCCCTGTCAAAAGAATAATCACCGATGACATCCCCTGCAAGACATGTACACGATGACAACCGGTAGGTATATTTCTTCTCTCCTGCCTCCCCGCTGTTCTTTAGTGGCGGACGATATGGCATCTCTAGCACATCCGGCATATGGCATGCAGCTGATGTGTCTAATATAAGTATTTTGACATCCCCATTTTGAACAATGTCAAGTACCGTTGTCTCAAGATATCCTGCATTCAGCGCAACCGCCTCACCCGGTTCAAGATAGATTTCAAGGTCGTATTTTTCCTGCATATGTGTGATGCATTCTTCCAGCTTGGCTATATCATAATCCGCTCTTGTAATATGATGTCCACCACCCATGTTAAGCCATTTGAGATTGTATAATAAATCGCCGAACTTTGCCTCAACTGCATCCAGCGTCTTTTCCAGATCATCGGAATTCTGTTCACATAAAGTGTGAAAATGAAAGCCATCTATCTGTGACAAATCCAGACCGTTTGCAATCGCCCGGTCAAGTTCTGCCCTTGTGATGCCAAGTCTGGAACCTGCTCCGCACGGGTCATAGATTTCATGCCCTTCCTGCGTGGAACACTCCGGGTTAATTCGAAGCCCTGCACTTATCGGCATCTTCTTTTTGGACTTTGCCGCCTGAATTTTTGGCAGATGACACAGATACTGCGATACAGAATTAAACACGATATGGTCACAGATTTCTACAAGTTCATCCATCTCTTCCGGCAAAAAAGCAGGACAGAATACATGGTTTTCTTTCCCCATCTCTTCATGCGCAAGGCGGGCCTCATATAGCCCGCTTGCCGTTGTCCCACTCAAATATCTGCCTATAAGAGGATATTCACAAAATGCGCTAAATGCCTTCTGGGCAAGAAGAATCTTTGCACCGGTCCTTTGCATTACGCCATTCAAAATTTTAAGATTGTCCGTCAACCTGCCTTCATCTATCACATAGCAGGGAGTTGCAAGCTCGTTTATCCTCATACATTTCTCCAAATTTTATGCTCTGCATATTTTCGATTATAATTTGTCCTAATCCATGTGTACCGACGCATCTGCTGTCTTATAGCAGTCTACAGGCACTGGATTCTCTACAACTTTCCATGGAAGTCCAAACTTATTAAGTGCCTCCATATATGGATCCGGGTCCATCTCCTCTAAGTTAAACACTCCCGGCTTTTTCCAGAGTCCTGTCACAACCATCATGGAACCGATCATTGCCGGAACACCCGTTGTATATGATATTGCCTGTGATTCGACCTCTTTGTAACACTCCTGATGATCGCAGACATTATAAATATAGATTGACTTTTCTTTTCCGTCCTTGATTCCTGTGAAAATGCATCCGATGTTTGTCTTGCCCACAGTACGCGGTCCAAGTGATGCCGGATCCGGAAGGAGTTCTTTCAGAACCTGGATTGGAACAATCTCTTTTCCGTCCACCATGATCGGGTCCGTTCTAAGCATTCCAACATTTTCAAGGCATTTCATGTGCGTCAGGTAACTCTGTCCAAAAGTCATAAAGAACCGGATTCTTTTGATTCCCGGGATGTTCTTGGCAAGAGATTCTATCTCCTCATGATGAAGAAGATACATATCTTTTTCACCAACCTGGTCGAAATTATACTGCGCGCGCCACTCCATTGGCTCAGTCTCGACCCAGTGACCATCTGTCCAGTAGGAACCATTTGCAGATACCTCGCGAAGATTGATCTCCGGATTAAAGTTTGTGGCAAATGGATATCCGTGGTCACCGCCATTGCAGTCAAGGATATCAATTGTGTGAATCTCATCAAAATAGTGTTTTAATGCATATGCGGAAAAAACGGAAGTCACTCCCGGATCAAATCCACTTCCCAGAATAGCGGTAAGTCCTGCTTCTTTGAACTTTTCCTGATATGCCCACTGCCATGAATAATCAAAGTATGCTGTAAATCCTAAATCCCTGCAGCGCTTCTCATAGATAGCTCTCCACTTTGGATCCTCGGTATCCTCGCATTCATAATTAGCCGTATCAATATAATCGACACCACACGCGAGACATGCATCCATAATCGTAAGATCCTGATACGGAAGTGCAACATTAAGTACCGCATCCGGTTTGTATGACTGAATCAATTCCTTCAGTTCTTCTACATTGTCAGCATCCACTTTTGCGGTCTCAATTTTGGTCGTGGTGGTTCCTTCGATTTTCGCCTTCAGATTGTCGCATTTGGACTTGGTCCGACTAGCGATCATAATCTCTGTAAAAACCTCACTGTTCTGACAACACTTTCTAATTGCTACGGATGCGACTCCTCCACATCCAATGATAAGTAATCTGCTCATTTTTCTTCCTCCTGTCAAATACTTTTAATTGCTTTCCTCTTCTTCGAGTAATTCTTCCACATATCGCGGCAACATAAAGGCCCCTCTGTGAAGATTGGTTGTGTAGTACCATGTCTTAAGTCCAAGTGCTTCCCATTTCTCAGTATTTAAATCATTGAGGGGATGATATTTCTTGGACGCAAATCCAAACAACCAGTAACCGGATGGACATGTTGGAATGTGTGCCTGATATACCCTGCTTATCGGAAATGACTTATAAACTTTCCTGTGCATCTTTCTGCATTCGACCTCATCCTCATCATAAAACGGACTTCCATGCTGGTATACCATAACGCCATCCTCTTTGAGTGCTTTGTAACAGCTTCCATAGAATTCTTTTGTAAACAGTCCCTCGGTATGTCCGAGCGGATCTGTGGAATCATTGATGATCAAATCATATTCATCGCTTTTTCGTCTGAGGAACCGCAGTCCGTCGTCATAATACATCGAGATTCTTGGATCATCCAGTCCGCATGCCACTTCCGGAAAAAATTTCCGGCAGACATCTACAAACATCCTGTCCGTCTCAACCACATCAATATGTTCGATCGACGGATAATTGATAAGCTCTTTGGCAACGCCTCCGTCGCCCCCACCAATAATGAGTACATTCTTCACATTCGGATGCACCGCCATTGGCACATGCGTAACCATCTCGTCATATATAAATTCATCTGTATCAGAAAAAACGATTTCTCCATCGAGAGCCACCATTTTTCCAAACTCATAAGATTTAAACACATCTATTTTCTGATAATCACTTTGCCCTGAAAACAGCTGCTCCTCTATTCGAACATCCAGTCTCACATTGGATGTGTGATATTCGGAAAACCACATATGCATTTTTTCTGCCTCCCCCTATTTTATAAATCTGTCCCTGCAAGTACCTGCAAATATTCAACAGCCGGGTCTTCCGTTCCCTGCATGGAGCATCCTTTTTCTTTTGCATATAAAATGTACTCTGCAATCTCTTTTGTAATAAGCTCTCCTGGTGCAAGAATCGGAATTCCGGGCGGATAACACATAACAAATTCACCGCTTATGTATCCTACGGATTGCTTTATTTCCACGGATTTTTTCTCAGAATAAAAGGCCTTCTGCGGCGATACCACAACCTGGGGATTTATGTATTCTCCAGACAATAAACCGGTCTTATCTTTGCTGTATAGCCTCTTGATATCTTCCAAAGCCCCAACAAGTCTTTCAATATCCTGTATTCTGTCACCAATTGAGATATATGCAAGTATATTGCATATATCACCAAATTCTATCTGTATATCGTATTCATCACGAAGCAGATCATATACTTCTATTCCTGCAAGACCTATATCAAGAGTATAAATTGATAATTTCGTCACATCATAATCGTATATACTCGTTCCATTCACCAGATCTCTTCCATATGCATAATAGCCGCCGATGGAATTTATCTCCTGTCTTGCATATTCTGACATCTGTGCCACTTTCGCAAATGATTCTTCCCCTCTGAGTGCAAGATTTCTTCTTGAAATATCAAGACTTGACAAAAGAAGATACGATGCGCTGGTAGTCTGCGTAAGATTGATGATCTGCCTTACATAGTCTGCATTGACATTCTCTCCGGTAAGAAGAATCGAACTTTGCGTCAGACTTCCTCCTGATTTGTGCATCGAAATTGCCGACATATCAGCACCAGCTGCCATCCCCGATATCGGAAGATTTCTACCAAAATACAGATGGGTACCATGTGCTTCATCTGTAAGAACCTTCATTCCCTTTGCATGCGCAGCTTTGACAATCGACCGCAAATCGGAACATATTCCATAATAAGTAGGATTATTCACAAGTACTGCTTTCGCATCCGGATGTTCATCCATCGCCTGCTGCACCTGATCTATTTCCATTCCAAGAGAAATTCCGAGTTTGGCATTCATCTGTGGGTTTACATAGACCGGAATCGCACCGCATAGCACCAGTGCATTGAGCGCACTCTTGTGTACGTTTCTTGGCAGTATGATCTTATCCCCCGCCTTACAGGTGGAAAGAATCATCGCCTGTACCGCTGATGTCGTACCTCCCACCATCAAAAAAGCATTCTTTGCACCAAATGCATCTGCTGTAAGTTCCTCTGCTTCTCTTATTACCGAAATCGGATGGCATAAATTATCCAGCGGCTTCATCGAGTTAACATCAAGTTCTACGCATTTTTCACCCAACAGTTGAACGAGTTCCGGATTGCCCCTGCCTCTTTTGTGTCCGGGTACATCAAATGGAACGACTCTCTTTTTCTTAAATACCTCAAGAGCTTCATAAATTGGTGCCCTTTGCTGTCTTTTCATATCCATTATCTGCAGTTCTCCTCAATATAAAATAAAAAAAGATGATGCTTACGCATCATCTTTGAAAAATATTCTTTACATGTCTCAAGCTTAAAAGTTGCCTTTTCGTTTTATTGACCGTTTCACAAGATGATGTGCAATTAGCATTTATTATTAAGTAATCAACTTATAAAATTTGAGCTTCTAACCCAATCAATAATGTGGTCTCCCAATGCAAGATTTTATTTATTGTGAAGTATAACTTTTTCTATATATGATTACAGTTCCACCTTCGGCAATGTTGCAAAGCTCTTCTCCAGCTCTTCGTCGGTTGGAACGTAATCGGACATCTTGCCGTCGTTATACTTCTGGTATGCAACCATATCGAAATATCCGGTACCGGTCAGACCGAATACGATGTTCTTCTCTTCGCCGGTCTCCTTGCATTTGAGTGCCTCGTCGATTGCCACTTTGATTGCATGACTGCTCTCTGGTGCAGGAAGGATTCCTTCGACTCTTGCAAATGTCTCTGCTGCCTTGAAAACTTCGGTCTGCTCCACGCTTCTTGCTTTTACATAACCGTCATCATACAGTTGGGATACGATAGAACTCATGCCGTGATAGCGAAGTCCGCCGGCATGGTTTGCGGATGGAATAAATCCGCTTCCTAAGGTATACATCTTTGCGAGCGGGCAGATCTTTCCGGTATCGCAGAAGTCGTATGCATAGCGACCTCTGGTCAGACTCGGGCAGGATGCCGGCTCAACTGCGATGATCTCATAATCAGCTTCTCCACGGAGCATTTCTCCTGCGAACGGAGAAATCAATCCTCCGAGGTTCGAACCGCCGCCTGCGCACCCGATGATAGTGTCCGCTTTGATGCCGTATTTGTCAAGTGCTGCTTTTGTCTCCAATCCGATCACAGTCTGGTGAATCAGCACCTGAGACAATACGGAACCGAGTACATAGCGGTAACCTTCCTGTGTGGTAGCTGCCTCTACTGCCTCAGAAATGGCACAGCCAAGGCTTCCGGTCGTTCCCGGAAATTCTGCGTTGATTTTTCTTCCTACTTCCGTGTTCATCGATGGGGATGGTGTCACTTTTGCACCGTATGTACGCATCACTTCGCGACGGAATGGCTTCTGCTCATAAGATACTTTTACCATATATACCTGGCAGTCCAGATCAAAATAGGAGCATGCCATAGAAAGTGCCGTACCCCACTGTCCGGCACCGGTCTCTGTTGTCACACCTTTTAAGCCCTGCTTTTTTGCATAATATGCCTGTGCGATGGCAGAATTTAATTTATGGCTTCCGGATGTATTGTTTCCCTCAAATTTGTAGTAAATATGTGCCGGTGTGCCAAGCTTTTTCTCAAGGCAGTACGCACGTACCAATGGTGACGGACGATACATTCTGTAAAAATCCCGGATTTCCTGTGGAATATCAAAATAAGGCGTTGTGTCGTCCAGTTCCTGCTTTGCAAGTTCGGTACAAAAAATCGGAGCAAGCTCCTCCACGGTAACTGGCTTCATAGTGGCTGGATTTAAAATCGGTGCCGGCTTGTTCTTCATATCTGCGCGGACATTGTACCATTGCTTCGGCATCTCGCTCTCTTCAAGATAAATCTTATAAGGTATTTCTTTACTCATTATATATTTTTCCTTTCTCTTGTTATATTAACTACGTTAACATACCCTCATGGTAAATGCAAATAGTTCCCTCTTTTTCTCTTTTACTCAATGACATATACCTTCTTTCCATTAACAATGCCTTCCTTCTCTATTATTTTTTCTGCAGAATCAACACAAAAAGCCGGGCGGATTCCAAACTTGTCATATGTATTTGCCAACGAAAGTTGTCCATCCTGTGTAATTCCACATACGGCTGACATATAGAATGTTGAAGGCGTGCGCAATAACCAGCTCACCGGTTCCCCGTGATATTCTGCAATCCTGTGATCCGGAGTATTAAAATATTCCAGCTCTCTTCCCTCATTTTCCACATCATAGCACAATTCCCTTGCCGACAACAGAAAAACGTGTCTTTTTATATTTATTGTACCAGATCCGCTGGATCCTATAGAGTCCCTGTCCACGATAGCAAGCGATACATTTTTTAAATTCTTATTCTTCATTTTCACCTGTTTTCTCTCCATTTCCCGGTTCCATCTTCCGGAACCGTTCCTCCATCCGCCGCTGTGTTTCCCGGATAGCATCCTCATGCCCCGTAAGAGCCGCAAAAGGCGAAAACTGCGCCGCCCTGTCCTCAATCGGCATCTGCGGATGATTTGCGGATGTCGGATGCTGTAAATGGATAATATCTTCATATTTGTTTGTTGTTTTGATATTATAGATGTCACTCATATTACTTATGCCTTGTGTCCACCGATCTGGCGGTTACGCTCCATGGTGGTTGCCCCATCGAGCAAATTCATGCCTTTTAACATGGCATTCTTTCCATAACGTTTTTTTACACTGAGCATCGCTTCCTGCAGCTTTCGCTCCTTTTCAAGCTTCGCATTTTCCTCTTCACGTTCTTTGATCAAGGCATCGTAATCTGTGAACAGGTCCAGCTGTTCGAAGGATGCCGCTTCTTTTGCTTTCGTTTCTTCCTCAAGGTGGTTCGCTGTAATATTGATCCTGCGGACGAGAAGCTTCGGATTAACGATCTCATCATAAAGTTTCATGACTGCGTCTGTGATCCGCTTCGTGGAGGACGTCGGCTCCATGAGATTTGTGGTGCCATGCGCATGCTTCGGCACATTTCTTCCGTAACGGTCCGCTTTGATTTCGCCCCGATAACTGATCCCGGCATCGGAAAGATTTTCAATATCATACCCTACCGTGAGCACCATCTGATCGGTGACAAGTTTCTTATCCACCAGACCCAAAACGAGAAGATCCGTCATCTCGCGCACGATGAGCTTTGCCTTTTCGAAATCATACGGACACTGCAGAACCTGTCCACTGCCCAGACTGTTCGACTGCGGCTTATAGGCTTTGATCAGCTCCATGGTCACCGGCTCATACCCCCAGGCATGATCAATCAGAAGCTCCGCATTCACACCGAACATACGGTACAGCAGCTCCTCATTGTGAAACTCACCCGGCTTTCCGATTGAGCAGCGCGCAATATCGCCCATTGTATAAAGGCCCGCTTCCTGAAGCTTTTTTGCATATCCATGTCCTACCCGCCAGAAGTCAGTCAAAGGCCGGTGGTCCCACAAATATTTGCGGTATGTCATCTCATCGAGAAAAGCAATGCGAACATCGTTCTCATCCGGATAGGCATGCTTTGCCATAATATCCATCGCCACTTTGCACAGATACAGATTTGTACCGATACCGCCCGTCGCAGTAATTCCAGTGTCGCGATAGATTTCCATAATGATCTTTGATGCTAGCTGCTTTGCTGTCATCTGATAGGTTTTCAGATAATGTGTCACATCCATGAACACTTCATCGATGGAGTACACATGAATGTCCTCCGGTGCCACATAGCGCAGATAAACATCATAAATTCTTGTGCTGTAATCCATATAAAAAGCCATGCGCGGCGGCGCTACGATATAATCGACACCAAGTTCCGGATGCTGATTCAGTTCTTCTATAAAATGGGATGTTCCTGTAAACTTCTGCCCCGGTGCTTTGCGTACACGCTCCCTGTTCACCTGCCGGATGCGCTGCACCACTTCGAACAATCTCGCCCGTCCCGGTATCCCGTATGCTTTCAGCGATGGGGATACTGCAAGGCAGATGGTCTTCTCCGTGCGGCTTGCATCCGCCACGACAAGGTGGGTCGTCAGGGGATCAAGTTTGCGCTCGACGCATTCTACCGAAGCATAAAATGATTTCAGATCGATTGCAATATAGATGTGCTGTTCTTCCATCTTATACCTCCTAATAAATGTGGATGTGGCAGGAATTACATGCCGCATCCACATTTTATTATATCAGAAAGTATGTTCGATTTCCAACTTTTTATACAGCGAGTGCATCGTCCAACTGCGCCGTATACAACCTGTAATAATACCCTTTCTTCTGCATCAGTTCCTCATGCGTTCCGGCCTCCATAATGCCTCCATCATCGATATACATAATCTTATCGCAGTTGCGGATCGTAGACAGCCGGTGCGCAATAATAAAGGAAGTTCGTCCCTCGAGCATTGCATTCAGTCCGGTCTGCAGATCTTTTTCTGTCTGCACATCGATACTGGAAGTTGCCTCATCAAGGATCAGGATGGCCGGATCCGACAGAAGTGTTCGTGCAAAAGAGATCAGCTGCTTCTGGCCCTGGCTGAGCATGGAACCACGCTCACGTACTTCGGTCGCATAGCTGTCCGGCATACGGCTGATGAAATCATCTGCGCAGACAATCCGGCTGGCCTTTTGTATCTCTTCCTTTGTGGCATTGAGTTTTCCGTAACGGATATTGTCCTCGATGGTTCCGGAAAAAATAAAGCTGTCCTGCATCATAATTCCCATCTGCCGGCGCAGGGAATGAATGGTCACTTCGGCGATGTCCCGGTCATCGATCAGTACTCTTCCGCCGTTTACGTTGTAGAAACGCGAAATCAGGTTGACGATGGTGCTTTTTCCGGCTCCCGTCGGTCCTACCAGTGCCACGCTCTCGCCCGGCTGTACGGTAAAGGACACATCCTTTAAAATGGTCTTTGTCTCATCATAGGCAAACTTTACATGATCGAATGTCACTTTACCCTGAATCTTTGGCATTTCTTTTGCGTTCTCTGCGTCTTTTACGGTAACCGGTTCATCGATGGTCTCGAAAATACGCTCCAGATAAGCAATGTTATTGATAAAGTTGTTGAAGATATTTCCAAGGTTCATGATCGGCTGCCAGAAATAGGAAGCATAGCTTGAGATTGCCACGATCGTTCCGAGCGATTTGTTTCCCTGTCCGAATATGACAAGTCCAAAGAGGAAAATCGCCGCCCTCACAAATACGGAAATGGAATCGATGCCTGGCCACACGAGATTCGAGTAACGCACTGCCGTATTCCATGTACGTCTGCAGTCTTTCGATAAATCGTTAAAAATCTCTGCGTTTTCATCTTCTCTTGCAAAAATCTGTGTGATTCTCGCACCCACAATATTCTCCTGCAAATACGCATTCAAATTCGAATTCTTATTCGATACGGCCTGCCATGCTTTGCGCTGTTTATTTTTGATCCAGAACATGAACACTGCGAGCACAGGCACACCGCACAGTACCACGAGCGCCATCTGCACATCGACAAGAAACATGAAAATGACGATAAAAAGCAGATTGAAACATTCCAGCACAATATTGATCAGACCATTCGATAACATATCGGAAACGGAATTCACATAGTTTACGACACGTATCAAGATCTTGCCATGCGGACGGTCATCGTAATACTGGAACGGAAGTTTCTGCAAATGTTCAAAGAGATCCTTGCGAATGTCATAGATAATCTCCTGGCTGACATCCACCATAATTTTGCTCCGGATTGTTATAAAAAGCACACTCACTGCATAGATGCCGACCAATGCCCCCACAAGTGCGAACAAAAGCTGCATATTTTTATCCGGTACTGCGATATCCAATGCTTTCTGAATGATCATTGGTGCCACATATCCGAATGCGCCTCCGATTCCACTCAGCACGATTGCAAGCAGCATTGGTTTGATATATTTTTTGATATAGGAAGAAGCCCGAAGCAGATGACGAATGTCAAATGGTTCCTCTAATACTTCATCCTGTTTATATGTATTCTTTGCCATATGCTCACCCCCTATTCCTCATTTGCGCTGTTTTCCACGACCGCATCATCGATTCCGGTCTGCAGACGCACCAACTCATAATAGTAGCCCTTCTTTGCAAGAAGTTCCTCGTGACTTCCCGCCTCGGTAATGTGTCCATCCTGCAACACCAGGATTTTGTCTGCTTCCTTTGTTGTGGAAATACGCTGTGCGATGATAACTTTGGTACAAGGAAAATCCAGATGTTTTAAGGATTCCTGAATCTGTTTTTCGGTCTCCATATCGACCGCGGAAGTCGTATCGTCCAATACCAGGATCGACGGTTTAACCGCCAAAGCGCGCGCTAACGAAATACGCTGTTTCTGTCCACCGGAAAGTCCCACGCCGCGCTCTCCGACAACGGTGTCATATCCCTCCGGCATCTTGGAAATAAAATCCGAAGCGGCCGAATATTTTGCAAATTTTTCTACTTCCTTCTGACCGATACTGCTATCTCCATACGCAATATTTCCCTCGATCGTATCGGAATATAACAGAACATCCTGTGTTGCCAGACCAATCTGTTTTCTTAAGTCCGCAAGTTTTAATGTCTCGATCGGGATATCGTCAATGAGTACTTCCCCTTTCGTCGGCTCATAAAAACGCGGAATCAGATTGATCAGAGATGTCTTTCCGCATCCGGTCTCTCCCATGATCGCAATCGTCTCATTCGGCTGCACGGTAAAGGAAATATCATGCAATACCGGCAGATCGCCGTCCTCATACTGGAACGATACATCACGGAACTCGATTTTTCCATCAAAGCGCTCCGGATGTGCAACCGCATCTTCTGCGTCCTTAATCTTCGCCTGTGAATAATAAATCTCCATGACTTTCTGCGATGCCGCGGAAAAGCGCTGGAACTCGTTCATGATGTTACCCATCTGGCGCATCGGGTTGGCGATTGCCCAGATCAGACCGGAGAATGCCACATAATCGCCCATGCTCATCTCGCCGCGGATCAAAAAGACACCGCCCACTGCAAGCATTACTACCGGCAGCAGATCTGCGATTCCTTCCACATACGGAAAAAATTTCAGCCAGACCATACCGGTCGCCTTGTTCGTATCTGCGTAATCACGGTTTGCCTGATCGAATTTTTTAATTTCGTAATCCTCTCTGGCAAAAGCCTTCACCACACGGTTTCCGGAAATATTTTCCTGCGCATATGTGTTCATCTGTGCCAGCTTTTCACGCAGTTTTGCATGCATTGGCGCTACCTTGTTTTTGAACAGATAGATAATAAAAAATACAAGCGGTGAAATGATCAGAAGGCAAAGTGCCATCTTCCAGTTCATATAGAAAAAGTAGATAGCGACCGCACCAAAAAGCGAGAACGATTCAATCACCATACGGATGACCCACGCCACCATATGCCGGACAGCATCCAGATCACCCGTGACGCGCGTCATGAGATCGCCGGTCCGGTATGTACTGTAAAACGTCATATCCTGCCTTTGAATCTTGTCATAGAGAAAATTCCGCACACGGTAAAGCACAGTCTGTGACACATGCTCATAGACCATGCAGTCCACATAGACGATGACACCGCGCAACACCGTAAATCCCACCATACAGATCAGCAGATGATAGAACAGATTGCTGTTCGTGCGCAGATTTTCTCTGGCATCTGCGCCACTTAAAAATAAATCTACAATTTTGCCGGAATAATACGGAACAGTCAGCTGCAGCACGTTGTAAACGATCGTGCCAAGCATTCCCGCAATATAGATTCCCCGGCTTCCTTTCATGTTTTCCCAAAGCCACTGTAGTTTTGTCTTCGGGAAGTTACCTATGTTTGTGTAATTCAATTTAAAAAACTCCCCTTTCTGTTTTTTATTGCATTTCCGACATTGTATCAAGTCTGTTTTACACATGATAGAATTTATCGGTTCAAAAATAGAACATTTCTATCCTATTGCAATAAAAAAGGGGAGTTTTCCGATATTTTAATTTTCTCTTTTTATTTTCCGCGACGCAGTCTTTGGAAATTCTTCCTTCCGCACTTTCAAGCGGTACACACGCTTGTATGCCGGAACATCTTTATTGTAACTGTCGATGATTTCCTGCAGCTTTGCCGGCACATCTTCTACGCCTGCTTTCGTGGCATATTCCTGATTCGGGAATATCTCTGCCTCAATGACGCCCTCTGCCTCTCGCACAAGAACCTCTGCCACGAGCCGCTTTGTACTCAGTTTATTTTCAATTTCTTCCGGCGAGACATTTTCTCCGTTTTTGGTAATGATCAGATTCTTCTTTCGGCCGGTCAGATAGACAAAGCCCTCATCATCCACATAACCCAGATCACCGGTTTTCAGCCAGCCGTCTTCCAATGCTGCCGCTGTCTCCTCCGGCATTTTATAATAACCGGACATCACACTGCTGCCACGCACCCAAAGCTCGCCGTCCACCGACTTTGCCTCACAGTTTGGAAGCAGCTGTCCGACGGAATCTTTCTTCTGGTTCCATGCGACCGTCGTTGCAATGACCGGCGCACACTCCGTCATTCCATAGCCCTGAAGGACCGAAATTCCATAACGTGCAAACAGGTCAATGTAATCCGGATTCAGATACGCACCTCCGCTGAAAATCGTATGAAACTGTGCGCCGAACACTTTCTCTTTTACAACTTCTGCCGGAAGACCTTCTGCGGCCTCTAACTTCTTTGCAAGGCTTTCGATCATCAGCGGAACCATCAGCATGATCTGTGGTCGGAACAATTGTATATTTCTCGCCACGCGCATGAGCGAATCGTTGATACAGATTGTACTTCCCACCGAAAATCCTTTTAAGATATCCATGCTCAGACAGTATGCATGATGAATTGGAAGCACGGATAAGATCACTGCATTTTCTTCGATCTTCATATCCAGACAGGTCGCATTTTCTGCAAGATTCCGCTGAGTCAGCATCACACCTTTGCTTTTTCCTGTCGTTCCGGAAGTAAACAGGATCGTACAAAGCGCATCCGGATTGATCTCTTTTTCCGTATCGGTGCCTTTTGCATTTTCTGCACGGGTGCTTTCTGTATTTTCCACACGAATATCTTCTGCGTTCTGTGCAAGCAATTCTTTCATTGACAGACAGCCCTCTGCAGGTTCCTTTCCCATAGATACAATATATTGTAAAGACGGACAAGTATTTTTTGCAGCTACGACTACATCTTTTCGGATGTCATCCACCACAAGCATCGTGACATCCGCCCGGCGCATCAGCTCGCACAGTTCTTCTGCCGGAAGTGCCACATCCAACGGAACCGCCACACTGCCGCCGTTTACAATTCCAAAATACGAAACAAGCCACGGATACGAGGTCACACCGATCAATGCAATGTGCGCCCCCTGCTGTCCGAGTTTTTCGATCGCATCGGAAAAATGCCGGCTATCCTTTCCAATCTGCCGATATGTTTTCGCCTCGATCGTGTCTTTGCCGGTTTTGTATCGCACCGCATCGCAGGAGCCGTAGGCATCTTCTGCATGCTTTACGATTTCTTTGATTGTATGATAGATACGATATTCCATAATCTTCTCCTTCCGATTGGACTTACAATGTTTCCAGATAATCGACCGCTTCCTGCACCGTGCGGATACCAGCTGCTTTTTCCTGTTCGAGTTCGACGTCGAACGTTTCCTCTATCTCACCTAACATGCTCATAAAATCAAAGGAGGTAAATCCCAGATCCTCCATAAAACGGGATTCCGGATACACATTTTCCGGCTCTACCTCGACATAATTGCATATAATATCTACTAACTGTTCAAACATAACTCTCTCCTTTTTCTACACTAACTGAATGATCTCACCGATGGTAAGCTGCGGATTTTCTGCGCCTTTGAACATGATTTTGCAAAGGTAATAATACAGGTATTCCAAATCTTTTCTGCTTACCGCTTTTACCTGATGTTCAAAATTGAAATCCAGTCCGTTGTCCTCCGGCCGGTGCATCACCGTCAGGTACATTGCCTGTGTGGTCATACCGTTCGGATACCACTTGGTCTTATATGGAATATTGCCCATGTCGTCGAGTCCTTTTTCCCGCAAAGTCATCGGCTGATAAGTCAGAGACATTGGCTCATAAGTCAGTCCTGCTTTCGGCTGTTTGTACACTTTGGAGCGATATGCAAAATACTCGGTCGGATTGTAATTTGCATGGCGGAACAGCTCGTTTTGTTTGTCCCTTATGGCATAGATCGCATCGATAAATTTCATATCCTTTGAAAAAACCGTGCGAAACGGGAACGAATGGATTCTTGTTCCACCGCTCTTCTTTTCTTTTAATGTTGCACGTCTGGCGATGGCGTTGTTGATTGACACATCGTCCTGTCCATTTTCTTTCTGGAAATAAGTACGCAGTCCCATGAGCAGCAGACACGCCAGCGAGATATGATTTTCTTTGCAGAAATCCATCAGTCTTCTGGTCGGTTCCTCTTCGAGATGAAAGATATCCAAAGCCGATTTCACATCATCGGTCGCATTGAATGCCGTGCGAAGCTTCGGTGCATGGAACATCTTTCTTGCTGCCTCAAGCTTTCCGGTGCCTTTGATTCCGTTATATACCGGCTCCGACTGTCGTATGACATTTTCAAAAAATTCGCGGTCCTTCTGCTGTGCTTTGCTTCCGGCTTCGTACAGGAGATCTTTTTTCAGCTGTTCAATATAGGAACACATTTCTTTCGGATAAGGCACACCCTCGTACTTTGCATTGCAGTATATCTCAATGATATCTTTCAAAAAAGCAATGAGCGACTGCGCATCCACAACCATATGATGCCCCAGGAAATACACACCATTGAATCCGTCCGGTGTGTGAATCATGACAATTTTATTCATCGGTGAGTCTTCAAATTCGAACGGAACCGTGGTCCATTTCTGCATGATCTGTGCAGCTTCTTCCATTGTTTTGTCGGAAAAATCCACAAAGTCAATCGTCCGTTCCTTTTTATCGGTCTCGCTGTCTACCACATATTGATAGCAAGTACCATCTTCATCTTTCGTAAAACGGATACGCATTCCCTCATTGCGCTCGTAGGCCTTATAAATGGCCTCGCGAAGTACATCAAAATCCACTTCTGTTCCGATTGTCAGGCTTGTTCCAATATTGAGCACTGCCGCATTCGGACAGTATGGCAGATAAAATAAGTGAAATTTCTGTGCTACGGTAAGCGGATATACCTGAAATCCATTTCTTGTTTTCATCAATTGATAGCTCCTTTCCGGTATAATTCATCCAATGCTTTTTCATACTGCTCTGTTTCTTTGTAATAGCTCTCACAATGTCCTGCGCCTTTTACGATAAGTTTCATTTTCTGTGAGGCGCAGTTTTCGTATAGTTCTTCACACATGTGGCAAGGTACAAAACTGTCGCTGTCGCCATGGATAAATAAAATCGGTACCTTCGCCTTTCGCACTTCCCGCGCGGCATTGCAGTCATCGAGTCCATATCCTGCTTTTTTCCGGTTGACTGCATCCGCAATCGGAATCATTGGAAATGCCGGCATATGATACATAGTATGCAGTACATGCGTAAACACTGCCTTTGGCGAAGTAAATGCGCAGTCAGAGACGATTGCCTTTACTTCTTTTGGCAGATCCAGTCCGCTGGCCATCAGGACTGTGGCTCCTCCCATTGAATCACCGTGCAGCACAATCTCTGCATCTTCCCCGACTTTTTGAATCATCCACAAGATCCAGCCCAACGCATCGTAGCGGTCTTTGTTTCCAAAGCCTATGTATTTTCCTTCGCTTTGTCCGTGGGCTCTGGCATCCACAAGCAGCATACGAAACCCCCGTTTCAGATAGTAATTGGACAGACTTCCATAATCCGATAATCCGTCACTTGTGTATCCGTGAAAGCAAATGACTGCCTTTTTCCCTTCTGCCCCCTTAAAATATGTGGCATGAAGCCGCAGACCATCATCAGAACGGATCCATACATCCTCATGTGGCTGCTGCATCATCCACTCCCGCTTCGGTGCGATCTGTTCATAGTACTGTTTCCAGTTGACACCGGACATCTTCATTGTACGTTCCCGCTTTGCGTTATAGCGCATCATGGTTCTTCGGTAAAAATATGTACAGCCCCCGGCCTCTGCCAACGCAAGTCCGGCCAGGCCTGCCGCTGCCGCAATCTTCCACATCATTCTTCACCTATGCTTTCTTACTGTCGATGATTTCCTTCAGGCGAAGTGCCTTGTCAATATTTCCTTCCACTTTTAATTTTCCTGTGGTAAATGCCAGAATCGGATCGGTCTTTCCCTCTGCCAGTTTAAACAATGTCTCTGCCGAACAGGTAAAGATTGCATCCCGATCAAAATATTCATAAGGTTCCACATAGAGCTTTCCTTCTTTTACTTCCACGTAAAAGATGCCTTCGGCCTCCCCTGTAATGTTGAACTGATAAGCCAGATGCTCTGTAATATCACTGACATCTGCCTGTATGAACATGCCTTTTACCCTGGCAAACATATCTGCATATTTCATAATTTTTCTCCTTCTTCGCATATATTTTCGACCATTGGTCGATATACTATATATTTAACTTAGCACTTTTTCGACCATTGGTCAATTATTCATCCTGTAAGAATAAAAGGGGGCATTTCCTGATTTTTTGTATAATATTACGTCGCGTTTTTTTATGGAATGTGTTATGATACAGAGGAATACTCATATATGACAGGTGATAAAAAATATGCCAAAACAGATGAAATACGATAAAATTTTAGATGCATTGCAGTCCCTTCTCGTAACGAAGGAACTTTCTACCATATCCGTCAGCGAGATTGCACAGACCGCGGGAATCGGCAAAGGAAGCATTTACTACTACTTTCCTTCCAAGGAAGCAATTCTCGAAGCATTGGTCAAACGAAGCTATGAGGCACCTTTGGATACGGCCAAGCACCTCGCGGAGCAGACGGACATCTCGCCATTTACCCGCATGGCCATGATTTTTCAGGCCTGCCGGAATTCCTCTTCTGCCTTTCTTAAAACAGAGGTTGGAACCGGAGCCGCTGCCCAGGAGAAAGCTTTTCTCCATCAGAAATATATGCATCATCTGATCAGCGAATTAAAGCCAGTCCTTGCGGAAATCATCCGACAGGGTACACAGACAAATGTCATACACTGCGAACATCCCAAAGCACTGGCTGAGATTGTATTAATTATATTGACGGTAAAACTGGATAATACGCTGGTTCCTTCCAGCAAAGAAGAGATTGAAGATACCATCTGTGGACTGATTTCACTTCTGGAAAAAGGAACAGAGAACCCAAAGGGTTCCCTGAATTTTCTGATGGCAGAGTTGTAATAAAATAAGCACCGGCAGAAAGTTTCTTTGAGGGATCACCTCATCTTTCTGTTGGTGCTTATTTTCTGTGTATTTTTTCTTTTGTTAGTCTATAAAATGATTAAAGGGGCAAAATACCTTTTGACCCTCATATCATTTAATTATTTTCCAATAATCTCCGCTGCATCAACAAATTCATACGGCGTTTGCTGATAGACATAATAATTGATCCAGTTTGCGTACATAATATTTCCGTGCGATCTCCACTGCAGCATCGGCCGCTGTGTTGGATCATCATCCGGATAATAGTTACATGGCAATGTGATCGGCAGTCCTTTTGCGGTATCTCTCTTGTACTCACTGTCTAATGTCATGCGATCGTACTCTGGATGTCCCATCACAAAAATCTGGCTTCCATCCTGATTGATCACAAGAAATACCCCTGCTTCCTCAGACTTTGCAAGGATGGTGAGCTCATCATGTTTTAAGATGTCCTCTTCCCGAATCTCTGTATGACGGGAATGCGGTGCATAGAAATAATCATCAAATCCGCGGACAAGCGGAATCTTACGATTCATCACTCTGTGACGGAAGACACCAAATTTCTTCTGGCTCAGGTCATATTTTGGAATTCCATAATGATAATAAAGACCTGCCTGAGCACCCCAGCAAAGGTGTAAGGTCGAAGTCACATGTTTTTTTGACCACTCCATAATTTTGCAGACTTCTTCCCAGTAGTCCACTTCCTCATATTCCATCTGCTCAACCGGAGCTCCCGTAATGATCAGTCCATCAAAATATTTCTGTCTGATCTCATCAAACGTCTGATAGAACTGGTTCAGATGACTCTTTGATGTATGTGTAGACGCATGAGAAGCCGGAGCCATAAACGACACATCTACCTGTAATGGTGTATTCGACAATGAGCGCAGAATCTGCAGCTCCGTATCTTCTTTCAAAGGCATCAGATTCAAAATCACGATGTTGATCGGACGGATATCCTGATGTATCGCACGATTTTCATCCATTACAAATATATTTTCCCGTTCAAGGATCTCCTTTGCCGGGAGATCACTCTGTGTTCTGATTGGCATAATTTCCTCACTTTCTGTAGCACTCTGTTAATCTAATCCCTCAAATCGTCCGTCATTACCGAACAAACTGTGCTACAAATTCATCTTCCGAAATAATCGGGATTCCAAGATCCTTCGCTTTACGGTTTTTGGACGAGTTGGATTCCACATCGTTATTTACAAGATAACTGGTCTTTCCAGATACGCTTCCTGCAACTTTGCCACCCTGGCTCTCTACATATGCTTTGAATTCATCACGATTCTTATAATGATGAACATCGCCGGTTATAACAAATGTCATACCGACGCAGGTACCCTCCGAAGTATCTTTCGGTTCTATATGCTCAATGGAAAGTTCCTCTAACAAATGTGCAAGCGACATTCGATTGCTCTCTTTTGCATACCAGGCCAGAATCGAATTGGAACGCTCTGCTCCTATTCCATCAATATCTTCGAATCCTTCCTGATTCTCCATCCGCTTCAAAAAAGCCTCAAATCCGATGGAACCGACGATCTTTTTGCCCGCATCCGTTCCGATCAGCGGAATGCACAGTGCGAAAATAAAATTGACCGGATGTACATTTCGGCTTTTTTCAATGGATTTATCCATATTGTTTACGGACTTTTCTCCAAAGCCCTCCATCTGACTGATCACATCAAAATGATCCTTTAAATGGTAAATATCTGCGAACTCATGGATATATCCCTCGTTGATAAATTTCAACATCGTCTGAATGGAAAGTCCATCAATATCCATGCCCCATTTGCTGACAAAACGGGTGAATTTCTTTACATTTTTTGCCGTACAGTCCGGATTGGTACAATGCAGTGTCTTGGTGCCGCTGTTCTTGCTGATGCGGATTTCTGTCGGCGCATGGCATACCGGGCATTCTTTTGGAATCTCAACCTCTCCGACGGCATCCTTGACCGCAATACACTTTGGAATGATTTTGTTCGCCTTAATAACTTCCAAAGTACACTCTTTTCCAATTCCCAGACGTTCAATCTCGCTGAGGTTGCAAAGCGATGCGCGCGAAACCGTGGTTCCTTCGATCTGCACCGGCTCAAATACTGCTACCGGCGAAATGGTAGATACCGCGCACGACCACTCGATATAATCCAGTTTTGTCTCCACCGATTCATCCTGCCATTTAAAAGCAAAGCCCGCTCTCGTCGCATGATGTCCGGTCACACTGCCGGATGCCGCATAATCCGTATCATCATAGCAGATGACCAGTCCGTCTACCGGCACATCCATCTGTCCGCTTTCTACTTTCTTCGTCCACCGCTCAATCGCCTCCGGAAGTCTGCCGGCATCCGTTGCTTCCCTGTCCACAACATTAAATCCCTGTTCTTCCAAAAACTGCATACGCGCTCCCCAGGAACGCATCTCTTCATCCAGATGTACCAGTGTAAATGCATGAAACTTAACATGACGGTTCTTTACTTCTTCTGGATCATCCAGATTCAGTGTTCCGGATGCAAGGTTTCTTGGATTGGCATATTTTTCGTCATCATCCTCGATCATATCATTGATCAAGGCAAAATCCGTATAAGAGATTGCAGCCTCTCCGCGAACGACCAGATGTCCCTTATATTTTATCTTCTGCGGAAATCCGCTGATTGCGCCTTTCAAAAAGGTGATGTTTGTTCCAATCGTACCATTTCCACGGGTCAGAATCTTTGTAAGTTTTCCCCCGTCATAGGTCAGCACAAGTGTCAGACCATCCAGCTTCCAGGAAAGCCAGATTGGCCGTTTTCCTGCCCAGTCCTGTAATTCTGAAATCTGCTTGGTCTTTGCAAGCGAAAGTGCCGGATACTCATGTGCTTCCTTTTCACCACTTCCATCTTCTTCAAAACCTGCATTCTGTGTCGGGCTCTCTGCCATAATATATCCGGTTTCCTTCTCTAAGGTAACCAGTTCGTCAAACATCGCATCCCACTCATAGTTGGACATAATCTCATCCTGTCCGTTATAATATGCAGCTGATGCCTTATTTAATTGTTCAACCAGTTGTTCAATCCGTTGCTTTTTTGCTTCCATGTGTTCTCTCTCGATCTATATTTTTGTTCACGACTGTGAATGTACCATGAAGACGATTCTGTGAACGTTTCGTCGTATTTGCATTCTTCCGGTTTGTTTCCTTTCTCGGATCTGAATTTGTGCACATTCGCTCATTCTGCGGTTGCTTCTTTCCCGGACGGACAGGCGCATTGCTCGAAGGTGCAATGAGCTCCAGAAGACGCTTGTACTCCTGTGATGTCACATCCCGATATTTGCCCGGTTCCAGATCTCCCAGTTCAATATTCATAATGCGCACACGTACCAGTTTTTGCACACGATAACCAAAATATTCACACATACGACGTATCTGCCGATTCAGTCCCTGTGTTAAAACAATGCTAAACTGCTTTTTACCAGTGCGTTCCACCCTGCATTTGCGTGTTGTGGTATTCAGTTCTACAAGCGGTACCCCATTGGCCATTCCGTGCAAAAAGGAATCCGTAACCGGTCGGTTCACGGTCACAATATATTCTTTTTCATGCATATTTCCGGAACGCATCATTTTGTTGACAATGTCCCCATTGTTTGTCAAAAGCAATAATCCCTCGGAATCCTTATCCAGTCTTCCTACCGGATAAATGCGTTTGGGATAATTAAGATAATCAATGACGTTATTCTTCTCTCTCTTTTCTGCTGTACAGACGATTCCTGCCGGTTTGTTCAGTGCAATCAGAATCATTTCCTCCTCTTTTTTTACCGGAACTCCCTGAAAGCACACCTGCTGTCCCTCTGACACGCGATCTCCCATCTGCGCAATTTTCCCATCAATTGTAACATTTCCTGCTTCGATCTGACGGTCTGCTTCTCTTCTGGAGCATACCCCCGCCTCACTCAGAAATTTATTTATTCTGACTTCCACTTATTTTCCCTCACGTGTAAAAAACGCGGAGACTTCCCAGCCTCCGCTCATTTTTCTTTTCAGCTTTATTTCACCTTTTTCAGCAGATTACTCTTGATATATCCTGTCTTACCCTGGAATTTTACTTTTGTCCAATCTCCACTGGTTCCTAGTTTTTTCAGTTTCACACCAATATCGACTTTTCCAAGAAGTTCTGCATCTGCGCTTGCTTTGGCACGTACATTACAGATATCTTTTGTCTTGACCATCCCGGTGTCAGAGCTGTCACTTGATTTTGATGAAACCTTCTTTAAGAACTCTGTCTTAATGTATCCGGTCTGTCCCTGGAACTTAACCTTTGTCCAGTCACCTTCCGTACCAATCTTCTTTAATTTCACGCCCTTATTAACAGTTCCGATCATCTCAGAATCTGTGCTTGCCTTAGCGCGTACACGACAGATATCTTTTGTCTTAACCGTACCGGACTCCTTCTTGGTGTCTTTCTTACTGTCATCTGACTTATTGTCGTCAGCCTTTGTATCATCTTTCTTTGTATCATCCTTGGATTCCGTATTATCTTTTGAATCCTTTTTTGAATCATCCTTAGACTCTGTGGTCTCTGTCTTCTGAGTTTCTTCCGTTGTTGCCGGAGTCACATCCGTTGCGTCCTCTGTATCCTGTGTTGCTGCAACAGAATCTCTCCATTTTGTCATGGCACTGCGCAATGTGCCACCTACCATATTAGCAAGTTTTTCATCGCTGGCAACTGCCTCATCGTATTTTGCCTGTACCTGCTGCTGTAAAGCAACTACATCATCACTCTTTTCATAATTTAAAATCAAAGAATAAAGATTTGCATCAAGATCCTCATCAAGGAAATTGAAGTTATAGGAAGAATATACATTATTGATATATAAGTTTCCTTTTCCGTCTCTCTCTACATAGAAGAAATCCATTCCCGGAGCTGCAGTATCAATCTCGTAGAATTTCAAATCATAGCATGCTGAAACCAGATAAGAATCATCGGTCACTCCCGGCATAGAATAGCATACGATATTATCAAAACTCTCATAGTAATCCGAAAATGTTCCGATATAACTCTTTTCATTATCGCTCAATGGCTGTGCCAATGGCTCAAGAGATTCAATATCTCCAGCTGCATAAGCAGTATAATAATTCTTAATAAGTTCAACCAGTTCCGGATCTACATTCTTCTGCAGCTTGCCCTCCAACTGATACTCTGTTGCCTGTGTTCCGCTTATTTCTGTTCCTGCCTGCGTATCAGAATTTCCATTCTTTTGTCCGGTACAGTTTACTAATATTAAAACAAGTACAACAAAAATTACTGCTGCACCAATATATCGCTTATATTTTACAATAAAATCTTTTAATTGCTGCATGATATCCTCCCGCTCAATTTTCTATATAAAATTTGTTTTCTTACTTATTCTCAATCACTTAGATAGTCTAACACTATTTGATTTTCTAATCAACCTTTTTTTGTCGGACAACCGCTGGCTTCTTTTATTGACGAATCTGTTAAGATATGATATATTTATAAACGCACGTGATTGCGTAAGGCTTCACTGTGTGGGCAGCCGTAGTATAATGGATAGAACGTAGGACTCCGACTCCTGAGATGCGGGTTCGATTCCCGCCGGGTGCATTATGAATAAAATCCAGTGTCTAAATGATTTTCATTTCATTCAGACACTGGATTTTTTGTGCTATTGTAAAAGCAGTTATCGACTGATGCTTTCATGAAGGATTTCAAGAACATTCTCCAAATCAGTCATCGGCAACTGTCCCGGAGCGCTCGCCTGCTCGCCTGCGCCAAATGTCACGCAGGAACCAAAGAACTCTCCTGCCACACGGGAAATTGCACCTTTTGCCCCCATCGACATGGTAATGAGTGCACGATCCGGATGATTTTCGTGAAATGCATTGGTTTCAGAAAGTAAATGCAGCACATCCTTTGTATTCTGTGGCATGACTGCAAGCTTTACGACATCTGCTCCGCTTTCATAGATCTGCTCCAGCAACATCCGCATCACGCCTCTCTCCGGTGTCTGTGCGAAATCATGATGTGAAGCAATCACATGGACGCCACGGCTTTGTAATTCTTTGATTTCTTTTGCCGCTTTCTTTGCCTCAAAAAACTCCAGATCTACAAAATCTACTACCCCTGACTCTGTGGCAAGCTGATGAATGTCATAGATTTCATCTGCATCCAATGCCAGTAATCCACCCTGATTTTTTGAACGAAATGTATAAACAAGAATTGTCTTTTCCACAATCGGTCGTAATTCTTCCAAAACAATTCGAATCTCGTTTGGACTTTGTACCCCTTCGAACGCATCCAGTCTCCACTCAATCATATCTACCTGATGCTCCACAAGGCGCTTTGCTTCTTTTATAATAGATTCTTTTGTCTTTTCCATAATCGGAACACAAACAAGGGGCTTTCCCTTACCAATAATGCGTTCCTTGACACACAGTAAATTTTCCATCACTGTTACCTCCCTGCAACAAATGTGCTTATTATTATAACAATTTTTTGTATAAAAATAAAGAAATTCCTTCTACAAAATTGACATTTTCCGACTTTTCTATTAAGATAACCCATGTATGTCTATACAAAATCACTAATTAAGGAGTAGACTATGAGTTTTACATTTTTAAATCAGTTACCGACTCCAGAAGAAATCAAGCGCGATTATCCGCTTACTCCGGAGCTTGCAGAATTAAAGAAGCAGCGTGATGCTATGATTTCCGATGTCATCACCGGAAAGGATTCCCGTTTTCTTGTTATCATCGGACCATGTTCCGCGGACAATGAAGATTCTGTTTGCGACTATGTCAGCCGCCTCACAAAAATCCAGGAAGATGTCAAAGATCAGTTGATCATCATTCCTCGTGTTTACACAAACAAACCTCGTACAACAGGCGAAGGTTACAAAGGTATCGCATCCCAGCCAGACCCGGAAAAAGCACCGAATATGGTAGAAGGTCTCATTGCTATGCGTAAAATGCACATCCGTGCGATCGCTGAAAGTGGTCTTACCTGTGCAGACGAAATGCTTTACCCTGAGAACTGGGGATATGTAGAAGATCTCCTCTCTTACGTTGCCATCGGTGCACGTTCGGTTGAGGATCAGCAGCACCGTCTGACTGTCAGCGGTTTTGACGTTGCATCCGGTATGAAGAACCCGACCAGTGGTGATTTCTCCGTTATGCTGAATTCTGTATATGCAGCCCAGCATCCACATCACTTTGTATACCGTGGAAGCGAAGTTCAGACAACCGGAAATCCACTGACACACGTTGTACTTCGTGGTGCTGTCAGCAAACATGGTAATACAACTCAGAATTACCATTACGAAGATCTGATTCGTCTTCATGATATGTATGCAAAGATGGATGTTGTAAATCCTGCAGCGATCATTGATACAAACCATTCCAACTCCGGTAAGAAATTCAAGGAGCAGATTCGTATCGCCCGCGAGGTAATGCACAACCGTCAGCTTTCTTCTGATATTCGCGGACTTGTTAAAGGTCTCATGATTGAAAGTTATATTGAGGAAGGAAATCAGTCCATCGGCAATCACATTTATGGTAAGTCGATTACAGATCCTTGCCTTGGTTGGGAAGATTCCAAGCGCCTCATTTACGACATTGCGGAACTCAACGCAAAATAAAGAATCCTCTGAAAGGACTGCCTTTATGGTAGTCCTTTTTTGATGCTTCCGTTCAACTTTCGCATAGAGGACAGGCTGGTACTACACGGGCGCGCACACTTGGTTTTTCCTACACTAGCTATCCAGAATTGCGAATTTGTAGCAACCCTCCCCCTGCCTCCTTGATGATTCCTGTCCGTTCAAGTTTCGACACCGGGGGCACGTTTGTCCGTCTATCACAGATGACGTCCGAAGTATTTTGTGCAGGCATTAGTGGTGTGGGTGAAGAATACCGTGCCCGCGGGTCGCATTTGCGCCCTCGTTTTATTAGCAAATAAATGTAGTACTACGATGGGCGACACAATGGAGAGCGGGCACATTAAAATTTATGAACCCCACCACTTAGGCCTGCTAAAAATGCTGAGCGCATCTGTGATAGACGGACAAACGTGCCCCCGGTGTCGAAACACGAGCCGGACACGAAAATAGAGGCAGGGGGAGGATTTCACAACTTCTGCAATTCTG
>OGPP01000323.1_pt1 | contig 52890 bp, 40 predicted proteins | sample 1553021 | NCBI WGS metagenome assembly OGPP01 (sample SAMEA2580217, study PRJEB22360) | human gut metagenome | biome: human gut; feature: human-associated habitat; material: faeces | place: Denmark | collected 2008/2010
TCCCACAAATTGTGACGCACATCTTGCAGAAAGCCTTTTTCAAACACGCTCTAAGGGAAAAGGAGGAACTATATTTATGAAATTCAGAGTTGAGGGCATTTATGATGCCAAAAAGCTGGGAATCCCACAGATGCTGATTCTGGGGCTCCAGCATATGTTCGCCATGTTTGGCGCTACCATTCTGGTGCCGATCCTGGTAAACAACTATTTTCACGGCGAGGGCTTATCCATTCAGGTAACCCTGTTCTGTGCCGGATTTGGAACACTTCTGTTCCATGTACTGACTAAGCTGAAGGTACCTGCATTCCTAGGATCATCATTTGCATTTCTTGGCGGATTTGCCACCGTTGCAGAGCTTGACACCGGAATTTTTGCCAACATGTCTTATGGAGAGAAGCTTCCATATGCATGCGGTGGTGTGTTTGTAGCAGGACTTCTGTATCTGGTACTTGCAATGATCGTTAAGGTAATTGGCGTAAAGCGCGTCATGCGTTATCTGCCTCCGGTTGTAACTGGTCCGATTATTATCTGTATTGGTCTTAGCCTTGCACCGTCTGCAATCAGCAACGCATCCCAGAACTGGATCCTTGCTTTGATCGCACTTGGAACTGTTATTTTCTTCAACATCTGGGGCGTTGGAATGTTCCGTATTATTCCGATTCTGATGGGTATTGTTGTTTCTTATGTGGTTGCCCTGATCATGAATGCCTTGGGTATGACAAACGCAGATGGAAGTGCTATCCTCAGCTTTGCAGGAGTAGCAAGTGCGCCGATCGTAGGTGTTCCGAAATTCTTCCTCTGCAAATTTAACATTACTGCAATCCTTGCAATGGCACCGATCGCAATTGCTTCCATGATGGAGCACATTGGCGATATTTCTGCTATTTCCGCAACGGTTGACCGCAATTTCATCGAAGACCCGGGGCTTCACCGTACACTTCTGGGTGACGGACTTGCAACCTCTCTGTCAGCACTGATCGGTGGACCTGCAAATACAACTTACGGAGAGAACACCAGTGTTCTTGCTCTGAGCCGTGTTTACGACCCGAAGGTAATCCGTCTGGCTGCTATTTATGCAGTTATCCTCAGCTTTATCCCGAAGATGGCTGAGGTGATCAGTTCCCTTCCGTCTGCGATCATCGGTGGTATCAGTTTTATTCTTTATGGAATGATCTCTGCTGTTGGTGTCCGTAATGTAGTTGAGAACAAAGTAGACCTGACACGTTCTCGTAACCTGGTTATTACAGCGGTTATCCTGGTTTGTGGTCTTGGCATTTCCGATGGACTTACATTTACCATCGCAGGCGCACATATTACTCTTACAGGACTTGCACTTGCTGCAATTGTAGGAATCCTGCTGAACGCCGTTCTTCCGGGAAATGACTATGTGTTTGAGACTGCAAAGAAGAAAGAGGAGATGGAAGACGACTGATCCGGCTGGCTTTCCTATATGGTGATGCTGCCGGCAGGTGAAATGTCCGTTTAGCTGATATATAAAAAGAACTCGATTCAAAGTAAATAAATGCGGGAGTCTTTTTCAAAGAGGCTCTAAGTACATTTATTTGCCATGTATGAATCGAGTTCTTTTTTATGTTGTAATAGGAAATGTTGTTGGAATTTCCTATTACCGGGCAGGATTGCACTGCGGCGGAAGGGGAGGTGTCGTTCGAGGCGACCTGCCGCAGTGCAATTCTGCAAGAAGGAATCTTTTTAGAAGCTTCCGCCTGTACCTCCGTGATCGCTGTCTGAGCCGCCGGAGGAACTGTCACTATCCTTCGGTTTCGCTGTTTTGGTAACTGTGTGATACAGGAAAATATCGTTTGATCTTGTCAGTGCCATACTTCCCTGGCGCACATAATCCACTGCGCTGTCCTGTGTCCGTACGCTTTTCAGCTGGGCTCTCATGCCCATGGTGCACAGAAACGCAAGCACAAGACCGATTCCCAGGGAAATGAGAATCCATATGGGAGAAAAGGGCTCTGTATAAGGCTCCCCGTTAGCAGCCATTTCCAACAGATCCTGACACAGATCTGCGTAGGTATCGAAAGCGCCGTAGAAGTTTTCATCCTTTAACAGAGGCTCTACATTTTCCTTCAGATAAGCAAGTCCGTCATCGTTAAACGCAGTCATACCATATCCGTGGGTGGTAATGTGCCATTCACGGTCGCCAATGCTGACCATGAACAGGATTCCGTCGTGGTTTTCGCCGGTTCCGTAACCATTCTCATCGAAGAAATGATCTGTAAAGTAGTTCATCTCATTGCCGTCTTTCGACTCTACTGTGGCAACTGCCACTTCCAGATTGTATTCCCCGGTGATGGCTTCCAGCTTATCCAGAAGCTGGGATTCTTCTTCATCTGTGAGAAGATCCGCCTCGTCCAGGACAAGGGAAAATTCGGAGGCTGCAAAGTCCTGATAAGAGTCATCTTCCTCACTGCCGGATCCGCCAAAGCTGTTGGAAGCTTCGGCCTGTACCGTAACAGCTCCCGTACCTGGCAAAGCAGTAGTAAAAAGCGCATCCGTGCCTGGAATAACTGCACTGAAAAGGCTTCCTGCTCCCAGCACTGCCGCCAGAATAATTCCAAATGATTGTTTTTTCATGGCATGTTCCTCCTTAACAAAATGTGTGAATCAGCCATGCAATGGCGTAAGCAGCAACGGAAAAACCTGCAGTAAGTCCAAGGAACCATTTAGTGAAAATACCTTTATCTACAGGCAGATTTCCTACAAATTTACCAGTCTGTCCGTTCATGCCGAACAGATAGTGGTTGCCCTTCCAGGTGGTGGAAAGAAGCCATACCGGGAAAAGGGCATAGTGGGTTTTACCGCCTTTTAACTGAATACGGGTATCTTCAGGGGTAACGCTGTCATAACCGATGACCGTATCGCGAAAAGCATCCTCAGCGGCTTTTCTTACACGCTGGTTGGCGCGCTCAGCAGATTCTTCTGCGGATACATCATATTTGTCCGCAACGTATCCTGCCAGGTAAGGAGTGGCAAAGTCCACAGCCTCGGAAATTACGTAAGGCTCCAGAGACTCTGTTAAATCATTGTCAATTTTGGAAGAACCGTCTACCGGAATCTGGTCGAACCCGATGTTTCCAGCACGGAAAACAGAGTAATGGCTGGTTTCCGTATAATCATAGTCGCTGTCACTCCAGAAACGGGTCTTGGTGGCATGATAGCGGATATCTGCAGAAGCGTCGGTGTCAAAAAGCCAGAAAGGCACATAAACACCTTTGATCTCGTCAATGTGATTTTCCTTTTTAAATACTTTGGGTAAAAGGATCTTGCCGTGAAGATGTTTGGTCAGACCTTCTTTGGCTGCCTTTTTGTCCAGCTTAAACGGAATGATAAAATCCGGACGCAGGGTACCGGAAAATTTGCCGGACATTACTACCGGATTGCCGCAGAATGGGCAGGAGGAAGCACCTGTGCTTTCATCGGCAACGATTTCTCCGCCGCAGGACTGGCATATGTAAACGGACATTCCGCTGGCTTCATCTTCCTTCCAGGAGTTGTCTGAAGCACTCTCCCAGTTCAATTCATCAGATTGCTGGTTAGCTGCTGCTTCGTTAAATTCTTTGACGGTTTCCATATCAAATTCAGTGTCGCAGTAAGGACATTTCATCTTCTGGAGCGTACTGTTGAATTCGATTGCTCCGCCGCAGCAGGGGCATTTATATTCAAGTAAATCGGACATAGTTCATCTCCTTTTATGCTGCTTTTTTACTGGGTATCGTTTTCATTAAATGGATCGCCACAGTTCGGACAGAATTTTGGTGGATTGGTTGGATCTTCCGGTTCCCAGCCGCACTTGTCACAGCGGTACCGAGGCTTCATAGCCGGTTTAGGAGAACCGCAGTTGGTGCAGAATTTGCCTGTATTTACAGCGCCGCAGGAACAGGTCCAGCTTGCATTTGCTGCAGGTGTCTGAGGCTTTTTCGCGCCGCATTCCGGGCAGAAATTACCGGAAACCATAGCACCGCAGGAGCATTTCCACTGGTCAGCTGCCGGAGCAGAACCGCCTGCCTGAGCCTGGGATACGGCCGGATTTGGCTGTGGCTGGGCCATCTGCTGTGCCTGAGCTGCCTGCTGCTGTCCCATAGCGTAAAGATTCTGTGCGTTAAAACCGCCTGTCATGCCTGCCATGTTCATGCCCATGAAACCGGTCATGGCACCGCCGGCGTTGCCTGCTGCTGTCTTCATGGCGTCTGCCTGTGCTCCTGCAAGAGTAGCAGCTGCCATGGCAGGATTGCGGAGGATAGCCATACGCTGAGCTTCTTTGATCATCTGAGCGTCTTCCTCAGGAAGAGTGATTGGATTCATGGCAACAGATACGATCACGAGACCACGAAGCTGACTCCATTTCTGGGTGAGAGCCTGGTTCATGGCATCACAGAGCTCCATTGCATGAGCCGGAAGTGCGCTTGGACGGATTCCCTGCTGGGAAATGCTGGCAAATGCCGGCTGAAGAGCTGAGATAAATTCTGTTTTCAGCTGTCCCTCGATCTGTTCTCTGTCGTACTGCTGTTCAAAGTTTCCGCAGACGTTGGAATAGAAGAGAAGCGGGTCTGCAATGCGGTAGGAATAAACACCGCTGCAGCGGACAGAAACATCAATGTCCAGTCCGATGTTCTGGTCTACAACACGGAATGGAATCGGGTTCGGAGTTCCGAATTTATTGTCCACCAGTTCTTTGGTATTGAAATAGTAAACACGCTGGTCTTTGCCAGTGTCACCGCCGAATGTGAAACGCTTGCCAATGGTGTGGAAAGTGTTCATGATGGCGTCGCCCAGATTTCCGGAGAAAATACTTGGCTCGGTAGAAGCATCGTAGGTGTATTCGCCTGGTTCCGCGCAGATATCAACGATCTTGCCCTGCTCTACGATCATCATACACTGTCCGTCTGCGACTGCGATTCCGGATCCGGTGGTGATAATGTTGTCGCTTCCCTTGGTATTGGAGGAACGTTTGGATGTGCGCTTCTGACCCTTTACTGCCAGAACGTCATTGTCGATGGCATCACAGTAGAAAAATTCTTTCCACTGATCTGCAAGTGTACCGCCTGCGGCGCCAAGTGCTGCTTTAATAAGTCCCATATTGTAACTCCTTTCTTTTTGACCGGTCAATGACTGGAAAAATTATGTAAACGAATGCCACCTGATTCCAATAGCAGGTTCTAGCGCAGAAACCATGGGGTTCATATCTGGCGCTGTCTGTGTGAGCAGACATAGCGGTTTCGTTAATTTGTACAGTCATTGTCCGAGAATGATTTTATTAATTATTCTACATAACGATTCAGCAGACATTATTCCGCGAGGTGTTTTTGTGAACGAAGTTCACAGAAAAAACGAGAAATGCGGCGCGAAATCGTATAAAACATGATTTCTGTGTATCCAGAAGGATATCACTGTGAATGTGCGGAATCGTTACTACTCTACTATAAATTTTATCTGATTTTGTCTGAAAAAACAACCTATATGTGATAAATGACTGGTTTTCGTGACAATAAGACATAGATACTATCTGATTTGCAGTAAATAGGAATTGTATACCAGCCATTTGATGACAAAAAAATGTTTGGAATGCCGGAATAACAAAAATCTGCAGCCTATATATAATAGTACTGCAGATTTTGTCATTAGTAATATTGAACCTGGTATGGGGCGTAATTTATTTTTGGTTCTGCTAACTCTGTTCACAGAAACGCTCTTCGTAATGCATAGAAATCATGCATTCGCATGATTTCGCGTCAAAGGTTTCGGGTTTTGTATGAACTTTGTTCACACAAACACCTCGCGGAACGTTACCGGTGAACAGTGACATTTAACCTTCTGAATTGTCATCAGATGCGTCTGCTCCGGAATTGTCTGATCCAGAGCCGTCAGAACTGGAACTGCTTTGGGTGGCAAGTGTCTGATAGTACCAGGAGGAGGTGATGGAATCATTATCCTCCACGTAATTTCCGTTGGAATCCAGCATATTTCCGTCGGAATCAAATGTGACATCCAGAAGATCCGTCTTAGTAGATGGTGTGACGTTCATGGACATGATTTCATCATATTTTGTCTGAAGGTTTTCCAGGGAAAACTCATCTCCGATGGACTGGCGGACGCTGTGTGCAGATGCTAGAGCGTCTGTATAATCGTCCAGCTTATATGGTGCATATTCCAGGGTATCGTAGCTGTAATGCATAACCAGCGGTGTCAGTGTGGCATCTTGGATCTGGATGCTGGTCTGGTCGCCGTCTACAGTCTTCTGAATGGTAAAGGCTGCCATTCCGCCAAGAAGCTGCTTCAGTGTTTCCTGACCGGTAACGAAGTTGCCAAGGGAGTAGTAGATCAGCATGTTGTGACCAGAGTCATCTGTAAGGTAGCCATATGGCTGGAGCACATTCGGATTGGTTCCGATCACAACGTCAACACCCTGCTCCATAAGGAAGTTGGCCCATTCTTTTTCGTATTCGGTAGGCATTGGTTCTTCGGTCTTGCCCCAGTTTGCAGAGAAAATCACACAGTCTGCGGAAGCTTTGGCCTGTTTGATGGCGGCTGCAACATCGGCAGTGCTGAACGTGTCAATCATAGAGCCTTTTCCGGAAGTGGATGTATCTGTACTTCCAGAACTGTCTGCATCTCCTGTTGAACTGTCGGAAGTATCCGAGCTGGCAGAGTCGTTTGCAGAACCATCAGAATTATCGGTGCTGTCGCCGGAGCTTACAGTCTGGCTTCCATATGACGGGAAGGTATAGTTAAGGAACGCAATCTTGATTCCGTTAATTTCTACAATCTTCGGAGCGTCTATACCGGACTGGTTTTTATGAATACCAACCAGAGTGACATCCGGATGGCTGGTTTCCCAGTAATTTAAAGTTTCGTTGATCATGGAAGAACCATTGTCATCGATCAGTGCTGTGGCAGATGTGACCACATTAAAACCGGCATTTACAAGTGCATCGCCAACCTCTGTAGGAGTGGCGTAAGGCGCGGTACCGCTGACTGCGCTGTGGTCTGTGGTGAAAGGTGTTTCCTGATTGACCATAGCAATGTCGGCAGCCTGTATATCGGATTTCAGATTGGCATAAACACTGTCATAATTCCAGGCGCCGGTTTCTGACTGGCCGGATGCAAGAAGACTTGGCTGAACCAGGTTATCCCCAACTGCAAGAACTGTGGCTGTAGTGACTTCCTGGGTGGTGGCAGCTGCCTCTTCTTCCTTCTGTTTTTGTAAGTCAGCTGCTTTTTTCGCCTGGGCGGCTGGCTGGCGGATCATGGTGTAGTCCATCTGGTTAAACACCAGGCAGAGAACCACCAGAACCGCGATGGATACCAGAAAGCTGGTTCTGGAATTCAGGCGTTCTTTATAATTTAATGGGAGATTATCTCGTTTTTTCATGATTTTGCCCTTCTCTAATGTAGGAAAATATGACCAGCAGGATCAGAAAATCAGATGGATCCTGCATATTTTCAATGTGAGTTCATTATAGCAAATTATTGTGCTCAAAGAAAGAAGTTATTACATAAATATTTAAAAAAATGTTACAGCATTTCGGGAATTTTCGGGTAATATTGCGCGTGGACCTGACAGGCAGAAGCCGGACGAAAATACTGCAGCTTCAGAGGCAATCATAATTTCTCGTTCATGTATTTTCGCAAAACCGGAAACTGCACAGGTCCGATTTCCAGTATCTTTTGATGAAAGCTTTTCAGATTAAAGTTTTCGCCAAGGAGGGATTGCTGTTCTTCTTTCAGATCCAGAAAATTCAGATATCCCGCATAGTATTTCAGATAATTAGCAGGTGTTTCGGTGATATATCGGTAAATCTCGGCCGTGACAGCAGCATCACGGATTCCGAAAAGATTCAGAAAGCGGGCGGCTTGCGCAGGAGTCCAGCCGTGGTAATGGATTCCCACATCCAACAGGGAGTAAATGCACAGATTCACACTGCGGTTCAGCCAGGAAAGGCGCGTGCAGGCGGAAGCTTCCTGTGAGGATAAGGTGCTGGCAGACAGATAATCTGCTGCATAATCATACGCGTAACTTTCCACATAAGTGGCCCAGCCTTCCACGTATCCGCTGTAATCGATGAGATACCGGATATGGGATGGACTTTGTCGTCCGAAATAAACGGTCTGGTAAAGATGACCGGGGAAGCCTTCGTGCGCCAGCGTAGTAAAAAGCTCCAGATTGGAAATTTGCCGTCCATGATTGATGTAAATAACATTTGGCGCTCCTGTGTCCATTGGCGGTGTCAGGTAAAACGCCGGACTGAGGAATTCTTCCATGGATTTATGTACAGACCGGATTTCGAAATCTACAGAAGCAGTGGAGGGAAAATCCTGCCGAATATTTTTTTCCAGAAGCTCCATGACCCGTGTGGGCTCCATATCTGGCAAATCTATTTTCTCATTTAGCAATGTGAGAAGTTGTGGATGCTGTTTCAAAAGTTCTGAAATTTCCAGAGAATCGGTGGAAAGCTGCTGGGTGAGGCGCTTTTCCAGTTTTTCCACAGGTATGTAGATTCCCACCTGGCTTTTTAGAAGATATTGGTAATATTCCTTTCCGCCAGAAAAATTGACCAGTCCTCCGGTATTTTTTCCTGTTCCCCGAAGCTGTTCCAGACCTTCTATCAGTGTTTGATATGCGGGGAGAACCTTTTCTTTCAGAATCTGTTTATAGGTCAGGTTCAGCTGTTCCTGGTCCTTTTCGGAAAGCTTTCCATAGGCTTTTAGTTTCTGGGAAAAAATTTCCAGCATATAATTGGAATCCGGGTTTTGAATAAAAGCACGGCACTGATCCTGAATGCGTTCCAGGGTTTCGTCGCACATAAAAAATCCGGCATCAGATTTTGTCTGTTCAAAGGCGAGAATGCTCTGAAAATATTCTTTTGTGCTGCAGAGCAGATTCAGGTAGTCGGTGATGTCCTGATTGGTGTAGAAGGAGTATTCGGCCAGCAGTACAGGCAGCTGCGCCTGGATCCCGAGGCTTGGGCTGAGCGGCTCTTCAAAAAGATAATTGTCGCCCAGAGAGGCTTCGGTGTGGTAGTAAAGGAGGAGCAGATCAAGGGTCAGGCGATTGGAAGTACTGAGCTTTGACTGAGAAAATTTTTTCAGCTTTTTTACATATTCCTGGCACTGGGCAGAGGCTTTTTCATTGTTGGGATGTATTGTGCCAAGGGTAGCGCGGGGGCGTGGGATGCCCTGTTTTTCCGGATAAGCCAGGGAATAATGAAGATTCAGGGCGTTTCCAGAAACCTCTTTTTCAAATATGGACTCTGCGAAGTTTTCGAAGCGGGCATTTTCGGAGAAGACATGACTGAAAAGCCAGGAAAATGTGAAGCAGATAACAAGAAAAAAAGCCAGAATAGCGGCGGTGAATTTTTGTCTGTTTGACATAGGATGCCCTCTGCTCTGGGGGATTTCTACTATATTATTGAGAATTTCAGTGTAGTATGCGAAATATTTGGTTCCATGGTTTTGAGATTATGTGTATTTTGTGTACAGGACTGACGGGAATGACAAAATTAGTCTGGGATGACAGGTGGAAGTTGTTAGATTTCACGGAAATGTCAGCTTTATTATGTATGGGAGCAAAATTGACGGTAACAGATTGTTGTGATATTATGCGTAATTGTTACATATACTTAATATAAATGTAACATTTTGAATGGGCTACGGCAACTGAATTCAGGAAAAATATACCGCAAAGTGGGGCGTGCAGATTATGGGAATGATTTTTTGCGCGTTCAAAGCGGTGAACGGTAAGGAAAATCTTGGAAACAGGAAATGAAGGGCAATTTTATATAAATTGAGAGGTGTATGAATGTTAAAAAATAAAATGAAAAAACTGATCTGCGGAATGACAATGTGTATAACGGTCTGTTCTCAGATGATTTTTCCACAGACCGTGCTTGCAGCGACTAAGGCTGCTGTGGAAAAGGCGGGCGAGGCATTTGTAGCTGGGATGACAGAGACTGCAGAGGCAGAGGATGTACTTTCTGAGGAAGAGCTTCGTCAGCAAATCGTGGATTTTGCGCTGCAGTTTGAGGGAAATCCTTATGTTTACGGTGGGACAAGTCTGACAAACGGAGCAGACTGTTCCGGGTTTGTAATGTCTGTGTTTGCACAGTTTGGCTATTCACTGCCCAGAGTAGCAGCAGATCAGTATAATCAGTCGGTGAAAAAAAGCGTGGAAGACCTGGAGCCAGGAGATCTGGTTTTCTATGGAAGCGGAATCAGCCATGTGGCACTGTACATTGGAAATGGACAGATTATTCACGCAAGTACATCTGCGTCTGGGATCAAGATTTCCAACTATGATTATGAGGTACCTGTGGGAGTTGGAACTTATATTGAAGCGGACGGCTTCTTTAGTGAATAAGAGTGAGGGAGCGGGGCATTTGATAAAACGGATATGAAATCCGGTTATCCTGTTCTGACATTTATAGCCGGGGAAGGTTTCCCCGGCCTTTTTGTATATGGGGAGGTTTTATGAAGATTCCCGCATATTATATGAATCAAAAAGGCAATTGGGGTCGATTGATACAATATAGCAAGAAGTCCCCGCTTTAACATACGGGAATTAAGTGGTGGGAGTCTGCCGTTACTGTTCACTCAGTGACCAGTAACGCGCTTCGCGATGCACAGAAAACGAACCTTCTTGTGACAAGCACAAGAAGTAGCGTTTGCTGCGCAAACTTAATTCTCGGGTTTTCTGTGAACTTTGTTCACAAAAAACACCTCGCGGAACGTTACTAGTCAGGTCGCGAACAGTAACCAGTAACTTTACGGATACCGGGTATTTATGTTAAGATAATAAAAAAAGAAGAAAGGCGGAAAAACTATGGGTGCAAAGTATGAAGCTTATATAGAATCAGAGGCGGACGGTCTTGATATTTCCGTTCTGGCAGTGGTTCCGGATGAGACACCGTACAGAGGAATCCTGCAGCTTGTTCATGGGATGAGCGAATACAAGGAGCGCTATCTTCCCTTTATGGAATATATGGCAAAAAAAGGCTATGTATGTGTGATCCACGATCACCGTGGTCATGGGAAAAGTGTGCGGGCGCTGGATGACCTGGGATATATGTATGGCGGCGGAGCGGATGCAATCCTCAAGGATATTGAGGTGGTGAACCGGGAAATGCACCAGCAGCTTCCGGATCTGCCATTGATCTTATTCGGGCATAGTATGGGCTCGCTGGCCGTGCGCGCTTTTGCAAGAGAGCATGATGACTGCATGGACATGCTGATCGTTTGCGGTTCTCCAAGCAAGAATGGGGCAAGACCTCTTGGAGAAGCAATTGCCCATATGGAAAGTGCTGTGTTTGGACCAGCCCACAAGAGTAAAGTCATCGAAACCCTTTCCTTTGCCGGAAATGTGATGCGCTTCCGCAAGGACAAAAACTGTACTTCCTGGATTTGTGCCAATAAGGCAGCTGCGCAGGAGTACTCCGATTCTGAACTTTGTGGCTTTACGTTTACAGATGATGGCTATCTGGCACTTTTTGAGCTGATGAAGCGTGCTTACGACGTAAAGCACTGGCACTGCACCAGACCGAAAATGCCCGTGCTTTTTGTCAGTGGCTCTGATGATCCCTGTATGATCAACGTGCGTCATTTTGCAAAAGCAGTGCAGGATATGCGGCGCGCCGGTTATGTAGACGTGAAAGGCAAGCTGTATCCGGGAATGCGCCACGAAATTCTGAACGAGACAGACCGGAAGAGGGTTTATCACGACATTGCCTTTTATATAAAGAAAAAAGGTTTTTGAGAAAAGACGTCCATTATGCATAAGATGCTCTATTTTGCACATACTCACAGAAATACAGTGTGAAATGGAGAACTATATGAGAAAAAAAGGCTGGATTCTGCTGCTGGTTCTTCTGGGTGTGGCTTTTCTTATGAGCTGCGGCAAAGATACGGAGCCGGATGAAGCAAAAGGGGAACTGGTAAGAATTGAGAGGGAAGGATGCCAAGCTGGTGTCCTTCTTTTTTTGAACTAAAAAATAGATTAGTTTTATATAGATTGCAGAAATGATTTTTGAAACAGGCTCCCAAGTCTTTTTTAAACATGCTGTAGTGTTATGACAAACAATCTGCGCTTGTGAAACAAACAAATGTCTTTGTATAAAATACACAAAAAACACACCATAATAGCACTAAAAAATAGTACAAGCTTAAAAAATTGCATTGTCACTGTTCTAAAGTTTAAAATGTTACTTGAATAAAGCAAATTGAAATGCTATAATTTTTTTTACATATTATAAAAATGAACTCTGGTCAGAAATCAGTCTGATATGGGTGTGGTATTTTTGACGACATCTCTCATAAAGGAAAACGAAATAAATGTTTTCGACCGGAAAAAATAAGGAGGAAAAATGGGAAAGTATTTTGCAAAAAGACTTGGAATGGCGATTCTGACTATCTTTCTGGTAGCCTGTCTTACCTTCCTGCTGATGAATGCTGTACCTGGAAGCCCATGGCTCAGTGAAAAAACACCTTCCGAGACCACACTGGCTGCACTGAATGCCAAATATGGACTGGATAAGCCTGTCTATGTACAGCTGTTTATGTATCTGAAAAATATTCTTCACGGTGACTTCGGTGTATCACTTAAGATGCAGAAGAACCGTGCAGTTCTTGACATTATCGTGGATATGTTCCCGGTATCTGCCAAGGTAGGTGCGCTTGCACTTGCATGGGCGATTCTGGTGGGTGTACCTCTTGGCTGTCTTGCCGCATTTAAGAGAGGCAAGCTGACAGACAGCATTCTTCGTGTGATCTGTACACTTGGAATCTCCATGCCAAGCTTCGTTGTGGCATCTGTTCTTCTGGTAACCCTGACCGGAAACAATGCACTGAATCTGTTTCCGTCTATTTTTGATCCGTCGCAGGGATGGCGCGCCTATGTACTGCCATGTTTTGCCCTGGGCTTTTACCCAATGTGCTATACAGCACGTCAGACACGTTCTGCCATGCTGGATTCCTTAAGCCAGGAGTACATTAAGACAGCCCGCGCCAAAGGTCTGAAGAACAAAAAAATTATTTTCAAGCATGCTCTTAGAAATGCACTGATTCCGGTTATTACATACTTAGGACCGCAGGTGGCCTTTACTCTTTGTGGTGGTTTTGTTGTAGAGAGCGTATTCTCAATTCCAGGACTTGGACGTTACTTCGTACAGTCCATCCAGAACCGTGATTATCCGGTTATTATGGGAACTACCATTTTCCTGGCAGCATTTATTATTCTGATGAACCTGGTTGTAGACCTCCTTTATAAGGTTGCTGACCCGAGAATCAGCCTTGCGAAAGGAGGAGAATGATCGTGGCAGAAGATAAGAAGATTAAGAAATGTCCGGTGAGTCTTCAGCCGGATATTGAGAACCTCCTTCAGGATTTAAGTCCGGATGATTTTGCATCTGCGTCCAGACAGGAGAAGGATGATTTTATTCAGGACCGCCAGAGTGTTTCCTACTGGAAAGATGCCTGGAGAAGATTAAAGAAAAATGTGGTGGCTATGGTTGCACTTGGTGTGATCGTATTCCTGTTTTTATTTGCCTTTGTGGGCCCGCTTCTGATCCCATATGGTTATGACGAGTTTAACAAAGGTGCTGAGAACCTTTATCCCTATCACTACACACTGGAGGACACCCAGCGTGTGAACGACGAGATCGCTTCCAGAACCCAGTCCGATGTAGTGGATGTAGATGAAATGATCGCCCAGGCGAAAGCAGAAGCTGAGAAAAAGGGCGAGAAATTTACAAAAAAAGATGAAGCAGTTATCCGTGCAAAAGCAAAAGTCGCTGCAAAACCTTCAGAAGATTCTTCTGAGGAGCAGAGCGTAGATGAGGATTCCATCCGCAAGGAGCTTGGAATCAAGAAGCATATTTTCGGTTATTCCCAGGCAGAGCTTGAGCGCAAGGCAAATGGGGAAAAAGTATTCCCTCATGTATTTGGTACTGACATGTATGGCCGTGATATTCTGGTCCGTGTTATGTATGGTGCCCGTGTTTCCATGTCTGTCGGCGTATTCGCAGCTATCCTGGTACTGGTGATCGGCGCCCTTTATGGTGCTATTTCCGGTTACTGTGGCGGCAAGGTGGACGCAGTGATGCAGCGTATTGTTGAACTTATTTATGCAGTTCCGGAGATGCTGGTTGTCCTTTTGATCGCAACTGCACTGAAACCAATCCTTACTGACTATGTGAATTCATCAGGAACCAGTCCTATGAAATCCTTTGTCAATGTACTTGGACCGAACCTGATCTCCATGTTTATTGCATTTGGTCTGTTATACTGGGTTACCATGAGTCGTATTATCCGTGGCCAGGTACTTCAGCTGAAACAGCAGGAATATGTAACCGCAGCAAGAGCACTTGGTGCATCTGGCGGCAGAATCATCCGCCGTCATCTGCTTCCAAACTGTATCGGACAGATCGTTGTTACTACCTGCCTGCAGATACCGTCTGCAATTTTCCTGGAATCCTTCTTATCCTACCTTGGAGTTGGTGTTTCTGCACCTCTTCCAAGCCTTGGATCCATGGCAACAGACGCACTTAGCGGTATGTACACTTATACTTACAGACTGATCGTACCTTCCGTGATCCTGAGCATTATGATCCTTGCATTCAACCTGTTTGGCGATGGACTTCGCGATGCTCTTGATCCGAAGCTGAAGAAATAAGAGAGGAGGAGAACAATGTCTGAACAGAAAAATAAATTGCTGGAAGTAAAAGACCTGAAAGTCTCCTTCTTTACCCCGGCCGGCGAGGTAAAAGCCGTTGGCGGTATCTCCTATGACCTTGATTATGGCGAAGTTATGGGAGTTGTTGGAGAATCTGGTTCTGGAAAGAGCCAGGAGGCATATTCTATTATGGGGCTTCTTCAGTCCCCAGGTAAAGTTATCGGAGGCTCCATTACCTTCGAGGGAAAAGATGTCCTTTCTTTTTCCAAGGAAGAGATGACTGCGTTCCGCGGAAACAAAGTAGCTATGATTTTCCAGAATCCCATGACCTGTCTGAATCCGGTTTACACCATCGGAAATCAGCTTGTGGAAGCTCTTCGTGCCCATGATAAGAAAATCAGCAAAGAAGAAGCCCAGAAACGTGCCATGGAAATGATGGAACTGGTTGGAATCAATAATGTGGAGAAGCGTATGAAGCAGTATCCACACGAGTTTTCCGGCGGTATGCGACAGCGTGTCATGATCGCTATGGGACTGATCTGCCATCCGCAGCTTCTGATCGCAGATGAGCCGACCACAGCCCTTGATGTTACCATTCAGGCACAGATCCTTGACTTGATGAAGGATCTTCAGAAAAAGACCGGAATGGGAATCATTTTCATCACACACAACCTTGGTGTTGTGGCAGATATCTGTGACAAGGTATCCGTTATGTATGCAGGTAAAATTGTGGAGCAGGGACCTGTAGATGACATTTTCTACGAGCCTGCACATCCATATACAAAGGGTCTTCTTCGTTCCATGCCCCGTGTTGATGCCGAGAGCTATGAAAGACTGATCCCAATCGAGGGAACCCCGGTTGATATGCTGAATCCGCCGGAAGGATGTCCGTTTGCTCCACGTTGTGAGCATTGCATGAAGATCTGTCTGAAGAAAATGCCTCCTTACGTGGAAGTGGGCGAGAAACATCGTTCCGCCTGCTGGCTTCGGGTTCAGGAGCTTATGAACAAGGAGGAGAAATAAATGGCAGAAGAAAAGAAGCTTCTTGAAATTGAGAATTTACGAAAATATTTTCCGGTAAACGGCATAAAAGGTCCGGGGGTACAGGCTGTACAGGATGTTTCCCTTTATATCAAAAAAGGTGAAACACTCGGTCTTGTAGGAGAGTCCGGATGTGGAAAGACCACACTGGGAAGAACGATTCTTCGCCTTTATGAGCCAACCGGAGGAAAGATTATTTATGATGGCGAAACCATTTACGACAATCCTCTGGATAAAGACGGCAAACCTCTTGGAAAAGCCAAAGCTGCCAAAATGCTTCCCTACAGAAGAAAAATGCAGATCATTTTCCAGGATCCGTCCGCTTCCCTGGATCCTCGAATGACAGTTGGTGAGATCATTGGAGAGGCCATTGATATCCACAAGCTTGCAGCGAGTAAGAAAGACCGCGCTGACATGATCAAAGAGCTGCTGGCGCAGGTTGGATTAAATACAGAGCATGCAAACCGTTATCCACATGAGTTTTCCGGCGGTCAGCAGCAGCGTGTTGGTATTGCCCGCGCCCTTGCAGTAAAACCGGAGTTCATCGTCTGTGACGAGCCGATTTCCGCATTGGATGTTTCTATCCAGTCACAGGTGGTAAACATGCTGGAAGACATGCAGGAGCAGATGGGTCTGACTTATCTGTTCATTGCCCATGATCTTTCCGTTGTCCGTCATATTTCCAACAGAATCGGTGTTATGTATCTTGGCTCTCTTGTTGAGTTGGGCGAGAGCTATGAGCTGAACAGACATCCGATCCATCCATATACACAGACCCTGCTTTCCGCAGTTCCGGTTCCGGATCCAAAGCTGAGCCGGACAAGAAAGCGTATTATTCTGGAAGGAGACGTGCCAAGTCCTATGAATCCGCCAAGCGGATGCCGTTTCCACACCAGATGTCCATATGCCACTGAAAAGTGCAGCCAGGTAACTCCTGTGTTCAGAGAGCATGAGCCGGGCCACTGGGCAGCCTGCCATTTGCTGGACAAATAAAGGAAGTTTAGGTATTTCGTTCTTCTTCACGGAAGAGCTGATGAATACAAGCGTCGATTCTCATCTCTCATGCGGCGCAAAAAAGCATAAAGGAGGAAATGTAATGAGAAGAAAATTTATGTCTATGGCACTGACTGCAGCTATGGTATTAAGCATGGCAGCAACTCCTGTATTCGCCGAGGATACAGCATCTGACGAAGGATTCAACCTGAACCTTTGTATCGCATCTGAACCACAGACAATTGACCCTGCACTGAACTCTGCAGTTGATGGAGCTATCATGTGCAACCATATGTTCGAAGGTCTGGCTAAATGGGTAAATGATGGTGAAGGAAATGCTGTCACAGCTCCTGGACAGGCTGAGTCCTGGGAAAAGGCCGAGAACGAAGATGGTACAGTTACTTACACTGTTAAACTTCGTGACGGAATCAAATGGTCTGATGGACAGGCTGTAACAGCTGGTGACTTCGTTTATGCATGGCAGCGTCTAGCAAATCCTGAGACAGCAGCAGATTACTGCTACATGATCGACATGGTAAAAGGATATGACGCAGTTGCTGACGGAAGTGCGGATCCAAGCACTCTTGGAATTACAGCAGTTGATGATCAGACTCTTCAGATCGATCTTACCTATGACTGCCCGTATTTCGAAGAAATCATGGCATTCCCGGCAACCTTCCCGGTTCGTCAGGATATGGTAGAGAGCAGTGACAACTGGACATTTGATCCAAGCACATACATTGGCAATGGACCATACAAAATGACAGAGTGGTCTCACAATGCTTACATCTCCATGGAGAAAAACGAGAACTACTATGACTATGAGAATCTTGGACCGGATACTATCAAGTTTACACTTCTTGATGACAACAACGCAATGCTCAAAGGTTACAACAACGGAGAGCTTGATTTCATCGAGAACCTTCCTGTAGACGAGATCCCGACCTACCTTGCTTCTGGCGAGCTTGAGATTGGTGACTATCTTGGAACCTACTATGTATGCTTCAACACAGAGGACGAAGTTTTCTCTGACCCTAACATCCGTAAAGCGTTCTCACTTGTAATCGACCGTAACTACATCGTAGAGAACGTTTCCCAGGCTGGTGAGGTTCCGGCTGACGGATATGTACCGAACGGTGTAAATGATGCAGCTGGTGCTGGTAGTGATGACTTCCGTACAGTAGGCGGTTCTTACTACAGCATTTCCGATGAGGATTATGAGGCTAACTGCGAAGAGGCCCGTCAGCTTCTTGCAGACGCTGGTTATCCGAACGGCGAAGGCTTCCCGACTGTAGAGTATCTGTACAACACAGCTGATAACCACAAGAAGATCGGTGAGGCTCTTCAGAACATGTGGCAGACAGAGCTTGGTGTAACTGTTAACTTGAACAACCAGGATTGGAACGTATTCCTTCAGAACAGAAAAGATGGTAACTTCCAGATCGCCCGTAACGGCTGGATCGCAGACTACAACGATCCTTGCTCATTCCTGGATATGTGGTACACAGACGGCGGTAACAACGACGCTCAGTACTCTAACCCAGACTATGATGCAGCTATCGATGCAGCAAAAGCTACTTCTGATCCGGAAGAGCGTATGAAAGCATTCCACGAAGCTGAGGATATCCTCATTGGACAGGACAGCGTACTTGCTCCGATCTACTTCTATACACAGCCATATATGCTCAATCCAGACATTGACGGCATGTACTACACACCACTTGGATACTTCTTCTTCGGTTATACAAGTAAGAAATAATCAAGTCAAAAGAATATAAGTCTTTTGGTATTACTTAAATGTGATGCAGAAGAAAATGACAGGCATTCGGAATTTTTCCGGGTGCCTGTTTTTTGAGCAGCAACGAAAGCAGGATAAAATTTGCGAAGCTGTTTTATTCTGTTGACCGATTATGCATGATAGCGGTATAATAAGCAGATAATGGTTATTGAACCAGACAGGAGGAACATATGATGAGAGCCAGCGGTATTTTATTGCCTATATCCAGTATCCCTTCCAACTATGGAATCGGATGTTTTTCTAAAGAAGCTTACGCTTTTGTAGATCAGCTTGCAGAAGCGGGTCAGAAATACTGGCAGATCCTGCCACTTGGACCTACCGGATACGGGGATTCCCCTTACCAGTCTTTTTCCACATTTGCAGGAAATCCTTATTTCATTGATTTGGAGGAATTGATCCAGAGAGACCTTCTCACAGCAGCAGAATGTGCAGAATGTGACTGGGGCGGCAGCAAAAGCTATGTGGACTATGAGAAGGTTTATCTTTCCAGATTTTCCCTTCTTCGGAAGGCTTACAGACGTTTTTACCAAATGGATGGGAAAGAAAAGGAGCTTCAGCTGATCCGTGAGGAGATGGAAGCCTTTGAGAAAGAGCAGGGCTTCTGGCTTGCAGATTATTGTCTTTATATGGCAGTAAAGGACAGCCTGGAGGGAATTTCCTGGAATCAGTGGCCGGAGGACTTAAAGACACGTAAGCCGGAGGCGCTTGCTAAGGCAAGAGAGGAGCTGAAGGAGGATATCAGCTTCTATGCCTTTCAGCAGTTCTGGTTCTACCGCCAGTGGAACCGGCTGAAGAAATATGCAAATGACAGAGGTATTAAGATCATCGGTGATCTTCCTATTTATGTGGCTTTTGATGGCGCAGATGCATGGGCGAACCCGGATCTGTTCCAGTTTGATGAGGAGGCTACACCGGCAGCAGTGGCAGGATGTCCTCCAGACGCTTTTTCCGCAACTGGTCAGCTGTGGGGAAATCCACTTTATAATTGGGAATATCATAAGAAAACAGGTTATAACTGGTGGATCCTTCGTATGGCTCACTGTATGAAGCTGTACGACAAGGTCCGGATCGATCATTTCCGCGGTTTTGACGAGTACTGGTCAGTTCCCTATGGAGATGAGACCGCTGAGAATGGAAAATGGGAAAAAGGTCCTGGAATAGAACTGTTCAAGGTCCTGGAGGAGAAAATTAAGAATCTGGATGTGATCGCAGAGGATCTGGGATTCCTTACAGACAGCGTCAGGGAGCTTCTGGCAGAATCCGGATATCCGGGTATGAAGGTGCTTCAGTTTGCCTTTGATGAAAGCGGCGAGAGCGTATATCTTCCTTTCCGATATGACAAAAACTGTATTGTATACACTGGAACCCACGACAATGAGACTACGAAGGGCTGGCTTGGAAACCTTACCCAGTCAAACAGAGACTATGTGAACCAGTACACAGCCTGTGAGGAGAAAGACACAGATGAATGTGTATGGGGGCTTATCCGGGCGGCACAGTCCTCAGTAGCAGAAGTGTGCGTAGTACCTTTGCAGGATTATCTCTGTCTTGGAAATGAAGCGAGAATGAATACGCCTTCTACTTTGGGAGACAACTGGAAATGGCGTCTTACAAGAGGTCAGCTTACGGATGAGATCATTCATAGAATTAACGCAATGACCAGATTATATGGACGAATCCAGGAGAATAAGAAGTAAGATGAAGAGATTGCTTATATTTTTGAAGGGCTATGAGAAAGAAAGTTTTCTGGCTCCTTTGTTCAAAATGCTGGAGGCCACCTTTGAGCTGATCGTGCCTCTGGTTGTTGCAAGAATCATGGATATCGGCATTAAGAATCAGGACAATGTCTATATCTGGCACCAGTGTGTGATCATGGTACTGCTTGGAGTGATCGGTCTTGCATGTTCCCTGACAGCACAGTATTTCTCTGCAAAGGCAGCCATGGGATTCAGCACTGCCCTTCGCAAGGAGCTTTTTTCCCATATCAGCAGGCTTTCTTACAGAGAACTGGATATGCTTGGAACTCCTACCCTTGTGACAAGGATCACCAATGACGTGAATCAGGCACAGACTGGTGTGAACATGGTACTTCGTCTGTTCCTTCGTTCTCCTTTTATTGTTGTGGGTGCAGTGATCATGTCCTTTACCATTGATGTGAAGATTGGTCTGATCTTCCTGATTGCGGTTCCGGTGATCTCCATTGTAATTTACGGAATTATGCGTACAACAGTGCCAATTTACAAAAAGGCTCAGTCATTTCTGGACCGAATTTCACTGATCACCAGAGAGAATCATGTGGGTGCCAGAGTGGTAAGGGCTTTTGGAAGACAGCAGGAAGAATATAAAGAATTTTCAGAAGTAAACGACGATTACACCAAGGTGCAGGTAAGAGCGGGAAAAATTTCCGCACTTCTGAATCCTGCCACTACGGTTATCATGAACTTTGCCATTATCGGAATCCTCTGGTATGGAAGCAAGGAAGTGTCTGTGGGTATTCTTACACAGGGGGAAGTGGTTGCCCTTGTAAACTATATGAACCAGATCCTGATCGCACTGATCGCTCTTGCAAACCTGATCGTGGCAGTGACAAAGGCTATGGCTTCCGGTGTGCGTCTGAATGAGGTGCTGGATACACAGCCGTCTCTCACGGATCAGGGCAATAGTGTTCAGAAAGAAAATGCAGGCGCTGCAAGAGTTGTCTTTGAAGATGTGAGCTTTACCTATGCAGGCAGCAAGGAGCCGGCGCTTTCCCATATTTCCTTTACGGCAAAACCAGGTGAGACCATCGGCATCATTGGTGGTACCGGATGTGGTAAATCCACTCTGGTCAATCTGATCCCACGCTTCTATGACGTAACTTCCGGTAATGTGGTAATTGATGGAAATAATGTAAAAGAATATCCATTTTCACAGCTTCGTAAAAAGGTGGGGATGGTACCACAACAGGCAGTTCTGTTTAAGGGAACCATCCGTGACAATATGAAATGGGGCAAAGAGGACGCTTCCGAAGAAGAAATCCAACGGGCTCTTTCCATTGCGCAGGCAAGTGGTTTTGTAAAAAGTAAGCCGGAGGGCTTAAATACCATGGTAAGTCAGGGCGGCGCCAATCTTTCCGGCGGACAGCGCCAGCGTCTTACCATAGCAAGAGCACTGGTGGGAGATCCGGAGATCCTGATCATGGATGACAGTGCTTCTGCCCTTGACTTTGCCACAGATGCGGCTCTTCGTCATGCCATTCATGAGCAGACAAAGGGAATGACTGTGTTTATCGTTTCCCAGAGAGCAACCTCCATCAAGCAGGCAGATAAGATCCTGGTTCTGGATGATGGTGAGCTGGCTGGTGTGGGAACACACAAAGAGCTTATGGAATCCTGTGAGGTCTACAGAGAAATCTGCCTGTCACAGCTTTCCGAACAGGAGGTGAACCGCTGATGGGAAGGAATAAAGAGACTATGAAGAGGGTACTGAAATTTATCAGCCCTTACAAAGCAAAAATTATCATTATGCTTCTGACAGCGCTTGTCACCGTTGGATTTACCCTGTATACACCCATTCTGATTGGTAATGGTGTAGATAATATCGTAGGTCCGGGAAATGTAAATACAGCCGGACTTTTGAAGGTGCTTGGAGCTCTGGCTGTGATCGTTGTGGGAAATGCAGTTTCCCAGTGGGTGATGAACCTTCTTACCAATCAGGTTACCTACAGCGTGGTGCAGGATGTGCGAAGCCAGGCGTTTGCCCATCTTCAGGAGGTGCCGGTATCTTATATAGATGCCAATCAGCCAGGAGATATTTTAAGCCGTATTGTTTCTGATGTCAGTCAGTTTTCAGATGGTCTCCTTATGGGCTTTACCCAGCTGTTTACCGGTGTGCTGACCATCTTTGGAACCATTGGATTTATGCTTTCCATCAGTGTGAAGATCACAGTGATCGTTATTTTGCTCACTCCGATTTCCCTGTTCGTGGCAAGCTTTATCGCAGGCAGAACCTTCCGCATGTTTCAGGAGCAGTCCGAGAAGAGAGCGGAGATGACTTCTATTGTGGAAGAGCTTGTTGGAAATCAGAAGATCGTGCAGGCTTTTTCCTATGAGGAGAGAGCTAATGAAAGGTTTGGAAAAGTAAATGAAGAGCTTCGCGTCTGCGGAATCAAAGCGATTTTCTTTTCCTCTATTACAAACCCGTCCACACGCTTTGTAAATGGTCTTGTTTACACAGCAGTTGGAATTTTTGGTGCATTTACAGTAATTAAGGGCGGTATGACTGTGGGACAGCTGACCAGCTTCCTGAACTATGCAAATCAGTATACCAAGCCGTTTAATGAGATTTCCGGCGTTATCACAGAGCTGGAGAATGCGCTGGCATGTGCAAAACGTCTCTTTGACTTTATTGATACACCGGCACAGGAGCCAGATGCGCCAGATGCTTGGGAGCTGGAGAAAGCAGACGGCCGTGTAAGCGTGGAGAGTGTTTCCTTTTCTTACAGAAAAGAAGTTCCGCTTCTTACTGATATTTCCATTGACGTAAAACCTGGACAGAGGATCGCCATCGTCGGACCTACCGGATGCGGTAAGACCACTATGATCAACCTTCTTATGAGATTCTATGATGTAGATAAGGGACAGATTAAGGTAAGCGGTTATCCGGTAAGAGAGCTGACAAGAGACAGCCTGAGACGAAACTTTGGTATGGTGCTTCAGGAGACCTGGCTGAAGGCAGGAACCATCCGCGAGAACATTGCCTATGGAAAGCCGGATGCGACTTTGGAAGAGGTTATGGAGGCAGCTAAGCATGCACATGCCCACAGTTTTATCAAGCGTATGCCAAACGGCTATGATACCGTGATTTCAGAGGGAGGCGGAAATATTTCCCAGGGACAGAAGCAGCTTCTTTGCATTGCAAGGGTTATGCTGATGCACCCGGCTATGTTGATCCTGGATGAGGCCACTTCTTCCATTGATACCCGTACTGAGGTGAAGGTGCAGAAGGCTTTTGCAGAGTTGATGGAAGGAAGAACCAGCTTTATTGTAGCACATCGTCTTTCCACTATTCAGGAGGCAGATCTGATCCTGGTCATGAAGGACGGAAATATTATCGAGCAGGGCAGACATGAGGAATTGCTGGCGAAGAAGGGCTTCTATGCGAATCTGTATGAGAGTCAGTTTGCTATTTCATAAGGGGGATGAATATGGAAAATAAGAATCTGGAAGAGACTGATGTAAATGAGAAGCAGAAAGCCAGAAATGGGAAGTCTGCTATGCCTATGAGAACCTGCCTGGTTATGATTCTGGCAGGGGTTTATGTGGCTTATCTGGGTGTTTCACTTTGCCAGAATGTAATAAATGGTGCTGAGGGCAGCAGTCCTGGCTTTATGGTTGCGGGAGTGATTTTTATTGTGCTTGGCGTGGCTTTCGTGATCAATGGAATCCGCGGCAGCATAAAGGCTGGCAAGATTCAGAAGGAGTCGAATGCAGAAAGTGAAGCGCAGGCTTCTGAGACAGAAACTTCAAGGACAGTTGAATCTAAAATGGAAAGTACTTCATCCTTGAATAAGAAAATGTCTATTGCTGACCGCGCTAATCTGGTTAGCCAGTTAGGGGATGCGACAGAGGATGAAGAATAGAGAGTATTGTTTTTTGAAAAGAAATTGATATATTAGATAGTGTTAATATATGTATGAAAAATGAGTGGTGTAGTTATTTCGAGAACGATGTACTAGTTTGCAGACCGGGCGGTTACTTTTGCGTTTTATGATTATAACAGCACGAAATTACGAATACAATACTAAATATAAAAAAATAAACAGACTTCCGAATGAGTGATAATCAATCAGAAGTCTGTTTTTTTGTTGAAATACATGCTCTAGCGCCGTTTCCTGCGCCTGCGTTTCCCGCTTGGGTTATGTAGAGTGGACCAGCAGAATGCCTGCACCAACAGGATTCCCGCTGTGACTCCGATGCTGTCGATTCCCACATCACGTACAGAAGGTCCGCGGTCTGCCACAAAGGACTGGTGGTATTCATCAAAGCCTGCGAAGCCTACGCATATGGCGCCTGCCAGCAGGATCAGCCAGATACCTCTTACTCCGTAAACATAAAGTGGGAAAGAAATGGCAATGGCAAGCAGACAGTACTCTGTCATGTGAGCTGCTTTTCGCACATAAAATTCGATGGAGCTGGCAGAATAGGCGAGCTCGTCATAAGTTTTGTTTTCGTTGAGAACTTCATTCTTGGTTTCCACAATCTGGTAGCTGACTTCATAGCTTAGGGCTCCGGACACCTCCCCTGTCTGGGCTGAAAATGAATAGATCAGATACATCATCAGAATTGCAGGAAGAAAAGAAAGAGGTTTCAGTAAATGGATTAAAATTTTCTTCATGGGGTTTACTATAACATGGGAAAATAAGATTGTAAAGAAAAAGGTGATTTGACAAGGCTTTGAAAAAACAATAAAACCAGAGCAAGCAGAAGGGAGACAGGAGGGCAAAGAACTTGTTATTTACAGGAATCTATGCTAAAATTGTTGAAGTATGAAAAGCAGCGAGATACTTGGTGGGGAGAGACTCTGGCAGCCAGGTATCGTGTTGCTATAAAGAACGCACAATGGAGACCAGGAGGAAAAAGACAGGTATGAGTTTAGCTGATCATATTTTTATAGATATGTGTAAAGACGTAATTGAGAACGGAACCAGTACAGAAGGGGAGAAGGTCCGGCCGGTGTGGGAGGATGGCACTTCTGCTTATACGATCAAACGTTTTGGTGTTGTGAACCGTTATGATCTGAGAAAAGAATTTCCAGCGCTGACCCTTCGCAAGACCGCATTAAAGAGCGCTATGGATGAGATCCTCTGGATCTGGCAGAAAAAATCAAACAACATTCATGACCTTCACAGCCATATCTGGGATAGCTGGGCTGACGAGAATGGCTCCATTGGAAAAGCGTATGGTTATCAGCTGGGTGTGAAGCATCAGTACAAAGAAGGCATGATGGATCAGGTAGACCGTGTTCTTTATGATCTGAAGAATAATCCATACAGCCGTCGTATTATGACCAATATTTATGTGCATGAAGATCTTCATGAGATGAATCTTTACCCATGTGCTTACTCTATGACCTTCAATGTAACAAAGGAGCCTGGAAAGGACAAGCTGACTTTAAATGCCATTTTGAACCAGCGCTCCCAGGATATCCTGGCTGCAAATAACTGGAATGTATGCCAGTACTCCCTTCTTCTTATGATGATCGCACAATGCTGTGACATGGAAGCCGGTGAGCTGGTACATGTGATCGCGGATTGTCATATTTATGACAGACATGTTCCGGTTATCAAGGAGCTGATTTCCAGGACACCTTATCCGGCACCGACTGTGAAACTGAATCCGAATGTGAAGAATTTCTATGATTTTACCACGGATGATCTGATCGTGGAGAATTATCAGACCTGGCCTCAGATTAAAAATATTCCGATTGCCATTTAAACATGGAGTAAATGAGAAAGGGTTCCAATGCCGCATGCGTTTCAGATATGGTGAGGCTGCTGTAGCGGGCTACGGCAACCGAATTCGGGCAAAATCTCCCGCAAAGTGGGGCGTGCAGATTGCGGGAATGATTTTTAGACATGCTCTAGGAGTTCGTATAAAGGAGATTATAAGAAATGAAAATAATAGTAGCTGCTGACAAAAACTGGGGAATTGGAAAAGACAATAAGCTTCTTGTAAGCATTCCGGCGGATATGAAAATGTTTCGTCAGGAGACCACTGGCAAGGTTTGTGTTATGGGAAGAAAGAACCTGGAGAGTTTCCCAGGAGGGCTTCCTCTTAAAAACCGCATAAACATCGTTCTTACCAGAAATGAGAATTACAAGGTGAAAGATGCCATAATCGTTCATTCTATTGAAGAGCTTATGGAAGAATTGAAAAAGTATCCGGCAGAAGATGTATACTGCATCGGCGGCGACACTATCTATAAGCAGCTTCTTCCTTATTGCGATGCTGCTCAGGTGACCAAGATTGATTTTGCTTATATTGCAGACAGTTATTTTCCGAATCTGGATGAAGATCCACAGTGGCATGTGGCAGCAGAGAGTGAAGAGCAGACATATTTTGATCTGGAATATAAGTTTGTGAGATATGAGAGAAATAAATAAGCGGGAAAATATAATGTGTTTTTAAAAAAATCAGTTCTGCCATCACGACAGAACTGATTTTTGTTATATGCTGTGTAGAGTGTGTTTGAAAAAATACGAAAAATGGGAAGCTTAAGAAATTACTCAATAACCTTCAGCCATCCCTCTGGAGCCTGGATGCGTCCCATCTGGATTCCGGTAAGGGTTTCATACAGCTTCTTGGTGATCGGTCCCATCTCGTTCATGCCGCTTGGGAAGCAAATCTCTTTGCCGTGGTCCACGATCTTTCCAACAGGAGAGATAACAGCAGCAGTACCGCAAAGACCGCACTCTGCGAAATCCTTCACTTCGTCGAAGTATACTTCTCTTTCCTCAGCCTCAAGTCCAAGGTACTCTTTCGCAACGTAGATCAGAGAACGACGTGTGATGGATGGAAGGATACTGTCAGACTTCGGAGTAACAACCTTGCCGTCTTTTGTTACGAATAAGAAGTTTGCTCCGCCTGTCTCCTCAACCTTGGTACGAGTCTTGGAATCAAGATACATGTTCTCATCGAATCCGTTCTTATGAGCGTCAACGATCGCATGAAGGCTCATTGCGTAGTTAAGACCAGCTTTGATATGACCGGTACCATTTGGTGCAGCACGGTCAAAGTCACTGACACGGATTGTAATCGGCTTAGCGCCGCCTTTGAAGTATGGTCCGACAGGTGTGGTGAATACACGGAACTGATACTCGCTGGCAGGTTTTACACCGATAACAGCATCGCTTCCGAACATGTACGGACGTACATATAAAGTAGCACCAGAACCATATGGCGGAACATATGCTGCATTTGCTTTAATTGTCTGAACAACTGCGTCAACAAAACGGTCTTTCGGGAATACAGGCATTTCCAGTCTTGCGGCGGAATGCTCCATACGCTCACCGTTCAGGTCAGGACGGAAAGTAACGATATGTCCGTCTTCGGTAGTATATGCTTTCATACCCTCAAAAACAGTCTGTGCATACTGAAGGACACCTGCACACTCACTGATGGTAACCATATCATCTGTGGTAAGGCCTCCCTCATCCCACTTGCCGTCTTTATAATTGGATACATAACGGTAGTCTGTTTTTACATAACCAAAGCCCAGGTTGCCCCAGTCAATGTTCTTTTTTTCCATAACAATTTCCTCCTAGCGTGGTTTTTGGGGGGAGATTCTTATTGTGAATCCCCAATGTTTTTACTATTGTAAAACTTTTACGTGTGAAATTCAATGGGAAAAGCAGATTTTTTAAGTGATTTTCCTGTGAAAAAGGTTACAAAAAGTATAATGTGTTTATATTTTATGGTGTCTTGTTTTTTGAGGGGGATTTTTGTATAATGATAAAACAAGCGTTGTGAAATAAAATATCCGGAGGAAAAGATGGGATATAACGAATTTGATGAACTTGGAGATAAGATCCAGAGCATCATTGACAGTGCAGTAAATGAAAAAAATTACCAGAAACTGAGCCAGAGTATTAATCAGGCGCTGAATAAGGCTATTGATAATGGGAGTGATGCCCTTCGGGATGCGCTTAATAATACTGTGGGCAGTGGGAAATATACCAATTACCGCAGCGGCAGTTCTTATGATTACAGAGAGAATCGGTCCTGGGATTTTCAGAAGGATGGAAAGAAAAACCGGAGTACCGGGGAGGATCATGGAACTGGTTATCAAGGATATGCCGGTGCGAAAGGGAATGATTTGCGTAATGGAAATTTCCAGAGAAATGGTACAGGCAGGAAGGATACCAATCACCAGAATTCGGATCTGGCATTGTATTTACCGACGAATGGAATCAAGGTCGGGGGAATTCTGAAGACAGTGTTTGGTGGGATTACTACTGGAGTATTTGGAATTTTAACATTAATTGTAGGAGGCGTTGCAATACTTAAGGGCGGTGGCTTTTGGGTTGGAGCGGGAGTTTTGGCTGCAATTACTGCCAGTGGTGGAACCCTTCTCGGCCAGGGCTGCAGCAGTCTTACCAGTTTAAGCCGCCGAAACAAGTATATCAAGGCTCTTGGCACTCACACCTACTGCAATTTCCAGCAGCTGGCACAGGCAGTCGGCAAGCCGGTGAAATTTGTAAAAAAAGATATCAAACGTATGATAAGCAAAGGCTGGTTCCTTCAGGGACATGTTGATAAACAGGAAACTTGTCTGATCACAAGTAATGAGACTTACGACCAATATGTAAGCACTCAGAAGCGGCTGGAAGAAAGAGATCATCAGCAGGATGAAGAGCGTGCACGCCAGGAGGCAGCGCTTCGTCAGCAGGCAGAGGAAAAAGAAAAGCAGAAATTTAACCAGCGTAAACAGGCAGATGCCCGGGCGTGTGTGGAAGCAGAACGGGAGGATGTGGAAAGAGCCGGACTTTCCCCGGAAGTCCGGCAGGTTCTGGACAAGGGGAATGACTTTCTTGATAAAATCCACCGCAGCAATGATGCCATTCCAGGAGAAGAGATTTCCAGAAAAATCTCCCGTATGGAGCTGATCATAGCGAAGATTTTTGAACGCGCCAAGGCTCATCCGGAGATTATTCCGGATTTGAACCGCCTTATGGATTATTATCTTCCTATGACCGTGAAGCTTTTGAATGCATATGAAGAAATGGACAGCCAGCCGGTTCAGGGGGAGAATATTACTTCTTCCAAGAAAGAAATCGAAGAGACTATTGATACGCTGAATGTGGCTTTTGAGAAGCTTCTGGATTCCATATTTGAAGACACGGCTATGGATGTATCCAGTGATATTTCTGTTCTGAACACAGTTTTGGCACAGGAAGGGCTGACTGAGGACGAACTTACCCGTATGAGAAAAGAGGCTGAAAAAAACAGGCTCTAGCAGTGTGCGGAATGTTAAGTATATGAAAAGATAAGATTTGCAGCGGGGTTAGAGCGTGTTATAAAAATAACGAAAATGCCAAACTGAAGGCTGCTGATAAATATGGGCAGACCAATACACAAGGAGGATGCTATGGGAAACGAATTTACAGGTTTTGAAGATAACGCACCTACACTTACATTAGAACCGGATTTGGGAGAGCCAAAGGCAGAGATTGCAGCAGAGCCGGAAGCCGAAGCTGTGAAAAAGGAAATGGAACAGACCGTTCTCTCCCCGGAAGAGCAGCAGATGGTAGACAGCTTTGCTAAGAAGATCGACATTGAGAATACCAGCCAGATCCTCCAGTACGGCGCCGGAACCCAGAAGAAAATGGCTGATTTTTCCGATGCTGCCCTTGAAAATGTGCGTACACAGGATTTGGGAGAAGTAGGAGATCTGATTACACAGGTGGTAGGTGAGCTTCGCGATTTTGATGCTGCTGAGGAGGAGAAAGGTTTCCTTGGCTTTTTCAAGAAACAGGGCAGCAAGATCGAAAATATGAAGAACCGCTATGCCAAGGCTGAGGTAAATGTGCAGAAGATCACTACCTCCCTTCAGGATCACCAGATGCGTCTCATGAAGGATTCCGCAGTTCTGGAAAAAATGTATGCTCAGAACCTGAACTATTATAAAGAACTGACCATGTACATCCTTGCAGGAAAACAGAAGCTGCAGGAAGTACGGGAGGGAAAATTAAAAGACCTGGAGGCAAAGGCTGCAGCCAGCGGACTTCCGGAGGAGGCTCAGGAAGCCAAGGATCTGGACAGTAAGTGCAATCGTTTCGAGAAGAAGCTGCATGATCTGGAACTGACCAGAACCATTTCCCTGCAGACAGCACCGCAGATTCGTCTGGTGCAGAACAATGACACCCTTATGGTAGAAAAAATCCAGACAACCATTGTAAATACCATTCCACTTTGGAAGAGCCAGATGGTGCTGGCACTTGGAATCGCCCATTCCACAGAAGCAGCCCAGGCCCAGCGCCAGGTAACAGACCTGACAAATGAGCTTTTGAAGAAAAATGCAGAGGCACTTCACCTTGCATCTACAGAAACTGCTAAGGAATCTGAGCGTGGAATCGTGGATATTGAGACTCTGAAGCAGACCAATCAGGAGCTGATCGCCACTTTGGATGATGTCATGAATATTCAGAAAGAGGGTCGTGCCAAGAGAGCCCAGGCAGAACTGGAAATGCGCAAGATGGAAGAAGATTTGAAGAATAAATTGTTGGAAATCCAGCATTAAATTGCAAAGAAAACAGGGTTACTGTTTACTGGTAACGTTCCGCGAGGCGTTTTTTGTGAACAAAGTTCATGGAAAACCCGAGAATTGCGGCGCGAAATCACGCAGAATGCTGTGAAAATAACTGTACAGCAGGGGTGTCAGAGACATCCCTTTTGTGCCCTTTAGTATAGAAACATTTGATAAGCACCTGCGGTGTAAAAGTGAACCGCAAAAAATACCATGTTCATAATATATGGAGGAATTTCGTATGTACAGAGACCATACCAAAGTAATTCAGATAGGAAATAAGAAGATTGGAGGCGGAAATCCCATCCTGATCCAGTCCATGACCAATACAAAAACAGAGAATGTACAGGCAACCGTAGAGCAGATTCTTGCCCTGGAGGCTGCTGGCTGCGATATTATCCGCTGTGCAGTGCCGACTATGGAAGCGGCAAAGGCTCTGAAAGAGATCAAAAAACAAATCCACATTCCTCTGGTGGCAGATATTCATTTTGATTATCGTCTTGCGATTGCGGCTATGGAGAACGGTGCCGACAAGATCCGTATCAATCCCGGAAATATTGGAAGCACAGAGCGTATCAAGGCAGTTGTAGATGTGGCGAAGGAGCGGAATATTCCCATCCGTGTTGGGGTAAACAGCGGTTCCCTTGAGAAAGAGCTGGTGGAGAAATATCACGGTGTTACCGCAGAAGGTCTGGTAGAAAGTGCCCTTGACAAGGTGCACATTATCGAAGAGCTTGGCTACGACAATCTGGTGATCAGCATCAAATCTTCTGATGTTATGATGTGTGCCAGGGCTCACGAACTGATTGCGGAACAGACCAGTTATCCTCTCCATGTGGGAATTACAGAGGCAGGAACCCTTTATTCCGGAAATATCAAATCTGCCATAGGGCTTGGCATTATATTACACCAGGGAATCGGTGACACGATCCGCGTTTCCCTGACTGGCGCCCCTCTGGAAGAGGTAAAATCTGCCAGACGTATCCTGAAAACCCTTGGACTTCGCAAAGGCGGCGTGGAAGTAGTATCCTGTCCAACCTGCGGGCGCACCCAGATCGATCTGATCGGTCTTGCAAATAAAGTAGAAACTATGGTGCAGGATATCCCTCTTGACATTAAAGTAGCTGTTATGGGCTGTGTGGTAAACGGCCCGGGAGAGGCGAAAGAAGCCGATATCGGAATTGCAGGCGGCGTAGGTGTAGGTCTTCTGATCAAAGGCGGTGAGATTGTAAAGAAAGTGCCGGAGGACCAGCTTCTGGATACCTTAAGAGAAGAATTGATGAACTGGGATAGCAATAAGACACAGAAATGACAGAAGGTGTATATTCTATAAATGGAAAAAGAATTTTTTGACGTATTTCCAAACTTAAAATTAAAACAGGAATTAAGTGAACTTCTGGAAGAAGTGATCGTTACCAAGGTTGCCTGCAACTCTGCCAAAACCTGTGTCCGGGTTTACCTGAAAAGCGACCGCTGGATCCACAAAAAGCATATTTTCAGCCTGGAAGAGCAGATTCAGAGACAGTGCTTTCCAGGTCTTGAAGTGAGTGTGAAGGTAATCGAGAAGTTCCATCTGTCCAGACAGTACACGCCAAAGAATTTCCTGGATACCTATCGCTCCAGCATGGAACTGGAGCTTCGCAATTACAACATGCTGGAATACAATCTGTTCAAGCAGGCACAGATCACATTTCCAGAAGATGACTGCCTGAATATGGTACTTCCGGATTCTGTGATTTCCAGACAGAAAAGTGAGATACTTATTGAATATCTTCACAAAGTATTCTGCGAGCGTTGTGGAATGGACCTGAAAGTTTCTCTGGATTATGTGCAGACGGAGGAGAGCAGGTACCGCAAAAATGCAGCTATCCAGATCCGTCAGGAAGTAGCCAATGTGCTGAAGCATGCCAGACTTTCCACAGAAGAAGAGAGCGTAGCACCAGCTTCTGCAGCTGAGGAAAAAACAGGAAAAGAGGCAGCAGCCGGCAAGACAGCCGCTGCCAGACCGGAGAAGAAAGCAGAGGCAGCCAGTGAAAAGAAGCCTTTCGAGAAAAAGCCATTCGAAAAGAAAGGCAAATGGGGTGATTTCCGTGGTGGCTTCCGCAAGGATCCAAATCCGGATGTTATTTATGGAAGAGATTTCGAGGACGAGCCTATTCCATTGGAAAATATTGTGCAGGAAATGGGAGAGGTTATCATCCGCTGCCAGGTTATGGATGTGGAAGCGAGAGAGATTCGAAATGAGAAGACCATACTGATTTTCCCGGTTACGGACTTCACAGATTCCATCACAGTAAAAATGTTCCTGCGCAACGAGCAGGTGCCGGAGATCAAAGAGCATGTGAAAAAAGGTGCCTTCCTGAAAATTAAAGGCGTTACTTCTATTGACCGTTTCGATGGTGAGCTTACCATAGGTTCCATCTCCGGAATTAAGAAAATCTCCGATTTCCGCAGCTCCAGAGTGGACACCAGCCCTCAGAAGCGTGTTGAGCTTCACTGTCATACGAAAATGAGCGATATGGATGGTGTAACCGAGGCAAAAGCGCTGGTAAAACGTGCCTACGAGTGGGGCCATCCTGCCATTGCCATCACAGATCATGGCGTGGTGCAGGCTTTCCCGGAGGCAAACCATTGCTTTGATGCGTGGGGAGGCTGCGTGCCAAAGGATTCTGATTTTAAGGTGCTTTACGGTATGGAGGCCTATCTGGTAGACGACTTAAAGGGGATGGTCACCAACCCGAAAAAACAGTCCCTGGACGGCAGATTCGTGGTTTTCGATATTGAGACCACAGGATTTTCCCCACTTACCTGCAAGATCATTGAAATTGGTGCCGTATTGGTGGAAAACGGAAAGATCACAGATCGTTTTTCCACATTTGTCAATCCTCAGGTTCCAATTCCATTTCGAATTGAGCAGCTGACCAGTATTAATGACAGCATGGTTATGGATGCCCGTCCAATTGAAGAAATTTTACCGGAATTTCTGAAATTTTGTGAAGGAGCTACAATGGTAGCCCACAACGCAGATTTCGATATGAGTTTTATTATAGAGAATTGTAACCGCATGGGAATCCCAAATGATTTCACCTATGTGGATACGGTAGGTATGGCACGATTCCTGCTGCCTGCGCTGAACCGTTTTAAGCTGGATACCGTTGCCAAGGCAGTTGGCGTTTCCCTGGATCATCACCATCGTGCGGTTGATGATGCAGAGTGTACGGCATGTATTTTCGAGAAATTTGTGGAAATGTGCAGGGAAAGAGATATTACGGATGTAGACAAGCTGAATGAGCAGGGAAAGGTTTCCTCGGACACCATTAAGAAGCTGCCCACTTACCATGCCGTTATTTTCATGCGAAATGAGACCGGCCGTATCAATCTGTACAAGCTGGTAAGCAAGTCTCATATCAAGTATTTTAACCACAGACCCCGTGTGCCAAAGAGCGTGTTTGAGGCACATCGGGAGGGACTTCTTATTGGAAGTGCCTGTGAGGCTGGTGAGCTTTACCAGGCTCTTTTGCGCAATGCACCGGAGCAGGAAATCGCAAGACTGGTAAGCTTTTATGATTATCTGGAAATCCAGCCCCTTGGGAACAACATGTTCATGGTGGAGGATGAAAAGAATGACACGATTCATTCGAAAGAGGATCTGATTGAGATCAACAAAAAGATTGTAAAGCTTGGTGAACAGTTTAACAAGCCGGTTGTTGCTACCTGTGACGTTCACTTTATGGATCCCCAGGACGAAATCTACCGCCGTATTATCATGGCTGGAAGCGGCTTCAAGGATGCTGACAATCAGGCACCTCTTTATCTTCGCACTACTGAGGAAATGCTGGAGGAGTTTTCTTATCTGGGAAGTGAGAAGGCAGAGGAAGTGGTAATTACAAATACAGTGAAGATTGCGGATATGATAGAGAAAATGTCACCGATCCATCCGGATAAATATCCGCCGGTTATTGAGAATTCTGACCAGGACTTAAAGGATATGTGCTTCCAGAAAGCTCATGAAATGTACGGTGAAGTGCTTCCCAAGATCGTGGAAGACCGTCTGGATAAAGAGCTGAATTCCATTATCTCCAATGGATATGCGGTGATGTATATCATTGCCCAGAAGCTGGTGTGGAAGTCCAATGCAGATGGTTATCTGGTGGGCTCCAGAGGGTCTGTAGGTTCTTCCTTAGCGGCTACCATGTCTGGTATTACAGAGGTAAATCCTCTGCCGCCCCATTATCTGTGCCCCAATCCGGAGTGTAAGTACAGTGACTTTGATTCTCCGGAGATCAAGGCATTTTCCGGCATGGCAGGATGCGATATGCCAGACAGGATCTGTCCAAAGTGCGGCACCAGGATGACTAAACAGGGTTTTGACATTCCTTTTGAGACCTTCCTTGGATTCAAAGGAGACAAGGAGCCTGATATCGACCTGAACTTCTCAGGAGAGTATCAGTCCAATGCCCATCATTATACAGAGGTTATATTCGGAAAAGGTCAGACCTTCAAGGCGGGAACCATCGGTACCCTTGCGGAGAAGACCGCATTCGGATATGTAAAGAACTATTTTGAAGAGCGGGGGCAGCACAAGCGTTCCTGCGAGATCAACCGTATTGTACAGGGGTGTACCGGTATCCGGCGAAGCACCGGTCAGCATCCTGGCGGAATTATTGTACTCCCAATGGGAGAGGAAATAGAGAAATTTACCCCGGTCCAGTACCCGGCGAACGATTCCAGCAGTGGATTTATCACCACCCATTTTGACTACCATTCCATTGATGGAAACCTGCTGAAGCTGGATATTCTGGGACACGATGATCCCACCATGATCCGTACCCTTGAGGATATGACAGACCTGAATGCAAGAGAGGTTCCTCTTGATGACAAGGCGGTTATGTCACTTTTTGCCAGTACAGAAGCTCTTGGAATTGATCCGAAGGATATCGGCGGCTGCAAGCTTGGCTGTCTGGGAATTCCAGAGTTTGGTACTGATTTTGCCATGCAGATGCTTGTGGATACCAAGCCGAAATATTTTTCTGATCTGGTCCGTATTGCCGGACTTTCCCATGGTACTGACGTGTGGCTGGGAAATGCCCAGACTCTGATCGAAGAAGGAAAGGCTACCATTTCTACAGCAATCTGTACCCGAGATGATATTATGATCTATCTCATTGGCCAGGGAGTGGAGAGTGGTCTGGCATTTACCATCATGGAGAGTGTCCGTAAGGGAAAAGGTCTTCGTGATGAATGGATCACAACCATGAAGGAACATGGCGTTCCGGACTGGTACATCTGGTCCTGCAAAAAAATCAAATATATGTTCCCGAAAGCCCATGCGGCAGCTTACGTTATGATGGCATACAGAATCGCCTGGTTTAAGGTATTCCAGCCGTTGGCTTATTACGGTGCATACTTCAGTATCCGTGCCACAGCTTTTTCCTATGAACTGATGTGTATGGGAAAAGAAAAGCTGGAGTTTTATATGGCAGAGATACGCAAGAAAGGGGACGCTGCGTCCAAAAAAGAGCAGGATACCCTGAAAGATATGCGTATTGTTCAGGAAATGTATGCAAGAGGTTATGATTTTATGCCCATTGATATTTACCGTGCGAAGGCACATCGCTTCCAGATCATAGAAGGAAAACTGATGCCGTCCATTGATTCTATAGAAGGTCTTGGAGATAAGGCGGCAGATGCTGTAGTGGATGCTGCTGTACAGGGAAGATTTCTTTCCAAGGATGATTTCCGTGACAGGACCAAGGTCAGCAAGACTGTAATTGATCTGATGGATAAACTTGGATTATTTGGAGATATTCCACAATCCAACCAGATTTCATTGTTTGATTTCTAGAGCATGTTTGAAAAAGGCTTTCTGCAAGATGTGCGTCACAATTACTAACGCTGGTTAAATAAGAGTAATATGAATTTAGGAGGTTCCATGAAAACAGAAGAACTGCGCTACCTACAACGTCTGGCGGAGCTCTACCCCACCATCGGGAAGGCTTCTACAGAGATCATCAACCTTCAGTCCATTCTCAATCTTCCAAAGGGCACCGAGCATTTTCTTTCCGATATCCACGGAGAGTACGAAGCTTTTTCCCATGTGCTTCGAAACGGCTCGGGAGCTGTGCGAAAGAAGATAGATGATGTATTTGGACATACCTTAAGCAACAGTGACAAGCGTTCCCTGGCAACCCTTGTGTATTACCCGAAGGAAAAAATTGCCTATGTGAAGAAGAAAGAGTCTGATATGCAGAACTGGTACAAGATCACCCTGTACCGTCTCATTGAGGTGTGCAAGACAACTGCCTCTAAATATACCAGATCCAAGGTTCGTAAGGCATTGCCTTCTGATTATGCATATGTGATCGAAGAGCTGATCACAGAGAAAGCAGAAGTTCTGGATAAAGAGGCTTATTACGATTCCATTGTGGATACCATTATAGATATCGGCAGGGCAGAGAACTTCATTATCGCTCTTGCTGAACTGATCCAGAGACTGGTTGTAGACCATCTTCATGTGCTTGGAGATATATATGACAGAGGTCCAGGTCCTCATTTTATTATGGACAGACTGATGGATTATCATTCTCTGGATATTCAGTGGGGAAACCATGATGTGGTATGGATGGGCGCCGCTGTAGGACAGGCTGCCTGTATGGCCACAGTGATCCGTAACAGTATCCGTTACGGCAATCTGGATATTCTGGAGGATGGTTATGGAATCAATATGATGCCTCTTGCTGCTTTTGCCATGGAGGTTTACGGGGATGATCCCTGCCAGGTATTTGAAGTACATGGCAATCCTTCCAATTACAATGCTCTTGAGAAAGAGCTGAGCAGGAAAATGCACAAAGCCATTTCCATTATCCAGTTTAAGCTGGAAGGGGTACTGGCGAAAGAACATCCGGATTTTCATATGGAGAATCGATGCGTTCTGGAGGGGATTGATCCGGATAAGGGCACTGTGCAGCTGCCGGATGGAAGCGTGCATAAGCTTCTGGACTGTCATTTCCCTACCATTGACTGGGAACATCCTTATGAGCTGACAGATGGGGAAAAAGAAGTGGTGGAGCGTCTGAGCTCAGCATTTCGGAACTGCGAGAAGCTTCAGAACCACATGCAGCTGCTTCTGGATAAAGGCGGCCTTTATAAGACCTATAATGGGAATCTTCTTTTCCATGGAAGTATTCCTCTTAACGAGGATGGAACTCTGAAAGAAGTTGAGATTTACGGTGAGACTTGTAAAGGCAAGGCACTTTATGATAAACTGGAAGCCTACGTAAGAAAAGCATTTTTTACCGTAGATGAGAAGGAGAAGAAGGCAAGCCAGGATATTCTGTGGTATATCTGGGCCGGACCTAATTCTCCCCTTTATGGAAAAGATAAAATGACCACCTTCGAGCGCTATTTTATCGCAGATAAAGAGACACACAAAGAGAAAAAGAATGCCTACTATCACCTCTGGGAAAAAGAAGAGGTAGTAAATCGTATGCTGGAGGAATTCGGGCTGGATCCGGAGGATGGGCATATTATCAATGGTCACGTGCCTGTTCATCAGCTGGAGGGAGAGAATCCGGTGAAATGTGATGGCAAGGTGATCGTAATTGACGGTGGTTTTTGTGAGGCATACCGGAATGTGACCGGTATTGCCGGATATACTCTTGTTTACAGTTCCTATGGTCTGAGCCTGACTGCCCATGAGCCTTTTACTTCGGCGGAAGATGCAGTGGAAACAGAGAGGGACATTGTGTCCAACCGTGTGGCTGTCCGCTATAATCCAAGGCGTGCCCTTGTGGGAGATACGGATAACGGTAAGGCACTGAAAGAACGAATTCAGGAGCTGAAACAGCTTTTGGATGCCTACAGAAAAGGCGTTATAAAGGAGAAAAAATAAGGAGACTAAGGAAAAATGGGTGGAATTTTTGGTGTTGCGTCAAAGTCTGATTGTGTAATGGATCTTTTTTTTGGAATTGATTATCACTCCCATCTGGGTACAAGAAGGGGCGGAATGACCGTTTATAGCAGGAGCAGTGGATTTAACCGCGTGATCCATAATATTGAGAACTCACCGTTCCGTACCAAATTTGACAAAGATGTGGCAGAGATGGAAGGCAATCTTGGAATAGGCTGTATTTCTGACAATGAACCGCAGCCTCTTCTGGTGCGTTCCCATCTGGGAAATTTTGCAATTACAACAGTAGGCAAGATCAATAATATAGAAGCTTTGGTAGAGAAATGCTTCAAAGACGGGCATACCCATTTTCTGGAGATGAGCGGTGGCAGTGTGAATCCTACAGAGGTGACTGCAGCGCTGATCAATCAGAAGGATAGTATTGTTGAGGGAATCCGCTATGCACAGGAGATGATCGAGGGCTCTATGACCCTTCTTCTTATGACAGGGGAGGGCATTTACGCAGCACGCGACCGTTATGGAAGAACTCCTCTTGTAATCGGCAAGAAGGAAGATGCATGCTGTGCTTCTTTTGAAAGTCATGCCTACATTAATCTTGGCTATGAAGACCTGAAAGAGCTGGGACCTGGAGAGATTGATTTTATTACCCCGGAGGGAGCCCAGGTTCTGCAGAAGCCAGGAGACAAGATGCGAATCTGTTCTTTCCTCTGGGTATATTATGGATATCCAACCTCCACTTATGAGGGGGTAAATGTAGAGGAAATGCGTTACAAATGCGGCGATATTCTGGCAGGAAGAGATGCCGGAGAAGTGAATCCGGATCTGGTTGCAGGAGTACCGGATTCCGGTATTGCACATGCCATCGGCTATGCTAACCGCTCTGGTGTGCCGTTTGCCCGTCCGTTTATTAAATATACGCCCACATGGCCAAGATCTTTTATGCCGACTCAGCAGAGCCAGCGAAATCTTATCGCCAGAATGAAACTGATCCCAGTACATAAACTGATCAAAGATAAAAGCCTCCTTATGATTGACGACTCTATCGTAAGAGGTACCCAGCTTCGTGAGACAACAGAATTCCTCTATAACAATGGTGCTAAGGAGGTTCATATCAGACCTGCCTGCCCGCCGCTTTTATATGGATGTAAGTACCTGAATTTCTCACGCTCTAAGTCAGAGATGGATCTGATCACAAGAAGGATCATTGCGAAACGTGAAGGGGACAATGTATCAGACAGGATTTTGCAGGATTATGCAAATCCGGATTCTACAAACTACAAAGAAATGCTGGAAGAAATCCGCAAGGAACTGAATTTTACATCCCTGAAATATCATCGTCTGGATGATCTGAAGAAGTCAATTGATATTGAACCGTGCAAGCTTTGCACTTATTGCTGGAACGGACAGGAATAAACAGGAGGTGACTGCCTGTGAAAAAGCACAACAAAGATGTACTAAAAGCAACGCTGTTTGCCCTGATTGCCATATTTATCATGATTGGAGCAGCGGGGCTTCTGTTTGCCGAACATAAGAAAAAGATTCAGAAGGAGCAGCAGAAGAAGGCTGCCATTGAGGCTCTGGAAAGGGTGCCCACAGTGACACCGACTCCAGTGATTACCAGGGCACCGGCGTTCATGGCTAGTGATTATATGGGAACCTGGTACAGCAAGGATGGACTGGTGACACTGTCTATAGACGACCTTACCCTGAAGTCTGTTACTTTTACTTTTTCTCAGGCTGGTGACAATGCCGGCACTAAGGTTTCGGAAGCTTCGGACACTGCAAAAGTGGCTGGAAATGCAGCAAAGCTTTCCTTTACAGATTCCTGGGGAAACCAGGTGCGTGGAAATATGACCTTTGATCAGGGCAGACTTTATCTGCGCCTAAATACAGCTTCCCCTGCAGAGGGTGCCGGGGTGACACCAAAGGTAGATGGGGTCCTTACAAGGGAGAAAGCCGCTTCAGTGACTCCGGCTGATAATACAGATAAAACGGATCTCTCTTCCAAGGATTATATATTCCCGGACAGCAACAGCCGATATCTTACAGATGAGGATTTGTCGGGCTATTCATCTGACCAGCTGGAACTGGCGAAAAATGAGATTTACGCCCGACATGGCAGGAAATTTGTGACACAGAGAATTGCGGATTATTTTAACAGTAAATCCTGGTATAAGGGAACTGTGGAGCCGGAGACCTTTGATGCAGATACTTCTGTATTTAATGAATATGAAGTCGCAAATATTCAGAAAATTGCAGATACGGAAGGGAAGCTTCGAAGTGAAGGAAAGTAACTGATATATGAAAAATACTTTACGGAATGTTACGAGTGAATGGTAATAACTTTATTTATGGTATACAAAATGAGGGGGGAATCGCATCCCCCTCATTTTGTACCTGCTGAGTACCTTTACAATTACGGCATTTTTTTATTATCAGTACGGCCAACCAGATAGTCAATGCTGGTTTCATAATAATTTGCAAGGCGGATCAGCATTTCGATTGGAATGTTCCTGGAGCCAGTTTCGTAGTGGGAGTAGGAACGCTGGCTGATGTGAAGGATATCACTGATCTGCTTCTGGGACAGATCAGCGTCTGTCCGAAGGTCTTGAATTCTCTGAAATTTCATAGGTTCACCTCTTTTTCTTCTGTAGAGTCTGCAGGGACCAAATGTAACGAATAACGAAAACCGTCTGTCCCCGAATCCTTTCAGAAAGTATAAATCAGAACGAAATGCACTATTGCAATTCAGAGCAAAATGGGCTATAATGAATTTTGTATATCTTTTAATCATATCTTTTTTACTTTTATTCTTTTTTATTCCAGAGACACATTGAAATGGCAGAGCAGGTTCGCATATGGGGAAGAACTGTATCTGCAGAAAGGGATAAGATTGTTTGCAAGTGTTTTATCAGCGGCGATTTCAGGAATGGAAGTCTGCCCGGTTCAGGTGGAAGCTGATGTAAGCAGCGGTCTGCCTTGTTTTACTATGGTTGGATTTCCCAGCACCCAGGTGAAAGAAGCACAGGACAGAGTGCGCACAGCGTTAAAAAATAATGGGATCAGTCTGCCGCCTAAGAAGGTGACTGTGAATCTGGCACCTGCTGATCTGCGAAAAGAAGGGGCTGGTTTTGACCTGCCTGTGGCAGCAGCAGTGCTGGCAGCATCGGGATTTATAGAACCACAGCTTCTTCGGAATGTAATGGTGGTTGGCGAACTCAGTCTGAATGGGGAGGTAAGGAGTGTATCTGGAGTGCTGCCAAGAGTGATCCGGGCAAGGGAACTGGGATGCCGGTATTGTATCATTCCGTTTGAAAACCTGGCAGAAGGAGCTCTGGTGAAGGATATGAAAGTGGTCGGAGTCCAAAATATAAAAGAAGTTTTGAAGCTTGTCTCAGATCCGGATGCATTTGGAAAAGAAAATCAGTTTTCAGAGGAAAATTCAGAAGAGAATCAGGCAGAAGAGAGTCTGGTGGATTTCGGGGAAATCTGTGGTCAGGAGAGTGCCAGAAGAGCTGCTGAGATTGCAGTCAGTGGATTTCACAACATCCTGTTTATCGGCCCTCCGGGCACTGGGAAGACCATGCTTGCCAAAAGAATACCTACGATCATGCCCTCTCTTACTTTTGAGGAAAGCCTGGAGCTTACAAAAATCTACAGCATTGCTGGACTTTTAAGTCCAAAGAGACCATTAATTAAGGCAAGACCCTTTCGAAGTCCGCATCATACCAGTTCGTCTGCAGCTCTGGCTGGAGGCGGAAGGATCCCGGGTCCCGGTGAAGTGACCCTGGCTCACAGAGGCGTTCTGTTTCTGGATGAAATGCCGGAATTTGCAAGAGGTAGCCTGGAAGTGCTGCGACAGCCCCTGGAGGACAAGCAGATCCAGCTGTCAAGGGCAAGTGGAACGTACGTGTTTCCGGCGGGATTTATTCTGGTAGCAGCCATGAACCCCTGTCCCTGCGGCTATTATCCGGATATGAATAAATGCAGGTGCACACCTGGCGAGGTGAGTCATTATCTTCATAAGCTGAGCCAGCCCCTTCTGGAGCGGATCGATCTATGTGCAGATGTGCCGCCTGTTAATTTTTCCCAGATCTCAGAAGAAAAACCAGGAGAAAGTTCTGCCCTTATCCGGAAAAGAGTGGAAAAAGCCAGAAAAATACAGCAGAAACGCTACCAGAATGAGAAAATCTGTTTTAACGGTGAACTGTCCGGGAAGCAGATCCGGAAATACTGTGTGCTGACAGAAAATGCTCTTCAGGTGGCAAAAAATGCTTTTGAGCTTATGGAACTTAGTGCAAGATCCTATCACCGGATTCTGAAGGTTTCACGCACGATTGCGGATATGGAAGGGGAGGAACTGATACACACAAGACATGTTGCAGAAGCCCTTACTTACAAAGCATTTGATAAGAAGTACAGAAGCTGAATGAATTTATTCATAAAACCGCACACAGGGAGGTATTTTAGTATGGAAGCAATGCAGAAAATCAAATGTTTAACTATAGAGGATTCCAATTTTCCAGATCGTTTGAGAAAACTTTCCGGAATGCCCAAAAAACTGTACTACATCGGAAACCTGCCAGATCCGAAGAAGCCTGCTGCAGCAGTGGTAGGTGCTCGCATGTGCAGTCCTTATGGCAGATGTCAGGCATTTAAATATGCAAGGACCATGGCAAGCTACGGTGTGCAGATCATCAGTGGAATGGCAAGAGGGATTGATGCAGAGGGGCATAAAGGTGCACTGGATACGGACACTCCTACTTTTGCAGTACTGGGAAGCGGAGTGGACGTGTGTTATCCCAATTCTAACAGATGGCTTTATCAGCGGATTCTGGAAAAAGGCGGTGGGATCATCAGCGAGCTTCCCCCGGGCTCTCCGCCTGTGAACTGGGCGTTCCCGGCAAGAAACCGGATCATCAGCGGACTTTCCGATGCTGTTCTTGTGGTAGAAGCCAAGGAACAGAGTGGTTCTTTGATCACTGCAAACTTTGCCCTGGAACATGGACACAGTGTTTATGCCCTTCCGGGAGCTGTGACAGAGGAACTGAGCAGAGGCTGCAACAAACTGATCTTTGATGGTGCAGGAATCGCTTACAGCCCGGAAATCATGCTTATGGAATGGGGAATCGAGGCAAAAAACAGACCTCAAAATGTGGAAAAAAAGAAGTTGGGGCTTGCACCGGATTTGGATTTGGTGTATAGTGGTCTCGATTTACGACCTGAAAATCTGGATAATTTAATACGGAAAACCGGTTTTTCAGCATCAAAAGTCTGTGCTCTTCTGACAGAACTTCAGCTAATGGGGCTTGTGGGAGAGACAGGCAGACAATACTACAGAATATCAGGGGGATAATTTGTAGTGTATGTAGACTGAATACAAAGTAGGAGAGGTAGTATGGCTAAATATCTGGTGATAGTTGAGTCACCTGCAAAAGTAAAGACAATAAAGAAATTTCTTGGGGCAAATTATGAGGTAGAGGCATCTAATGGACATGTCCGTGATTTTCCCAAGAGTCAGTTTGGAATAGATGTGGAGAATGATTTCGAGCCGAAATATATAACCATCCGCGGTAAGGGGGAATTGCTTGCCAAACTTCGCAAGGCAGCCAAAAAAGCTGATAAGATTTATCTTGCCACTGACCCTGACCGTGAAGGAGAAGCAATTTCCTGGCACTTGATGCAGGCTCTGAAAGAAGATCCGGATAAAATGCACCGAATCACTTTCAACGAGATCACAAAGACTGCTGTAAAGGATTCCCTGAAGCATGCACGCGGTCTGAATATGAATCTTGTAGATGCACAGCAGGCGAGAAGAATGCTGGACCGTATGGTGGGGTATACCATCAGTCCGCTTCTCTGGGCGAAAGTAAAGAGAGGCTTAAGTGCCGGCCGTGTGCAGTCTGTTGCACTTCGCATCATCTGTGACAGGGAGGAGGAGATTAATTCTTTTATCCCGGAAGAATACTGGAGCCTGAATGGTGAATTCCTTGTGGATGGCGAGAAAAAGCCTCTGGAGGCTAAATTCTACGGAACAGACAAGAAGATGGATATCCACAATAAAGCTGAGATGGATGAGATTCTTAAGGTTCTTGAGAACGAAGAATTTGAAATCTCTGAGGTGAAAAAAGGCGAGAGAATCAAGAATGCTCCGCTTCCTTTTACTACCAGTACCCTGCAGCAGGAGGCATCCAAAACACTGAATTTTTCCACCCAGAAGACTATGCGTCTGGCACAGCAGCTTTATGAGGGTGTTGACATCAAAGGCAACGGTACTGTAGGTGTGATCACATACCTTCGTACTGATTCTGTACGTATTTCTGACGAGGCAGATGCGGCAGCAAGAAGCTACATCGGCAGCCAGTATGGAGAAGAATATGTGTCAGAAACTGCCAAGACAGTGAAGAAGGGCCAGAAGATCCAGGATGCTCATGAGGCTATCCGCCCAACTGATATCAGCCGTACACCTGTACAGATAAAAGAATCCCTTACACGAGATCAGTTCCGTTTGTATCAGCTGATCTGGAAGCGTTTTGCGGCCAGCCGTATGGCTCCTGCAAAGTATGAGACTACCTCTGTAAAAGTGGCTGGTGGAGACTATACGTTCACTGTGTCCGCTTCCAAGGTAGCATTTGACGGCTTCCTTTCGGTATATATGCAGGAAGAGGATATGAAGAAGGGAAATGTGTTAAGCCAGAGTCTGAGTAAAGGCATGAAGCTGAAACTGAAAGAGTTAAAGCCAGAACAGCATTTTACCCAGCCGCCGGCACATTATACAGAGGCTTCCCTGGTAAAGACCATGGAGGAGCTTGGAATCGGCCGTCCGAGTACTTATGCGCCGACCATCACCACCATTATCAGCCGCCGCTATGTTTCCAAGGAGCAGCGTAACCTTTATGTGACAGAGCTGGGCGAGGTGGTAAACAGTATTATGAAGCAGGCGTTCCCAAGCATTGTGGACGTGAATTTCACAGCTACCATGGAGGGACTTCTGGACTGCGTGGAGAATGGTACTGTACAGTGGAAAACAGTAGTCCGGAACTTCTATCCGGATCTGAAACATGATGTGGATGCTGCCCAGGAAGAGCTGGAGAAAGTAGACATCCATGATGAAGAGACCGATGTGATCTGTGATAACTGCGGTCGTCATATGGTGATTAAATATGGTCCTCACGGACGTTTCCTTGCATGCCCGGGATTTCCGGAATGCCGCAATACCAAGCCTTACTATGAAAAGATTGGTGTAGCCTGCCCGAAATGTGGTAAGGAAGTGGTTCTTAAGAAGACGAAGAAAGGCCGTAAGTATTACGGCTGTGAAGATAATCCGGAATGTGACTTTATGTCATGGCAGAAGCCGTCGGATAAGAAATGTCCGGTGTGTGGAAGCTACATGGTGGAAAAAGGAAATAAACTGGTGTGCAGCCAGGAAACCTGCGGCTATGTAGAAGCCAGGCCGAAGGATGAAAAAGAAAATTAAGGTTGCTGTGAAGCTCGCGAACAGTAACAAATTAAGAAGTTTTCGGGAAAGATCCCCTGCAAGGCAGCTGTATTATGTTTTGCAGGGGATTTTTTGAATAAAAGCTCTATTACTTCCATTGTTTGATGAATAGTTTCAAAAACGTGATATTTTCAGAAAAGCTAAACAAAATTGAAAAATAGTAAAAAATAGCTTGTAAATAGTTTGAAAAACGTGTAGTATTAGAATAACAGATAAAGCCAGAGCATGTCTGAAAAGGCTTTCTGCAAAATCTCCTGCAAAGTGGAGCGTACAGATTGCGGGAATGATTTTTTTAATAGGCTCTCATGTAACAAAAGCGAAGGGAGGACAAAATGAGCGTTCAGTTACTTGATAAAACAAGAAAAATCAATAAACTTCTCCATAACAGCAGTTCCAGTAAGGTGGTTTTTAATGATATCTGCCAGGTTCTGATGGACACTTTAAGTTCTAATATTCTGGTTCTCAGCAAGAAAGGCAAGGTGCTTGGTGTAAGTTTTTGCCCGGGAGTTGAGGAAATCCGGGAGCTGATAGCTGATGAGGTGGGCGGTCATGTTGACCCTCTGCTGAATGAGCGCTTTTTAGGAGTATTATCCACCAAAGAGAACGTGAATCTTCAGACACTTGGTTTTGAGCATGTTTCCAGCAGCTATCAGGGAATCATCAATCCTATTGATATTGCAGGAGAACGTCTTGGAACGGTGTTTATGTACCGTAAGGATCGTCCATACGATATTGAGGATATTATTGTAAGTGAATACGGCACCACAGTTGTAGGTCTTGAGATGATGCGGGCTGTACATGAAGAGAATGCCGAGGAAGACCGAAAGAAACAGGTTGTGAAATCTGCTTTTAACACACTTTCTTTCTCTGAACTGGAAGCTATCATCCACATTTTTGATGAGCTTGACGGAGATGAGGGAATTCTTGTTGCCAGCAAGATTGCAGACAGAGTAGGTATTACCAGATCAGTAATCGTAAATGCACTCCGCAAGTTCGAGAGCGCAGGCGTTATTGAGTCCCGGTCATCCGGTATGAAGGGAACCTATATCAAGGTTCTCAATGAAGTGATCTTTGATGAATTAGAAGAGATCAAGGCCCAGAGAAATAAAAAGGCCTGAATGAATTCAATAAATAATAAACAAGTGTATAGAAGAACTGTTTTCCTTCGAACGTGTTTGAAAAAGGCCTTCTGCAAATTGTGAAGTGTAGATTGTGGGAATGATTTTTCAAACACGCTCTGGAGAGCAGTTCTTTTTTTGTGTGTAACAGGAAATTTCGTTGGAATTCACTATTACACAAAAAAGCTTTACCAGGCAGTTTTCAGAAGCGGCCAAGCAGAAAAAAATTCAGAAAATTTTTAAAGTGAGAAAACAAGAGAAAAAAAGAGCATAAAAGAGAATAAAACAGAATATACTTAAAAATACAACTATGAAAAGAGTTGCACAAATAACGATAATTCAATAATATAATGAACAGTGATTAGCACTCAGCAATAATGAGTGCTAGTAAGAAAAAGCAAGCAATTCTAAAGGAGGACATAGATCATGAAATTAGTTCCATTAGGCGACAGAGTTGTATTAAAACAGTTAGAAGCAGAAGAGACAACAAAATCCGGTATCGTTCTTCCGGGACAGGCACAGGAGAAACCACAGCAGGCAGAGGTAATCGCTGTAGGACCTGGCGGAGTCGTTGACGGCAAAGAAGTGAAAATGGAAGTTACTGTAGGCGACAAGGTTATCTATTCCAAATATTCAGGAACAGAGGTTAAGCTTGACGGTGAAGAGTATATCATCGTAAAACAGAGCGATATTCTTGCAATTGTGAAATAAGACATAACCTTATAAATAACTTGAAATCAGGAGGATGATTCATTATGGCAAAAGAGATTAAATATGGCGCAGAAGCCAGAACAGCATTAGAGGCTGGTGTAAATAAACTTGCTGATACCGTAAGAGTAACACTTGGACCGAAAGGAAGAAACGTAGTACTTGATAAACAGTTCGGTGCTCCGCTTATCACAAACGATGGTGTTACAATCGCAAAAGAGGTTGAGCTTGAGGATGCTTTCGAGAACATGGGCGCTCAGCTGATCAAGGAAGTTGCATCTAAGACAAATGATGTGGCTGGTGACGGTACTACAACTGCTACTGTACTTGCTCAGGCAATGGTTCACGAAGGAATGAAGAACCTGGCAGCAGGTGCTAACCCGATCGTTATGAGACGCGGTATGAAGAAAGCTACAGATGCTGCTGTAGAAGCAATCAAGAACATGAGCCAGAAAGTAAGCGGAAAGAAACAAATCGCAAACGTTGCATCTATTTCCGCTGGAGATAAAGAAGTTGGAGAGCTTGTTGCAAATGCAATGGAGAAAGTTTCCAACGACGGTGTTATTACTGTAGAAGAGTCCAAGACCATGCACACAGAGCTTGACCTTGTAGAAGGTATGCAGTTTGACCGTGGATATATTTCCGCATACATGTCCACTGATATGGAGAAGATGGAAGCAAACCTTGAGGATCCATATATTCTGATCACAGACAAGAAAATCTCCAACATTCAGGAAGTTCTTCCGCTGCTGGAGCAGATCGTACAGGCTGGAGCAAAACTTCTTATCATCGCTGAGGATGTTGAGGGTGAGGCTCTTACCACTCTGATCGTAAACAAATTAAGAGGAACCTTCCAGGTAGTAGCTGTAAAAGCTCCTGGCTATGGTGACAGAAGAAAAGAAATGCTTCAGGATATCGCAATTCTGACAGGTGGTACTGTAATTTCTGACGAGGTAGGTCTTGAACTGAAAGATGCTACAATGGCTCAGTTAGGACGTGCAAAATCTGTTAAAGTTGCAAAGGAGAATACTGTTATTGTCGATGGTATGGGAGATAAAGAAGCAATTGCCAATCGTGTTGCCCAGATCCGTGCGCAGATTGAGGAGACAAAATCTGATTTCGACAGAGAGAAGCTTCAGGAAAGACTTGCAAAACTTGCAGGCGGTGTAGCGGTGGTTCGTGTTGGTGCAGCTACTGAGACTGAGATGAAAGAAGCAAAACTTCGTATGGAAGATGCTCTTGCAGCTACCAGAGCAGCTGTTGAAGAAGGAATCATTGCAGGAGGTGGTTCTGCATATATCCACGCTTCCAAAGAGGTTGCAAAACTTGCAGCAGATCTTGAGGGAGATGAGAAGACTGGTGCAAACATCATCCTGAAAGCACTGGAAGCTCCGCTGTTCCGTATTGCAGCTAATGCAGGTCTTGAAGGTGCAGTTATCATCAACAAAGTAAGAGAGTCTGAGCCAGGTGTTGGTTTCGATGCTCTGAACGAGAAATATGTAAACATGGTAGACGAGGGAATCCTTGATCCTGCAAAGGTTACAAGAAGTGCTCTTCAGAACGCAACAAGTGTTGCTTCTACTCTGCTTACAACTGAGTCTGTTGTTGCAAATATCAAAGAAGATACTCCGGCAATGCCAGCTGGCGGTCAGGGTATGGGAATGATGTAATTTCCGGTAGCGGAAAACAGAACGGAAAATCCATGAATGGATTTTTGAAAGTATAATTCAGAACTCATAAGGGTCGGTGTCAAAGACGCTGGCCCTTTTGCATTCAATAAAAGTCATTTTTTACAGTAACTGGGCAATATTCCGCGTTTTATCAGGAACGATGTTCACAGGAAAACTTTTGTGTGTTATACTTAAAACAACATGCCGGCTGGCAAAAAAACAAAGGAGAATTGTAATATGAGCGATTTGTATTCTGAGCTGCTTGTAAAAAAAGAGCGGACCGCAAAGGACAGGCTGGTAAAAGGCAGTATCATTGCACTGATCGTGCTTCTGGTACTCGCAGGTCTGTTTATCATGCCCCTGCTTCTGATCGCGGCAATTGTGCTGGGAGTCTGTGCCTATCTTTTTATCTTTCCAGGCACTGATCTGGAATTTGAGTACCTGTTTGTAAACGGAGAACTTGACATTGACAAGATCATGGCAAAGTCCAAGAGAAAAAGAGTAAAAAGCCTGAACATCACAGAATGTGATATTATGGCACCTCTTAACTCACATAGAATGGACTATTACAACAGCAACCAGAAGCTGAAAGTACAGGATTTTTCCTCCGGAAATCCGGAACATAAGCGTTTTGCAATTGTCTGCCGCGATGGCGCAGATACCTGCAAAGTAATTATCGAGCCAGATGAAATATTGGCAAAAACCATGAGAAATACTGCTCCGAGCAAAGTATTTTTAGATTAATTTACTAGATTGACACACTTTTAGTTTTTTGCTACACTAATCTACAAACCAAAGACACAATAAGACAAGGGAGGAAAAGCAATGGGTACTATCATTGGTGAAGGCATTACTTTCGACGACGTCCTTTTAGTTCCGGCGTACTCCAAAGTAATCCCGAATCAAGTTGACGTTTCAACTTACCTTACAAAGAAGATTAAACTGAACATTCCCATGATGAGTGCAGGAATGGACACCGTTACTGAGTACAATATGGCGATTGCCATGGCACGTCAGGGAGGTATCGGTATCATTCACAAGAACATGTCTATCGAGGCGCAGGCAGAAGAGGTGGACAAGGTTAAGCGTTCTGAGAATGGTGTTATCACAGATCCATTTTTCTTATCTCCGGAACATACATTGAAGGATGCCAATGACTTAATGGCGAAATTCCGTATTTCCGGTGTCCCGATCACAGAAGGCAAGAAGCTGGTAGGTATTATTACCAACCGTGATCTGAAGTTTGAGACAGATTTCAGCAAGAAGATCAAAGAGTCCATGACATCTGAGGGACTGATCACAGCCAAAGAAGGTATTACACTGGAAGAGGCGAAAGAGATCCTTGCGAAATCCCGTAAAGAGAAATTACCCATTGTAGATGATGATTTTAACTTAAAAGGACTTATCACCATCAAGGATATTGAGAAACAGATCAAATATCCTCTGGCTGCCAAAGATGAACAGGGACGTCTTCTCTGTGGGGCTGCTGTTGGTATTACCGCCAACGTGCTTGCCCGTGTAGACGCACTTGTGAAGGCAAATGTTGATGTCATCGTTGTTGATTCTGCTCATGGTCATTCTGAGAATATCCTCCGTGCTGTACGAGAGATCAAGGCTGCATATCCGGAGCTGCAGGTTATCGCAGGAAACGTTGCCACAGGAGCCGCTACTAAGGCTCTGATCGATGCTGGTGTAGATGCAGTTAAGGTCGGAATCGGACCTGGTTCTATCTGTACCACCCGTGTAGTTGCTGGTATTGGTGTACCGCAGATCACAGCAGTCATGGATTGCTATGAGGTTGCCAAGAGATATGGTATTCCGATTATTGCAGACGGTGGTATCAAGTATTCAGGCGATGTTACCAAGGCAATCGCAGCTGGTGCAAACGTTTGTATGATGGGAAGCATGTTCGCCGGATGCGATGAGAGCCCGGGAACTTTCGAGTTATATCAGGGAAGAAAATATAAAGTATACCGTGGAATGGGATCCATTGCAGCTATGGAGAATGGCAGCAAGGACCGTTACTTCCAGGAGAATGCCAAGAAGCTTGTTCCGGAAGGTGTGGAAGGACGTGTTGCATACAAGGGACACCTTGAGGACACTGTATTCCAGCTGATCGGAGGACTTCGCTCCGGTATGGGATACTGTGGAGCTGAGAATATTGAAGCACTGAAACAGAATGGTAAATTCGTGAAGATTTCTGCTGCTTCCCTGAAAGAGTCTCACCCACATGACATTCACATTACAAAAGAAGCACCGAACTACAGTGTGGATGACAAATAATGAAAAGAAAATCTGCAAGGCCGTCTTTTTCAAGGCGGCCTTCTTTTAACAAAAGAGAAAAAACAGATAAGGGCGGCAGAATCCGTCAGAGAAATCAGCGTCTGGCATTACTGGTGCTTCTTTTGCTTCTGGTTGTGACAGGAGTGGTTATTCTGATGGTAAGGAAAGGACAGAAGCAGGAGGAAAGTGCAGAGACATTCCAGGAAACGAATGATCATACGAATTATGGACCGGAAGAATGGATGTCCCAGGGTGCTCCCTACATAGATGTACAATTATTGACTCCAAATGAGTATTCCAGGCCTCAGCTGCCCCTGAATGGAGCTGATTACATAGCGATCCATTATACAGCCAATCCCGGTGCCACAGCCCAGAATAACAGGGATTATTTTGAGAATCTTTCCATTTCTCATGAGGCGAAAGTAAGCAGCCATTTTGTAGTAGGACTGGAGGGTGAAGTGATCCAGTGTATTCCTACCTCGGAGATGTCTTATGCGACTAACTCAAGGAATGTGGACAGTATTTCCATTGAGTGCTGTCATAAAGATGATACCGGCGTTTTTGAACAGGAAACTTATGATTCTGTGGTAAAGCTGGCTGCATGGCTGTGCGCCCGATTTGGGCTGACCTCAGAGCAGGTGATCCGGCATTATGATGTGACAGGCAAGGAATGCCCCAAGTATTATGTGGATCATCCGGATGCCTGGGAGCAGATGAAGGCGGATATCAGTGCACAGATCACAATAGATCAGGGCTTGATGGGGATTTCCTGAGAAAAAAGTACGGACTATATCCATAAATTTGCTTATGCAGGCATTGCGACCAGTAACCACAAAAAGTTACTGGTCATTGGTAACGTTCCGCGAGGTGTTTTTTGTGAACAAAGTTCACAGAAAACCCG
>OGPP01000324.1_pt1 | contig 52736 bp, 38 predicted proteins | sample 1553021 | NCBI WGS metagenome assembly OGPP01 (sample SAMEA2580217, study PRJEB22360) | human gut metagenome | biome: human gut; feature: human-associated habitat; material: faeces | place: Denmark | collected 2008/2010
AGGCAGTGCCTGAGGAAAGCCGTAAGTCGTCACTTGCGTATCTGGCACTGAAGCAGATACAGTCAATCTACCATGAAGATAAAAAATTGGCAGATTTATCTGCCGAAGAGCGTGTGTTACATCGCCGGCTGACTGTAAAGCCTCTGGTCGATGCTTTGTTTGCGTGGACAAAACAGAATCAGTGCAGGGTTTCCGAAAAGAGCAAAACCGGAAAAGGATTTGCCTATCTTCTCAACCAGGAAAAATATCTCAGAGTATTCCTGGAGGATGGAAATGTACCACTTGATAATAACGCAGCTGAGCAGGCTATACGTCCATTCTGCATAGGAAAGAAAAACTGGGTAATGATTGATACCATAGCCTGGGCTGAATCAAGTGCAATAATATACAGTATTGCCGAAACGGCCAAGGCAAACAATTTAAAACCCTATAATTATTTTGCATATCTTTTGGAAGAGATTCCGAAGCATATGGATGAACCTAATACAGAGTTTTGCAAAGACCTGCTTCCGTGGTCAGACAAACTGCCATCAGATTGCAGAAAATAAACCTGAAATATACCGCTCTGCAGAGCGGTATATTTATGTGGGAGTACCCACTATGAGGCGGTTACTTTATTAACGTCTTTACTTGACATGCACAAAAATATATCGTATATATAAAACAGGCTGGTAAGCATAGACTTATATGCTTACCAGCAAACTATTATCATAGAAATACTTATTTACAGACTTTTCTTCATAGACTCTAAATATGCCTATTCTGTTATAATAGAATCATATTCAAGACTCATTTTGTCTGGTTTTAGACTTGACTCAGTTACTTTATATGTATAAAATGTCATCAATTTTGTATTATCATTGGGATCCAGTGCTCTACTTTCATCAACAATTTCATATCTCGTGTATGCATCGGAACTCATAATTTTGTCTCGTACGACAATAATACTAGTATCTTCCCATGTAGCTTGTCTAAAATTAGAAATATCATCTATAAGTCTATTCTTTTTAAATATCTGTAACAGCTTATCTCTATCATCATCTTCGGTCTCATAATTATCAAAATCATAATGATAAACAAAATTATACATATTTTTTATGCCTATCTTATTTCCATTTAAAGCAGACTTTTTAAGCAAAAAATATATATTTGACAAATTTAAGTCTGATTGTCCATTCTCTGTATACTGTTTCCAATATAGATAGGCTAGGTTGTTGCAAGCAACATATCCATAATTATCATCATGTTTTGAAGCAATCTTATACCAATATATACTGTTATCATAATCTTTTATTCCATAATAATAGTCTCCAAGAAAAATCTGTGAATACACATCTCCATTTTTCGCCTTTAGGACATAATTATCATTATTAAAAACATACAAAAATAATATCCCTACACTAACTATAAAATAGGCAAAAACTACAAAATATACAAATAATTTAACTACGCTACTATTGTGTTTAGAAATAATACCTCTTCCTTCATTTATAATTACATTAACATTTTTTCCAATAAAATTATATTTCACTTTATTGCAATATTTTTTTTGAAAAAATAAAATTAAAAAAAATATCAATGAAATTGCTAATATAAATATAGAAGATGCAATTGAAATTATACTATTTTTAACAGATATATTAGGAAATAGGTCTAAAAAGAAACTTAGTATATTGCATATACTTGCTATTGTAGTGATTGTTGTGATTGCAACACCACTAAAAAAATATTTATTTTTTCCATTTTTATTATTGGTTGCTTTTTCCATACTTGTCACCTTTGTAATCTACCATAATTAATAAGCATTTAATATCTAACCAAATCTACTTTTTCATATCAAAACCATACACTCATAAATTGCAATTAAATTGGTATTTTCAAGCGTTTTTGAAAATCGTGTTTCGTCATAGAGACTCATCTATTTCTCTTCATTTTTTCTCTCTATAATTTCCACTACTCTTGACATAGCATGAGCATTAAATAGCTGATACACATTAAATATAAAACTTTTCATCTCCCATATTGCTTCTACATTCAGATAAAGCAAGGCTTCAATAAGTATAACAGAAATACATTCATTTACTATATTAATATTCGTAAGATACCAATTATGAGGAATTGCAGACATCACAATGTATACTAAAAAATCAATCAATAACGCTATTATTTGTATTATAATCAAGTATATAAATGATTCATTTGACTCCTCTAATTTGCTCTTTCCGTCTTCTTCCGACGTCAGTAAATACATCATCAGCTTATCACCAATCAATGCTTGGAATAGCGCATATCCAGTAAATACAACACCAATTAATCCTACTTGAATTTGTCCAATATACCCAACAACATCCTTAACAATACTTATTGTTTCCAAACTATTTGCTATAAGAATCGCTATAATCGTTTCAAGAAAAATAAAAATTATTTTTCTAAATACTGACTTTTTGTCAAAAGTTAATGTTTTTAAAGCTTCAATTATGATTTTTTTAGAGGAATGATTTTTTCCTATCCTATTAGCATTTTGAGCTATTTTATTGTAATCGAATATTCTAAATACCTCCTTTATTTTTCTTAATAAATGGGATAATTTTACCCTTGTTTCTATCATAAATTGCATCATGATTTTCATTCGTAAATTGCAATACGCTTATCTCATCCGCTTTATTCATAATCTGCTCTCTCTTCTGTTCCAATGTAGATTGATCATCAAATTCCATTTCATATTTTTCGGTCATCTGATAATCCTGTAGCCTAACAACACTATTTTCCGAAGTTGTAACCTTCAAAACCGGATCAATTGTTCCCCCTGCCTGTTGTAAAACTTCTACAACTCCATCCACTAACTTAGGGGAATTCAATACTGTTTTTCCCGTTTTACTTCCTACAGCCTTTCTTAAATCGGTTGTCATCATTCCAAACATATCAGAAAAGTCAACATCACCATTGAGCGGATAAAATTTTAATGTTAACAAATTTATTTTCTTAACCGTTTTTAACAGTTCTTCAATTGTATTGGAACTTGGGACACCAACTACATTTACAAGAGCATATGGCAAATTTTCTTCATTCTTAGAATTATAATCACTTACATATTTCTTTAATATATATGCTACCGTTGTACGAAAATTAACTAATGTAGGGCTACCCTTTTGATTTGGAACATATAACATTCTATGATTTCTAAGATAAATAACAAAAGTCGAATATGGCGCAGAGGTATAATGCTCATCTTTTTCTATCAAAACACCGCTTTCGTTTAAATCAGATAACACATCCAGCATTGTTCTCTTTACAATTCGTCCAATAATCGCTGCATCTTCCCTTTTATTAGAAATTACTTCAACATCATACAGAAAATAATCATCCTCATCTGTACCGCTTCTTATTACTCCAGAAGTTAATGCCGGATATAATATGTTATCAAAATAATCCAGCATCGGCTTTTCATCCTCACCAAACACAACATTAAAATTTGCCACTTGCGCATTTGTCTTCATATAGTTTTTCATTCTCCTTATCTTATTTCACACATGCTGCTTCATATCAAGTATGCTTTTCCTACATATATCCACATTTTTTATTTAATAATAATTCTACCTCTCCCTAGTATTCCAAAAATTTATTAGAATTATGTGTTCCCAGATATCAGCACTCAACACCTTACATATTTTACCAGCATTGCGTATTCTATAATGTTTATGCTTTTTCGATGTATCTCACAACAAATAAGCCCATACAGCTTACTTAAAAAAGTTGTCATTATACAACCTGTATCAACTTATCTTCTCTAAATACCATTTGCCGTATTGTATTTTATCATACTTTAAATTGCATGTAACCTGCCAGAGTTGTCATATTTATTTTTTTCTAACTATCGTACCTCTAAATACCAAATGATATGTGTACAACACATCTTCTTCTACTTAACGTCTTTACTTGACATGCACAAAAATATAAAACAGGCTGGTAAGCACAGACTTATATGCTTACCAGCCAATTATTATCATAGAGGTTCCTATTTCCAGACTTTTCTTTATAATCTCGCCTATCTAATCCAAAAAACGTACACACACCCGGCTCTTATATAATATCCATTTGTGGCAATACATACGGATTCAAATTAGCCTTTTTCAGTGCATCGAAAAAGTATGTTCTGACAAAAGAATAAAGTATCTGTGACCCTTCATCCTGAAGTTCTCTCATTGTTCCCGAATTTTTTTCATCCACCCAATCAAACAAACCTGAGATTTTTATTTTATAATAAAACGGTAAAACAATGTCATTCTCCGTTCCCACCTTAAGTGTCAAGTCAAGCCTAATCCTCTCTTCTGATTTATCAGAATTCTTATAAGCATCAAGGTTACTTGTAACTGGAATATTCACCTCCGAAAAATTCCTGCCCTCATTTTTTTTGAAAATTTCTTCAATTACATTTAACTCTTCACAATTGACCATTCATTCATCCTCTTTATATTATACTAAAGTTAGATTCCAATCCTTTGCCACAGCAGTTTTTTTATCATAATGCTTGGTCTTAATCAAATTGTCTTGTTTTACACTAATGAAAAAGAATCTATTATTTGTCATTTCTCTCTTCCCAGCTGAAAAACGAGCTGCCCCCATTAAGTTCTCTACGTTTATTACACCCTTTTTTTCTGTATTGAAAATTATGTTATCTATTATAGCATCATCAGCATGGCTTAATTCGATTTTATTATATCTTATAGAGTTCAAATGATATGTTTCTTTCTCATAATATAATTTTGACAAGTATTCATTAATATTCTTATTTTCCAACTTTTCTTTTTCGTCAGGAAGCTCGTCTTCAGGAATATCCTCGAACCTGTATTTCCTAATATCGGTTTTATTTCCTAGTTTATCTAAAATATATACTTCATCAGACGAATATTTAAAAGCTTGTAAAATGGATATTTTATCAAGAAGCAGGTCTATCAATGTATCTATTGATACATACGTTACCATCCATGAATAGCTTTCTATCGAATCTGTACATAAACATAAATACCGATCCATTTTATAATTTCTACATACAAATACAATCGGCTCTTTATCAAACTCAAATAGAATCTTTTCTATAAACAATTCTCCAATAGCTGAAATTGTCTGAAAATATCTCTCCATAACATCGCCTTCTTACTCTTGATTTTGTGGTGCTATAATAAAATCCTGCATTACATTACTTCTCTTCCCATCATATATCCACCAATCTATATGCTCCGGATCAGCTTCCTTGTCCCTATTCACTGTCAATTCCACACACCCTTTCGATGTTTTCCCTTTTATTACAACCGGATATGGATATGTTTTTTTAAGCCTTTTGCTTCTTTTTAAACAACTAATGTACTTATCGCACGGTTCTCGCCCTGTATATACTGATGTAGAATATGTTCCTATTTCATCCATTGGATACTTTTCCGGGTCATTTGGCAAGATATCTGCCAATAGTTCTCCATATGTGCTTAAAAATACTTTTTCTTCAATTATTCCCCATTTAGCTACCCGATAAACCTCCGTGTAATGAGCATTCCCTTTTGTCCTCTCTTTTATTTCTTTGCGTAGTTTTTCAGGAATATTACTATCTAACTCATCTTCATTAGCATTCAAATTATCCATACTGCCTCATCTCTTAATTCATATAGCTTGTTATCTAGTGATATATAATTCATTACCTTATGTATTATAACATAATTTTTTCAATATGTAACCTGCCAAAGTTGTCATATTTTCAAATTACACCCAAAATTTCATTTCTGATACTCCATTACATTTTATTTATTATTTTATATGACACCTTAATCTAAAAAAAGGATCCACCCATCCATACAAAAGGGGAATTTCAACCTAACAACATATTACGTTCTATAATAAATGTTTGAGTCGGGTTGGACCTATGTCAATACCTTGGACACAAAAAGTTGAACACATTTCTCCCCAACTACATTAGGGAGAATGTGTTTCAGGCTGATAAAGCTTCATCTTCAACCTGCTGAGGCGTTCTGTAATTAAGTGCACTATGACGCCGCTTGCGATTGTAGAATGATTCTATGTACTCAAAAAGTGCTGCTTTTGCCTCATCAAACGTATGGTATGTTGTTGTATATACTTCTTCCTTTTTTAATACTGAATGGAAAGATTCTATACATGCATTGTCATAAGGATTTCCTTTTCTGCTGAATGAGAGCCGTATTCCCAGCTTTTTAAGGCAGCCTTCAAATTCCTCACTGGTATATTGGCTTTCGAGATCACTGTGCAGGATTATTCCCTGGTATCAGGAATATTTAAACATGCATTCCTTACAGCATTTACCGCAAGCTCATCAGTGATATTTCTGCCATATGCCCAGCCTATTATTTTACGGTCATATAAATCCATGACTGATGCAAGGTAAGTCCAGCCTTCATTTTTGACATGTATGTAGGTTATATCCGTTACGAGCTTCTTAAATACGGTATCCTACTCAAAGTTACGGTTTAAAATATTTTCTTTGTCATCAGGCACCTGACCATGGTTCTTCTGATACTGATATTTTTTGATGACAATGCTTTTGATTTCAAGATGCTTCATATGGCGCTGCACTCTTTTTACGGAGCATGGAATATTTCTGTCATTAAGTTCCCTGTGAATCCTGATGGCTCCATAACGCTTTTTGAATTCAAGCTATACGTTCAGCACCTGATTACTGAAAATATTATATTCCTGTTCCCTTTTGGATGAGACATGATTAACCGCCGCATAATATGTGCTTCTTGGAAATTTAAGAACCTTACACATCTGCTTGACAGTATACTTTTTGATATTAGCCTGAATAAAGGACACGTATTCAGCTATTGATTTTTGGCGAATATGGCAGTAGCTTTTTTTAATATTTCGTTCTCCATCTCAAGCTCTTTCATTTTCTTCTGGAGAGCCCTGTATTCCTTTACGGAAATAAGTTCAGTTTCAGAAACCTGTACAGGAGAAAGATTTTTTATCCACATAGATACAGTGCCTTTAGGAATGCCATATTCGTTACTTAATTCGGTTACACCTTTACCGGCTTTGCAGTGCAGGTCAACAATCTGCTGCTTAAATTCCGGGGTATAAGATTTTGGATTTTTTGCCATTGTGTTGAACTCCTTTTTTGATAATTATAAGCTGTTCAACTTTTTGTGTCCATAGTTATATCTTAGCACCAAAATATGCCTTTTCCTAACACTTACAAAAAAATGACCTATAATATCTTTTGGAACATAGGAAGCTGTCCACCTGTGTCTTAATACATTCAGATACCACGGACTTTTGATTTTCAATCTGTAGCTTTGACTAATGGACTTAGAGTGTATGTAAATACCTTATACCTTATTATTTAAGCAACTTTTTATTAAATTTTGACTATCTATAAATGTCTGACCATACCATATTAAATAATCCTCTTTTTTCTTATCATCCCTATATAAATCAATAAAATCATCTAGCATATATGTAAAATTATCTCTATGTGGTTTACATATTATTCCAGGATAAATAGCACCTTCTAGTAAATTATAAAACTCGTCTTTCGAAACACAATATACCTCTGATGGCATTTTACCCATTTTATTAAGACATTTTAAAAAACTATATAACAGGCACAGCTCCGAAGCTCCTCCGCAACCCACATCAGAATGAAAAGTATATGCTTTAGGATAGCATTGATAATTATACGTATCATTCTTTACAATCACTCCTAGCTCCCTCCTATAATATTCCCTTATCGTAAAAAAGAAAATTTTATTTACCGTACATATTTCATCCAAAAGTTCTTCAGGATTATAATATTTAGCTAACTCATTCTTATACGGCATATCTTTCCCAAACTTCATCCAATTTTTATTAAGTCCAAGGGTTACGCAAAGCTTATCAATAAACTCATATGTAGGTTCCTCTTGTCCATAATAATATTTATTTAGTTCATTAACGGATTGTAATCCCATCATATCGCCTATAATTTCCAAATTGATATGTTCCGATTCATATGTACTAGCATTAATCATTTCTATAATCGTATTAAGTCGTTTTCCAAAATTAGTATGCATTGCTTTCTTATCTTCAATATGTACCTTTTCTTTAATATAATTTGGTACTTCACCTATTTCAGGTTTCACATGAGGAGTACAACCATATATTGCATAGACTAAGTCTTCGTATTGATTTTTTTCATTTTCATCCGTGTAATTAATATAAATTAAATTCTTTAAATATTGAGGAATGTATTTCTGCCCTAAACTATCATGTTCCATAATAACAGGAATAAATTTCTCTGGTGAATTTTTTTCGTAAACTTCTGGTGCTATAATCATAGTTTCCTGACCAGCACCTCCATTTCTATTATCTGCTTTATCTTTATATACTTTATTGCATAATATAAGCACTTTATCTGCCTCTGCTACCGATTTTTCCATAAATAAGAATCGATCTTCACCAGCATGTAAATCCCATATATCAAGAATAATATCTATACCATTTTTTCTCAATTTAGTTGCTAATTCTAATACCTTTTGTTTATATGCTTCATCTGTCCATGCATACGAAATAAATACTTTTATCATTATATCTCCTTAAATTTTGAAAACAACACGTTAAACTAAAAGTAATATATAGTTAAAATAATGTTATTGGTAATTTTCTCAACCAAACGTGTCTTAGTTCTCCTCAAAAATTTCTCTACTCCCATCTACAAATTCAAAATAATCATCCTTCCACAAAACGTAACAATTATATCCTGTACTCTTATATTTGATGCCTTCAATTCCAATACTCTTACAACAGGCGGCAACGAAGTTAGGTAGCAAATATTCTTTAACAATTTTACCATCCTGATTATCAACTGTATACCTCATATGCTCTATGAACCTATTAGTTCCACTAACATCCATCGATAAATCAATTATCTTTGCATGTTTAATTGGTCTAAGCCCTGCTAGCTGAATGCATGCTTTAGTACCACCACAATGTTTCTTTATTTCCCTAATCGCTCCTTCCTTGGTTTCTGAAACATAATAGCAACTTCTCCCAATTTCATTATAACGACCATGCGATGACAAATTAATTGGAGCCTTTAACATCTCCTGATCTAAAAATGGCTTATTATTTCCAGTCAATTGTCTTGCATGATAATATATACAATTATCAAAATCTATAAATTTATTCCAACCATTAATAATATCATATATTTTTTTCCCCACTTTATGATTCAATGCCAACATCATATTTTCAAACAAATAGCTTTCAAATGAAATAAGTTCATCAAAACTTATTTCTGCAAATAAATCTTGAGAGCTTTCAAGTACCGTAATCTGATTTGCTGTAACTTTTAGTTCAGGGCTCTCTATATGATAAAACTCTTTTTCCTTTGGATCAAAATATATTTTATCTGTTTGAGTCAATTTTGTCGCAGCAGTTAGCGAAAGTGCCTTTAAAACACTTTTCCCACCACGTGGTAACTGTAGACTTTCATAGTCTGGTGTCAAACGTAACATCGCAATATTTTGTGCTGCCATACTGCGCTCAGCTACATCTTGTATTTTAATTGATTCATACCATTGGTCAGTTAAATTGGCTGCATATTCAGCCATAGCAGATATCGCTGTCTGCATGTTACACTGATATCCATACACTTTATTATGAAGATTTATAAGTTCACTAGTCTTTGTTGTACCATCTAGTACAGATATCAGACCGGATGTAATATTATTATAAGGTTGCACTGCTCTTGCTGAAATCTCTGCTATATTCTCCATCGACTGTATCATTTTATCAGTCAAAACAGGTTGACCTAAACCTTGATTAGCTGTCATCACATCTGCGACATTTAAAATAGCATCGCCTATATTATTTAAAATGTTACTTTGTGTAGTTAACATTTCAATATTATGATTATAAAATAGAGGTAACTCTTCGTTATTAACCAAGTTATTCTTTGTACACTCTTGTATACTAATTTTATTCTCTTTTTCTTCTTTTAACTCTATCTTTGTATCTTTCATTTATATCCCCACATATTATTAACTATATCCTATATTATTCACGGCATAGCCGTAAAAGTGGCTGAAAGCCACATAGTTACTGTTGTTGTTGCCTTCCCCATTTGTCATTTAAAAGATTTCATTGCCTGTCACCGAATTGACCTTTATACTGTCATTAGTATAAAGAAAGAAAAAGGTTCAGAACACCCTCCCGACAAGTCGTGTGCCCTGAATCCAATCAAAAACCATGTTCATTATAACAGACTATGTCCTTTTACACAATGAGGAAGATGATTTTTTTATGTAAAAAGTAATGATGTTGTTCCACCCTGCCCGGTTTGTCATGGCTGCATACGGTACAGGGATTCAAAAAAGCGTGGAATAAAACTTGAAGGTGGAAACCGCCAGTGGCTTATTATTCACCGCTTCAAATGCTGCTCGTGCGGCAGACTTCACAATGAACTTCCGGACTGCCTTGTTCCATACAAGCATTACCAGACTGAAATTATTTCGAGTGTGCTTGATGGTGTCTGTACTCCGGATGAGATTTTCACCTTAGAAATTGCTTTTAAAATCACATTAAAGCAAGGTTTTTACCGTCAATACAATTTACTCAAATACTAAATATATAAAAGGTTTACTGTTCAAACTCAACTGTGTAATTATTGATAAGATCATCTTTTCTTAGCCTATACGAATGCAACAACTCTCTTATTTTTTCAACATCATTTTGAGCTCCATTTTGACATATCGCCGCATAAAATTCACGGACATTTTTTCTAAATATACTCAGCTCTCTCTCCGACATTACTCTCATATCTTTATCTGGTGAAGCAAGATAATCAATTTTTTTTGCCGGATGAATTATTATTGGAGTATATCTGTTAGGAAAAACATACGTTTTTTTAAACCAATTTATAGAACCTGACAACTGATTACAATAATCTTTTTTTATTGTACTTGAAGTAGCTTCTGTTTTACATTCTATAACAAAATACTCGTTTGAATCTATAGCCCATAGGTTATCCGGTCCATCTCCTCCTGTTTCTTTATCCGGTCTAGAACAAACAAATCCAAGTGCCGTTCCTATTTGATTGAGCGCATTCTCAAACTTCCCGTATCCACTACCTATATGTAAGTTTGATAACACTCCGTCTAAGTACATTAACAAATCATTGGAGGCTAATCCTTTATTCTCTAAATAAGCCTTTATTGCCTGTGCTTGCGGAATATTATTAATCCTTTTTTGGTACTGTATCCCATCAATCGGTGATAAAATGGCTGCACTAATTTGTTTTCCTGCAGATAGTATTTGTTGTGATTGCACAGCATCAAACCTATTGGTATACTCTGCTTGAATCTGACACAAATATCCTTTCGTTCTTTTATCGCATTCATGATCCTTTACCTGTTTTATTATATTTGCCGCATCAACCCATTGATTTGCCAAGCATTTTTCAAAAGCTTTTCTCTGTGCTACAACCTTTTCATCTATTTTGGCTTCATTAGAATATTTAACTGTAGCTAATTCTTTTTTGCATGTAGCAACCCATTCCTGATCTTTCTTTAATGAATATTCAGCTAGCTCAAAAATATCATTGACAGTTGGTTTATTGCCTCTATCTTGAACTAGTAAATCCCATAATTTTTTTGAAAGATCATATTGACACCTAGTAGCAACGCTAAAAAATTCTATTCCTCTATTTCTTGATAAAACATCCGACAATTCATCCCCCATTAAAACAATACAGCATTCATCGTCATTTGAACGAACTCCCCGCCCCATCCCTTGTTCAATTCTTTGAATCTGCTCTCTTAACAATGTTGTACTTTGTGGTGCAATACCTTGTACATATCTTTCCTTAATGCTATTAAATGGCGGAAGACCATCAATTACAAGCATTCTGCAAGCCTCACCCGGCAAATCTATTCCATCATATCTATTTACAATAATTACTTTTCCTATATGTTGTTGTCTTTTTAATGTTTCAACAAATATTTCAATATTATCCTTCGTTGCTGTGCAAATCCCATCTGGATCCCAAAATTTTGCTCTTGAAAATGATGGAACCAGTACTACAACATTATAATTTTGAGACATCTCCTCAACCTTTTCTTTTATCTCATTTTCAGTAATATCACTATTAACATGCTTCGGAAATAAAATAAATCTATCACCAATATCATTAGCATTTTCTGGTGTAATTATATTTTGCATATCTTCACTAGTTAATCCTAATGAAGCAATAAATACGCTATCATCTGCTAATGTTGCACTCATATATATTCTTCTATCGGCTTCGGAAAGACCCGATATTTTTTCTATATTAATTCCTTTAGGTGATATCTCTATAGCTGATGCAGTAATAATGCAGTCACATGTAATTAAACAATCCTGAATTAATGGTAGTCCAAAATATATTGATTTATTATTACTATTATTATATTTAGATAATATTCTGTAAACATTATCTTGTTGTCTCTGCCACTCCCAATAAGGTACCAACATACTTTCACGGCAATCCTTCATCTCAACAACATCAATATAATTTTTAGGATTGTAATCCATTAATTTTGATCCAAATAATTCAACAAAGTCATTATATACATCAGTCCCTGCTTCAATTCTTATCATGAATTGACTATTAATCTTATCCATACATGCATGAACATCATCAATAATAATACTACCAATACGATAATTCCCTGATTCGCGCATCCCGAAACTGCTATGTCCATTGACAATAGTTTGAATGGTTGTAACAAGAATTGCTTTTGAATTCGAATAACTATAATCATCTTTATTCTCAGTTGCAGATATTCCCAATTTTTTTGCCTCTTCAATAACCTGCTTAACCAAATAATTATCTGGCACAACATATATTGCCGGACCTTTATCTTCATTCAAGCAACTCTGAAGCATAACCAAACCTACTACTGTTTTCCCACTACCAGTGTTCATTTTTAAAATCACATTCTTCTGGTTTCTTAATTCAAACCATTTCTTCCATACCTCACTCTGAACATCCCTTGGATACCCATACCCCGGCGCTTTAGCTGGCAATGTCATAAAAATTTCTCTTGGCTCAATTGATTTTACTTTTGAATTTGAGTTTAATTTTGATAATAAATTCATTTACCTATATATCCCCCATATAAAACTTTTCAAATTCATATTAACATATTAAATCTTTTCTGTAACCTGCCAGAGTTGTCATATTTTCAAATCACAATACCAATTTTCATTTTTTTCTCTCTTTGCGCTCCATTATATTATTTTATACGATACTATATTTTCAAAAATAATGCCACCCTTCCATCAAAAAGGGTGGCACCAACCTAACAACTATATTACCCTGACCTATACTCCACAAACTCCCTAGCCTTCTCCTCCTCCTTATCATTTATGATAATCTTAATTAATACAATTCACATTTATATCTACATCAACGCTTTCCCCAGTTATAAAGACTACCGGGCGGATATTGTTCTGCATACACCATTCGTGGTCCGTAATACCACTGACACGGCATTCCATAATCAGCCTGAACTGTTCATCAGCGGAAATGCGTGCTGCTCTCATAATCTAACCTCCAGAATTAAAGTAAAATGCTTGCTTTTGATATTTCTGGCAACCTTAAGCAGAGTAAAACGCTTGCATTTTTTATTAGTATTATAAAGCTAAATTAATGATATGTCACGGCGTAGGGATATTTTGCGCTGGAATAATCCGGGATAAAATCTATGTCCTGTCCGGTGTATGGAAATCGTAATTCCGTTAAAAAGGAAATCATTTTGTTTCCAAATTCTTATAATGAAGCTATGCAACCTATGGTGTAAATTCGTTACAAGGAGGTCACAATTATGACCAAATATCAAGGACATTAATACTCTCCCATGTACTTATTCTACGGTAACGCTCTTAGCCAGATTCCTTGGCTTGTCCACATCAAGACCCTTAGCCACCGATACATAATAGCCAAGAAGCTGAAGCGGTATAACTGCAAGTGACGCTGTGAAATATGCATCCGTCTTAGGAATGTATACCGTAAAGTCACAGGTATCCTCAGTCTCATAGTTTCCGTAGGTTGTAAGCCCCATAAGGTACGCGCCACGGCTCTTGCACTCAACCATGTTGCTCACTGTCTTTTCGTAGAGAGCATCCTGTGTGAGAGTTCCTATCACAAGAGTTCCATCCTCGATAAGGCTGATTGTGCCGTGCTTGAGTTCTCCGGCAGAATAAGCCTCACTATGGATATAGGATATTTCCTTGAGTTTCAGGCTTCCCTCAAGGCTCACAGCATAATCGATACCACGCCCTATAAAGAAAATATCACACATGTTAGCCTGCTTAGCAGCGAACCACTGTATACGTTCTTTATCATCAAGTATCTTCTTAACCTTATCAGGAAGTGCCTCAAGCTCCGCAAGCATATCTGCGCACTGCACCTCTGTCAGCTCACCGCGAACTTTGGCGAACTGGATTGCAAGACAGTAGGAGGCGATAAGCTGTGTGCTGTATGCCTTTGTTGTAGCAACCGCAATCTCCGGACCGGCAAGCGTATAGAATACACTATCCGCCTCGCGCGCAATGGAGCTGCCTATAACATTTACAATGGCGAGTGTCTTGACGCCCTTCTCCTTTGCAAGACGAAGCGCTGCAAGGCTGTCTGCCGTCTCACCCGACTGGCTGATGATTATAACCAGATCATCACTTTTAAGAATCGGCCTGCGGTATCTGAACTCCGATGCCACATCAACTCTCACCGGAATCTTTGCAAGGTCTTCTATAACATACTGCGCAACAACTCCAACATGATACGCCGAACCGCATGCCACTATATAAATCTGTGAAATTTTCTTAATGTCTTCATCTGCAAGACCAACTGATGATAAATCAAGCACTCCATCCTTATAAACAGAATGAAGCGTATCCGCAATCACGCGCGGCTGCTCATGAATCTCTTTCATCATGAAATGCTCATAGCCCGCTTTCTCAGCAGCTTCGGCATTCCACTTAATCTCAACAAGTTCCTTTTCTATCACATCACCATCAAGGTTATAAAAAGTAATCTCTCCCTTTTTAAGACGCGCCATCTCCATGTTACCAATATAATATACGTTTCGCGTGTACTTAAGTATAGCCGGTACATCGGAGGCAAGATATGACTCTCCATTATTTACACCAAGAATCATCGGACTGTCTTTTCTAGCAACAAAAATCTCTTCCGGATAATCCTTGAACATAAGTGCAAGTGCATAGGAACCGCGGATACGCACTATCGCATGGTTAATTGCATCAACAGGAGTATGCTCATATTTCTTATAGTAATAATCCACAAGCTTTATAGCTACCTCTGTATCTGTTGATGAGTAAAAAGTATATCCTTTTCTAATAAGCTTCTCTTTAAGTTCCTGGTAATTTTCAATAATACCATTATGTACGCCAACAACATTCCCATCATCTGACATATGCGGATGGGCATTAATCTCAGAAGGCTCACCATGTGTAGCCCATCTGGTATGCCCTATACCGCAAGTACCACATACAGCGTTTCCATCATCTGTTTTCTCAGAAAGAGCCTTAAGTCTTCCCTTAGCCTTAACTATCTGATATTCTCCCTCTCCATCGCGAACAGCCATACCCGCTGAGTCATAACCACGATATTCCAGCTTGGAAAGACCATCTAATATAATCGGTGCTGCCTGATGCTCACCTGTAAAACCTACAATTCCGCACATATTATCTCCATTTACAAATAATTATTTTTAATTACGATTCAAAATATCAGAAATATGCTTGCAATATACTTCAATCATATTTTCTAATGTATATTCTTTTATTTTATTTAAAGCTTTTTTTTGAAACTCTTCTTTCTCACTATCAGTTAATGAAAAATATCTTGTTATTGCATCCGATAATTGTCTTGTATTATCTACATCAACTATATATCCATTATCAGAATCATCCACAAGCTCAACTCCTCCAACGCACATATTAGTAGTTATTACTGGCAATCCCGATGCCATTGCCTCATTTACAACCAATCCCCATACATCAGACCTTGTAGGTAATACAAACAAATCACTTGCTTTTAAATAATTGCTGATTTTATCATGCTCTATAAAATCAATAAAATGTATATTATCAAGCTTATGCATGTTTATCATTTGTTTTAAGTTTTCTGTTGGCTGCCCACCAATTATAATATACTGTATATCTTGATCAATTTGTGATGCAGCCTCAATCAGTATATCATATCCTTTGCTATATATTATCCTCCCTATTGATATAATTATATTTTTATTTATAATTTTTTTATTAAATCCCAATTGTTCTCGTAATTTAAGCTTTTGCTCTCTTGTAAGAACAGAAGATACTATATCAGCATTCTTAATTGAAGTAAATGGGTATCTATATATGGGCGCAATACCATTTCCATATACTTTAAAATACTCGTCTGTTTTTTCCCCTGATGAAAAATATCCCCTTGCAGCTCCAATTAAATGTTTTTTTAATTTATATTTCAATCCAGTTGTACCTGTTATAATTCCTCCATCTGCATGCAAATAAAAAGGAATTCCTTTAAATTTTAAATATTCAATTGCAATCATTGCTGTTGGAGCTGAATAATTACTTATAATAATTAGGTCATATATTTCTTTTGTAAGATATTTCAAAATATCTATACATAGCGACGATTCATCACCTATTTTTAATCCCTTAAGGTAAATTTCTTTAAATTTTCTTTCATCTTTATTTACCCATTTATCATCTCTTGTAAGTGCCTTTTTTCTCTCATATATAACTGTTAAGTCAAATTTTTCGCCAATTCCGTTAAATAAATCAACTGCATATGGTGAAGGAATATTGGTCAAATACAAAATTTTACTCATCTACTATATGCCTTTCTATATTCATAACGTCAGTTTAATAGTCTTTTTGTTATTATCTTTAAATCATCTGCCATTGCCCAAATACTGCAAAATAGTGCAGAATACACTTCAACTCTAAATGCTCTAAAGTACATCTAGCATATATCTTCACCTTATATTTACATATTATTTTGTAATGTATTTCTAAAATTTAAAATATTATCCTTGTAAGAGTTAACTTCTCCCTTAAATATGCTAGAAGTACCTGCAACAAAAATGTTAGCTCCACAATCATATAATATCTTACCATTTTCAGGAGTAATGTTACCATCTACTTCAAAGTCAATTTTTCTATCTTCATATTTATTCAAAAAATCTTGAAGTTTATGAGCCTTTTTTAAAGTACTTGGAACAATCTTCTGACCTGCAAACCCAGGATTAACAGTTAATAAATTAATTCCATCAATATAATCTAATACTTCTTCTAAATTATAGATAGGTGTTGCAGGATTGATAGCCAGAAATCTTTTACAACCATATGGCTGCAACCAGTCTAAAGCTCTCTGCACCTGATATGTACTTTCATAATGTATTGAAACAATATCACTGCTCTTTATTCCTAGCCATTGTAATTTGTACTCAGGATTCTTTATCATTAAATGTAAATCTAGAGGTATATCAGTAAGCTCTCTTAAACCCTTAATATAATCTACTCCTAATCCAAAATTCGGTACAAATTCACCATCCATAATATCTATATGTAAATAATCAATTTTTTCCTGCTCAAATACTTGAATTGTCTCTTTTAAATCAATAAGTTTTGAGCACATCATTGATGCTGAAATCTTTATCATGCTATCTTTTCTCCTTCATCTTAGTTCCACAACATCATTACCTTACAGTAAATCTCTTTTTTATTTTTCATCAAATCAAGACCAACTGCCAAACTATCACTCTTAAACCTATGAGTAATTAATTTATTAATCATATTGCCTTCACTCGCTATAAGCTTTTGCGCTTCTGTCCAATCTGATTTACCCAGCCCATTATACGATGAGTTCCAAGTTCCTTTCACTATAAGTTGCTTTCTCAATATTCGCCAATAAACATCTTGCTTAAGAAGGATATCTCCATCTGGGTTTCCTATCATAACAATAATTCCACCTGAATTACATATTCCAATTGCCTTATCTATGGCATCATTTGACCCCACTGCCTCAATAACTTTGTCAAATTTTTTTTCTACACTATCTATTGTTAAAAATTCTAAGTTATCAATATTATCTATTAACTTTTTCTTATCATTCGTTCTACCTAATACACTAACTTTTGATGCACCATTCATCAACGCAATATGTGCACATGCAAATGCAATCATACCCGTACCAACAATCGCAACTGTATCCCCAAATTTAACCTCCAATTTTTTCACCGCATGTACTGCAACTGATAAAGGTTCCATCATAGCTGCATCTTCAAAAGTTACATTATCATCTAAAAATACAAGATTCCATATTGGTACTGCAACGTACTCTGCAAACCCCCCGTCTCTTCTTGAGCCTATATAATCATAACAATCACACATTTCATAATGTCCCAATTTACATTGAGTACATTTCATACATGGAATTAGTGGAAATGCACTTACCTTTTTTCCTATTAACTCTCTTTTAGAACTATTAACCTGCTCTACAATTCCAGAAAATTCATGTCCTGGTATTGTTGGGAAGTGATATGTCCCCTTTGTAAATATTCTTGGAATATCTGAACTACAAATTCCACTTGCCTTAACTTTTACCAATGCCCATTCTGGATTTAATTCTGGAATTTCAACATCTTCATACCTCAAATCATTTATCCCATGCAGGTTATATGCCTTCATAATTATATTCTCTCCTCTATATTATATTTGCTCTTTCTTTTCATGGTTTCAAATTTTAACAAATCTGTTGGCGTAGTAATTTTAAAATTTTTCTCCTCTCCATTTATAATACATACCTTTAAATTATGTTTATAAGCGATTTCTGTGGTTCCTTTAATATTTATAAAATCCTCTGATGTATAATTTTTATTTATATCATAATATTTTTTTAAATTAAATGCTTCTGGAGCTTGTCCAGCAAATAGTGTATCACGATTTAATAATCCATCAATGTTTTTTCCATCATTACTTACATAAATCGTATCTACAACCGGAATAGCTGGCATACAACCATCATATTTTTCTATTTCATTTAAACATCTTAGAATCAATTGTTTAGATGCTAATGGTCTTACTGCATCTTGAATAATTACTTTATCATTAACATCTATCTCCTTATTTGCAACGCATGCTTGCAATCCATGAAAAATTGATTCTTGTCTTGACGAACCTGGTAAGGCAAAAAGTATTTTTTTCCCCACACTTTCCACTATATTTTTTCCTATTTTCTTTTTCCACTCCTCAGCCATTACAATTACAATTACGTCTATTATTGAACATTCAGCAAGTGTTTCTAGCGTATATTGTAAAATTGTTTTCCCTTCAACCTGTAAATATTGTTTTGGAAATCCATCCGTTCTCATGCGTGTTCCAATTCCACCAGAAAGAATTATTGCATAATTCATATCGTACCTCTTCTATATTTATTTTATATAATATGCTTCATTATCATGAACTATTTGTTGCTCCTTAGGAGGAATTTTCATGTAATCTCCGTACATTTTTGTTAAATAGTAATCTGTTTTTTCAATACATGAAAATTCATCATTGCAAAACATAATTTTACTGTTAAAATTATATACATCTTTCTGCATGATTTCTCGCTCCCCATATCCATCAATAGAAGCTACAAATTTACATTTATCAAAGTCATACTTAACAACTTTCTTGTCAACCCATTTAATCAATATATCTGTAGGAACAATTTTATCAATTATACATAAGCAAATATTCAAAACACTTTTTATTATACCTAGTTTTAAATTTTTCTTATATTTTGCTATTTTTATCCGGTAGAACATTTTTGTTCTGAATCTAGCTGAATTAAGATGATGTATCTGCTGTTTCATTGTAGCAGGCATACCGTCTAAAGGAAATATATCAATATACACATGTGATCTTATTTTTTTACCAACTGGATCTTCAATAAGCTCTGTATCCATATCACACAATTTCCCATATGGATATATTGTTTCATCACTGTTATAAGGTGTTATTAACTTATATCTCTCTGGTAATAATTCTTTTATATTTAAAAGTTCTAAATAATCTTTTCTCGGCATTACTACATCAATATCATCATCCCAAGGTATAAATCCCTTATGTCTTACTGCACCTAAAAGAGTTCCTCCGCATAAACTATATCTTAAATTATTTTTTTTACATATACTATCCAATTCTTTGAGAATATTATATTCACATTCTTGTAATGTTTTTAAATCCATCTTTTCCTTTATCATAATATGTTCTTTCCTTTTTTTATTTTATTCAATGCAATAATAATAGTGTCTTTATTTATTACTAAAGCTATAATTAAACAAATGCAAAATAATATATATAATATAACATCCTTTTGTATGTTATATGTAATTATCACACATAACATTTCAATACTCATGATTAAAAAGTTTCGTGGTTTTATTATAGCTCCTGTATGTTTTTTTCCACACAAATATCTTATCATTCCTATAAAAATATATGCAATTAACAGACTCAAGCTTGCTGCATTTATTCCAAAGCGATTAACTGTAATTTGTATTAAAATAACATTAACAATTGCCCCAACTACAGTCGAAATCAAGATAGGCGTTGTCTTTTTGTTTACAGCAATTAATATACTTAATATACCTGAAAATTCAGCTATAAATGTAGCTAGAACTGATAATGGAATATATTGCACAGACTCTATATATTGTTTTCCACCAATAATTGGACATGCTTTATATAAAAATATACAGTATAATGGTATTGATAACCCAACTATCTTAATAAAACCATTAAGATAATACGTATACTTTTTAGCCCTATCTTCACTATTAGAATTTTGAAAAGCAACTTCTTGCCATGATAATGTAAATATTGATATTATTATTGATAAAATAGAAGAAAACTTTAAGATAAAAGCATAATACCCACTAGCACTCTCACCTAATACCTTTAAAATATAATTTTTATTATAAGTCCCTAAAAATAGAAAAGAAAATGAGTTAATCATAAGCGGAAAACAATATTTAACAACTTCTTTGCTTACAACAGTTTCCGCTTTCTCACACAATGAATACCTTAATGCTTTCGTACGAATCTCCACATATAAAGATGCCAACAAGTATCCTAATGTTTGAGAAATCAATACATATACAATACCCTTTTTTAGAAGTACCACACATATTATAGATAAAACACTGGAAAATGTAGCACTTATAACACCCGAAATTATGTAATCAACATTTTTTTGTAATCCTCTACATATACTGTTATATATGGTAAATAAAAAATAGGATAACCCAAATAAAACCGTAACAATTGGATATTTGATATCCATTATAAATGACAATATCAATATTCCAATAAAATAAAATATTCCCAAAAATGGAATTATTTTAATTACTGCTTTAATAGGTTTATACGGATTTTCATAATCAAACATGAAACGTAATGTTCCTGACCATACTTCTATAAATGCAATTGATACCAACATAGTTAAATTTGTAACCAATACATCATAGTATCCATAATCCGTGGTTGAAAAGCAACGTGTATATATAGGAATTAATAAAAAAACTATTATTTTTGAAAAAAATATACCTAAACCATAAATTAAAATTTTCTTTGCCATATTACCCTCTCATCTTATAAACATAAAACATAAGGAACTGTGTTTCCCGGGTTAGTGCTTAAGTAATATACATATATAACCATTGAAGCAATCAATACTAAACCTTCTAAAATATAAAACATTTTTTTATTGCTAGTTTTTATACTCATCAATAAATCAGGAATCAAAAATATCATAAAATAGTCAAAATAATAACTTATTCTGAACATAAATGGTATTTTAGCAGCTAAAAATCCCATTATAACTGCAACGGCAAGTATACCCGAAAGCACTGTATACTTCTTCTCGCACAATTTTTTATCAAAATAAACATATATAATCAAGCCTATTTCAATTATATTGTATACTAAACGCATTTTCCCCATCCCTGCTTCTGCTATCATTTCTTCAAAATAATACTTATATGACGGAAAAATAAAAAGTGCTAATTTCAAAATATAACCACTAAAAATAAACCCTATAATACCTATTAACAAAATAATCAAACTACTCTTTTTATGATTTGAAAACAAGTATATTATTATAAGTGGTATTGCAAAAATAAGAGCTGTATCATGAAATAATAGTGCTATTATACACATCAACCCTGCTTTTACATATTTCTTTTCCATCAAAAACGGGTACATCCAAAACACAAAGCCCATAGCAATAAACTGACGCCACGAAACCATAGAGGTTATAAAAAAATTGAAACCAAAAAACAATGCAATACTTACTACTTGTAAACTAGAAACTTTTTTTATTAACATAAAGTTAGATGTAATAATAATAACACTTACTATTACCATCATTGGTCTTATACTATCTGTAATCCTTGATAATATTATATTTAATACACTATATCCTAACTCAATATCCCTCCAAGGATGAAATAGACTCGTTATCTTAGATATATCACAATACTCTTTAAACCAAATTGTGTATTCTGCAACATCCTCTCCTATAGTTACATCTCTTAGTCCTTGTACAATGCAAATTAATACAATACATATAATACTATATACATTATTATACTTATTCTCATACTTTTGATTAACCAGTCCCATTATCACAATAAATCCGAACAATACTATATATACAGCCATACTTTCTCCCTAAGCGCTTATCTATATTACCATAAACATATTGCTATTCAAAAATATCCGAATACATATAATAACAATCACTATTTTTCACTAACTCCATACACTGTTCTAATTTATCCCACAAATTATATTGTTCTATCTCCCAGCTATGTCCCCAAATCACTATAACTCTATCTTCTTTTTTCTTTTCCCTTTGTATAATTCCATTAATTATATCAAAATAGTCCTTCATTCCATGTGTTAAAACATATAACATTTCTTCATAGCTATTATGCTTAAACGCATTACCTAAAAGAGACTTAATCCCTCTTGGATAAAAATGTATTGTAGGAACTAAAAGACCTCCTTCATATTTGAAATTCATTGTATCAGCTGTCCTTATTGTTTCAAAGTGCCTATACACAATCGGTAAAATTTCTTTTGTATATTTTCCTCCAGGAAGGCAAAAATGCTTTATCTCATGTCCTAAACACTCTTGTAAATAATTCTTATTTAATAACACCTCTTCCTCCACATCTTCCAACGGAATTGACGTTAAATATGTATGATTCTGTGTATGTCCTCCGAACTGCACATACTCTGATTCAGAGGATCTTATCATTTCCTTTGTAAGTACTTTTCTTCCTTCTCTATTAAATGTAGGCACAAAAAACATGCCCGGTATTTTATATTTTTCATGCAATTCAAATAATTTTTGATCTTCTAATGCTCCATCGTCCCAACTAAATATTATTTTCATTTTTTCTCCTATTTAATCCATTGATTATGGTTTCTTTACTTCCACCCGTATCATACGTTATAACCATCGTTTCACAGGCCAATGCCTCAAGATTTACTGTGGGATAATTATCTTCATATGTTGGATTAACAAATATATCTGCCGTTGTATATATGCCCGCCAAATCTTTTACAGAATCAGTGTGTTGTATACATACAAACTTAGAGCATGTCATTTTCCCTATTTCTCCGTCATATTTTTTTCCTGTTATAGTCTCATATAATATATTTATATCTTGAATTATCACTCTACTTCTCTCAACTGTAAATTCATTATTATACTTTTGTTCTGCTTTTTCTTTATGACTTACTAATATATTTTCTTGACTATAAACACGGCTTGTGCCCTCTACTTTTACCGCTGTATACTCTCCTACTACATTTTTACTGAATTCATTGATTTGTTTTTCTGAAAGACCAACTAACACTATAGCATAATTTTCATCCAGCATCTGCGCCAGACTATAGAAATCATTTAACCCCTTTCTTTCATTCCAAACATTGGCAACCCCTAAAACAATTATTTTATCTTCCAATCCATATTTTTCTCTAAACCCTGTGTCAGTAGGCTTAAAAACATCTGTATTTATTTTATTATATACAACTTCAACCTTATAGTCTTTAAGATAACTCTGATAAACCAGTTCTGCCAACCATTTACTAGGTGTAATAATTGTCATATGCTTTACACCTACAAATGCTTTCTTTTTTCGCTCATAATTCTTTTTTACATTTGATATTCCATAACAAGCTGGGTATTCTCTAAGTTGTGTACAATTTACACAGTTTTCCTTCCATTGCCCACATTTTGCAACCATAAAATGGGTACAATGTCCTGTCAATGCCCAACAATCATGTAAAGTCCATTTCACCTGCATATCAGGTCGGCTTTTTATCCAAGCAAACAGCATTTCAATATTTATATAATAGCCATGTATATTATGTAACCATACCACATCCGGATTATATTCCTCTGCCCATTTAAGGAATTTTCTGGTTGCCCTTTTTGACGCAAATCCATTTATATCAAATAAGCGAGTCAAAACTCCATGCACTTCGTAGTCTAATTTGTTTCCTATTTTTACAGTCTTAATATCATCGCAATTAGCTTTCCAACGCCCATATGCAAATACACATTCATGTCCTTCTTTTTGTAATTCACGACATTGTTCTGCTGCAATCCTGCCTGTACTGGTATTGCCAGCAACTACATTAATAAACAAGTATTTCATTTTTCTTGCTCCCTAAGATTTTAATACCATATTCTTATGTAGATTAAGCAATTATAACCTTCGCAATCTCCATAAACACACTTTCAAATATATATAATCGGCTAAAACCATTGTTACGATAATTTCTATATCTCAACTTTATCCGCTTCACGACACCTGCAAAAGATTTTTCATTACTAACACCACCTACAGAAAAATTAGCAAGCGCCTTATCAATTGTTATAATTTTATATCCGTTTCCCGCTATTTTTAAAAACATATCATAATCCGCATATAAATTATTATTATCATACTGAAATCTATTATATATTTCTTTCCTAACAAACATAGTCGGATGGTTCCAATCTCTTGTTGTCTTAAATTTTCTTATTTGAGCTTTCTTTAATATTACAATTCCATTCTGCTTCACAAGATTAAGATTTGCAAAAGACATATCAAAACATTTATTTGCATATGCTTCATTTACCTCTTTAAGTGCATCTAATTCATACCAGTCATCACTGTTTATCATGCCAACAAGTTCACCGTCAGCTATTGCAATCCCTTTATTCATCGCGTCATATAAACCATTATCTTTCTCTGATATAACTTTATATATTATACCTTTTTCTTTGAATTTCTGTTCATACCGTTTTGCAATCTCTACAGTTGAATCCTGAGATAATCCATCCACAATAATATATTCATAAGGTTGATAAGTCTGGTTATACACTGATTCTATAGTTCTTGATATAGTTTTTTCGCTATTATATGACACAGTAATTATTGATATATTTGACATCTTTAATGTATTCTCCTTACGTATCTTTAATTATTTCTATGTAATTATAGTTTACATCTCTTTTCAAGTCAATTTTCAATTAAGTATATAGAGAATAGAATCTCAAAAGAGACTCCTTATTGGTAACTCCAAAATAATACAGCTTATTAACATTAGAAATAGTATTATCCACTATATCAAATTCAATAATCCCATTTTCTTGGTCTGCCTCCGCCACATAATATCTTCCATCAATCCATGTCATCAGATACGGAGTTCCTGCAAATCCAAGCTTATTATATATGTCTTCATAATCACCACTAACTATATTTTCAAGCTGTGTTGTCCTGATAAATCCCGGATTTCTGTTAAAACCTTTATCCGTGTATATTGTCAGATAATAATAATCCTGAACCTTACACAGCCCCACTGTACCCTGTATTTCTTCTGGAAGCTCATATATATTTACTATATCATAATTATTCTGATAGTCAATTCTATATATACTGTTTCCGACAATATACATATATCCATCTATGATTGAAAATGATCTTGTATATGATTCTATCTTTCCGTCAAATGTGAGATGGTTTACCAATGACAGATTCTGATTTTCATTTCGGAATATCAGTAATTCTCCATTATTCGCACCCAATATATAGAACATCCCAGCCACATCATCATAGTATGTATAATGTGGTCTGTAACACACGTTTTCTATGTACTGAACCAGTTCAAATCCATTCTCATTCCTTATATACACACGTACAGCATTGTTATCCGTATCGTCACATACATATACGCTTCCGTCCGATGATATTGTATGCCCTCCCAATATATCGTCCGCCAGTGTACTCCACTCAGATATAGGCTTATCAAGACTGTCGCTGTATATTATTCTATGCTGCCAGCAATCATTGATAAAATACAGATCACCGAATTTTCTCAGTTCAGTCGGGCTGTACAATCTCTCATTCCAGCTTAGTTCATCTCCTGTATCAAGCCCCTCAATCTTATATACCGAATATTTTTCTGAGTTTGTCTTCCCGATGCAGCTCATCCCAAGCTGCTCTAACGCTTTCACATTATAGCTCTCAGACTTTATTATGACATACTCTGTAGAAGTATTTATAAGTGCTATTCTCAATACATCTGCGCCTATTACATCTTCTCCACTATTTGTAGACACAAATGCTGCAAGAATCCCGGTCCAGTCCTGATTCTCCACATACGAGCTAAGTTCAGCTCTATCCCATATAGATGCTGAGTATGTTCCGTTATGCGCTGTGACAATGGATGAATCATAGGTTCTTATCTCCATACCAATCTCACGCTCATATAACACACGAACTTCCTTGTCCTTATCACCCTTATCCTTCTCAATTATATCTGCCGCCTCAACAGCATCATTACTTATCTTATATATGTTCTCAACAGCTCTGAATTTTTCATGTCCACCAAGTGTATTGTAGTGCCCACTGACAACCTGTTGACAACCTGTTATTAACATAACTGCAAGACAGAACCACATTGCAATAACGCGTACTCTTCTCTTCTTTCTGAATGCCAGCTCCGTAACAAAGTATGCCAGTTGCATGTACATAGGATATAACCAGTAATACCTGAACACTCTCCAGTCAAACGCCGAACCAAAAAACTTACGCATTATTATAGCCGACCACGGATTGAGAACCATTACTGTTAATATAACTGTTTCACTCAGCAGCAGTACTCTTTCTTTCTTATTACCATACACAAGATAATATATTGATATTACAATAAAAGAAAATACAAGCAACCATTCAATTGGTGAAAACCTATTGCTTATAACCTCCCACCACTTGAAAAAGAACTCTATGCCTTGATAATCACTATAGTTAAAATGCATAACTACCACCTTATCGTCAAGTCGATAATTCCCTTCATCACCATTATGTAATATAGAATTGACAGTGCTGATGGCACCATCATTATGCACCAGTTAACTGCCTGTCTAAAGCTTTTCTGAACAATAGCAACAGGTATAAACGCAAGCAGCAGGAACGGCAGTATATACATTGTAGACATACAGAATGTAAATGAACCGAAAAGTGCTATCACAAGGCATATCAGCGTATGTATATCCCGCTCATTGTCATATAGCTTCCAGAAACATACAAACACATAAGGTATCAGTAACATTCCGAATATAGTCTTTCCCTCAAACGCCCTGTAGAACAGGTAATACGCCGGTATGTATACCGACTGTGCACACAACAGTATGAACGCCTGATATGCAAGCCAGAAAAACAGTACCTTCTTCCTCTTATTCTTAAATATAGCTCTTGCAAGCTCATAAGTAATAAGTCCTGACAGCAATATAACTACCTCTGACATAACCCCACGCATCTCAACAAGTGGAGCTATTCCGCTTATCTTGCATACCACCGCCGTGTGGTGTACATACGTCTGAAGAAAGTACATTGTATTAAATGAGCTTACCATTGTTCCGATCTCAGGTTCGACAACACCAAAATGATTCTTGAATATATCCGATGCCGCCGCTCCCACAAAATAGGCTGCCCCATTTCCGTCAGTATAATTACCATATAGCAACTCATATATGAGCTCTGCTCCGATAACCATGCCTACAACTATTGCCGATAATTTACAGGCTGAAATCCTCCTGCACGAGTCTGCAATGTTCCTTCCAATATCTCTATGCCATATCAATACAATGGTGCCAATGGATACAAGCCATACCACCGGCCATATCCATGCAACAGTACTTACCTCCACAAGCGCAACCTTAAAAGGCAATACGAATATAAAGAACAGCAATCCCTCTGTCCAGAACCCCATTATAATTGCGTTTATCATGGATATATGCTGTGCTTTGCATAGCTTTGCAACCGCAAATCCATACAGATAATATGTTATTATATAAATTATAAATAAGAATCCCGCCCTAACCAGCATCATCATACTCCTACTGTCATCTCGTTGCTATAAATCAATTTAAGTTCTTTTTTTCCTCTGATACTGCCGCTTCCCCATTACTTACACCCATTGCCGTTGTAGCACCTTCTGCTATCCCCTCTGTACTCTCTGGCATAAATAATATTTTTACAGTAGCAAGCATTATCTTAATATCCTCAATTATACTTGGACTAGCTATATACATTAAATCCATCTGTAACTTATCATATGGTGTAGTATTATATTTTCCATATACCTGAGCATACCCTGTAAGTCCTGCCTTTGCCTGAAGTCTAAGATTGAATTCAGGTAACTCTTTTTCATACTGTGCCGCAATCTCAGGTCTTTCAGGTCGTGGCCCCACTATAGACATATCGCCAAAAAGAATATTAAATAATTGTGGAAGTTCATCGAACCTCACCTTTCTGATAAATTTTCCTATAGGTGTAATTCTATCATCCTTATCTCCTGATGAAAGTCTTGCAACCCCATCCTTTTCAGCATCAACCCTCATACTTCTAAACTTAAGTACCATGAACTGTTTTCCATTCTTGGTAAGCCTGCACTGTTTATATAATACCGGTCCTTTATCTGTTACTTTTATTAAAAAAGCAACTACAATCATTATCGGAGATAAAATAATTATTGCAATCAATGATAATATTATATCAAATAATCTCTTTATAAAAAGGAATTCCGGATTAGGATTATATCTTCCAACTCTAAGCATCGGCAGGTGGAACATATGCATTTTTCTTGCTCCACTCATTATAACATCTCCAACTCTTGGTATTACATACACATTTATTCCTTTTGCCACACAGTACTTTAAAATTATATTTCTATCATGACTGTGTATTCCACTCAAAAATACCGTTTCGACTTCATCCAAAATGCTCAAATCATTGATACAAGTGTCTGACTTAATCTCAAACAATACTTTGAATTTCTTATCCATTCCATACTCATCTATAAGTCTCTCCATCCCCTCTCGAGCATCATATATTATTGCTGATTTTTGCGGCGGGTAAACCTTGAAGTACCATGTATGTGCCCCCATACTCCACACAATACTTATTGCAAGCTGTGTGACCAATAACACCAACATAGGAATTACATTAGGGAAGCTTCTCATAAGAAGGCATATAACTACATACATAATGGCATTTGTTATAAATGCTGCCAGCATTTGGCTGTATACCATTTCCGATATTCTGTTAATTGAAACAAGAAAACCATCAAATATTTTACAATAAGTAAAGTACATTATTGCAAATAATGCAATTACACCCCAGTTTCCTTTTGAATAATATGGAATAATTAATCTCTGTGAATAGTATGCATACCAGCATATCGCAAATGATGCTACCATCAAAATCAAATTAATTAATTTTACACATCTGACTGCAATACTATGTTCCAACACCTTTTTCATTTTTTTACGTTTCTCCTTTAAAAATAGTAATTTTAGTATTTTTATCTATTTATTCCCATTCCACCTTGAACTCTCCACTGTTGTGATACAGTTCATAATACATATCGTGATAGTTCCCGCCATTATTCATATATTCTCTCCAGTAAGCAAGCTCATAGTCTTTCACATCCCTGTAGAATACTGCATAATATATTGCACTGGCAGCCTCCTCTATGCTCAATCCTCTTTCAGCAAACTCGTCTGACGCAAGTAGTTCATACGCTATCTCATCAAGCATTTTTTCACCACTACCTATACTCTGTATCCCAGTATATACCTCTTCATAGGTTCCGCGTCGGCCTAGCAGATAGAAATATACACGTCTTACATAGCCCCAGTAATCAACTCTCATAGGATAGCACTCTCTGTCTCTGGCATAGAGCGTTCTGCTGCCATATTCCCCAAGCTTAGTATAACCTACCAGTTCCATATACTCATCCATTCCAAACTCTGTCTTTATAATAGTATATTCAACACAATTAATCGACAGCATTTCACGTATCAGATTGTGCTCTGTCTGACCGCCTCCTACTACCATTGAATAAATAAGCGGCTTGGATTCCTGAAGGTTTCCTGCCCATGTAGTATCTGCAGGGTCGAAAGCCAATACATACCGGCCATCAAGTCCTCGCAGATAACCGGATATCTCCGGCTCCGCTGCAATACTTATATACTCTGATTTATCATAAGCGTCATTGCATATTCTCTCTCGTCTTGATTCAACATCCGCAGCTATTACCTCGGACATCTGCTCCAAAGCATTCTGTTCTGTTCCATATCTAAAATTCTCTGTTACAGGCTTAATATCCTTTTTAAAAAGCATTATTCCTGCCACTACTATACCAACAATAAAGATAAGCTTCTTCCACCACTCATTCTCCTTATCAAGAACTGCATGTGCCAGTGCTGCCGCACATACAATGGTTGCAGGAAATGCACATATTAGTGCATAATATGCACTATCACTCCATACCATCTTAACAGCAATATACATAATATCATTAAACAGAAGCACAACCGCTGCCATGATTGCAATATATACATGGTTCGATGTCCTTTTCCCCGCCTTAGAAAGCAAGTATATAATAGCGGCTATCGATAAAACAAATATAGCCGTATCATCTTGATAATTGTTAAATAGCTCTATAACATTCTTCATCGCTCATCGCTCCACCCGAAATATTTATATGCATATTCGGTAAATCATATTGTATATTATTCCCGGAATCAGGCACACAAGACCTCTTAACATCGTTCTATATTCGTGTTTACATACGGAAACTGTCACTATGCCACACAGTGTAATCAATGGTACAACCGCAAGAGCAGCAACAGACAGCGCAGCACCCGCCATATTAGATAAAGCCACAAGTACCCATCCTATAGTGGTCTTATTATATCTGATTATGTATATAAATCCTAAAGCAACCGCAGGAATTAAAATATATGGCAGCTGCGCCATACTGTCATAAGCTCCCGTGAAAAGGAAATAATGTGCACCACTATAAAACAGCAGATATACATTGACAATCTCATAAAATAATATCAATGCCCATGTGTACCTTATTGATGCTCTAAATATTATCCTTCCAATCAGGTACACCACATCTATACTCACCAGTATGCTTATTATTCCCATAACATTGTGCTGCATAATCACCGGACTTACTTTAAATATACTACACAATACCGCTGAATGCATGTAATATCCTGAAAAAGCATAACTCATATCTGGCGCGTCAAGTTTCATTCCTGTATATACGTCTCTCATAAAAAGTCTGCCGCTATACACACTGTCTCCAACCGCACTATAGGCATATCCGCCATCACTTATATACGATACGCCGCATACATAAACCACCAGAGTACATATAGTCATCATAGCCACTGGTATAATAGCCTTCCAATTCCGTTTCAGACCGACAAGCGTATTATATGCCAGAATAACATAACCTTTCCCACGCATTATTGTCATAATGCATAGTGACACCACAAGCAGTGTTATTACAGTTATCTGCCATACAACCTTAAGAGTATTAAGACTGTTATCAAAAGCCAGACATAATAGATAGACAATTTCGAATATACCATAATATATCATATATCCCATTAAAAAATTAATCGTCAATCTCTGTCTGGCTCTAATTATTGTACTTAATGTTGTACCCAATATTCCAAATATTCCCAACAGCAGCACCGCCGCTAAAACCCCTGACCAATTCATTACAATTTCTGACCTTCCATTCTGTCATCATCTATTTTCGAGTCTCTTCATATATAATGTATACCTTCATAATTTTACCTTTTTAATATTTTTTTGTCAATATATATTACTAATATAATGAACATTGATGCAGCCACTTTTTTATTCATCTCCCACAAAAGATTGCCATACCTCTTGGCTTATGTTATAATTATGTACTGCTAATTGATTTTATATAAACAAAGAGGTTAAATATCCATGAATAAAACAACCATCGTTGTTCCTGTATACAAAGACTGGTCAACACTCAGTTCTTGTATTGAATCACTTAAGAAATACGTTCCATCCGGAAATTCCGTTCTGTTAATCAATGACTGCGGACCGGAGTGGGAGGAGCTTGAACATAATATTCTATCGGCTATTGCAGACTGCCCTAACTTCACCTATGCCAAGAACGAAGAAAACCTTGGCTTTGTAAAGACATGTAATCATTCCCTTGAGCTTGCCGACCCGGCAACCGATATTCTTCTTCTCAACTCCGACACGGCAGTCACTGAAGGCTTTCTCACCGAGATGCAGGAGGTTCTCTATGCCGATGAACGTCATGGTGCCGTATGTCCGAGAAGCAACAATGCGACTCTTCTCACCATGCCTCCGAGGAAGAATACCACAGCCGAGCTGACCCCCGAGGTAAGCCACTCCATATATGAAACGGTCAAGGACATGCTTCCTCGTTGGACTATACTTCCTACAGGTGTCGGTTTCGCACTGCTCATAAAGAGGGACGTTCTTAATCGTTTCGGACTATTCGATGAGATATACAGTCCTGGCTACAATGAGGAGAATGACTTCTGTGCACGCATCAACCAGTACGGCTTCAGCATCGTGATGGCTAACCACGCGTATGTATATCATTATGAGTCTAAAAGCTTCGGTTCAAGACGTGCGAAGCTTGATGCGGAGCATTTTGCTATACTAAACAAGCGCTATCCTTACTATTCAAATCTTATAAGCACTTATTTTCATGGTGGAATGGAACCTGTTGACTACTTTGCCGACCTGATTGGCGATGGTCTATACCATAAGAAGCGCATACTGTTCAGCCTCTACGAGACACCTGCTTCGTACAACGGAACTGCCAAATACTCTATATCCATCTATGAGGCGTTTCTCAGACTGTACGGTGACAAGTATGATGTGCACCTTCTTATCAACCGCGCTGCTGATAACTTTCACAAGCTTTCCGAGCGCCACAATAACGTATGGTACCCTGACACAATAAATGACCAGACATTCCATATCGCATTCTCTCCATCGCAGATATACCATATTGAGCATATGTTCATACTTAACAGAACCTGTCTCAAGTATGTATTCTGCATGCAGGACATTATCAGTATAAGAAGCTCGTACCTATTGGTTCAGGATCCTGAGCGCAACGAGATATTCCGCTCATCAATTCACTACTGTGACCTTATGACATCTATAAGCGAATTCTCACTCAAGGATACTGTAGACTTCTACAAGCCTGAATTCGATAAGCGTAATATACCTACCAGAGTTATATACCACGGAACAGATAAGCTGTATGACCCTGCTAAGAACCCCGGCTTCAAGCTGCCATTTGATAATTACTTCGTAGTTTTCGGCAACTTCTACAAGCACAAGTTTGTGCCTCAGCTGCTTGAAGCACTCAAGTCCTCGAAGCACAGGATTATCGTAATCGGAAGCACTTCCGAAGGAGCTATCGGTAACAGCATGTATGGATATAAGTCCGGCAATCTGTCCGACGAGTTCATAGATTATGTACTTGGCAATTCACTTGGAATAATATTTCCTAGTATATATGAGGGCTTTGGTCTTCCGTTTCTGGACGGAATGAGCTACTCCAAAAAGATTATCGTAAATAATACTGAATTAAATCGTGAGCTTAGGAACTACTTCGATGCATTCAGTGAAAATGTATATATCTTCAACTCACTTGATGAGGTAGATGGTATACTTGATAAGGTCGAAGCCGATCCTGTAATACACTATAAGAACAATGATTCCCATATAAGAAGCTGGGAAGACTCTGCAAAAGAGCTTGAGGACTGTCTTGCAGGCGTACTTGCAGCTCCTGTCAATGTTGAGCTCCTCTATGAGCGCTGGCATTTCTACCAGTACCTATCGAATGTGCACCGCATATATGCAGGCAGTTCCAACATGAAGAAATCCCGCTCCATCGAGATGGAAGGCTTTCTTCAAGGGCTTATCAACCGTTTTCCTCACATATATGGGGTATATAAGAAGGTAATCGTAAAATTCGACCCTGACCACTATAACTAATCCCCAGATAACCGCTGTAACACAATTATACATGAAAAAGTCCCAACCTGATACCTATTGCATAGCGCAAAGTATCAGATTGGGACTTTCTTATATCTTATCCTGTTTTCTACCTTCCCTCTGCCTTTCCCACATTCATGTAGTGAATATAATATCTTTCCATATCATATCCAAAGGCTTCTCTAAGGTCACTGTAAAGTGTACGGTACAGGTATGGATTGAACTCCTCGCATGCCTGTCTGCCTTCTTTCATTCCATATTTTACAAAATGCTCAATAAGCGCTCTCTCGTCATCACCAAATGCGTTCCTTAAGTCACCATATTTTGCCAGATAATAATCCTTGTTATATACATCCTTATAGTCAACACCATTGTACACGGTAGAGCTTGTCGCTATCCTATGCTCTGCTGCCCCATAGTCTATATAATGTATATAATATGCCTTATTATCATCGCCAAATGCATTCTTTAAGTCCGAATACTGCTTATATGTCTCCAGGTCAAAGTCAAGACTACCTTTTCTTCCTTCTGCCATTCCATTCACAATAAAATGCTTTAGAAGCATATTGGAATCTCTTCCGAATGTCTCTGCCACATCAGGATTATTATTATAATAATATTCTTCATTATACACCTTGGAATAGTCTCTCTCATCATAGAAGGTTCCATTGCAGATTCTGTTCTCATACTGACCATACAATATATAATGCAGATAATATGTGTATATATCATCACGGAATGTAGCCATCAGATCCGGATTATATTTGGCATAAGCCTCTATATCGAATATATCATTACCTCTTTGCTTATTTCTTGTCCCCTCCTCAACAAAGTACTTAAGCACAAGATAATCATCATTATCATATCTCTTAGCAATATCAGGATACCTTGTTATATAATACACCTTATTGTACACTGCAGCATAATCCACTCCGTTATAGGTTGTATTAGACAGCATGTGTGACGCAATTCTGCCTTCATTTAATCCGTATGTAATGTAGTGATTATAGTATGCAACAAGGTTATCCCCGAATGCATTCCTAAGATCCTCATAATTCTGCTGATAGTAATATACATTGAACTTCTCGCATGCCTGATGCCCGGCCGCCATTCCATAATTGATAAAATATTCCTCTGCCTTCGTATAGTCATTGCCACATGCAGAAGCTGCAGCCGGATATTTCTTGAAATAATACACCGGGTCTACCAGCTCACTATATCTTGATATTATATTAAAGGAAGTCTTAATCTGTCCACTGTACTCCCCAATTCCGGTTACTATGACATTCGCCACAGGTCCCTTCTTGTTATGTGTATAGCTGAGGGAATAATCATCATTCTGAGTCAGAAGCTCACCATTATAATGCACCTCAACAGAAGGCGTATAATATTCTCCTGAATACAGCACATCACCTACAGGACTAACACTCGCAGCAGTAATATCCTTTTTCTGCGGTGCATTGCAGGTTATCTCACCCGCCGGTGTTACAGAATCTGTCGCATATAGGGCTGCTGTGCTGTCATTTCCTGTGTATCCCGCTGTGTTCCATGTATCACTCAACCATATCTCGACCCTGTCAATGCTGTTTCTGTACTTCCATCCGGATAAATCAGTATATATATACTGTCCATCCCCCGCCGTCAAGCTTCCATACGCATCATATATATGGTCTTTACTTGTAACTCTTATTCTTAACACTGCAGCTTTATCAAGATTGATACCCACACATAAGTAAGGTACATTTGACAAATCAAGCGAATCAAAATATCTTACCCTGCTCGAGTATATGGCATCATCCTGATTCATATCCCATATATCAGTACCTCCCCGAAGCTGTACCGCCTCCTGAGGCACTAGTGAATCAGCATTTCTGAACACACCCCCATGGTCTATACTCTTCATCTGTGCAAACATATCAGCTTCGAAATTGTCTATAACTTCATTCCATGAATCAATTCCCAACACATCAAGTGCAAACTGTGTGTATTCAAGTGAATCCGTTGTATCCATATATTTAAACATTTCATATGACAGCTTAGGTATCTCAGTCTTGTAGCGAAGCCCGAACTGAAAATACGGACTGCCCTCGCTGATATCCCTGTGTGCCCTGATTATAAATGCCTTGATATACGGATTGCTCTCAGCCTTATAGTACGAGTATGCTATATTAGCAGCTTGTTTTGCCTCATTCTGGCCACATATAACAGAATAAGATGTATATCCTACCTCTGATACTATTATTGAGCGTACCTGTCCACTCTGTGTGAGAAGATTCTTCGTAAAGTAGTCCGTCAATATATCTATGTTCTTCATGGATACCAAAGGTGTGTACTCATCCATCGTGACCTCACCACCATAGGTAGGAGTTCCGTCCGTGTCCGTTGTCGGCTCATCACCATCATCGAGAGTATCCGGATCACCGAGAGGATATGGATATGGATGCCATGCCACGCCCCAGTCCATCTGCTGATCCTTCTTTTCGTTGCGGTTAAATTCCTCGAGGAACCATCTGGCACCATAGTCTGTCATCGTGTTTGCTGTCTGCCATCTATGCTCTAATGGTATATATATTTCAGCCTGTGGATTAATTTCTTTTATTATATTGTAAAACATCTTGAACTGCTTATAATACTCAGCCACATAACTGCTTCCCTCACATGGCTTAAGATAGTTATACTGAAGATTGTCATTCACCTCATTTCCGATAACCCAGTCGACAACCTTCCCCTTATCCCCACCATTGTATCTCTCAGCAAGAAAATAAGTACATGCCTCTATCAGGCTGACACCCTCCTCAGTCACAGCATTGAAGGCATAGTACTGTGTTCCATCATTGAAGTCAACACCCGGATAACGAAGCTGTGGAAAATCCTTATTGTAGCCATTCACAACCGCAGCCACTATGCTTATTCCCGCATTGGTAAGTGTGCTTATCGTATTGTCATATAACTCCACCTTATCTGCAGCATAGTAATATGTCTTTCCTTTGTAAGCATAGAAGTATTCTGTTGGTTCAGCACTCACAAGTTCATTATAAAAGAAATTAAGAAAGCCATAGCTTACACCTATATCCTGAATATCCACAAGAAGCGGATAGTTTCCATCAACTATCTGAATACCCTTCTTGGATACTTCATCACCCGGTTCACTGCTCTGTGTCTGTGCTGTATTTTCGCTGTCATCCGCGAAGCTATACGTCCCCCCTGCTGCTATACATACTGCTGTTATTATTATCAACAGTAATGTTTTTAATGAAAATCTGTTTAATCTGAATCTCATATGTGTATCCTTTATTTTATATACTTATACATATAATTACAAAACATTTTTAATAATACACCGACACTGCCCATACACACAAATGGCAGCGAAATGCTTTATCCCGCTGCCATCTGTCATAACTTTGAAAAGATAAGCTCTTTTCCCTGTTATTAGTGACTCTTTCTATTTTCCGCCTTACCATACTTGATATAGTGGATATAATAAGTTCTTGTATCATCACCAAATGCATTTACAAGGTCTGCGTTATTAGCCTTGTATACATCAACATTGAACTCTTCACTTGCCTGACGGCCTTCATATATTCCGTAGTTCATAAAATGATTGAATAATGCCTGCTTATCATTGCCGAATGCATTGGCCACATCCTTATGGTGAGCATAGTAGTAATCAGCATCGAATACCGCTGAATAATCTATTCCATCAACCACATAGCCCTGATTTTCACCATTGCTTCCTGTAGCTTTTCTGTTTTCTGCCTTGCCGTACTTTACATAATGTACATAGTATGTTCTTGTGTCATTTCCAAATACACTTACAAGATCCGGATTGTTGGCCTTATATGATTCTACGTTGAATTCCTCGCTTGCCTGACGACCTTCGTTGATTCCGTGATTCATAAAGTGATTGAATAATGCCTGTGCATCATTTCCAAACGCATTGGCTACATCCTTATGATGGTTGTAGTAGTAATCTGCATTAAATACAGGTGAATAGTCAACACCATCTACCACATAGTTGCCCGTAGTTGTTCCGCTCTGGTTTCCGCCATTGTTTCCACCGTTATTTACACTTCCTGTTGCCTTTCTTCCCTCTGCCTTACCATACTTTATATAATGTACATAGTATGTCTTGGTATCACCACCAAATGCGTTCACAAGGTCCGGATTATTAGCCTTGTAAGAATCCACGTTGAATTCTTCACTTGCCTGACGTCCTTCGTAGATACCATGCTCCATGAAGTGGTTAAATAATGCCTGTGCGTCCTTACCAAATGCATTAGCTACATCTTTATGGTTATTATAGTAGTAATCTGCATTGAATACAGCAGAATAGTCAACTCCGTCTACCACATAGCTGCCTGTAGTCGTTCCACTCTGATTTCCGCCATTGTTTCCACCGTTATTGACGCTTCCTGTTGCCTTTCTTCCCTCTGCCTTACCATACTTCACATAGTGTACATAATATGTTCTTGTATCATTTCCGAATACATTTACCAGATCCGGATTGTTAGCCTTATATGAGTCCACGTTGAACTCTTCACTACCCTGACGTCCTTCGTTCATACCATAGTTATAGAAATGATTAAGAAGCGCTTCTGTAGTACTTCCGAATGCATTTACCACATCCTTATTGTGCTCGGCATAATATTCAGGATTGAATACCGCTGCATAGTCAACACCATCAACTACATACGACTGACTTGGTGTAGGTGTCGGTGTAGGTGTCGGAGCCGGAGAATCTGATGATACAGCTGTTCTTCCTTCTGCCTTACCATAATCTACATAGTGCTCATAGTATTTCTTAAGATCATCTCCGAAGCTGTTAGCGAGATCCTTATAATTGTTCTTATAAACTTGAACATTGAACTCTTCACTTGCCTGAAGCCCTGCTGCCATCCCCTTAGTAATGAAATGCTCTATGAGGAGAACCGGATTATATCCTACCGCTGCTGCTACTTCTGTATTATTGTTATAATAGTAATCAGCATTATATACAGCAGAATAGTCTTTACCGCCATATACTGTAGAATTAAATATACTGTCCGGTACGCTCACTGCCGGGTCATTCACTGCTCTTGACTGTGCCTTCGCTCCGCTTAAGCCCGCTGCCTTCGTAAAATCATATACTGTGAATACACCATCAAAGCTCTTGCTTGTAGTGTTCTCCTTAACCCATACCGCAACCTTGTCAACTGCTGTCTTTCCTGACCAGCCTGAAAGATCCACAAATAAATTGTTATCTGTATTGACGTCAACCTGACAGTTAGCATCATAGATATTGTTACCGCTGTATACTCTCACTCTTACAACCATCTTATCTGCATCACCGCTTGTATACTGTGGCATGAACTTGATTGTAAATCCAAGATATGGTGTCGCACTGAAATCCTGTGCTGTTTCGAACTCATGGTATATTGCCTGATATGAGAAACCGGTACACTTAGGATCAACAACTGCTGTACCCATAGGATGATACTGTGCCGTGCCTGCTACACCGTCCTTATTATAATTATATATACTGAAGGATGGTACATTGTAGCCCTTCTCCCAGTACGGCTGTGCCGCTACCCAGTTGCCACTGCCATTTTCTGAGAAATTACTTCCGAGTCCCTCTGAAAGAACAACTGCACCTGTTGCGCTGTCCATTGATGAAACACTGTAGAGTGCTGCATTATTGATGCTCTTCATGCTGTTGAATTTAGAAGCATCAAAATTGTCTATAACTGCATTCCATGATGTTATGCCAAGTGTTGCGAGTGCAAAATTGGTTACATCAAGTGAACTTGCCGTATCTATGTACTTGTACATAGTATATGCGTACTTAGGTGTTGTAGCAACATACTCATTCTTCTCATTGCTCCATACGGAATTCCATAATCCGAACTTATAGTAATTGCTCTCAACAATAGTATCAATATGTCCATTGAGTATGAATGCGTCAATATATGGATTCATCTCAGATGCATAATATGCATAGGCTATGCTTGCAGCCTGAAGTTTCTCATCCGTTCCCGATATAGGTGACTCTGATGTATAACCCTGTTCTGAAAGAATGATGGATCTTACGTTGCCATCCTTGTTGCGCATGTTGGAGTTCTGCATATAATCTGTGAGAACATTGATGTTCTTCATGCTGATAAGCTTCGTCTCCTGATCATCTGTAATCTCACCACCATCATTCTTAACTCCGTCCTTGTCAACTGAAGGCCAATTGTCTGTAAGGACATTATTATTTGTGATTGGGAAGGAATATGGATGATATGCAAGATTCCAGTATATATTACCATCCTGCTTTGAAAGTCTGTCAAATATCTCAAGGAAGTCTCTTCCTGCATATTCCTTGCTGGTATTGTCTGTTGTCCATCTCTGCTCAAGAGGAATATATACATTAGCCCCTGCATTCTCTGCCCTCAAGGCATCATACATAGTCTTGAATGTCTGATAATATATCGGAACGTACTGCTCAATTCCCATCTCTCCGATATAGTTATATGCCATGTTATCGTTAACCTCGTTACCGATAACATAATTGGAAATTCTTCCGTTGCCTGTTCCATTATATCTTGCAGCTACGAAATGACATACGGCCTCAACTGCATTCTTACCTTCCTGTGTAGCCGTGTTGATGGCATAGTAGAAGGTTCCGTCATGTCTTGTAACTCCCGGATATAAAAGGTATTCATATCCATCCTGATACTGGTTAACAAATGCAACCGTTACATTGATTCCTGCCTCGGTAAGCTTACTTATAATGGTATCATAATCCTCAATTACTGTGTTAAAGTAATAGGTCTTCCCATTATAATCATACGCATACTTAGTTGCCGAATTGCTTAAGACTCTCTCAAACGATATGTTGAGAAATGCCTCACTAATTCCTAACTCCTCAACATCAGATAGCATACCGAAATCTATCTGGAGTCCCTTCTTGGATACTGCACCCTTGGCAGGATTCGTGTAACTTCCGGCAGCCGCATATACATTGGCAGGCTTAACCGAAACAAATACCATCACGAATGCTGCCACAACAGCAAGTACTCTTCTGATAACATTTTTTTTCATTCTGCTTTCTCTCCCTTTCTTATTTTATTAATAAGCATTCGCAAGACTTCCCTCCTGCGATCACTCATTTACACATAAACTAGGACATAAATCCCATAAAAATATGATACACTTATGTCCTCTCTTTGTCAATTGCAAGCATGACTTTTGATGATTTTATGTAATTTCTGTATTTGAAACGTCTTTTCTGAACACCGGAAAATACCTTGTTTGTAGCCGCTTCCTCAAGGTGTTCAATGTGAAGCTGCGGAACATACGCCGGCACCAGCCCTGCCTTCAGGAGATGATGGTACAGTACATCCTCCTCCATATACATATATGTTCTATTATCAAAACCTCTAAACCGTTCAAAATACACCGGTGTGAACACAAGGCAGCATCCATGCAGAGCCACATTCTCGACATTATCTTTTATACGTATATCTGATTTCTTAGACTCGACATACTCATTAAAAATTCTGTTGAACGCAGCATCCAGTGATACATAGCTGAGTGCAAGCAGCACACGGTTCATAAATATAAACGCATGAAGCTTCCTATTGCTCATAGCCCTGTCCCTGCCGGGATTATCATTGCTTGCCTGCCCCTGCTTATAAATCTCCGGTCCGATGACCGCATATTTTTTTTTAATATACTCTCTCCTGACTATCTCACAAAACTCATCCTGCATAAGTCTGGTGTCGCTGTTAAGCACTACCACATAACTGCATCCATCCTGTCTTGCTCTGGCAATTCCGACATTGTTTCCGCACGCATATCCTAAATTGCCCTCGTTTACAATAACCTTGATGTTACTGATATCGCTATATAACTGCCTGAGTGCTTCACCCGAGCCATCCGGTGATGCATTATCAATTATAACTATCTCATGCTCTTCTTTGACGTGCTTCCCTATGGACCGTACACATTCTATCGTCTCATCCATAGTTCCATAGTTAAGAATTACGAATCCAAACCTGTCACCCATCTACATATTCCCATCATTCTTATTATTTCTTGAGTTTTTCTCCGCTTTTTTTATGAATATATCATAATTCAGCTTAAATATCTTTAAGAATGTTTTCTTATCAAGGTGCCTGTATAGCCACCGTTCAATCTTAAAAACGATTCCACTGTTTCTCGACCCAGTCTTCCTGTAATCGCTCCATTCTGACATTCCAAGATATTGGTCGAATATTCCGGTATCCGGGTGAACTGATGCCTTATCCCACGGAAACTGTCCAAGAAACCGGAAGAAGTGGATTATAACCGGCTTCTCCACCGCTGAATCAATCTCTTCCGCACTGTAATACCCATGCTGTCCAAAGTTCTTTACATACAGCTCATACTCATAGACTATATGAATTGGCTGAACATTGTACTCTGCACCAAGTCTGTATACCTTCTTACTCAGCACCACATTCGCAAGATCCTGATCCGGTGACATGTAATGTGCCCTAACATTCTGCGCATGCTCTATAATCCTCTCTGTGCACATCTGTTTTTTCCATTCATCAAGATTGAACAGCATAACGCCTGTGTTGTAGTATCCTTCTTCCTCTGATAACCCTATAAGTGCCTTATGCTTTACTCCGAGTGAATCAAGCGACATGCCAACCGGCATTCCATTCATAGACATTTCAAAAAGCGGCAGTATATCACCTGTCACCACTGTGTCACTGTCTATATACAACAGCTTCTGTATATTTTCCGTAAGAACCATAGGTACAAACAGTTTAAAATTCGCTGTGTACGAGCCTCGGTAAGTAGGTATGCCAAGCTCTTTCATCGTATCAATAAGCTTATTAGTGTCAAGATAGGTTATGCTTCTCCCATAGCTATCTGCTGTCTTAGAAAGCCTTTCGATGCTGTCATCGCTAAGTCCATCACCCAGTATATATATATTTATATCGTCGATATGCTTGTTGTTTTCATACAGCGATGTGATTGATACACCTGCATAAGGCGCATATCTCTCATCAAACTGGTACAGGATGTCTGCCCTTGTCCTTGGATGAAGCTCCGCCTTATCAGGATAATCCTTCGTTATCTTATCAACATGCAGCTCTATCACAATTTTTCCATTCTCTGCATAGCGCCAAGGGTTATCAACTATAAGCTGAGGGTCATCCGTCTTAAAAACAAGCTCCGTGCCATACCATTCACCATTTCCCGATATCTCCGGTGAATGTTCATCTATCATGCAGCCACACAACCGTATCCCCGTAAGTACACATGCCATACTCCTTGGGTCAAATCTCACACGCTTAATATCCTGTGTAAGTTCTATCTCATATCGCCTGTCATAACGCTTATATACAATCTTGTTATCTTCAGAAAATCCTTCGCCATAATCAAGATATACTATAGGAAGATACTGCTGTTCATTCCTTCTCCCAAGCTCCATGAGCTCTTCCCCATAATAAACAGGCTTACCTATATCCTCGTACAGCTCTGCCGCCGTCACTCTGCTGCCCTTGACATACTTCTGAAAATTCGACTCCATATAATCAAATATATTTCTGATTTCACTCGTTATGCCTGCGCGCTCATAAAGATCGTATTGTAAAAGTGCATTTCTCTTTCCCCCCGAGTACATATATGTACGAATCGCCCTGTACACCACGTAGTCCGCAGGTAAAGGGAAATCGAATACCCACTCATAGTCCGTTACATACTCCCCGCTGCCCGACACTATAACATTCTCAGGCACCAGATCGATATCTGCAAACGAACAGCCCATTATCCTTTCCGGCTCAATATTGCCAAGCTTCACTGTTCCGAACACATTTTCAAACTGTTCCGAGTTCTTCCATACGTCCGGGGAATATAACCGTCTTATCCTGTCGCAGAAAGCCATCAGTAAATCAGCCGCACCATCATAGCTTCCACAGTCTATCAAATTATCTATTATATCGCTTACACTCTCTCCGTCTATGAACTGATACTGCAGAATACCCTCTTTCAATTCTTCATCATTCATGTAAGCCCCTGCAAGCTTAAGCCCCACCTGATTATATCTATCCGAATATTCCCTACAATATCTGCTCTGTCTCTCTAAGTGTTCTCTTCCCTCAGGAAACATCGCATGTTTTTCAACCATTTTCCCTGACTGCTCACCATCCTGAACAATATCCGTCCTTATCGCAAACCGTCTGTCCCTGTCATTGGAATATTTTGAAAAAATTATCCTTCCCATATCATTCTCCACTCTTACTTACTCGCATTCCACGAGAAACGAATTAGAAAAGAAAGGGAACATCCCCTCCTCCACAATCTGCTCAAACGCCCTGTCCTCATCAAAAAGCTTCATTCTGTCATTGTCATAATTGAGATTATTGTTTTTTAGTTCGCCCGCCTTTGGAAGCCATTCATCAGAATATATGGTTGTCGGAAGCTTATAGTCGGGATAAGGATAGAAAAAGCGTGCCCTGCTAAAGCCCGCATCCAGAACAAGCCTCTCAAGTCCCTTTCTTGAAAATGTTCTTACATTATCACCCTCATTATATCCTTCTATTCCGGCAAAGCATCTCGCTACATGATCCTCACTGCAACCCGCAAAATACTTAAGACCATACTTATTCTCAATCGCTATTATAAGTCTTCCTCCCGGCTTCACATGACGTCTCGCTGTTTTTACGAACTCAAGATAAGGCTTATTCGAATGAATATATAACCCTCCATATTCAAGCACTCCAATCAAAGTGACAACATCATACTGCTTATCAAGCTTCGCCTCTACCTGCTCGAAATTGCCAAGAAGTATCTCTATATTATCATATTTCTTATTTCTATAAGCATTTATCATACTTCGTTTTTCAGAAAGCTCAATACAGGTAACGCTCTTTGCCTTGCGCGCAAGAGTTCCTGTTATTGCTCCACAGCCTGACCCGATTTCAAGTATCTCAGCTGTATTTTCAATCTGAAGCCATTCTACTATATTCTGTCTTATATCCGAAAGATGATACATCACCGCCCATGATTTTTTTTCATCAATTATAGAATTAAACTCCTGCTCCTCATGATTCTTCACAATATCAAGAAGCACATCCTCTATACTTCCGTCACTGTAATAATCCTTTCCCGGATAATTATCATAGTTGAGTTTAACTCCACCGATATATTTTTCCACAGACAACCCTTTCTATTCCACCTTAACTTTGGAATCCATATCGAAAAATCCTACTGTATCTTTCTCAGAAATAACTGTTATCGTACATACATCATACATTCTATGGTATACTTCGAAGTTTTCTCCACTGTAACCGGTACACCCAAGCGATATAAGATATTCTCCACCTTGAAGATTCATCCTCTGTGTGAATGTCACTGTCTTCTCGCTGCCTGCTTCCGTCACATCTATAAATACCTTCTCATACATTGTATTCGTGCCCGTAAGGTCTGTTCCACGCAGATTCTTGATTGTAAACGCAAATATCGGGTTAGTCATCACCTCATGGAAACGCACCTTCATCTTGATACTGAAATCCTGAAGCTTGCTGACACAGCTTGTGTATGCTCCCTTAGAATCCATAATGGCAAAATCCACAATCTCAGCCTTCTTACTGCCATACTCCTGCAGCGAAGGATTTAGTTCATAGCTACTTTTCCATAGTCTATTCCCCGTCTCTGCCTGCTCACTGCCTGCCGATTCTGCTGTTGAATTTTCTTCCTGTGTCTTATGGGCAAATCCATTATTACTGTCATCAAGCTGATTTACAAGAATCTTCTTATATATATCTATTATCTGGGAAGGACTTCCCTCCGAGAGTTTTACACCCTTATTCAGAAGTATGACTCTGTCACAGTATTTATTGACACTGCCAAGATCATGACTAACAAATAGTATTGTCTTTCCAAGTTTCTTAAACTCCTCGAACTTATGGTAACATTTCGCCTGGAAGAAAACATCTCCGACTGACAGTGCTTCATCCACAATAAGAATCTCCGGGTCAATATTGATAGCCACAGCGAATGCAAGCCTTACGAACATACCGCTTGAATATGTCTTTACCGGCTGATACACATAGTCGCCGATATCTGCGAACTTCAAGATATCTTCAAGCTTCGCATCTATCTCTTCCTTCGTATATCCTATCATCGAACCATTAAGATACACATTTTCTATTCCTGTGTACTCCATATTAAAACCGGCACCCAGCTCAAGCAGTGCAGATATACGACCTCTGATAGCAACCTCTCCGTCGGTCTGGTTTAGCACACCTGTAATAATTTTAAGTATTGTGGACTTACCCGAACCATTGGTTCCTATTATTCCGACCGTCTCTCCCTTTTTCACCTCGAAGCTCACATTATTGAGTGCATACTTTTCCTTGTAGCACTTCTTTCTTGTGAGTCCCAATGACTCCTTGAATCTGTCCTTGGGATTGTCATACAGCTTGTACATCTTACTGACATTGTACACACCTATAGCAACATCATCACTTCTCATCATCTGACCTCATAACTCTACAAAATATCGGCAAAATGCGGTTTTAACCTCTTAAACACCACTCTGCCAAGCACAAATACCCCTACTGTAAATATCCAGAAATAAAGCGTAAGCTCCGGTCTTTGCCAGAACCATACTCCATTTATAAGCGTATCCCTATATCCCTGCACTATGTAGTACATAGGATTAAGCTTAAATATCGTCTTAATCGTTCCCGATATACCTATTGTATCTATATTCCACATGATAGGCGTCATCCATATTCCAAGCTGCATCCATATATTGATAAACTGTGAGAGATCTCTGAAAAATATCACACAGGAGCTTGTAAGATAAGCCTGTCCAAGTATCATCACAAACATGCACAACGAATAATACAAAAGCTGCACCACTATAATTCCCGGAAACATACCATAGACCGTATACAGCACAAGTATAAGTCCTACGAAAAATACATGTATTATAAGGCCCGACAACATCTTGACAAGTGGAAGTATATCTATGTTAAACACAACCTTTTTTACAAGATAGCTGTACTCAAGCAGAACATTGGTTGCCATACTCCATGTGTCTGAATAATAGAACCATGGAACAAGTCCCGCTATAAACCATAATATAAAAGGAACTGTCTCCCCTGATGAATTTACCACATCCGATGATCTGAACCCCACCTGAAACACAAACCAGTATACAAGCACTGTCACGACAGGCTGTATAAATGACCAGATTACTCCAAGGTAGGATCCTGCGAACCTGCTCTTTAAGTCATTCTTAGACAATCTTGACACCAGTGCCCTGTTACCCACAATATCATATATATATCCGTATACGCGCTCCTGATTGAGCAGGAAAAGCACATATAGCAGATCTATAGCAATACATGCTGCAACCTTTAACACTATATTATATGTTCCTCTTGAAGACGCCACAGCAATCTCATCTACAATATCGTCTAATCTGATTACAATATATCCGTCCGTATCCTGCGTAGTAATACAAAGCGTTCCACCACGAACTGTGCACTGCTCTAACTGATTGTCAGCTATAATGCGGCTTGCAAGCTCATCTGCCGCAATATCCCTCTGCACGCCATTAAGCTTGATCGTCACACTGTGCAATGACAGCTGCGCATTCGCCTCCTCAGGAAAGTCCAGCCTTACAAAGCGGCTGCCCGCATTGACATCAAAATCAATCTTACCATTATGCCCCTTTTCAGCAGCAATAGTCTTTACTCTATCCGCCGTAAAGCAATCCTTGGTATAATTGCTTTTTGAAGAGTAGAACATCTGGAGTTCTCCACTCACATTACTGTCTATCTCCATGGTAATATTCATTGTATAATCATTTAATATGAGTTTCCTGTCATTAAATACAATCAACAGGTTGGCGACCACGCATATTATACCAAGTAACACGGATGCCAATATTTTCTTTCTATTCATCCTGTCCATTTCTGCCTTCCGCATAACCAAAATTCAAATAGTGTATATAATAGAAGTTAAGGCTGTCTCCGTAAGCATTCTGAAGATCCTTATACCTGTTCTTATATGCATACACATTAAATGTATCATTTCCCCTTCTGCCCTCTTTCATACCATACAGTGTGAAATGCCTGCGTGCTCCTTCAGCTCCCGGATAGCTTCCTACAATATCTCCGTTATGCTTCATATAGTAATCAGCATCAAATATCATGGACATATCAAGGTCTTCCATACGAAACATATTTCTATTTTCATTAATTCCATACTGTACATAATGTCTGTAGTAGCTTGGTCCGTCCTGTCCAAAAGCATTCAGAAGGTCAAGGTTACTTAATGCATAACCCAGCACATCGAAGTCTGTACTTCCATTTCTGAACTCTGTCTGTCCATATGTGTAGAAGTGCACAAGCGCACCCATATAATCTCCAGCATAATGTTCATCCACATCACTATTATTTGAAATGTAATACTTACCATTAAATATAAGGCTAGCCTGTCTTCCTTCGTATGCACCATACTTGAGCCAATGAAGGAACAGCTGCCCTGCACCTTCACCAAGTGCGTTCACAACATCCTTATTCTTCTGTGCATACACAGCCGGGTCAAACAGCTCCGCACCCATGGTATATCCTGTGTATGTATTATCATCAGCTGTGTGGATTCTGTTTTCCTTATCCCTGTTATTCATGTAATGCTCATAATAGCTGTTAAAGTTATATCCAAATGCAGCATACAGATCCGGATTACATGTCATATAAGCAAGTACATTAAACTCATCGCTACCCGAGTAACCCCTCTCCATTCCGAATATTGCAAAATTGCCTATCACCGCTTCAGATGAATCGCCATACTTAATAGCATTGTCACCATATACACTTGTATAATAATCATATGAATACAGCTCCGATGGTCTTCTCTTCTCGTAGACTCCATAATTCAGCCAATGTGCAAGAAGCGTTTCCTCATTCGTTCCAAGTACATTCACGACATCCTGATTATACTTTGCATAATCCCCTGCATTGAATACCTCTGAAGCATCCTTAGACAGCGTAATCTCTCCTGTCTCCTTCTCGCAGTAATGCCAATATCCGTCAGCATAACCTATTCCACCGATTACCTTAACACCATTCTTATCATAACAATAATTCTTATCATCTATCTGAACCACCTTACCAGTAAGCATCTCACCTGTTGTTGTGTCAAAATAGTACCATTTTCCGTCAACCTGATGCTCTCCCTTAACCATCACACCCTTCTCATAGTAGTAAGTCTTGCCGTTAGATTTTGAAAAACCTTCCTGATAGTACATATTATTGTATACAGGAATCTTAAACACAAATGCCTCATCAAGCATTCCTGCCTTCTCGTATGCTTTCTTTACATTTCGTCCTTCATTTGATGGTGCTGCGAGATTCTGCATGTACTGATGCCAATACCTCCCATCATAGTTCCCATCGACATCGAATTTCTGAAGATAAAGTGTATCCTGTCCTCGAAGTATATATCTGTTAGCAACTTTCTGCGCTCCACCTATGAGTGCTGCATATCTTGTGTTCCATCCTTCAGATTTTGCTTCGTTGAGTCCGTTGGTAACTATCTGCTCACGATTAGAACCCGATGCCTGTATATTATAATAGTTGTAATATCCTTCATATCCCGGATATGTACCTGATATAAGCTCCGAAGTGCCTGATGTCCCCTGCTCCTGATACACCCTGCTTGCAAGGTGTACAGGGCTGACGCCAATGTTGCATCCAATATCGCTGAATGCCTGAGCGTATGTAAGTCCTATATCCTCATAGTTTGTGTATTGATCCGACTGTATATATCCCGACATAAATGAGTTAGATATTACCTTCTGCACTGTTGCAATACCCTGGGTATTAGCATTATATGACAATAACTCAAACTGAAATATATAATCCTCCGTAAGCCAGTTTCTCGGATCAAGGTAGTAGTTCACCGCAGCCTCTGTTGCACATGACCACCCATCACCATAATAGTCACCTACAAATTCACTTGCAAAATATGAAGGAACAAGGCTTCTTGTAGCCGGATTCATCTCATTATATACAACTGTGCTCCAATCAAGTCCTGTATTCATCATCTGAAATGTCCAGTTAGGATGTTTTTCTTTAACAGCATACAGTGCCTGCCTATATGACTCTGGAAACTGTTCTATATCTTCATACTTCGTTTCAGCCTTTATATCTTCTGTTCCGCTAAATCCGGATATTATCCCTACAGCCGCTATCATGCCAGCCAATATCATCGCACACTTTTTCATCCGCACTTTATGTTGCCTCCCAATGTTATTTGTGTCTCATATTTACATTATCTTAATCCAACTAATTTTAATCTATTTTCCCACTAATATCAACATTTTTCTTGCGAACCAGCTTATTAAGCAGCTTGTCCATAAGATAAGCGAACACGGCAACCACCGGCACTCCAAGAAACATTCCCACAACGCCTCCTATACTTCCGCCGACGGTGATGGCAAATATTATCCATAGAGGACGCAGACCCACGGTCTCACCAAGGATTCTAGGTCCGAGGTACAATCCGTCGAACTGCTGTATCACAATAATCAGAACCGTGAATATGATCGCCTTTATCGGATCGACCATAAGTATGAGGACAATACCCGGAACAGCACCGATAAATGGTCCGAAATATGGTATCATGTTCGTAATTCCGACTATAAGGCTTACAATAGGAGTGAACGGAAGCCTGAGTATCGTCATAAGGAAAAAGCATATCCATCCTATTATGAATGAGTCAACCGTCTTTCCGAGTACGAACTGGCTGAATATATGGTAGCATTCACGAAGGGTCTCCATTATCATATCACCAGCCTTATCCGATGCTACACTGTAGAGAACTCTCTTGAAGCCTCTTGCGAGAAGCTTCTTATCTGATACCATATATACGCTCACGATGAATGCAATCAGTACATTGAGCAATCCCTTCACAACGGATATTGATGTGGTAAAAATTACAGGCACCACGTTAGTCACCACATTCTTGGAAAAATCCATAAGCTGCGGAGTGATGCTGTTAAAAAAATCATTGATTATATTATAGTCAAAATCCGGATGCTCTTCCTCAAATTTCAGCAATCCATTGTTGATCTCCGCAATCCATCCCGGCACCTGATTCACAATTTCCGTGAGGCTTGTCCCTATCTGCGGGAGCAGATATACGAACATGATAACCACCACAAATATGACAAGAAGATATGATATGAGCAGAGACAGCATCTTGCGTGGCTTCTCGTGTTTCTTAAGCGGCTTTATTTTTCCGAATATCTTATTATCAAACAGTTTAACAAGAGGGTTGATGAGGAATGCTATGAATGCACCCCACAGAAATGGTGACAGCACGTTCATAGCTCCCTTGATGTGATGCATTACATTGTCCCAGTCTATTACCGCCTTTATTATAAGTACACTCGCAAGTACAACCAGCACTGCGTACAGGCATATCGTCAGATACTTGATGTTCCATGTGAACTTCTCATGTCTGCCGCCTTCTCTATGTGCTGCATTTGTTCCACCCCCGGACATATCATTGTCATTTGCATCCATTCGTGTCCTTGCGCTATTGTAATCCGGCTGTGTGCCGTCCGGTTCCGTCCTGCCCTGCTCCGGTGCAGCAGAACAGCTTGTTTCTGCGTTGTCTGCCGCTGCATTGACTGTCCCTGCTTCTCCATCAGAAATCTGCTCACCGCTTTTTTGGGGCTTGCATACTTTTAATTTCATACCCTGACCTCCCTATTTAAATAAGATAATATGTTTTAATATCCGGTATTTAAAATTCAGGCTTTCTGCCGGACAGTTATGCCAACTTTCCCTTAGTGCTTTTAAGCCTTTATACCTATAATTGTTGTTATTTTTTATATTGCTTATATTGTTTTGAATTTTCAAAATTTCTTCCTTGGAAAAATTATCTTTTATGATGTTTTTTGAGATTTTTATCCGATTTTTGTATATTAGCCCTATTTTTTAGTATACACTTATGAAAATATTTAAGCAACCCCGATTGCAATTTTTCCTTTATTTTCAAGGGTTTTCAAGTTCTATGCTAAAAAATTTAAAATTTTTTAAAAAATATAAAAAAAAAGCTTGCATTTTTCCCCGGCATGTGTATAATAATGTTTGTGCCGAAAACAAGACACTTATTAAATGTGCGCGATTAGCTCAGTTGGTAGAGCACCTGACTCTTAATCAGGGTGTCCAGGGT
>OGPP01000325.1_pt1 | contig 52712 bp, 37 predicted proteins | sample 1553021 | NCBI WGS metagenome assembly OGPP01 (sample SAMEA2580217, study PRJEB22360) | human gut metagenome | biome: human gut; feature: human-associated habitat; material: faeces | place: Denmark | collected 2008/2010
AGCTTGCGCAGCCAGCAGCTGGGTTTGGGCTGTGTTTTCGGAGGGTGTTTCTGCTGTCAGTTTAAATACGCCTTCAGCTCCTCGGGCTTGACCGGCCTCTGCGGCGCGGTAGGCCCAGGCGAGCAGTCGAAGCTGAGCAATCTTGTGGATCTTTGCAAATGCGGGCTTTTTCATGGCGAGGAAAGCTTCTGGGCTGTCGGGCAGTTTGCCGTCGGTCCCGAGACTCATCTCCAGCGCTGTCGCCGAAAGCACGAGGAGCCAGTATTGCCCCGAAGCGCTGAAGCCGCTCGCAGCCATAAAGGTCTGAATCAGCTGATTGAAAGCATCGGGAGCGCCTTCAAATGCCTCATTCTCTCTCTGACGATAGCGCCCCCAGACGCCGACCGTCTGAAGGACGAGCGAGAGCGCTCCCATCAGGCGCCATACATCGGCTGTGCCGGGCGCCTCGGCCTGCACAATATGATCGAACCGCCTGTCAAAGTTCGTGGTCGCCAGCGCTTCGTAGGCGGGCAGAGGGCCGTTTTCGGCATCGGCCGTTCTGGCTTTGTCGTACTTGAAAAGCTCATTGGCGATGACGAGCATGTTCATCATGTCAATCGGCGGAACGAATTGTTCTCGGCTCCCTTCATCTTCCGCTGGGGGCTGATCCGTTTTGCGCTTGGGCGGGTCGTCGGCCCGTCCTTTTTGGTCACCCGATTCGAGCGGCGCTTCGTCTGCGCCGGCAATAATCTCATCGATCGTCAGCGCGGCGGAGATCGGCGTGTCATCGGTTTCATCCTTGGAACCCGATGGAGAGACTTGGCCCGAATGCCACCCCTTCAGGTCGTAGCCTTTGGCAGCTTCAGTCGGGGAAACCAGACGCTCATCGGTGCTGCGCCAGAGGTGCGTAAAAAACGCTCGGCCGAAGCGGTCCTTTTCGCTGAACCGCGACAGCAAACGCGACTTCAGAATGTCGAGTGCTGAGAGCTGCTGCCCGCGCATATTGATGATTTCAAACATGGCGGGGGCTTCGTTTTCGACCTTGTCGGAGAGCGGTATTACGACGCGTCGAATGCTCACGCGATCGTGAATGCACGCTTCCAAAGCCCTGAGAAAGGTCTGCGCCGCCAAATCTTCCCGCAGTCCCTGACGCTCGATGAATTCGGTGAGCGCACCGGCAATGCGGTTCCTTTGTTCTGTGCAGGCCGGCAGCGGACTCTCGCAGTTCGCTTCCATGCCGCTCAGATATCGGTAGGCCGATATGATTCGCTTATGCTTCTCGTTTGCCGGCCGATCGAGTCGGCGGCTGATTTCCTCGAGCAGGAGGTCAATCGTCGTGAGCCGCTGCTGACCATCCAGAATGGAGAAAACGCCGGGCGTCTCCTCATCGCAGACGATTGTGCCGAGCGAATAGGTGCTCTGAATATCGGGACTGCGGTAGAAGTCCAGCAGATCCTGCATCAGCTGCGACACCTGCACGGAAGTCCAGGCATAAGGCCGCTGATAGACCGGAATGACGTAGCGCGCCTGATCGGTTCCGAGGGAACCCATGCTGAGACTTTTCGAAGAAAAGCGCTGGGTACGGGCAGCAGGCGTTTGGGCTGCGGTGTTATTCATGGTCGGAAGCCTCATCAGTCGTGTTTTGCTCAGTGTCTGCTGCAGATGCCTCGAGAGCGGCCTCCATATCATAGGCAAGCCGATAGCGCTGAATCCAAGTCGTATTTTTGAGGTAGGGCGCCATCGCTTCCGGCGTTGTCGCCTGAAGCAGCGAGCGTTTGCATGCGGCGGGCGTTGCGGAACGGTGCGGCAGAAAAATGAGATTTGTGCGTGTGTTCCAGTAGCGCAGGCATCGCAGCAGCGCGGTTTTGTCGAGCCGGTTAAATGCCCCCGGGATCTGCTTATCCGCGTTGCGAAGCCGATTGAGAAAGCGTGCAAAATGGCGGGCAAATGTGCGGAATTCGGCATCTGCTGCGAGTGCACCGGCAAGGGCTTGAGAAGAGATGCTGCTCTTAAAAGCCGTGCGCGGAGCAAAGCGGTCAGTCCAAGCAATGAGCGCAAGCCGGAGGATGAGCCTCTGGTCATTGTTGAGCTTCAAGCCGCTCGCTGGATTGAAAGCCGTTTGCTCGAGCTCGTCGAGCGCTTCGTCTATGCGGCGGTACTGGTCGAGCATCCGGAAGAAGCCTATGCCGGTCTGAACGGGTTCAAGCAAGTCAAAGAGATGCTGGTTGCTCGATGCAGATAGTTTCCCGTCAACGATTCGGTCTCGCCGATGAGTGCCGATGATGCCTTTGAGCAAGTCGGCATTCTGAGGACTATTGGCGCTTTCCGGCCAAGGATCAATGTCGCATCGCATCAGGAGCGCCGGGATGACATGAGCTTCAACGGCGTATTTCCGTTGTGCGAGTCTGGCGGCAGCAGCCTTCGAAGCTTCGTCATCGTGCGTTTCGCGGTCGGATTCGCTCGGCGGCGATTCATTGAAAGCACTCCAAATGCGCCGAATTTCCTTTTGACGATCCGGAGCCGTTTCAAACCGCATGTGATAAGCCTTGAGGATGTCGAGGAGAGACATCGGCAGTCCGCGGTTGTTTTCGCCCTGAAAGTATTGTTCGGCTTCCTTGAGGCTCTGGAGTACGTTGACGGCAAGCCGTCCTGAGAGGAGGATGTAGCGAAAGCGCCGGAGATCGCGCAGGAGCGTTTCTTCGTAAAAGCTCAGTGCCCCGGCGTTCTGTGCGTCGTCGAGCGCCGCGTCAGCTTCGAGCTGCCGGTATTCTCGGTCAAGGGCGAAATAGATTTGACGGATATGCCGCAGGGTTGCGGGTTCCTGATAAAGAAACGCTCGCTTCCAGACGAGATCCCGCCCCATGATCCAGGCGATATTTGCGCCGTAACTTCGCAGGACATCAGTCTTGCTCCGCATAGCCCGTTCATAGAGAACGCGGGCCAGAATCATGAGGCTCGTGAGCCGCTGCTGGCCGTCAAGAAGCGCCATGTCGTGAGCATGCTCGGGACTGTCGCTGTCGCGGAGCGGCATGATGCAGATAGCCCCCAGATAGTATTCATCCTCTTCGCGGTATCGCTCTTCGTCAGGGGAATATCGAAGCTCGTCAATATCGTCAAGAATCTTCTGAATGTCGTTTAAGGACCAGCAGTATGGGCGCTGGAAGTCCGGGAAAACGATGTGTTTGATCCAGTTTCTTCCCGGGCGGTCAAACGAGCGTTTGATGACCCCGGCCACTGAGCTGCTTTCGATGATCTGCATGGTTGTTTTTTTCTGAAACTGCTTGGGATTCTAGCGAACCCGCGGACATGCTGATGTTTAGGATGTACCAAGGTTTGAATGCTCAGCCGTATGTGCGAAGCGAGGTGCGATAATGCATGGTCCAAGATCTTTGAAAGATCTTGGACGTTCTGCATCACGACGCCCTCATAGGGCGCAGAGCAGTGAGGTACCGCTGAAAAGCAGATTTTTGCTGCGCTTACCGTCAAGACCCGCCGTGTCGCTGCCGAGTCGTCCGGAACGCATTCTTATAAACATCTTCCATACCGCTCAAAGTTCTTTGATATGAAAATCCTTCTTCTCCCCGACAGCTTCAAGGGCAGCCTCTCTGCCCAACGGGCGGCTGACATTCTTTGCGCCGCAGCCAATGAAGTTCTGCCCGATGCTGAGGTCGTCAAGCTTCCTGCGGCAGACGGCGGCGAAGGCACGCTCGAGGCGGTCAAGGCGGCTGTGGGCGGCGCTTATCTTCCGCTTCCTGTAACGGGCCCCTGCGGTCAGTCCGTACAGGCGCGCTACCTGTCGGTGGGCGATACGGCTGTAATTGAGCTCGCTCAAGCCGCTGGTCTGGGGCAGCGGCTTCCTGGCTTCAGTCCGATGCGCACCACTACATATGGTGTGGGCCAGCTGATTTCGCATGCGCTTCAGGTCGGGCATCGACGGATTGTGCTGGGCTTAGGCGGCTCGGCCACGACCGATATGGGCTGCGGCATGGCGGCGGCGCTCGGCACCCAATTCCTCAACGCTAAGGGGCAGCCCTTCCTCCCGGTGGGTGAAACGCTTCATTTGGTGAAGGGCGTTCGGCTCAACGGGTTCTTTTTTCAGAAGAATGCTCCGCGCATTGAAGCGCTGTGCGACGTGGAAAATCCCTTGTACGGCACTAACGGCGCGGCCTATGTCTTTGGACCGCAAAAAGGTGCCGACGCCGATGAAGTGAAGCGTTTGGATGCCGGGCTTCGTGTTGTGGCCGGACTCTTTGAAAAGCAGGGCGCGAAGGTCAATTCCCTGCCGGGCGGCGGCGCAGCCGGCGGAGCGGGCGCGGGTGTGGCCTGCTTCCTCAACGGCCGCATTGCTTCTGGAATTGATGCGCTCCTTGACTTGATGAAATTTGACGATCTGGTGAAGACGGCTGATTTGATCGTCACGGGGGAAGGTTCTGTCGACGGCCAAACGGCCGGCGGAAAAGCCGTGCAGGGCATCGCTCGGCGTGCCGCCGGGAAGCCCGTCATCGTCTTGTCCGGTTCCGCCAAGCTCGATCCGGCTTCCTGGGAAAAGCTTCGCGCCAGCGGCGTTGCCGCAGTGTTCCCGATTGTGCAGGAACCCTGCACATTGGCCGAAGCGATGGCAAAGGCCTCGGAAAACCTGCGCGTCACAGCGCTCAATGTGTTTTCGCTCCTCAAGCTCCAGCAGGCTGCAGGCTTGACGCAGCAACACGCTTAAAGACTGCGTTTGTCCCTTCTCGATGCATGAGGCGCTTTCTGATGAGCGTTGGAAAGCGCCTTTGCTGTTGTCTATTTAAGATCCGTTCCTTTACAGAAACACAAAAACGGACAGGCTCACGGCTTTTGGAAGGTGAACCACACCGCCATCACCAAACAGAAAAAGGCGGCGAGATGGTTCCACTGCAGCTTGAGTCCAAAGAGCAGCATTGAAAAGAGGGTGAATACTGTGAGCGTAATGACTTCCTGAATGACTTTGAGTTCGAGAAGTGAAAACGGCCCGCCGTTGCCGTCAAAGCCGATGCGGTTGGCGGGCACCTGGAAGGAGTATTCAAAGAGTGCGATCGACCAGGAAAAGAGCACCACCGCCCAAACGGGCCAGAAAGAGATGACCTTTGCGGCCTGAAGCTTGAGGTGCAGGTACCAGGCGAGCGTCATGAAGACGTTCGAAATGATGAGGAGCCCGATCGTCAAAAAGCCTTTGCTGAGCATAGCGGAAACACTGTTGCGGAATGAAAGAGGCGATTCAATGGGTCTGCGGCAGATCCCTGAGCCGCGCTTCGCAGATCAAGAAAAATCCCGCCGCACGTTTTGTCGTGGACGGGATTGCGAAGCATACGCCGAGCCGCAGCGAAACGGTCAGCGAAAGGCTTGAATATTCGAGCGTTTAGGCGGCAAGACCCGCATCAATGAAGGCCTTGAGTTCGCTCGGCGTCTTCACTTCAACAAGGCGGCCGTCAAGCGGCTTGCCGTTCTTAAAGATCACCATGGTCGGGATGTGCTGAACGCCCAGTTCCTTCTTGAGGTTGGGGCAGGCGTCAGAGTCAGCAGAAGCAAAGACCAGACGGCCTTCATAGTCCTGAGCCATACGTTCATAGAAAGGACGCGCACGACGGCAGTCGCCGCACCACGAAGCACCCAGCGAGAGAATCACGGGCTTCTCGTTTTTCAAAACGACTTCATCGTAATTCTTTTCATCAACATTGAGAATCTCGGCCATTTTCGGCTCCCTAAAGTGAATTTGAGCAGTTAGAGCTCTGGGGGCAAGGCTTTGAGCGCCCCCGAAGCAGCTTAGCGTTTCTACTACTATACCCGTGTTCAGCCCCATCAAGCGGTGCTCTTCATGAAGATTGCAAACGAGTACATCTTCTTACAGTTCCTAGGATGCGGCATGACGCCTCAGGCACCTGCGGTGAATCAACGGGATGTTTGGTGCGAAAACGCTTTCAAGATTTCATGACTACCGCCTTTGCGTCGACGCCGGAGTTTGCGGTTTTAGCCCTCCAAAGGCTAAGATTCCCAAACTTTTCGGAACGACGTCCAACCACAAGATATGGTGGTTATTTGACGATAAAACCCTTTTATAAGGGCTATTGAGGGCGGTCAGTCAAAATGGTCTGATCCCTCGTTTGTCGTCTCAGGAACGATGCATCCAGCACTGCTGCTTCACCGCCGACGTCCTTTTTCAATGTATTTTCGGGAGCCGTCATGGCGGTACAAATGAACTTTGAGCGAGATAAGCTCTTTGACGAACTCGGCCTCATGCGTCTGCGTGAAAGTTATATGCGCAGCAGCGAAAAAAGCCCGCAGGAACGGTTTGCCTTCGTGGCGGAAACTTTCGGCAGCAACCCCGAGCATGCTCAGCGCATCTACGATTATGCGAGCCGTCATTGGCTCTCCTTCTCTACGCCGATTCTTTCATTTGGCCGCTCGAAGAAGGGACTTCCCATTTCGTGCTTCCTCACCTATATGGAGGACAGTGCTGAAGGGCTCGTCGATACGCTCTCCGAAGTCAACTGGCTCTCCATGCTGGGCGGCGGCGTGGGCATTCATGTCCGCATCCGCAGCGCCGACGAAAAAAGCGTCGGCGTGATGCCGCACCTGAAGGTTTATGACGCCGCGTGCCTTGCCTATCGTCAGGGTTCTACGCGCCGCGGCTCTTATGCGGCCTTTCTCGATATTGATCATCCGGACATCATCCCCTTTATCGAGATGAGAAAGCCTACGGGCGACCAGAACATGAAGGCGCTGAACCTTCACCACGGCGTGAATCTCTCTGACGCATTTATGGAAAAGATTGAAGCGTCAATGCGCGACAGTTCCTACGATGACACGTGGGAGCTTCGTCATCCGAGCACGCATGAGGTAGTGGCCAAAGTATCAGCGCGTGATTTGTGGCAGCGCATCCTTGAGATGCGCATGCATACGGGTGAGCCCTATTTGGTCTTCATTGACACCGCCAACCGAGCGCTTCCGTCTTGGCTTAAGGACAAGGGACTGAGCATTCACGGCTCCAATCTCTGCACGGAAATTTTCCTGCCGACCTCTCATGACCGTACGGCGGTCTGCTGTCTTTCATCGCTCAATCTCGAATACTTCGACGAGTGGAAGAACAATCAGCAGTTCATCACCGACGCCATGGAGCTCCTCGACAACGTCCTGCAGTACTTTATTGACCACGCTCCCGATCAAATCGCCCGCGCACGGTATTCGGCCATGCGTGAACGCTCGGTTGGACTTGGCGCGCTGGGGTTCCATGCTTATCTGCAGAAGAAAGGCGTGCCCTTTGAGAGTGCGGCGGCCAAGTCCATCAATAAGCAGGTCTTCCGAATGATTCGGACAGCCTGCGCAGAAGCCGACAAGAAGCTCTGCGCAGAGCGCGGCGCATGCCCGGATGCGGCCGATTCCGGCGTTTCGCGGCGCTTTTCGCACTGGATGTCGGTGGCGCCAAATGCATCGTCCTCGCTCATTATGGGCGGCACGTCGCCCTCTATCGAGCCGTATCGCGCCAACATTTATCGTCAAGATACGATCTCCGGCGCCTACATCATGAAAAACCGCTTCCTCAAAGCCAAGCTTGCCGAACTCGGACTGGATACGGAGGAAGTGTGGGCAGATCTCATCGCTCACGACGGCTCCATTCAGCATCGCGACGATATTCCGCAGGATGTGAAGGATGTTTTCAAGACGGCTCCTGAAATTGATCAGCGCTGGATCGTTGAGCTGGCGGCCGACCGTCAGGAGTTTATCGACCAGGGACAGAGCGTCAATCTGTTCTTCCCGCCCGACGTGTCGATTGCGTACCTTCATGCCTGCCATTTCCTGGCTTGGAAGAAGGGCTTGAAGAGCCTTTACTACAACCGCTCGGACAAGCTGAGAAAGGCTGACCGCGTCGGCGTGAAGGCTGAACGCAAGCGCATTGAGGATGAAATCGATATGCGGGCCGTGGCTGACAATTCGTCGTGTCTCGCCTGTGAAGGCTGAGTTTTGTCGGCCGCTGATGGAAGCATTTGAAATAACGTAAGCAGAGAAAATGATGGAAGACGAAAAGATCAATCAGCCGATGACGGAACTGGCCGGAGAAGCTGCCAAAGCTGAAAGGGCGGGCGGGCTTCTCGAGTCACGCGATTACTACAAGCCTTTCCAGTATCCCTGGGCCTATGAAGCGTTTATGCAGTCCGAACAGATGCACTGGCTCTGGACGGAAGTGCCGATGCTCGAGGACGTCAAGGACTATCAGCAAAAACTCACGGATTCGGAACGCGACTTCCTCACGAAAATTTTGCGGTTCTTCACGCAGGGCGACATTGACGTGTCAGGGGCCTATGTGAATTCCTATCTGCCGCGTTTTAAGCAGCCCGAAGTCCGCATGATGCTTTCGAGTTTTGCCGCTCGCGAGGCCGTGCACATTGCGGCATATTCGCATCTCATCGAGACGCTGGGGCTTCCGGAGTCGATTTATAACGAATTCCTTCAGTATGAAGCGATGGCGGCTAAACATGACTTCTTCAATGAGGTCTGCCGTGACAAGGGCGATCTTGCGGCGCAGATTGCCGCTTTCTCTGCCTTTACCGAAGGCATGCAGCTCTTCTCGAGCTTTGTCATGCTGCTTAATTTCACGCGCTGCGGCACGATGAAGGGCATGGGGCAGATCATTGCCTGGTCCATCGCGGACGAAACGCTTCACACTGAATCGATGACAAAGATTTTCCGTGAATACATTACGGAAAATCCGGAGTTATGGACGGATGAGCTTAAAGCCAAGATTTACGGCATCGCGGAAGTGATGGTCGATCTTGAAGACAAATTCATCGACTTGGCTTTCGGTGTTTCTGAAATGAAGCGCCTTACCCGTGAAGATGTTCGTTCCTATATTCGCTACATTGCAGATCGTCGATTGATGGGACTCGGTTTGAAGGGTATTTTTAAAAGTACGACAAATCCGCTTCCCTGGGTTGATGCAATGCTGGGCGTAACCCATACCAATTTCTTCGAAAACCGTGTTGTAGACTATGCTAAGGGTGCTTTGACTGGCAGCTGGAGTCAGGTTTGGGGGAGTGTAAAACCATAAGCATCCAATAAATACCCATCAGTTGCCTTCGCATCTGCCCTTCCATTAGGGGGCAGTTTGCGAGGCACCAGGGCCTGCTGCTCATCAATTTATTTTAGGGTATGCGTTACAATTGGCCATATTATTGTGGCAACTCTATAGGTGCAAACCCTAAAAATGCGAAAAGAATTCAGGTCGAAAATTTTAATTCTCCAGCCGCCCAAGATTAACGTCTAACAAAAAGCCCTTATTATGTTTTCATATGGGGCCTGTTAGGTTGAACTCTTGGTGAACAATAAATCTCAAAAGAAGTCAACGATTTTTTCTCGTCCAGATATTTGAGTCCAACTTTGGGCGTGCAGCTAGTCCCAGAAAATCTGTGTAGGTAAGGGCAAACCTAACAGAGTAAAGAGATCTCGGATTTTCTTCTGGATTGCTTTTGTTTTCTAAGCCATGCGATCTTTGGGTTTATTAGCGTTCAAATAACGAAGCTCCATAATGGCCTTCATTAAAGAATTGTTGGACGAGGCGGTGAGCGTGAGCAGCTGTTTTGTTGCGTCGACATACCATACGCATCATCCGGCTCTGTGACCGGGCTTCATTACTAGTGATTTTTTATGATTCGAAGGATCCATCTCGGAATGGAGGATTCTGGTAATCATCTGTCCAACGGTTCGGCATTAGCGCATAAGAAATTGAACTCAGCAGGCCGTAAATGAATTGGTGAATGCAATGCTCGAGCAACGGTAATAGATCTGCAGGAACGTTTGCTCAGAAGGCAATTGCTGGCAAGACCTAAATCTCAAACTGTCGAGTCAGTCTCTTCCTCTTTGGTTCGGAGCTCTTGAGCTTAACAACCAGCTCTTAGCAAAGAACAACGGCTCCGGCCGTTGAGGTCCTCGCAAGAGGTTATTACGACGAAGCCCGGTGGTTGCGACACCGGTCTTGCCAACATGAGGAGATATGTGATGTTAGGAGCATCTCTGTCCTCGTGGGAGATTATGCCACACACGGTACTCGTTTACGCCGGTGACATTCATGTTGACGGTGTTCTGGCGGCGGTCATTGTGATCGCTTGGTATCTAACCACGACGCGGCGTTAAGCAAGTCGCAGAACGGCTCCTCCCGGACAGCGGAAACCCCAAAGGAAAGGAGGAGCCCAGCGGTGACTATTCACCGGCAAAGTAGCCGCAGAACAATCGGCAGCAGCCTTGGATTCACGATGCGGTGGTGCGTCAGGAGAAAGTCTCTCAGCCCGTGTCACATTCAGAAGGTCACATGCCGATTATCGGCACGATGGGTTCAGGCAAAACCCGTTGCTTTGATCTTCTAATCTTTCGGACGTTTCTGCGAAATGGTCTTCAGCATTAGTTGGAAGAGCGACCGGGATCTGCGCGGCGTTAGCATGACGCATTGGGGTTCCGCTGATAGTTAGAGAATCAACATGCTGACATGAAAACTGTATGAGTTTGTCGTACTAGTTGAGCCGACATCGCTGAAAAGGGCCGAGAAAGATTAAGCGCTATTTCCTGAAAATTTGTGGTTTTGATGACGAGCTATATTCGGGGGTGACGCAAGAGGGGCCGTCCCGAAGTGACGACCCCAGTGTCTTAAGGTTTCCTGCGGATCAAAATCCACAGTACGATAACGATAATGAGCGAGAGGCCATCAAAATGAACGCCGCCGTCAATCAAGATCGATACCTGCTGTAGTATGATCTGATCTGACACGAAGCAAGGGTTTGGTTTTGCATATTTGCCGTACCTTGCATCATTGACTTAGCCCGCCTGCAAGCGGGCTTTGTCGTTTTTTCCACCCTTTGCAGAGGCTCCATCCACGGCTTGCGCCATGTATTCCTTGCCCGGCCGCGGTAGGGATGGATGGGCAGGCGGCATGCATGCTTCCTTGCTTCGTGTCTACAGGGTTATGCCATGAATCGAACATCCCATTGGTTGGTTCGATCAGTGTGAAGCTTCATGGCAAATGGGATAACTTAACGTTCAGTCGCGTTTCATCACGCCTTGCTGCCGATGTGATAATTTTTTTTGAGAATTGTAAGCCTGTTGCAGCCTGCGGTTTTTCTGATCCCGATCCCCTACGTACTATCTTTGCTATTCCCGTAATAATTTCGTTTTTGTTTGGCGGTTCTGCTTTTGGGATTGGCACTCGCCGTATGACTTTGGAGAAACTGCTTTGATTGACGGACAAACTGCTTATTGCTGGATTGCTGGGTCGTTGTCGTTATTTGGGATTATTCTCATGATTCTCTATGTATACGTATGCCGCAAAGAGAACCGGGAGGCTCAAAAGCACAAGGATCAATCTACGAAATAAATCGGCACATTCAGCTGAGTGCTCTGAATTAAGCGGCCTGAATAGGTTGAATGCACCATCTCATTCAAAAACATTAAGCATACGAGAGTTAAACGGGTTTTCTCGTTCGGAGTCTTTATGCCTAAGAATCCGGTTGGGCAGGATGGACCGGATCGAGAGCGATGAGTCGTCTTAGGCTGTTACTGCTGTACCTACGGCAGCAGTCAAGGCCGTTTCCTCCGACGAGGCTAGGCTGCAGTCGCTTGCCGACAATGCTATGTTTTTGGTTCACTGCGCCAGCAGTTTGTTCTCTTGCCAATGAGTTTGATGAAGTATCACGGCACGTCGTGATTGAAATTATCAAAAGGATAAGAAAGAAAATAATCGGGCGAAGCTCGAAGAAGAGTGCAGGATGGCGCATTGTACAGCGAATGTACGGAACTGTTTGAGTCCGATCGGAGCTCTGCATTTAGGCTGAAAGTGCCAAAATCAGATGGCACCTAGCGGTGCTTCATATGAAGCATGTTTTTATTCTTTTGTGCTCACCGGCGTGGCTTCAGTGGCGGCAAAAGGGATTGCGGCAACTGAAGCCGCGGTTGACTGCGTTAATAGTGCATCGCCATTAACTGTTCCTATGAACGTCTGCGAGAGACTTTGCCGCTGATCATTTAGCCAAACTGCTCGTGTGTTTTTACTCGCTGCAATAGTCACAAATTTGTTTACGGAACATACCATTTTCCGTATCTTTGAGGACTCAACATGGGACTTAACACTACGGCCTTAGGGTATCTGGCATTGCTTTTTATCGTTATCGCTTCGGTCGCAATAGGCCTGAAGCTGGTATATGAGAGGAAACACGAAACGTCTGACAAGGAAGGTTAACTTCTCATCTCGCAGAAGTCTGGCTGCAGTGACTTTTTTTCTTGCCCCTGCCGTTCATCAGAGGGCTGACGCAGTTCTTGCTCGAATCGCCATCCTTACGCAGCGCGCTAAGGGCGTGAACGTGTGGGCCAACTTCGAAACCAAAGATATTGGAGTTGGTCCGAAAGGACAATCCGATTGTCAGTGACGATTGAACCTCCAACAAGCTGAAGTTGGTGCATATAATCCGGCGTTTTCCCTGGCATTTTCGTATGTGCCTGTCTGCTTCAGGGCATCGAGGCCTGATCGTGTCAGATAATCCAACGCTCCTATCTTCGACAACGATCAAGAATGACATGGGCATCAAACCATCTCATGATACTGGCATAAACATTTAGAACGGCATCACTACTGTTTTATGGGATTGAGAAAGTAAACGTAAGTGTTGAAACAGCAACAAAGTGATCGGAAGATGAAGGGTTAAAGATCACATGTGTTTTGTTTTCATCAATTTAATCAAATAAAGACGTTAGTGTTTCTATGCGAATACAAATGTTTATTTATTGCTGAAATTTGACGGAGCACGTAGAATTGCAAGAGGTTCGCTGTCAGAGGAAAACACTGCGCAAACAGAAACCGTGCAGGCGTTCTGACGAACTCTTTGCAGCTTGAAGACTGCGCCCTGCCGGGCGGTCTCTAAGTTCTTGCTTTGAATGAGATTTGGAGCTGATTCGAATGAAGAAAACATACATTGCCATTTTGGTGGCTTCATTGATGACTGTCGGGGGGGGGGTGAACGCCGAAACCCTTTCATATAATGACAACGACTCAGGCAAATTTGGCATTACTAGTGATCGTTCTGGCAATGGGGACTCCCTTGTTATCAATGGCAATTATAAATATGGGATTGTTGGTCAAAATAACGATGTAACAGTCAAGGACTGGTCATCGATATCAATCTCTTTGACTAATGAGACCATTGGTCAAGCCGATGTCGTAGGGGTTATTGCAAGAAAAGGTAAAACAACGGTTGTTAACACATCCGGAGACCTAAGCATTACTGCTTCTGGGACAGCTAAGGAAGGTACAGATCCGATTCCTGTCCATGCTTATGGCGGAACAATTGAGATTTATGCTGGCGGAAATATAAAACTTCTTTCGTCAGACGGTAATGCCATCATGAGCCAGCCGACCGTGAATGATGGCGGAAAATTTAGTAGCTCCGTTTCATTAACTGCCGGAGGAGATATTGTTATTGAGTCTGATGGTGCGGCCATTTTGGCTGGTCTCATTCAAGAAGGACTGAGCGATAAGTCTTCCTCTGTTACGATTAATGCTGCAAATGTTTCTATTACGTCGAAGAAGGGCGTAGCAGTAAAAATTTATGATCAGGACCAAACGTGGAATCCTAATGATCCGAGATCTGGGAACGCCTTCGTTGAACTTCATGCTGACAAGAAGCTCGCTTTAAATGGTGCTACATATGGCATTGATCAGGTGCGTAATGGAGCTGAGTCGACTATAGGTTCGACTTCCAAGTTTTCAGCTGGAGAAGAAATTGTCATCAATGGCGACTCTGCTGGTATCCGGGCAACAAACAAAGAAGGCATACATTCTCCCAATAATTTAAATATTTATGCCCCTAAAATTAACGTAACGGGAGCTTCCTCAGCTGCGGTGATTGCTGATTCAGGAGCAAATATCCAATTTGCCGGAGATGAAAAGGGTACAACAAAAACCAATGTAATCCTTAGTGGTAACCAGGATGCCGTTCAAACTGTTGAAACAAGCACTGTAGGTTTTACTAATGCTGCTGTTGATGTAACAAAAGGAAATATTAATTCCAATGGCAAGTCTGAATCTAATGGCAAATTGGAATTAAATAATTCCAATGTAATAATGCATGGCGGCAATTTCAAGGCCAACACTTTGACCGGCACTGGAACCTCTTCAATTACTCTCAATGATGCTAAATCAACGGTTTCCGTTTCAGATAATCAAAGTAAAAATTTGTCTGTAACTGCAGGTTCTACACTGAACGATACGTTTAATTCTGTTGAAGAAGCTGCAGCAGCACTGAAAAACGTAACTAACATCACTAATAATAACCAGAAGGGCGGTTCCTATAGTTTTGCTGGTCAAAGCGGTGCTCTTTCCGACACCTGGACTGCTGACAACGATGGCAATATCACCTCCCGCACGACAAACCAGTCCTTGGATGCTTTCGGCAACTACAACGCTATGACGCTTGTCCAGTGGCGTAACGAAGTGAACCACATCAGCCAGCGCCTTGGCGACGTTCGTGATTCCTCGACGACGATTGGTGCATGGGCCCGCGTCTACGGCTACGACAGCTCCTACGACGACAATGTGTCGATTGACTTCAAAGCCAATTCGATTCAGGCGGGCGGTGACTACCGCATCAACAACACCTGGCTTGTGGGCGGCGCTTTCAGCTACACGGACGGTGAAGGCAAATTCTCGAACGGTTCCGCTGATTCTGACGGCTATTCGCTCGCGGCGTACCTTTCCGGGTTCTTTGACTGCGGAGCGTACGTTGACTTTGTGGGTCGTATTGGCCGTCTCTCAACGGATATCACTGCCTACAGCGATGCGAGCGAATTTAAGGGGTCCTACAACAACACGACGTTCGGACTTTCTGCTGAAGTGGGCTACCACTGGAAGCTCAACGACACGTTCTATGTTGAACCTCAGGCCGAACTCGCTTACGGTTTCGTAAAGGGTGATGATTTTACCGGCGCCAATGACGTGAGAGTTGAGCAGGATGACTTCCAGACGCTGGTTGGTCGTCTCGGTGCTCGTATCGGTGCGTCCTTCGCTGATGGTGCCGGTACGGTCTACGCTCATGCATCCGTCAATCACGATTTCCTGGGTGATGCAGACTACACGGCGTCGCTTGGCAGCGTCTCCCGTGATCTCAGCGTTGACATCGGCGGAACTTGGGTTTCCTACGGTATCGGCGCTCAGTTCAACACGTCGAAGAACCTCAATTTCTACGGCACGCTTGAACGCGCGAACGGTTCGGAATATCAGGAAGACTACCGTTATTCGGTCGGCATGAGCTATCGCTTCTAAGCCGCTCGAGTTTCAATAATCAATCTCTGCCATGCCGCATTGGAAAGATGCGGCATCGCTTTCGCCCTCGGATCTTCGGGTTCGGGGGTTTTCTTTAGATCGAATGCGTGAAGTTGTGGGTAGTCAGGTTATCTTCCAAGCAGTTCTGCGGGATCGTGATAGTGAAGTACGTAATAGATAGGCTTTCATGCTATAGTATTGTATACTATATCTCTTCATCATATGGTGATGGTTGATGGCAATTTTGGCTTTAAAAGGAGTTGCGAGGGCAATGCGTAAACTTCATTGCTCGGATGAAATGATGGCAGCAGCCTGTGCCGAAATTGCAGCAGGGTTGACAGATGCTGATTTAGGTTCAAATTTATATAAAAAACGTATCCCTATCGAAGGACGAGGTAAATCGGGCGGGTTGCGAACAATTATTGCTAGTCGTTTCAATGGGAGATGGTTTATTCTTGCAATTTGGGCAAAGAGCGATCTTGTCAATATTCCTAGTGATCAATTACGATGTTTGAAACAGCAAACTGTACTTCTTTTAGAACTAGAAGATGCGGCTATCGAAAAATTGATTGCAAATGGTTCTTTAGTTCAGATTTTAGATGAATCTTCGACAACTCAAGGAGTTTAAGATGTCTGTCAAAATGTCAGATGCGTTGAGAGAGAGTATTAATGATATTAATGAAATTCTCTATGCTCAGAAATTGATTGATAAAAAAGAATATGAACGTGTTAGTGCGCAGTTTCCAATGGCGGCAGTGTCAACAGAAATGGATGGACGTCAGTTTGCTCAGATTCGCCGAAAATTAAATTTATCTCAGGCGGCGCTGGGGCAGATCCTGGGTACATCAGTTTCCACTATTTCAAAATGGGAATGCGGGAAAAATCCAATAATTCCATCGGTTATCGTTTTAATGAATGTATTAGACAAGCATGGTCTAGCTGTTTTGATGTGAATTTAACTTTAGAGAACTTGGAAGCTAATCGACTGAAAATACCTTTCGTTATCCTGCTGAGGGCTTGGGACATCCTGAAGAGCCTTAATAGCGATTTGCAAGGTGTTTGGAATCGTCGAATTATGCAAGAGTATTGCCTAGACTATTCATCCGCAGAATCGAGGACCGCCATTCATTCAATGTGTTACTCACTCGAGAAGCCTATAACAGCAATCTCCCCGCCGGCGTTGGTTTCTTCTCCTGCAGGACGGGTGACTGTCTATGAAGAGAAATAATCTGGCTTGTTTTCAAGCCGCGTGACAGGAAGAAGCGCACGGTCTACTGCTCTGAGCCAGAATGCCTGACTGGCGAGGTCAGCGTGCAAATGTTTCGCTGCAAAGTCGTTGGCGGGAAGCGTGGCGCTGTCAATCCATACCGATTTGAGGTTGGCTCCGGAGGCGCTGGATCCGTGCTGCTCGAACTGATCAGCCAGCACTTGTGAGAGCAGAAAACCAAAGGTGTATTGCCAATCGTAGAAGACGGGCTGTGTGCGATAGAAGTGCGTTTTATAGGCCCAGACATAGCGGTCTTCGCCCACTGCAGCGTCCCCAAAATAGTGATGCCATGACTCGACGGACAGTTTGTTTACCGTTTCGAGCGACAGCAGACCTTTCTGACGTTCAAGGAGAATGTGCTTCAAAAGACGGTGGCGCGCAGGGATCGTGAGCAGGCAGTTGGTGAGACGTTTGAGCATCTGCCAGCGGTGAAGTTTTTCCTCCGGCGTATTCTCCGCGGCACGCAGCAGCGACCGGGAAAGAATGGTTTCGCTAAAGTTTCCGGCGAGTTCCGTCATTGCAAGCATCGGCACTCGCGCGGGAGCAGGGGCCTGGTGAAGCACCTGCATATGCCAGGCCGCGCCAAGGAGATGTGACAATGCCGCTTCGCCCGAGAGCGTGGGAAGATAGTTTGCAAGAATCCTGACGGCGTCGAGAGCCGGCAGATCATCGCACCAAGTGCCGCCGGTTTTCATCGACTGACCATGTGCGTCAATCCAGCCCGAATGCGCAGCAGTGTCGAGGAATTTGGTGAATTCTGGGTCGAGCTGGGCAAAAGCCCTTTTCAGATCCTCAATGGCACCCCAAAAAAATCGGCCTTTTGTATATAGCGCGTCTGGCGACGGCGAGAGGAGATTCCAAACTCTCATTGGACCATCGCCGAAAGCGCGCTGCCGAAGCGAAACAGCCAGCCGAATGCGCGGCAGCCGGGCCTCCAAGGCATTAAAGAGTGCTCGGTAGACGCGCAGATCCATGCGTTCAGAACGCATGACATAGGGAAAGAGCTCTTCTCCGGCAAGTTTTAAGAGCGCAAGGTGAAATCCTGTGTGAGCGTTGAGAACATCCAGAAAGCTCGGAGAGTGTGATGCGAACCAAGCATTCATCGCTTCAAAAGTCGTGCGCCTCAATACAGGATCATCTGCATTTTTGAGAACAGCAATGCTTGCGCCGAACCCCTGGATACGCGAATGGCCGTCAGAGTCCTTGACATTGAGCGCCATAGTGCTCGTGAGGTGGGTGTGCAAAGCGCGGACCGGTTCGAGCACCGATGCGGAAACATCATTTGCAAAAGCGACTTTGTCGGGCGGCAGGTCGTCGAGAATAGTGCCGCGCAGGCGTCTTGCCTCTTTCCAAAGACGCAGTTCGGGGTGAGCGCTAAAAATGGGGTCATTGGACGCACGCTCAGCCAGATCGCGAAAAATGGGCTCAACGAGTTTGTTGAGCTCTGCGGCTTTGTGTCCGATATCCCCCCTGGCTTTGACCGCTGCCGTATCCGCTGCTGAAAGACCAAGATGTGCGCGGCAGATCGTCCGCAACGTCTTCACGAGGTCTTGGCCTCGCGCAAAGAGCTGGAGGACTTCCGGATAGGTTCCAGGTCTCTCGGCCGCGGCTACCGTAGCTCCAGCCAAAGCGCCGAGCGTCACGTCGAGACTGAAGGAGAGTTCCTGAAACTTGGCGCTGCGGACATTGGCCGCACCGTCGTCAGCCCAGGAGGGCAGGGCGTTGGTTTGTTTCATAGAAAAAGCGGTGGTAGTAGAACCACCTATCGGACAAGGGTTAACGTCAGTGTGACAGAAATTGGATGGTGCTGGAAGGGGGCGGATCACCGCATTTTGCTCTGGCTCTAAGCAATGGGAGGTACGGGAGTACCCCCGGAAGCAGTCTGACCATCCCGACAAACCCTAGGCAGGGTGCAGGCGGCTGAGCAGAATGGAATGCATTGAAAGAGTGCAGCGGGCGTAAATACCCGGAAAAACACGACCCGGATCCTGGCTGCAGTCTGATCTCAGGAGACTTTCATGGCCGGAATTATCTTCGGTTGCATCATACTCGTCCTCGTCGGATGGGCGATCGTAAAAGGGAAGTACGCGCCCTTTATTCTCATTGCAAGCGGCGTTGCCATGCTTGCTTTCTCTGTTTTCTTTGATACGGGCACATTCATGCCCAAAAAAGCGCTTCCGACGGGAAACGACTACCTGAACATCATCGAGTTCATCCGCTACATGTTCTCGACTCGTCTCGCCGGCCTGGGTCTCCTCATTATGACGATGGTGGGTTTTGCCTCCTATATGACCCATATCGGTGCGAATGATGCTTTTGTGAATATCGCGATCAAGCCGCTTTCAATCATCAAGAGCCCTTATGCGCTGGTGTTCCTGGCCTTCCTTCTCGGCAAGGCGGTCTCCATGGTGATTACCTCCGCAGTTGGCCTCGGCGTGCTCTGCCTTGCATTGATGGGCCCGGCGCTTGCAGCCCTCGGCATGAATAAGAAGGCAATCGGTGCGGTTTTTGTCACGTCCGGCGCAGCTTCACTCGTTCTCATCGGCGGCTCAACTGCGGCTGCGGCGAAGGCCTGCTCGCTCTCGATTCTTGATTACGTTTTTGTATTCAAAATTCCCGCAGCGCTTCCCACCGTTCTGGTTATGGGTCTTGCCCATGTTTTCTGGCAGAAGTATCTCGATCGACGCGAGGGCTGGAATCCCCAAGAACATATGGGCGAGCAGCTTGTCTTTGAAGGCGAGGATGTGAAGAAGCCGAGCACTGCGGCGCCGAAGTTCTACGCCATCCTGCCTTTCCTGCCGATGATTTTTGTGGTGGTTTTCTCCCGCTACTGCATCGACTCCATCAAACTCGACATCACAACCCTGATGTTCTTCTGCGTTGCGATTGCGATGATTTGTGAAGCTGTGCGCTGGCGCGGCAGCATCGAAAAATTGGGGGCCGGACTGAAGGCGTTTCTCATGTCCATGGGCAAGGCCATGTCCGGTGTGGTGGCACTCGTTATTGCAGCCGGTATTTTTGCCGAAGGCTTCAAGGCGCTCGGCATGGTGGATGCGATTGTTAACCTCTCGAGTGCAGTCGGTGCGGGTGCGATCGGCATGTCCATCCTTTTCGTAGTGATCACGACGCTCGTCACCATCATTACGGGGTCGAACGGCGCGTCCTTTTACCCGCTGATCGAAATGGTGCCGAAGATCGCCAAGGACATGGGCGTCAACCCGGTGATGCTCGTTTTGCCGATGCATCAGGCTTCAACCATTGCCAGACCGCTTTCGCCAGTTGCCGGCGTTGTGGTCGCCATTGCTGCAATGCTCAAAATGTCGCCGCTTGAACTCGTCAAGCGTGCAAGCGTGCCTTCGATCGCAGGCCTGATTGCTCACCACATCTTCGCTTTCTGGCTCTCTCTTTGATTGATGACTTCGACGAATAGGAAATAACAAAAATGACGAAGGATCTGCAGAGCATTCTTCAGGCTCCTGAATGGTCGATGGATGACGCCTACGGCTCGGTCGGTTCAGAGAAGTGGAATCGAAGCATTGAACGCGCGGCGGCACTTCTTAATGCGCTCCATTCCATGGAACGGCCCGTTGCCCGTGAGGCGCTGGCTGATCATTTCAAAGAGTTCGATGAAGCCAATACATTAATTTCGTCGCTCGCCGCTTTTGCGAAGTGTCAAGGCGCAAAGGACGCGGGTGATGAAGAAGCTTCTGCAGCAGCAGGTGCTGTGGGTACGCTCCAAGTCAAACTTGAAGCCGCGGCACTGCCGCTCTTTGAGGCGGCTGGAGGCCCGGCGGCAGACGATGGGGTACGTTTCGGCTGAAGTCCTGCCGGCAGACGATGCGCTTTGGCAGTCATCTCCGCTCGCTGATTGGCGCTTTGTGATTTGCGAGCGAAAAAATGAGTGGCACCGAAAGCTCTCGCCGAGCGACCGTGAGTGGCTCTCTGACTTTGAAGAAAAGTGTTTTCTGCCGCTTGGGGCTGTTTTTAAGACGCTCCAAAAAGGGGTTGACTTCGAGGCTGAGAACAGTCAAGGCGAATCTGAACGTATCCGTGCAGCCAAGCTCGTATCCGTCATTAAAGGGGCGCCTGACCGGACATTGCGCCGAAACGTAAATATTGGTCTTGCGAAGTCCTATGGCGAACGAGCTGAACTTTACGCAGCGCTTCTCAATGAACTTCATGGCTTCAGGCTCGCCGCTTTCGGGCGGGCAGGCGTTGATGCCGCGGATGTATCGCTCGCGCAGAACCGCATGAGCCGAGGAGCGCTTTTTGCCATGCGGGAAGCGATTGTGCGCCATCTCGACGAGATTCGGGAGGCGGTACGTCTGAGAGCGCCTTATTTTGAAAAGGGTGCGCGCAGGCTCGCCGTGTACGACCTGATGGCGCCGGCCCCCCAGCAGGGCAAAAACGCGGTCCCAGCGCTGATTCCTTATGCCGAAGGCATTGACATTGTGAAGAAGGCTTTGGGCGCCGTACATCCGGAAATGTCGGATTTCATCGAATTGATGCTTCGCAACCGCTGGGTCGATGCGGCGCCTTCGGATAAGAAAATCGGCGGAGCCTTTTATTCGCGCTTCAATGAGTTTCGGATCCCGCGCGTCTTCTCAAGCTATATGGGCACGATTACAACCGTGCTGCAGCAGGGACACGAACTCGGGCATGCCTTCCATTACTGGATCATGCGCGATCTTCCCGTGGTACAGACAGAATTCCCCATGACGCTCACCGAAACGGCAAGCACCTTTAACGAGGCTTTGGTTCGGCGCTACCTTCTTGAGCATGCCGCGAGCGACGCCGAGCGTTTCTCCATGCTCTGGCAGGAGCTGCGCAGCGCCGCGAATTTCCTGCTCAATACGATGGTGCGTTTTGACTTTGAATGCGCCTTTATTGAGCAGCGAAAGGCGGGAGTGGTCCCCGCCAAGCGCTGTGTCGAACTGATGCGGGAAGCTTGGGGAAACTGGTACGGCGATTCGACCGAGGGGGCCGATGACTATCTGTGGGCCTATAAGCTCCACTTCTATAAGACTGACCAACTTCTCTACAACTATCCGTACACCGTGGGCTATCTGCTTTCCTCGGGGCTCCTTGCCGAACTCGATAAGCGCGGTCCTGATTTCATGCCTTTTTACCGCGCAATGCTGCGTGATACCGGACGCGACACGGTCGACGGCATCGTGCGGCGTCACTGCGGTGCGGATGCTGCGAATCCCGCTTTTTGGGAAACCGCCATGCAGGCGCCGCTCGCCGCCGTGAAAGCGTTCGCGGCGCTCAGCAGCAAATGACCGATATGAAGCACTCTCAATTCCAAAACTTCAACCGTTTCCAAAGGAGGAAAACCATGAAGCATACTGCACTCCACCTTGCAGTCTTTGGTGTTCTGGCCGGCGCAGCGCTTGCTGCGCAAGCAGCCGATGTTCAGATCTACGGCCGCGTCGATGCAGGCTTTCTTTACGAACATAAGAAGGGTGAAGACACCTTTACTCAGAAGGCTGGCGGCCGTGCACACAACCGAATCGGCTTCAACGTCGTTGAAGATCTCGGCAACGGCGTGAAGGTGAAAGCTTATTTGGAGAACGGTTTTTACATCGACAACGGCCAATTTGATGACAGCAAAGTGCTCTTCAATCGCCGCTCGATTCTCGCTCTGCAAGGTTCATTGGGTGAAATCGGCTTCGGCCGCATGGGCACGGTTCAGTCCACTGTGGCGCCTTATACCATGGGCCTTATCAAATATGATCCGTTCGGGACGTCATACGGCAATGCTTCAATTGGATCAACTTTCTCCAATACGAGCCGGACGAACAACACCGTAACTTGGGTCTCACCTACGCTGAATGGGTTCCGTGTGGGGGCTTCCTATTCTTTAGGCGATAAGTCTGACGACCTTTATGCAAATCTCGCCGACCGCAGACATACGGGTGCGCTTGCTGTGGACTACACCGGCAAGGATGTGTACTTCAGCCTGAACTACGGCAATGTGGATTACGGCAACCAAGAAGCGAAGTCCAAGGATTCAAACGGGCAGGCGATTTCTTTTGGCGGCTGGTACCGCTTCATTCCGGAAGCAAGAGTCTTCTTTGGTGCTCAGTATTCAACCCATTGGGAAAAGGGTGCCGGCCTCTCGAGTTCAAAAGTGACAGTGGCAACGGCTGCTGAACAAAACGATGGGTGGGAGGGCTACAGCCTTCTGCTGGGTACGGATTACGTGATCGGGAGCCACAAACTGATCGGCGGCGTTCAGTACTACGACGGCGAACTCAGCGGCAATTCCGACTACAACTTCCGCCGCACCGTTTTTTCGGCTGCTTATGAGTACAAATTGGCGAAGAAGGTCTGGCTCTATTTTGCGGCGACACATTCCGTGGGCGGCGGGGATCTGAAAGCGGCTGCAGATAAGGAGGGCCTCACCAAGACCACACAAGTCTTTACGGGTCTTAACTTCAATTTCTGATGATGTGTATTCGGCGCGCTTGATTGGCCAGCATAGAAATGCTTCCTTTTTGGAGGCTCCCCCTTCTTAAGGGCAGTGAAGGTGTGCCATTTTATTTGTCAACGCTAAATTGACATAACCTATAAATTATTAAAAGCACGCGAGGGAGGTGAAGAGCTCTCTCTTGCAAGGCAATCAGTGCATTCTCTTCAATCTTGATGAACTTCGTGTTTCGAGTCTATGGCTGGGATCACGAAGTTTTTTTATTATTTGCTCTATCGTAATTAAGAATGTTTTTTTCATAATTTATTAAATATTGATATTTATTATTTTTGCTATATGAAATATGTTTCTGCATTATAAAAAATAAGTGATGACAGGCCGGTTTTGAGAACCATTTCATTGTTTTCGTGCGTTGTCAACATATTGATGGTTTCAACGACTCATATAAGAAGATGCGTTTGATAAAGACGCAGAGGGGAGGTTGTTCAAATGTGTGCTGACAGGCCGCATCTTTAAATCCTGTATTACTGACAAATATTAAATTTCTTTATAAATAACATAATGTTGTGATGAAGGTGGGCCTGCCTTGGAAGTTATGTATCAACTGATAGTCAATATCTAACAATAAAATTATTTTATTAGACACATGAAGCTAACCCCTAGAAAACAATAAAAAGTTAAGTAAATCTCATGTACACTAATGCTATAAGTTTACGTTTATAAATTTCTAAATCATTTAAGACTAATTTCGTGCAAGTTGTGCTTTCAAAAGGAGGAAAAGTCAATATTTTTTGTGAGATGGGTATGTTTTTTGGCTGCTAAACGACGGCATGGAATACCCTTTGACTCTGGTTTAAATTGATTGATGTCAATATTAATGAGGAGGGTGATGACAGGATATATTTTGTCTTTTACTGCGTGAGTAGGAAAGACAAGGACCAACCAAAAAATATTCCCAGAGGACAATGAAGATGAATAAAACCTTCAAGACGAAGTGGAGTTCGTCGCGTCAGCAATATATTGTTACCGATGAAAAGCATGTTCTCAAAGGTAAAGCATCCAAGAATACAGTGACCTTGGCTATTGCAGCCGTTCTTGCAATTGCGTCCGGCACTTCTTCGGCTGCGTATGTGGAAAAAGGTGTTGTAGGCAATCAGGCATCGTGGGAAAGTGCTGAATATCAAAAGGACTGGGGACTGGCAGCGATGAATGCCTCAAAGGCCTATTCTCTCGGCTTTAACGGTCAGAATGTGGCTGTCGGCGTCATGGATTCCGGTGCTCTTTTACAGAAGCATCCTGAGTTGGCTGGAAATCGTTTTCATGCCTCTTCAGCCCAGGGCAAGTACGGCTCGACCGGTAATCGTTATCAGACAGGCGTCAGAGGAATAGGCGACGTCTTCAAAAACGGTGATTACAAGGAGGGCGAATCCTTTAATTTAGACGGCAACTTTATTGCCGAAAAGAACGACACTCACGGGACGCACGTGACGGGAACTGTAGGTGCCAATCGTGACGGCAGTGAATTTCATGGCGTAGCTTGGGGGGCCAATGTCTACGTCGGCAACTCCGGCGGAACGGATAACACCAACTATGGTCCATTCCAAGATTACAAGTACTTCCATGCAGCTTGGTCGTCTCTCGCGCAGGATTTAATTGCCGCAAATGGTACTGAACGCGGCGGTGTCATCAACAATTCCTTTGGTACCAATCTTCGTTATGGTGCTTCGGGCGGCACGTCGCTTCCAGTGAACTCTACTGCGCAGACGGAATATGAATACTTCCTCTTTAAGCAGGTCTATGGCGATAAAAAAACGTTTGTTGATGCAGCTTGGGATGCTGTTAAAGGCACCAATGTGGTTCAGGTCTTTACAACTGGCAACCGCGATTTTGCCAACCCTTACTATCGCCCGCTGTACCCGTATTTTTCCCCCGAAGCAGAACGGAACTGGATTGCAGTAGCTGGTCTGCAGAAGGATGGTGTCGGAACTGACGGTAAAGACACGTATAAATGGATCTCAAACTTCAATGAAGCTGGCAATGCGAAGTGGTGGACTATTGCAGCGCCGGGGCGTGAAATTTACAGCAGTATCGTCTACGACGATCACTACGAAGATACTGATGCCCTGCATCCTCTGGGCACGCCGGGATATGCCTCTTACGGCGGTACATCCATGGCGGCGCCTCACGTCTCTGGTGCTATGACTGTTCTAATGTCTCGCTATCAGGATATGAATGCTATCCAGGTCCGCGACATCCTTTTCACGACGGCGCGCCATACTAATACGGACGGCTCTCTCTTCACTGGTTGGACTGCTGAAGACGGTGTGCCTGATGTTCTTTACGGTTGGGGTACGCCCGACTTGGATAAAGGCATGTTCGGTCCCAGCCAACTTCTGGGCAAGTTCGAATACAAGGTTAACAACCTGGACGTATGGTCGAACGACATCAGTCAGAAGGCTCTCGATGCACGCAAAGTTGAAGATCAGGCCTGGATGAAGGCCACAACGAACGGCACCGATACATCGGCAGTCTATGAGCTCGGTGAGGCTTATACCGGTATGAAGAATATCGAAAATGCCGTTATCAGCAAAGAAGATGCTGAGAAGTGGCGTCAGGAGTACTACAAGAAGCGCGCAGAAGCCATCCAGAATAAGATCGACAATGCTCTTTATGACGGATCGCTGGTTAAGAACGGTGACGGTACGATTGTTCTGACCGGCAACAATACTTTCCGCGGCGGCGTCACTCTTAATGAGGGCAGCCTTTATGGTTTCAACGACTCCTTCGGTATCACGGAGACCGCTGCGGGCAAGGCCAATGGCCTGGTCACCGTGAACGGCGGCAAGTTTGGCGTTGTCAATAAGTATGACGACAAGCTCACACTGAAAGGCACAATCACTGACGGCGCATCTGATCATTCCGTCGATGCCGTGATCAATGCCGGCGGTACATTCCTTGTAATGGCCGGTCAGGACGTTGAGATGGGCACACTAACCTTCAAGGATGGTGCAGGCTACAGTGTCAGTTCGACTGACATTGATGTACTGAAAGCCGCTTACGAAGGTAATGCTCAAACGGGTACTGTGAAGCTCGATAAGCTCACAGGTCTTGATGCTGCCGCTGCGAACCCCGACTATGCGCTCTTCAAAACTGAACTCACGTTCGACGAGACGAGCTCAATTCTGACAGGTACGCTTTCGGCAGATAAGAGTCTCTCATTAGCAAACTATGGGTCTGGCAACGGCCGCAAGATCGGGCAGGCGATTGATGCTGAACGCACCGGCGCTCTTTTCGAGAGCCTCCTCAGTGCCTCGAAGGCTCAGGTCGAATCGACCTATGCGTCTCTGGGTGACGATTTCTATCTCAACAGCCGCAATGCTTCCATCGTCAACGGCTTGACCCTCACACGCGCGGTGAAGGATCAGGCTGCCGGCATCGGTGAAGGCCGCGTTGTTGAAATGGCCGACGGCAATGGCCGTCTATGGGCGACGGGCATCGGCGCCTGGAGTTCCATTGACTACGGCAGCTCTGACATGGACAGCAACTTCTATGCCGGCCTTATCGGCGCTGAGGTTGATGTCGCGGATTCGACCAAGATCGGAGTTTTCTTTGGTGCTGGAACAACGGAGAACAAGGCGGGGAGCTTCAAGGTTGAAAGCAACGACATTCATGTTGGGCTCTATGGTCTGACGAACGTTGAAGACATCGCTTCAATCCATTATGGGTTCATCTATACCCATCAGTCTGCCGATGCGAACCGCACGCTGACTGTCAAGGATCTGGCGGGCTACAACAAGTGGTCGGGCGACGCTGATGTTACGCAGATCTTTGCTGAAGCTGCCTTCAAGGGTTTCAACACTGCGGCGTATTCAGTGGAACCTTACTTCGGCCTCGCATGGATTCATGCTGAATCAGACGGTTATTCCGAATCTGTCGGCGGCATGACTTTCACAACGAATCCTGAAGATCAAGACCTGCAGGTGAGCTCGCTCGGTATTCGAGCCGGTGTGCCGTTCAGCTTCGGTGTTGCCAAAGTTACTCTGAAGGGCGATCTTGCCTGGAACCACTTTTTCGGCGATACCGAAGCTGAGGCCCGCATGAATCTCGCCGGTTCGGGTACAGCCTTGATCAAAGGCGGAGAGCTCTCCGACATGGCGACGGTTGGTCTGGGTGTCGAAGCTCAGCTCAGCAAGACTGCCACGTTCGGACTTTCCTACACGGGTGCTTATGACGGCGATGTAACTATGCACGGTTTGCGGGCCAATCTGCGCTTTGCCTTCTAACTGATAACGCCTTATTCGAACTGGTCGACGTCTTGAAACGGCGACAGGGGAATTAGGCGATTAAAGAAACAGGACCGCTTCAGTTTGAAATGACTGAAGCGGTCTTTATGAACGCCGGCAAGGCTGGAGCAATGTTCAAGGAATAGGACTACATCGGGGTTGGCAGCCAGATGGTTCGTGGCGTTTGACCGTTGGCCGAACAAGCACTGAAGATTCAAACCTCACGCCATTCATGTTGCATACGGCGAAAGGCTTTCGAGCCCTTCGCGCGTGGGTGCATAGAATGAACGATATCGAGCGTCTAGATCAGCGTCTGCTGCTGACGGAGTCTGACAAAGGGCACAACGCGAAGCCATATTGAATTTAGAAAGCCCAATCAAAATTATCAGAATTGTGTTGGCATTTGGCGATTGGGCAGGGACTGCCGACAACTTTCTGGAAGCAGAAGAGGCTGCAGCTGACAATCGCCGCCAGATAGGTGTATATTCTCTCCATTAAATAAACATATGTTCATTTAATGGAGAATGAATATCATGCAGCGCAGAACCCTTCTGACTTCCGCCGTCGGGGCGGCCGTCGCAGCGACCTTTAGCACGACTGCAGGAGCCGTACAGAATCGCGTTACAGGATCACGGCCCAATGTGATTGATAAAAACATCCGCATTTATGGCAACGACGCTTATCCCGTGCCGCACCGTCGTGCCATGGAGATCGGCGCCGTGCGCGCCCGCATGCCGCACGACTTCGTTCCGGGCAGGCGTTTTCTGCTTAAAAAGGGAGAAATAAGAACGCCCGGCGGAGCGCCGCTTGAAAGCGATGTTGTGCTTGAAGAAAATGTGGCCCTGAAGATGCGCGACGGCACGACCATCTATACCGATGTCTTCCGCCCAAATGATGACGGCCGCCATCCCGCGATTGTGGCCTGGAGTCCCTACGGCAAAACCGTGGGCGGTCAGCGTCTGGATGACGTTCCCAAACGTTCCGGCGTTCCGCAGAATGCTGTTTCTGGGCTCGAGAAGTTTGAGGGCGCCGATCCGGCTTTCTGGACAGCGCAGGGCTATGTTGTGCTCAACCCTGATCCCCGCGGCGTGGGGCATTCTGAAGGCGATATTTCCTACTGGGGGCGTCAGCTTGCTGAGGATGGATATGACTTCATTGAATGGGCGGCTGCGCAGTCTTGGAGCAACGGCCGGGTCGGCATGGCCGGCAACTCCTGGCTAACGGTTTCGCAGTGGTTTATCGCTGCAGAGAATCCTCCGCACCTTGCTGCCATTGCGCCGTGGGAAGGTTTCTGCGACCACTTTGAAGAACCGGGTACGCGAGGCGGCATCCCCGAGCCTGGGTTCCCGGAAGTGATCATCAAAACCTTTGCCGGTCCGAACTACATTGAGGATCAGCCGCGGATGATTGCCACGCACTTGGTAAAGGATGCGTATTGGGAAAACATGGCTGCGCGTTTGGAAAAAATCCAAGTGCCCGCTTATGTGGTGGCGAGTTATACCAATCCGGTGCATACACACGGCTCGTTTGCCGGCTTTATGCGGATTGCCTCCAAAGATAAGTGGCTTCGCGTCAACAACACCAATGAATGGTATGACCTTTATTCGCCGAAGTACCGTGCGGAATTGCTGGCCTTCTTTGACCGTTATCTCAAAGGTATGGACAACGGATTTGAAAAGACGCCCCGCGTGCGTTATTCAGTGCTCGACTCGGGCGGCACCGCAGAGCGGGTGGATGTGCCTGCTGAGAACTGGCCGCTGCCGGAAACAACGCTTAAACGTCTGTATCTGGCCGAGGACGGTCGGCTGACGGAGTCTCTTGCGGCGAATGCCTCGTCCCTGCAGTACGATTCGGCCTCCGGAAGCGTCAAGTTCCGCTATGTCTTCCCAGAAAATGCCGACGTGGTGGGATACATGCGTGCGAAGCTCTGGATGGAGACGCCTGAATCTGATGATATGGATGTTGAGGTGGTTGTCCGCAAAGTGTCGCCGACCGGAGAAGCCCTCCATCGTCCGATTCCAGAGTTTATTGCCCCCGATGCCGTCGCAACGGGAAGACTGCGTGCTTCAATGCGTGAACTCGACGCCAAGCGCACGACAGAGCTCGAACCTTTTTATGTCTACAAACACCCGAAGAAGCTCCGTCCTGGAGAGCGGGTACCGCTCGACATTGCGGTCTGGCCGATGGGCGAACACTATCGAAAAGGGGAGGTCTTGGAGCTCGAGGTGCGCGGCGTGAAGATTGTGCCCACGACCTTTGAAATGGGATTTGGCCGTCATCCCATTCCGGTGCCGGCTGCCGGCGGGACCTATGATCCGCTGCACCCGCCTGTCATGGAGGTGTTGGGAGGCGATGTGCCGGTGCCTGCGAGTGTTTCGGCAGCGACCGTGCCGACGCCGGCTTCGGTCAATCACGGCGCTCATATCGTTCATTTTGGCGGCGCCAACGATTCGTGGCTTCAAATTCCAATTTTGAAGATTTAAGCTCATAGCGGCCAGTTCTGAGCCTCGAGGCGTTAGAGTTGAGTATTCCATCGTTCCCAGCTGAATCAAATGAGCCGGAGCGATGGAGCTGCTTTCATTTTTGAATGCCTGCATATTGAGGAACAGAGCATTATGGACTCCAGCGCAAGACCAACGCAGACCGAAGGAACCGCCCGCCGCCGCGGCAGACGTCCGGCCTCCGAAGTTTCGGGCCGCTCAATACTGCTTGAGACGGCGCAGCGTCATTTTTCACGCTGCGGGTTCGGGGGCACGTCGCTCAGAGCGATTGCGCGGGATGCCGACGTGACGCCGGCTTTGGTTTGCCAGCTTTTCGGCAGCAAAGAGGGACTCTATGACGCGCTCCTTGAGAAGCTCGCTTTAGATCAGCAAACACAGCTCACCGAACTGGTTCGTCTCGCGGACCTTGCAGAACGTCACCCTAAAGCCGCATTTGAACGCTGGGTGCAGATGCTGGTTCAAATTGGTCCCGCCATTTCGGATGTTCCTGCATTGCTCATGCATGAGGTCGACCCCATGCCTGAGGAGCACGACAATGGGGAAAGCCGCATTCCGCGCATTACTGAAAAACTGGTGCGGCCTTTCAAAAGAGCCTCCATGCCCATACTGAGAAAGGCATTGGAAGCAGGCATTATTCGCGGTACCTCTCCAGACCTGGTCTTCTCCCTCCTGATGGGGGCCGTTTCTGCGACGCTCTTGGCGCCGCAGATATCCGGAGAATCCCCGGCAGCGAATATGGATTTTCGCGAACGAGCTGCGGAAAACCTTTTGCTGCTGGTTTTGAAGTGAGATTTTCGCTCACCGATAAATGATCGGCCGGAGGGATGCCTAAAACCATCGTGATCCCCGAAATGCAGACCGCCGTGTTCTGCGGCTGGATCTTGTCCTCACGCCTATAGAGATTGCGGGATTAGCGTGAGAGGTCCAGCCGAAAGCTCGAGATCAAGCGGTTATTTGGCGGCAGTGGTTTGAGTTTGGTCTTGGAGAGACTTCTTTTCTTCCTCGGAAGAAGGCTCTTCCGTTTCATCGTTTTGGGGAATGATGAAGAAGTTCACACGGTCCTTTTCGACAAAGAACGGAGGGTTCAATGCTTTCTCCGGCGCAGGGCCTTTGCGGGTATTGATGTAGGCGTAGACATACTCTGGGAGGTCAGGCGCCGCAGCCATCATGGCCTTTGCCCAGTCGAATTTCGGCTTCAAAACAGCGTCGCGGAACTTGAGCTGAACGTCCTTTCCTTGGATATACCAGACTTGAATCTGCGGGTCGGTGAAGCGCGGCGTTGAAATCTGCGGCGCGAAGGTCCAAAGGCCGAAATTGACAATTTCGATGCCGCACTGACCCATTCCCAAGAGGGTGTCCTTCCAGGGTTTGCATCCCAATTCTTCGTTGACGACCTCAATCCCGGCTTCATTGTTGCCGGTCCCCGTTTTGTCGATGTGGTATGAAATCTGATAGTCCTTGAACTGATCCTGCTTCTTGAGTGATTCAGCGATGGCAGGGATGGCCCTAGCAACGAAAGCGTTGACGGCGGCTTTCCTGTCCTGAGCTTCTTCGGCGCGGACGTATCCCACCAAGCTGTCGGGCGTCGGATCGGTCGAAGGCAAGAGGAGCGACTGTGCGAGCCAGAGACCGAAGCCGATGTTCCAGTCGGCTGTTCCCGAAAGGATGCCGCTCCCTGCAACATTCCCGTGGAGTGCCCCCCAGACGGCGCCGTCAAGCAGCATCGATCCATCGCTCGTCAGCTTGACGTCCTTCGGCGCAGGGCGATCCATGATGTGCTTTACGCCGAATTCCGTTGCGAGATTATTCGCTCGGCTCAATTTTTTTGATACTGATATTCGGGCGTGTGTTTGGCGGCTCTTTCGGGATCGACGGGGCCGGTGGAAACGCAGCCGGAGAGGGCTGCTGCTGCGGCAGCAGCAGTCAAAGAAAGAAGAAGGGCGGATTTATTCTGCATGACGGGCGGGTTTAAGGATTGGGCGAAGTTTTTCTTGGGCGAAAACTGTTCTGTGTGCCAATCAGCGATTTCTATCGACACAATAGCGGCCAATCATACAGCAAATGTATACGAAAGCAATATTTGTAATGCTGAGCCTCGGGAGGCTTTTGAGATCATTTCTAACAATCGGTGTTTTTCTCGTTCTGAAGGGAAAAATGAAGGCTTTATTCGGCGGGGAGTGCCGCTCCCCATGGACCTTTAGGGAGTTTTTCCGCGATTTCTCGAGCCATAGAAACGAGGCGCATCAAGGCCGGCGAGGCGGTTTCAAGCGAAGGCAGCGCCAGTCCCAGCGCAACTCGTTCCTGCGGATGAAAGGGCTTTAGGACAACATTGCCTTTGAGGTTGATGCTTTGCAGCCGGTTGTTGACGGAGACGCCTAGTCCGGCATTGACCATGGCATAGGCTGAATACGGGTCATTCGTCTGCAGATGAATTTTCGGTTCAATTTTGTGGCGGGTGAAGAAGTCATCAATGTCCGAATTGTGATGAAGCCGCGGATAGATGAAGGGTTCTTCGGCAATTTGCCTCACGGTAACGCAGTCGGCTTGAATCAAAGGATGCCCGGGCGGCAGCAGCGCCACAAACTCTGTTTCCATCAGTGGGAAAAAGTCGCCGTCGTAGGAGTGCTGAGAAAGAAAGGCGCAGTCGAGCGAGCCGTTTCTCAGCCGCTCGATGAGTTCGGCATCTGCGCCTTCAACCGTTGAAAGCGTGATGGCTGGATAAGCATCGGAAAACTGCTTGAGGAGCTGCGGCAGCCAGGTTGTCGAAATGCTGAAATAGGAGCCGATGGTGAGTGAACCCGTTAATAGTCCCTTCACAGCGGCAATTTCCTCGTGAACGCGGCGTTCGGCAGTCATCAAATCTCTGAGGCGGGCGATGATGGGTTCAGCGCCTTTGGCCGGCACCACGCCGCGGCGGCCTCTGAGGAGAAGCGTTGTTTTGAGTTCGGTTTCGAGCGACGAGATCTGACGGTTGAGTCCCGACTGCGTCATGCCGAGTTTTTCGGCTGCGAGCGAAAAGGTTCCGCATTCAATGGCGGTGAGGAGGTACTCAACTTTTTCCAGATTCATCGAACGTCAGCCCGTGAGGGAAGAGGATACTTATAGTGATTATTTTGCACATCACATGTTCATTCGGGGCATTTTACGCACAAGGCGCTTCGGCATAAACTTCTTTTCGATCGTTGAATTCAGATTCGTTTTCCCCATTCTTGCGGAGCTTATTTATGCTGAACTTTGCCTGTGACTATCTCGATGCCGCACACCCCAAGGTATTCGAGGCGCTCATGAAAAACAACTTTGTAAAGACAGGCTGCTATGACGAGAGCGAAAGCGACTGCTTTTGCAATGCTGCCCGTGAAAAAATTCGCGCTGCCTGCGGCGTGCCGGATGCTGAAGTTCGTTTTCTTTCCGGCGGAACGCAGACCAACAAGGTGGTGATCAGCACGATGCTCAAACCCTGGCAGGGCGTGATTGCGGCCCGAACGGGTCACATTGCCGTGCATGAGGCTGGCGCCATTGAGGCCTCCGGTCACAAAGTGATCGAGATTGCTGAACAGCAGGGCATAATTTCTGCCGAAGCGGTCGATAAGGTTTTTCGCGCTTGGCACGGTGACGGCAACCGCCTGCACATGGTGGAGCCGGGCATGGTCTACATCACGCAGCCGACGGAATACGGCACCGTCTATTCGCTCGCGGAACTGACTGCACTATCGAAGGTCTGCCGCCGCTGGGGCGCACCGCTTTATGTTGACGGCGCACGGCTTTTTTATGCATTGGGTTCCGCCTCGAACGATGTAACGCTTAAGGACCTGGCTCGTCTCACCAACGTCTTCTATATCGGCGGGACCAAGTGCGGTCTGCTCTTCGGCGAGGCGGTTGTGTTCCCCAAGGCGGGCACGGTGCCGGGGTTCTTCACGCTGATGAAGCAGTACGGCGCCATGCTCGCCAAGAGCAAGGTGCTCGGCATCCAGTTCGATGCGCTCTTTACCGAAGAGCTTGGCCTTGAACTCGGCCGTCACGCCGTGCTTCAGGCCGACCGCATCCGTGAAGCACTGACGAAGAAGGGCTATGAACTGCTTTTCGGCAGCACGACCAATCAGATCTTCCTGCGGCTCACCAATGCGGAAGCTGATCGTCTGGGGCAGTCCGTCGCAATGAGTTTCTGGGAACGGCTTGATGATGAGCATGTAGTGAAGCGCATTGCCACTTCATGGGCAACGGACCCCAAGGATGTGGATGCATTGATCGCGCTCTTTTAAGCGCCGCATCTCGATCTCGTCACATGCATCTCACTGTGGCTGACTGCAGTGCGGCGGCCTGAGGCCGATCGCTAAAACAAACGGCGGGCGCCTTCTTTGGTCGTGCAACAGGCGGGGGGCGCCTTCTTTTGAGGAGGCCCCCGCCGTTCTTTTTCGATCCCTGATTCGGAAAATGCTTCAGGATTTCGAATCAGCTCCGCCGCCAGGCATGAAACTTCTCACGGAGCGTCTCAAAAAGCGTGAAGAGGAACGGGATAAAGAAGATCCCGATGAGCGTGGCCGTGAGCATGCCCGCGAAGGTTGTGATGCCGATGGCCCGACGGCTCGCGGAGCCCGCCCCTGTCGCGAACACCAGCGGCAGGACGCCGAAGAGGAAGCTCCAGGCCGTCATCATTACCGCGCGGAAGCGGATGGAGGCGCCTTGCTTGGCGGCTTCAATGACCGAGAGCCCGGACTCACGAGCTGTTTTCGCGAATTCGACCATCAAAATGGCGTTCTTTCCGGCCAGACCGATGAGCATCACCATGCCGAGCTGCGTGTAAATCGACATGTCGCCGCCGGTGAGTTCGAGCCCCAGGAGCGCTCCCATGACGGCAAAGAGCACGGAAAGCATGACCGAGAGCGGAATCGTCCAGCTTTCATACTGTGCGACAAGGAACAAGTACGCAAAGAGAAGCGCCAGACCCATCAAAGTGACGATTTGACCGGCGTTTTGCCTTTCCTGATAGGAGAGGCCCGTCCACTCGATGTGATAGTCCTTGGGGAGCGACGCGGCGGCCGTATCCTCAATGGCCTTATAAAAGGCCCCTGAGCTCACCCCGGCAGCGCTTTGCGCATTGACCCCCGCAGAGGTCATCTTGTTAAAGCGCGTAATCTGCTGAGGCCCCACTTCCCAGGAGAGTGAGCCCAGGGCTGAGAGCGGCACAATATTGCCGTCAGAGGATGTTGTGGGAATTTCTTCGAGCGAGAGGTTTGATCCGCGGTATTTTGAATCAGCCTGCACGATGACTTCGTAGTTGCTGCCGTTCATTGTGAAGTCGTTCACATAGTAGGAGGCGAGCAGCGTCTGCATGGTGGAGTAGACGTCCGAGGCAGGCACCTGAAGGAGCTCAGCTTTTTCGCGGTCGAGCGTGAAGCGCAGCTGCGGCGTGTCAGCGCTGTAGGAGCTCATGGCGAAGAGCGTTTCCGGGCGCTCACCCAGCGCCGACTTAAAGCGGTTCACGGCATCCGAGAGATGCGCCGTATCGACCGTCCCGACGCCGCAGATTTCAAAGGATGCGCCGCCCGTGCCGCCCAGGCCCATAATGGCGGGCGGCGTGAAAGAGACAATCTCCGCGGCGGCAATGTTCTGGGTGCGTTTGGCAATTTCGGCCTGAATGGCTGAAAGCTGCGTTTCCGGGGTCGTGCGTTCGTTCCAGGGCTTGAGGTCCAGAACGGCCATGCCGGCGTATTCGCCGGATCCGGAGAGCATGCTCATGCCGACATTCTGCATAACGGTCTGCACGCCCGGAATGGTGCGAAGCCGCTCGAGCACGGTTTCCATCACGGCTTCCGTACGGTTTTGCGTGGCGTCCGCCGGGAGCTCGATATTGGCAAAGATAACGCCTTTGTCTTCAGAAGGAATGAAGGCCGTCGGAATCCGCCCATACAGGAACCAGGTGACGCCCACGGCAGCAATCATCCCGACGGCCGCAATCAGACTGCGGCGGATAAGCCAGGCCGAGCCCCGCACATAGCTTTCGCGGGAGGCTGAAAGAAACCGGTTGAAGGGCTTAAAGAACTTTGCTGAAAATCCCCGCGAATCCTGCTCGGCATCTGCTGCACCGTCGCCGGGGCGCAGCACGAGTGCGCAGAGCGCCGGGGAGAGCGTGAGCGCAACGACGGCTGAAATAGAGAGCGCTACGCACATGGAGACGGCAAACTGGCGGTAAATTGCTCCCACCATGCCGCCGTAGAAGGCGAGCGGCAGATAGCAGGCAACCGTGACAAGCGTCGTGGCGATAACGGCGCCGGTGATTTCCTGCATGCTCTTGACGGCCGCATCGTGCGGTGAGAGGCCCTGAGCAATCAGACGCTCGGTGTTTTCGACGACGACGATGGCGTCGTCAACGAGCGAGCCGATGACGAGAATGAGACCAAAGAGCGTGAGCGTATTGATGCTTAAGCCCAACGCGGCCATGACGGTGAAGGTGCCGATCAAAGAGACCGGAATCGCCGCGGCCGGGATGAGCGTAGCCCGCCAGCTCTGCAGGAACGCCCAGGTGATGAGGATCACCAGCAGAAGGGCGGAAAGGATGGTGACAACCATTTCCTCCATGGTTGTCTGAATGAATTTTGTCGGATCGTAGGCGGGACTCACGGTGACGCCTTCTGGCAGCCGCGGCTCCCATTCAGCGAGCTTGGCCTTGACGCGGTTCATCGTGGCGAGCGCATTGGCATCAGGACTGCGGTAGAGCGCGAGCCCAACGGCCGGTTCGCCGTTGATGGTGGTGCCGCCGGTGTAGCTGCTCGAGCCCAGTTCGACTCGAGCGACGTCGCTCAGACGCACAACGCGTCCGCTCGCGGCATCGCTTCGAAGAATAATGGCGCCGAATTCGGCAGGATCCGCCAGACGGCCGGTCACATTCACCTTGTAGGTGACGGAATCTGAAGATCCTTCACTGCCGACATTGCCCGGCGCAGCCTGAATGTTCTGCGCATTGATGGCGTTTGTTACATCGCTCGTGCTGATGCCCATCCCGGCCATGCGCACTGGATCAAGCCAAATGCGCATTGCGTATTCGCTCTCGCTCATCATGCTCGTGGACGAAACTCCGTCGACGCGGGCGAGGTCGTCTTTAAGCGTTTTGTCAACGTAGTTGGCGAGCTCATTGAGATCCATCGACGCGCCGTTGGTACGGAAGACGAACATGCCGAGCGTGTCGCTGCCGCGTTTTTCCACTGATACGCCGGTTTTCGTCACTTCGCTCGGCAGCTGGGCATCGGCGCGCTTGACGGCATTTTGCAGATTCACGAGCGCAATGTCGCTGTCGGTCCCGGTTTTGAAGGTGACTTGGCAGTTGTACGTGCCCGAATTCGAACTTGTGGATGAAAAGTAAAGGAGATCCTCAACGCCGTTGATTTCGTTTTCAATCGGAATGGCAACGGTCTGTGTGACAACGTCCGCGGAAGCGCCCGCATAGGTGGCCGAGATGAAAAGCGTCGGCGGACTGATTTCCGGATATTCCTCTACGGGAAGGTTCCAAAGGGAAATCAGTCCTGAAATAGTGATGACAAGACTCACCACCGCGGCAAAGCGCGGGTGCTCGATGAAAAACTTGGAAAACATCAGGGCACCCTAATTAGTTGGACGGCTGCTCGGAGGTGTCGCCGGCAGATTGAGCCGCCGCCAGGAGGACCTTGACGGTTTTCCCTTCGCCCGCCTTCTGCATGCCTTCGACAACGACGACATCGTCTTTTTGGAGCCCGGCGGTGATGAGCTGTAGGCCGTTCACCGCACGGCCGACCTCCACTCGGCGCTTTTGAGTCTTGGCCGCGCCGTCCTGAGGCGCATTCACTACCCAGACGTAGGCGCCTTCGGCGTCATGCTGCAGCGCCGAAGGCTGCACGGCCGGGAAGAGAGAATCGGGCTTTGAGAGCGTAATGGTGATCGTCACCGTGCTTCCCGGAACGAGACGGCCGAGAGGATCCTTAAATTCCGCAGCGGCATAGAGCGTATCGGTCTTCTCGTCAGCAGCGTTGTCGACCGCGGTGATGCGGCCGATTTCCGAAAGAACGGATCCGTCCGAAAGTTCCGCCTGCACAGCGGTCGATTTTTGAAGCTCCGCAATACTGCCGAAGAGCCCGGCGATGTCCTTCATCGAAAGCGCCGCGCGGACTCGAACGGGGGACACGGACACCAGTGTGGCGAGGGTCGTGGTCGCTGAACCCGCGGCCGTCACGTAATTGCCGGCCGAGTAGTTGGTGAAGCTCATGCGGCCGTCCATCGGGGCGGCAATCACACAATGCTTCAGATTGTCTTCGGCAGTAATCAGCGCGGCTTTGGCAGAGGCGAGCGCGGCAGCAGAGGTTTTCGCGGTTCGTTCAGCGGCGTCAAGCACATCGCGGCTCGAGGCCTTTTGTTCGTAGAGCGCCTGCTGACGCTTATAGTCGCGTTCGGCGTAGAGCGCTTCGGCCTGAGCCTGCATGACGGCGGCGTTGGCAGACTCGAGCGCAGCCTGGTACTGCACATCGTCAAGACGGTAGAGCACATCGCCCTTTTTGACGAGCGCGCCGTCGGCAAAAGCAACCTCTTTTATTTCACCGGACACTCTGGCAGTGATATTGACCGTATGGAGCGCAGTCACGCGGCCAGCCAATCGGCGGCTAACGGTCTGAGGCAGCATTTCTACGGCTTGGACGGCCACCACAGGGAGTTTGGCGTTTGGCGCTGAGGCAGCCTGGACGGAGCCGAAGAGGTTCGCGGCAAGGCATGCCGAAGAGAGTGCCGCAAGCGTGATGAGGCGGATAGAAGTGCGTTTCATGAGAATTTTGTGTTTCCAAATCAATATTCAGCCTAAAGCCGGCGGTCAGTCCGGTCAATCACTGCTCGCGGCAGTCGATCTCTCACTCCACTCGGAGCGGGCTTTAGCGAGACCGAGCTCGAGGGTGCGGTGAAAAGCGGCGCGGTCTTCGGGCGGCGCCTCCGCAATGAGACTCTCAAGCAGGGCATTCATCATGGCTTCATGGCGATGAATTTGTCTGATGCCTTCATCGGTGAGCCGAATCACGACGGCGCGGCGGTCGTTGGGTGCGGTTGACCGGTCGATCAGGCCGACGTCGACCAATGTCTGAACGGTTTGCGATACAGCCCCGGGCGAGAGCGACACGGCCTGAGCCAAGGCTTTGACGCCAAGCCCCTCGGGATGAACGAGCTGAAGCTGATGGAGAATCTTGCCGGGTGCCGTTGGGATAAAGCCGTCGATTTTTTCAGGCTTATGCCGTGCGTCACGGCTTTGTTCGCGCGCGCACCCGAGCCTAAGGAGGAGTTCAGTTAAGTCGGGCAGGTCAGTCCAGGACATGTTGATCCAAAAATAATTTAGCAGCTAAACTATTTTTATTCTAAACATTCTATGGACGGCAGAAACCGCAGGACTGATGCAAAGTGTTGCTGCCTCAAAAGCGGATGAAAGCGATATAATTCGCCGGCAAAATAAATGTAACATACGACCTGCACAGCGCAGGGCGTCCGCAGGAGCAGCAATGCCGAAACGATTAATTCCGACTCGCGACAATCTTCGCAGGAGCCACGGCGCCCTTAATGCTTCGGAAAATGACATTGCGGGCGTTGAGCTTATGCTTTACCTCATCCGCGCGTCCGATGTGATTCGTGAAGAAATCTACGGCGCACTTCGGCGCGATGCCGGACTCACAGAAGGGAAATTCGCACTCCTGATGATTCTTTATGACATCAGCGAACCGGTGCCCTTGGTTGAGCTTTCCGTGCGCATTGGCGTATCTCCCTCGACCACCTCCATCATGGTGACGCGCATGCTGCAGACAGAGGAGCCGCTCGTTGCCAAAACCGTGGATCCCGTTGATGCCCGCTCGGCCTTGATTTCACTCACGCCCGCCGGCCGCCGCCTGTTGGAGTCGGCCATGCTTCCGCATTTCAACCGTGTCAGTGATTTCGCCAAAACGCTCTCCAGTGCGGAACGCGAAACCATGATTGCGCTCTTAAAGAAACTCGTGGCCGGACACTGACACGATCCTTTTATTCCCACGACTTTGATGCCGTTCGGGGCTCTCCTGAAGCGGCCTGCGTTTTTCTTTTTCTTAACACTTTGCCGACAAAATAAAATGAATCTCTCCAAAAAGCAGCTTAGAGACATCACGCGCACCGCACTGGGCTTTACCGGTGTTCTCTGCGCAGCAGCCGCATTGATCTGGCTCGGGAACCGCAACGATGCCGTGACGAATGCTGAAAGTCTCAAGGCAGGCATTCTCACAGCGCATCAGGTGAAAGCGGCATTCGAAACGGTGAGCGGGCGTCTCGTTGACCGTCCGATTGAAGAAGGCATGACGGTTGAAGCGGGCGCTAAGCTCCTCGCCATTGACGGCACAGACATTGGCCTTTCGATTCGACAGAATGAGGCGCTGATTCATCAGGCCGATGCGCAGATAGCAGCCGAAGAGGAAGGCATTCGGCTTGCGCTTGCCGAAACGAATACTGAGGAGCAAACCCTCTGGCGTCAGATTGAAGCGTCTGAGGCGGCTCGGAAGTCGGCCTCAGCAGAATGGCTTCGCGCCGAGGCCGATTGGAAGAGAGCTCAGCGGCTCTTGCCGCAGGGAGCGATGGCGCAGTCGGATTTCGATGCGCTTAAAGCCGCCGCGGCCTCTGCGCGGGAAGGCCTCTCCTCGGCAGAGCGGGCCTTGGATGCCGCCTGCGTCGGGGCTCGCGCGGAAGACCGTCAAAAGCTTTCGCGCACCGGATCGGCCGAAGGCATGCGGCTCGATGCGGTGGTCAACGCCCGTCAGGCGGCGGAAAACCGACGCATCAGCCTGGAGTCGCTTAAAGCCGGGCGTGAGGCTTCCGCCGCTGCCCTGGAGCAGCTCAAAGTCAACCAGAGCCGCCTGACGCTTAACGCGCCGGAAAAAGCCAAAGTGCTCGAAGTGCTCTATGAAAAGGGAGAACTGGTTTCTCCGAATGCCCCGGCCGTGCTCCTTGAATCCGAGCGTCTTTATTTCGACATCTACGTCGCCGAAAACAAGGTGAAGGGCTTTCAGGAGGGCGCCAAGGTGACCTGTTGGTGGCCCGCTCTAGGCCAGAATGTGCGCGGGACCGTGCTTTCCGTGACCGCTGCGCCCGACTTCGCGGACCTCAAAATGGTCCGTGAACGCGGTCAGGCGGATCTGACGCTCTTCAAAGTCCGCATCAATGTCGAACCGGCCGAGGGGCTCCTGACCGGCATGACGCTGGAGGTGAAGCTGTGATTCGCCGATTTCTGCGCATTTCCCGCAGCATTCTTGAAGAATGGACTGCCATGTTTTCCGGGCGGTTTCCGCCCTACCACAAGATGGGCATTGCGGTTGCGCTGATTACCACCGCCGCCTTTTCCATCATTCTTTCCCACGATGTGGTTTTCGAAGCACCCGTGGCGGTGATCGACCTCGATCAGTCACGTTGGTCGGCGGAGTTGATTGAAAAACTCAATTCGTCGCCCTATATGCAGGTTAAGCGCGTCGTGCATTCGCCGGCGGATCCTCGCCGAATGACGGCTCACGACCGAGTACAGGCCGTGATTTTCATACCGAAGGATGCGCAGGCGTCCTTGCTTCGCGGTGCTCAGACCGTCCGGCTCGGTACCTATCTGGACGACTCCAATACCGCTCAGAACGGCGAACTCATTTCTCAGCTTAATGAAATCACGGCTGAGCTTAGTGCTGAAAGAGCGGCTTCCCGTCCCGGCGGCGTCTCCGCACTCGGACAGACAACTGCCGGCACCGAGGCGCTCTTGTCGCCCCTTCGCATGGGGTTTCGATATCTTTCCAATCCAACGGGGCAGGGTGCAACCGGAACGGTCATCAACTTTTTGCTGTTCTTCTCGCTCATGTTCCACGGCCTCACGAGTCTCATGATCATCGGACGGCTGCGCGTCACCGGTCTGTGGAATACGTCGGTCCTTTCGGGAAGTCTGGTGTCACTTCTTTTGCGCGGCGTCCCTTATGCGCTCATTTATACGACGGTGGGGACGACCGCCATATCGGTCCTCACCACATTCGGGCAGCTGAGGTTCGCCGGCAGTATTTGGCAGTTTGTGCCGGCCCTCTTTTTGGGCGCCATGGCTAATACTTGGGTGGCCTATCTGCTCTCCTGGAACTGCAAAAATCCGGGCGAAGGCGCCGGGCGCATGATCTTTCTCGTGCCGGTCGGTTTTATCCTCGGCGGCGCCACCATGGCTGTCGGCTTTCTGCACGGATGGGTAAAGTTCGCCTCTTTCGGCATTCCGCTCGTCTGGATCTTCAATTTCTGGCGCGACATTGGCCTGCGGGGCATTGACTGGGCGGGTATGGCGGATTTATGGGGCTGCTTCTTCGGGTACCTCACCTTCATTGCGCTCTTGGTCGGCATTCGTTTTTGGCGTGAGGAGGTCAAAATGATGGCCGACAGGAAGGACGCTTGGGAGACCCTGCGCGACGTGGAAAACGCACCGGCCGAGCCCGACCCGTTTCCGGATCCGGACGGCCGGCGCGGTGAACCCATAGCGCTGCGGCCGACCGCGAAGTAAGTGCGGCTTGCGCTCTTTACCCAAAAGCCCCGCAAAAAATCCCCGGCCTGCCTTGGGGCAGCCGGGAATGAAATGGCCGCAGTCCTTCGATGGAGGAGGAACCGGACTGCGGCGCGGAGCGCAGGGATACGTACGCTTTAGGCTTCTTTAGTTTCCTTAAAGCCCGTGACGTATTTCCCTGCCATGAAGCCCGACGTATGGGCGAAGCCGCAGGCGTTGCCGCCGCAGTAGAACGCACCGTGAACGCCGGCCACGGTTTCGCCGGCAGCATAGAAACCGTTCACCGGCTTCATGTCCCAGCCGAGCACCTGGAATTCCTCCGTGACGCGGACGCCGCCGCAGGAGAGGTTGTTCCACGGGAACATGCGGATCATGTAGTAGGGGCCTGCGCCGATCTGCCACTCCTGATCCGTACGGCCGAATTGGTTGTCGACCTTGGTCTCAACGGCTTTGTTCCAGATTTCGATCTGCTTTTTCAAGCCTTCAAGGCTGACGCCGCTTTCCTTGGAGAGCTCTTCGAGCGTGTCGCACTTCCAGAGGTTTTCCTGCTTCTTGAATTCAGCGAGAACACGTTCTTCGGACCAGGAGGGAAGACCCACGAGCGCCGAGAGCTTGATCTTTTTAAGCGTACGCTCCCAGGTCGCCTGATCGGCGAGCACGTAGTGGCAGCCGTCGGGGTTCCCAGCAAGCTTAGGCGTGACGTGACAGATGCCTTCGCGTTCCGTAATGAAGCGCGCACCGTTCTTGTTGATCAGGATGCCGCCCTGACCGGTGATGAACCACCAGCGGCAGTAGGGGCCGCTGCGGCCGTTGACGACAATGCCGCAGGGGTATGAAGCGATGTACTGCATGTGCGAGAGCGGCGTGCCCACATCACGAACGGCGACCATCATGGCCGAGCCGTCATTGCCTTCGCCGCCGATGGCAACGCCTTTGCCGGCCACCGAAGGCACCCAGCGGTCCAGGGATTCAGGCGTACCGGTAATGCCGCCGGTAGCCATCACGATGCCCATTTTGGCTCGGCAGTTGATGAAGTTGCCCTCACGGCCGCACTGAACGCCGACCACACGGTTGGCGGCTTCATCGAAGTACATTTTGACGACCGGCATGCGGTGATGCACTTCAATCTTGCGCGCTTTGATTTCTTTTTCGAGCACGTCAATGTAATCGCGTCCTTTGAAGGAATCCTGACGATGCGCGCGAACATTTGTATGGCCCGCATAAGGCTCAAGATGATGGGCAGCCAGGCCGTGGTCTTCGAGCCAGTCAAAGGCTTCGCCCGAATGCTTTGTGAAGCCGTAGACGGGTTCTTTCAGGGACATGTGTTCGCCGTAGGCGATGATGTCGTCGGCAAAGGCTTTCCAGTCGTCCTTGATCTTCGGATCGGCTTTCTGCATGCGTGAGCCGCAGGCGGTAAAGAGTCCGCCGCAGAGGTTGGTGCCCGTATGGTAGGAGGAGCCGCCCTTATTGAAGACGACGACTTTGGCGCCGCGGTCATGGGCCTGACAGGCAGCCATCAGACCCGCGCCGCCGGCGCCGAGGACGACGACATCGGCCTCCATGTCCCACTGGGCAGGGATTTCTTGCTTAACGCTCGCCGCATGAGCAAGCGGTGCGGCGGGGGCCCCCGCCCCCCCCGCCCCCGCCGATGGAACCGACCTCGGCCTCGATGCTCAGGCCCTTAGCGTGTGCCAGAGCAACCAGCTCCTTGGTCTTTTCCACATTCTCCTCGATGGAGTAGTGGCTGCCATCGAACATGATGGAAGAGAAGCCGGCCTCGATGCAGGCCTTGCAGCCCTCATAGGTGCCGTGATCCAGATGCAGGGCAACGGGAACGGTGATGCCCATGGAATCGACCATTGCGCTGACCATGGCAGCGACGGTCTTGAAACCGGTCATGTACTTGCCGGCACCCTCGGAAACACCCAGAATCACAGGGCTCTTCATTTCCTCGCAGGCGGTCAGAACGGACTTGGTCCACTCCAGATTGTTGATGTTGAACTGAGGCACACCGTAGTGGCCATCACGTGCTTTGATCAGCATTTCGGTTGCATTTACCAACATTATTCATTACCTCCACAAAATCATTGGGGTCTTGCTCGTTTCATATCCGCTTTGTGCACGGTTTAACGAACCTATAGAATTAGTATACCCCAAACAGCGGCCAAAATCAATCCAAACCGGTGTTTTTCCTGTAACAATGCGGGGATTCTGTTTCTGGCAGGGTGCAGGGGGTTACTGCCAGAAGCGCGTATATTCGATAGAATGCAACAAATTTCCATATAATGTGCAACAAGCGGCCGAAAGACAGAAAGCTTGATGAAGGACGGATTTTCAACACAGATCCACATTCGTCAAAATGATATTGGGCAATTTGGCAAAAGCGGACAGGATGCAGTTCAAAAAATTGTCATATTTCCGACTTGTATTCTACAAATTGTACGCAGGAAATCAGAAAAGGTCGAACCAAAAAGTGGAAAACCTTGTGGAAAGTGTGGAATTCCACAGGCAAAACAGGCTTTAAAGCTGGACTTTTGAACTTTCTCCACAGGGTTTTCAACATGTGGAAAAATAATCGCTCTTCTACGGATTGTATACCGCGTTTTTGTGGAAAACTTTTTTCTCCGGCAAAACAGAGGGATATCTACCCAGCAGCCGGGTAAAGCTGATGCAGGGCGGCAGAACATTTCTGCAAAAAAGCGGAAACGGTCTCCGGCACCACGAACAGAAAAACTTTTGCAGGACGCGGATAAAAAACGGTAATTTGCTGGCAAACAAGGTTGGCTTATGCTATACTTCAAAATGAGTTATCATCTTCAGATCATACCGGTGCGCGGCCCAGAGTGCGGCGCGCCTTTTGGAGGGTGTGCACAGCACCTTCCGGTGATACAACGGAAGGAGAAAATCATCATGGAAGAAAAGAACCAGCCGCGCCGTCCGCGCCGCAGCCCGGAAGAGCCGCTGCAGAAGAACGAGAGCCTTGTTTATGGCAAAAATCCGGTGACCGAACTGCTGAAAAGCGGTTCCGGCGTGGACACCGTGCTCATTGCTGAGGGCATGGCTCCGGCCGTGGCGGCTTACTATACCGCATTGGCAAAGGAAGCGGGTGCCACGGTGAAGCGGGTGCACCCCAACAAGCTGCGCCTGATGACCGGCACCGAGAGCCATCAGGGTGTGGCGGCATTTGCCAGCGAGATCGAATACGTGACGGTAGACGACCTGATGGCAGCAGCCAAGGACAAGGGCGAGGCACCTTTTCTGGTGCTGAGCGATGGCATTGAAGACCCGCACAATCTGGGTGCCGTGATGCGCAGTGCTCTGCTGTGCGGTGCGCATGGCATCGTGATCCCAAAGCGCGGCGGCGCATCGGTCACGCCTACCGTCATCAAGTCCAGCGCAGGTGCCGCAGAACGCCTGCCGGTGGCTCGTGTGGCCAACATCGGCGAGACCATCCGCCGCCTGAAGGAGCAGGGTGTGTTCGTCTACTGCGCCGATATGGACGGCGTGTCTCTGCGCAGGAACAACCTGACCGGCCCCATTGCACTGGTGCTGGGCAGCGAGGGCAGCGGTGTTTCGCAGCTGGTGAAAAAGCTGTGCGACGGTGTGGTGCGGCTGGATATGGCAGCACCGGGCACCGGTGTGGACAGCTACAACGTGTCGGTGGCTGCGGGCATTATTCTGTACGAGATCCAGTCCCAGCGCGCAGCACAGCAGGCATGATCCGGCATTCGGGCCGGAACCTCAATTTGAATTACAGGAGGGACTAGAATGCCGAAAGATAAAAATAATGGCCGGGAAATGACCCCGGATGAAAAGTTCCGCTCCTTTTTCAGCACCACGGCGGTGGATATCCCGGAGGAGATGACCCGGAGAGACGAAAACCAGCCGGAGGAAAAGCCGCAGAAACGGTTTGGCCTGTTTGGCCGTGGTAAGGAAAAGCAGGAGACTGACGAAGCTGCAGCAGAGCAGCCGCAGGAAATGCCCACCGGTGAGGTGCGGCTGGGTGAGGATGCGCAGCCGGAACCGGAAGCGGATCTGGAACTGATGCTGAAGCCGGAGGCAGACCCGGAACAGGAACTGGCCCCGTGGCCTTTTCTGGAAAAGGAAGCAGAGGATGCACAGCCGGAAGCACCCGCCAAAAAGCCGGAGGAAAAATCTGCACCGCAAACGGCAGAACCCCCGGCGGCAGTGAAGCCGGAAACACCCCGGCAGAGCGCTGTCCCGGCGGCAAGACCCGCAGAGCAGCACAGCACGGCAAAGCCTCTCCGGCACCCCAAGAATGCGCCGGAGGTGCTGCTGCCGCAGGAAGAGCAGGAGCAGCAGGAGATGGCACAGCTCAAGGCGATGATCAACGGCCTGAGCGACCAGAAGCCGGAAAAGCCTGCACCGAGGGCCGAAGCAGCCCCGGCAGCAGAAACTGAACCGGCTGAAAGCAAAAAGAAACCGTCCGGTGCACCGCTGCCCGCGGCTGTGTTTGCAGCGGTAAAGGAGACGGCACCGGAGCTGCAGCCGGAACCTGTGCCGCAGCCGAAAAAAACGGAGCAGCCGGAAAAGCAGCCGGTGGTCGATTTCTTTGGCAAGGCGCAGAGCGAGGACGCACCGCAGGCACCTTTGGCCCCGGCAGAGGAGCCTGCCGCAAAAGAGGACACCATGAGCCTGCCGCTGCTGCCGCTGGACGGTGAAGAGCCGCAGCAGGCACCGGAGAAGGCACCCGCTGCGCCACAGCCGGAACTGAAAGCTGAGGCGGAGGACGCGGTGTCTCCGGAGGAACATGCTGAAACGGAGCTGCCCGAGCCGGAGGCCACGGCGGATAAGCTGCACCGCATGAGCGCAGAGCTGACGCTGCGCTGCGTGCTGGGCGGCATTCTGGCTGTGGTGCTGCTGCATTTTGGTTTGGTGTCGGATGGGCTGCTGCCCGCCATGGCGGCGCTGGACCCGGATGCTGCCCCGGCGGCATTCTATGCTGCAAACCTGCTGCTGCTGGCAGCAAGCCTGTGCGTGGGCTTCCCGGTGCTGCGCAACGGCCTGAACGGCCTGCGCGGACGGTCTTCTTCCGAGACGATGCCGGCGCTGGCCGCAGTAGCAGCGCTGGTGCAGGCGGTCACAGCCATGCTGAACGCAAATGTTTACCGCGGCACCACCGGCATCTCGCTGCTCAGCGGCATGGCTGCGCTGGGGCTGTTCCTTGCGCTGCTGGGCAGCCGGGTGATGCTGGCTGCTGTCAAGGGCGGCTATGAGCTGGTGACCAATGGTGTGGAGTTCGAGGGCGCCTACCGCGCCAAGGATAAAGACCTGTTGCGTGCCCTTGCACGGGATCTGGAACAGAAGGACCCCTGGGTGCTGCTGAGCCGCCCGATGAAGGAAGCTGACGGCTTTGTGGAGCAGAGCTTGAGCGAGCGCGCAAGCGAGCGCCGTGCACGCAAAGTTTCGTACATCCTGCTGGGCGTTGCCCTGCTCAGCGGCGTGCTGTTCCTGCTGGCAGGTGCCGGCTGGAACAAAGCTGCGGCTGCCATGGCAGCTGTGCTGTGCATGGGCGCACCGCTTTCCTCTACCCTGATCGCGGGCGTTGCCTCGCTACGGCTGCAGCGTGCGGCTGCGGCTGTGGGCGCAGTCGTGCCCGGTTGGCAGGCCATTGAGCAGCTGGGCGGCATTGATACGCTGCAGATCGATGCAGACGACCTGTTCACCGCCGACAGCGCACAGCTGGAGGATATCCGCATCTTCAAGGGCGGCCGCATCGACCGCGCCATCCTGTACGCGGCCAGCGTGCTGAACGAGAGCCACGGCACCCTGAAGGGGCTGTTCCGCCAGATCGTTGAGGAACGCACAGACATCCTGTTCCCGGTCAAGGATCTGGAGCAGCACCATGGGCTGGGCTTTTCCGCCTGGTGCGATAACAACCGCATCCTCATTGGTACCCGCCGCTATCTGGAGCAGGAGGGCGTGCCGTTGCCGGACGAGGAATACGAGATGCAACACTCGAAGAACGGCGAGCTGCAAATTTTGTATCTGGCTGTGTCCGGCAATCTGCACGCTATGTTCGTGCTGAAATATGTGGGCGGGCGCAATGTGGCCCGCGGCCTTGCCGTGCTGCAAAAGGAGAACATCCGCCTGCTGGTCACATGCCAGGACCCCAGTCTGACTGCACACCACATTACCGAAGCATACCGCCTGCCGGAAGGCATGATCACCGTGCTGGATCAGGAGCAGTGCAACGCCATCAAGGCCGCACCGGAAGACCCGGAGGACACCTGCTGCATGATCCATCTCAAGGCGTTTGCCAGCCTGACCGGCGGCCTGCAGGCTGCGGATCAGGCCCAGAACGCCGAGAGCAGCGCCACCACGGTACAGATGGTCTCGGTGCTGTTCTCCATTATCATTGCAGCGCTGCTCACCAGTGCAGGCAGCATCTGGGAGCTTTCGGTGGCAACGGTGCTGATGTATCAGGCAGCGTGGAGCGCCCTGAGCATTGCTGTGTGTGCACTGAAGCAGCATAACTGAGAAATATTCTCATAATAAACAGGAATTATTCTTGATTTCTATCAAAAAATATGGTATACTCTGTTCAGAACCTGAGCCGCAGGCGAAAAAATTACCGCCGGGCTGAATGATAGAGCCGGGATCGGTCGATCCTGACAGAAGATCCGTTTTTGAAAGGAGAGCATCATGGAACTGAAGGGTACCAAAACCGAGAAAAATCTGATGGAAGCGTTTGCAGGCGAGAGCCAGGCACGCAACAAGTACACCTTCTTTGCCAGCATGGCAAAAAAAGAAGGCTACGAGCAGCTGGCCGCGATCTTTGAGGAGACCGCCGGCAATGAGAAGGAGCACGCAAAGATCTGGTTCAAGCTGCTGTGCGGCGGCGCGATCCCCGATACCCTGACTTGTCTGGACATGGCAGCAGGCGGTGAGCACGACGAGTGGACCGAGATGTACCCCCGCATGGCCAAGGAGGCCAAAGAAGAGGGCTTCCCTCAGATCGCAGCACTGTTCACCATGGTGGCACAGATCGAGAAGGAGCACGAGGAGCGCTACCGTGCGCTGGCCGAAAACCTGAAAAACAACAAGGTCTTTGCCCGCGAGGAGCAGCAGGTATGGCAGTGCCGGAACTGCGGCTACACCTATATCGGCAAGTCCGCACCGCTCAAGTGCCCGGTGTGCGCACATCCGCAGAGCTACTTTGAGCTGAAAAAGATCAACTACTAAGCTGAAAATTCAAAAGCAGAACAGCGCCGCCGCATCCGGTTGCCGGGTGCGGCGGCGTTTTGTACAAAATTGAAAAGCGGATTTTATTATTCTCCACAAAATAAGGCTCAGCTGCCCGGCAGAATGGGCAAAAAACTTGACCCGGTTTTGCACTGCGTGTAAAATAATACGGAGACAGGAATATTTAAAGGATCTTGCAGCAAAGCAGGCGGGGAGGGCAAAGCCCATGAAGCAGGGGTTCAAAGCGTGTGTTTGTGCAGTGGTGCTGTGCGCAGAACTGTTTGCAGCCGGGGCATTGTCGGCCTATGCTGCGCAGGAGCAGCCGCTGCCGGACAGCGGCATGACATTGGACACTGCCGAACTGACGCTGGATATCACCGAAGGAGACCCGGCCCCGGTGGCCTACCTGAATGTGCAGGCACCCAACGACTACTTCTTTCTGATCTGGACTTCCAGTGATCCGGCAGTGGCATCGGTGGACGGCACCGGCAAGGTGACCGGCCATGCCGAGGGCACTGCGGCCGTCACGGCCCGCAATGAGCGCGGCGAAAAGACCACCTGTACCATCACGGTGCGCAAAAGCACAGCCAGCCGCCTGGTGCTGAACACCAGCGATCTGACGCTTACCATTACAGAGCAGGAGCCTGCCCCGACGAAACAGCTGAAGCTGGAACAGAACAAAGGCGGGTTTACCTATGTGCGGCAGTGGGTCAGCAGCAACCCGGCGGTGGCATCGGTAAGCACAAACGGTAGCGTAAAGGCGCAGGGGTCCGGCAAGGCCGTCATCAGCGCACTGACCACAGCCGGGCAGGTGCTGCGCTGCACGGTAACGGTCACATCGGAGATCGGACGGGTGCAGATGAGCAAAAACGCCATGCTGCTGCAGGCAGTGGGAGCCAGTCAGAAGCTGACCGCGCAGGCTGCAGGCACCAAAAACGGAACGATGACATGGCTCAGCAGCAATCCGGGCGTGGCAACTGTAAGTGCGGATGGCATGGTAACGGCGGTGGGCGACGGTGAAACGATGATCCTTGCCGTTACACCGGAGGGTCGTGCCGATGCCTGCTATGTGGCCGTGGGAGCGGCGGCGTGGCGGTTCCGCTCGGAGGACGAGCTTGCCGAAACGCTGACCCTGACCGGCCAGCTGCCCTATTCGGATGGAAAGTAAAAAGAAAAATGGGAGCGTTCTGTGCAGCAGGATGCTCCCATTTTTTCAAAACCCGCTGGGCAGAAAGATCATGGTCCCGCGGGAAGAATACACCATCCGCTGGGCCATGCAGCCGGGCGCACCGGCCAGCAGAAACAGGGCCAGTGCGGCGAGCAGCAGCACCCATCCAAGGCCGCTGTGCGGCCTGCCGGAAAAAGGATCCCCTTTTTTGCGTCTCATCCCGCTGCCCCCTTTTTGCTGTGCTGGGTCATCCTATGCGCCGCAGGCACCGATTGTGCAACCGGCCCGGCTGTGGTACAATAAAATATCGAAATCTACTGTGCAGGGAGAACGATTTTATGCTGACCATTACACTGCTGGGCACTGCGGCTACCATGCCACTGCCGGACCGGGCACTCTCGGCGGCGTTTGCTGCCTGCGGCGGCCACGGTCTGCTGTGGGACTGCGGCGAGGGCACGCAGGCGGCAGCGCGCCGTGCGGGCGTGAACCTGATGCGGGCAGATGCCATCTGCCTGACCCACTACCATGGCGACCACATCTTTGGTCTGCCGGGCCTTTTGCAGACTCTGGGGGCGCAGGGCCGCACAAGGCCGCTTGCGCTGCTGGGTCCGGAGGGCCTGCCGGATATCTGGGCGGCGGTGCGGGCACTGACCGGCCCGCTGCCCTATCCGGTGAAGCCGCAGGTGCTTATGCTGGGCCAGCCGCTGGCGCTGGATGCGCTGAGCGAGGGCTGGCCTGCCGGTGCGCGGCTGGTGCCGTTTGCCACAAAGCACCGGGTAAAAAGCCTTGGCTACCGGCTGGAGCTGCCCCGTGCAGGCAAATTCTCGCCGGAGCAGGCCCGGGCGCTGGGGGTGCCGGTGCAGCAATGGAAGCTGCTGCAGAAAGGGCAGAGCGTTGCCGTGGAGGGCAGAACGGTGCAGCCTGCGCAGGTGCTGGGCGCCCCACGCAAGGGGTTGAGCGTGGTATTTTCCGGCGATACGGCCCCCTGCCCGTATTATTTGCAGGCGGCGCATGACGCAGACCTGCTGATATGCGATGCCACCTATGCCCTTCCGGAGCAGGAAGACCAGGCCCGTCAGTGGGGGCACAGCACCTTTGAGCAGAGCGCATCCCTTGCCGCGCAGGCGAGGGCAAAGCGGCTTTGGCTGACCCATTATTCCCCCATGATCACCGACCCGGAGGAGTATGCCGCGCAGGCACAGAGCATCTTCCCGGCGGCGGAGTGCGGCTTTGACGGCAAAAGCATCACCCTGCAGTACGAGGAGGCACAGCCATGACCATCCGGATGGACGAGGGTGCGGCAGAGCTGCTGGACACCCTGCACAGGGCGGGCTATGCAGCCTACGTGGTGGGCGGCTGCGTGCGGGACAGTCTGCTGGGCCTTACACCGCACGACTGGGACCTGTGCACCAGTGCTCTGCCGCAGCAGGTGATGGAGCTGTTCGGCGCGCAGCGGTGCATCCCCACCGGCCTGCAGCACGGCACGGTAACGGTGAAGCAGAGCGGTGCCCTTTACGAGATCACCACCTTCCGTACAGAAGGCACCTACACAGATGGCCGCCACCCGGACGAGGTGCATTTTGTGCCGGATGTGCGGGAGGACCTGGCCCGGCGGGATCTTACCATCAACGCCATGGCCTACAATGAAAAAGAGGGCCTTGTGGACCCCTTTGGCGGGCAGGCCGACCTGCAAAGCGGCATCGTACGGGCGGTGGGTGTGCCCCGCCAGCGGTTCACCGAGGACGCGCTGCGAATCCTGCGGCTGTACCGCTTCGCAGCCCGGTTTGGCTTTGCCATCGACCCGCCCACGGCGCAGGCGGCACAGGAGCTGTGTGCCCATCTGGACTGCGTATCGGTGGAGCGCATCGAGGAAGAGCTTGCAAAACTGCTGAGCGCACCCGCCCCTGCGGCATATCTTGACAAAAAAATACTGCTTGTTATTCTGCCGGAGCTTTCATCGGAGGCACTGGCGGCGGCAAAGCCGGTGGTGGATGCCTGCCCGGCGGGTGCAGAAAACCTGCCCATCTGGCTGGCGG
>OGPP01000330.1_pt1 | contig 52168 bp, 48 predicted proteins | sample 1553021 | NCBI WGS metagenome assembly OGPP01 (sample SAMEA2580217, study PRJEB22360) | human gut metagenome | biome: human gut; feature: human-associated habitat; material: faeces | place: Denmark | collected 2008/2010
GCGGATTAGGAACTTTCATCCATTAGTGACGTGCGCCGCAAGGCGCACTAAAAAAACAGGTATTGCATTTTTTCATGCAATACCTGTTTCATTTTTCATTTATCATTTATTTACAGTTAAATACTTCGATATGATGTTTTACATTCTTATACGTTCCAAGTACCATTGCCTCATTCATATCAAAGTAATTATGTGCACCTTCTGTTGCCAGATAGTTTTCTACTTCTTTTGTCAAGCTCTTAAAGCTTGCTGTTGCAATATTAACTTTGCGGATTCCAAGTGATATAGCTTTCTGGAAATCAGCATCTGTGATCCCGCTTCCTCCATGAAGCACAAGAGGGATTCCTGTTCTATTATGGATTTCTTCTAACACACCAAATTCTAACTGCGGTGCAACTGGATAATCTCCATGTGCATTTCCGATCGCTACTGCCAGTGCATCAATTCCTGTTTCTTCACAAAAAATCTTTGCATCTTCTGGGTTTGTACAGCGGATTCCATGGTCACTTTTTCCATCTTCACTTCCACCAACAAGCCCTAATTCTGCCTCAACAGTGGCACCGTATTTTGCTGCAAGCTCTACCACTTTCTTTGTTTTTTCAATATTTTCTTCAAATGAATCTCTAGATGCATCGAGCATAACAGATGTAAAACCATATTCTAATGCTTTTTTGATCGTCTCAAATTTTAATCCATGATCCAGATGTACCGCAACATCTACTTTTGCATTTCTTGCTGCCTCTAACATCATAGGTCCCATCAGATGCAGTGGTGAATGATCTAATCTCACTTCTGCTATCTGAAGGATGATCGGTGTATCAAGTTCTTCTGCTGCCTTGATCGCACCTTTTACCATCTCCATATTTCCTACACTGAATGCTCCACATCCCTTGTTTTCTTTCTGTGCTCTAAGAAGCAGATCTTTCATTTTAACAAGTGCCATAATTTTTTACTTCCTTTCCTGATTGATTTATCTCTTTTTTTAATAACATACTAAATCCTAATGCGATCACTGCAAAACAAAATCCTGTCATAAATCTTACTACCTCTGATAATCCATGGATCAGTATCATATTCGATATGACCGGCGAGGTAATCGTTACGATGATGATCCCTGACATTATAATTCCATAATTCTGTCCTGCGTATCGAAGTCCAAAAACCTCACTTGATAATGATGGAAAACTTCCCATAATACCGCCAAAACATCCATAGGCCAGGATAATTGCCATTGTGATGAGCCTGTTATTTCCACTGAGTAAAAAGAGCATAGCAATCATTGCAACAAACAAAACACCTTGAATACAAGTGATCCTTCCTGCTCTGTCCGCAAGTGTTGGAAGTATCAGTCTGATCCCCGCATTCAATATAGATCCTGCCATCACGGAACCTACAGCAACTGCCTGTAAAATTCCTCTCTCAATCTGAATTGTCTGTGAGATTGGTGACACCAGATAATACGGCATCAGACCACACATCATCGTGGCTACAAGATAATAAAACTTCTTTGTTCTCATCATCTGAGCTGATGTATATTGTTGTCCTTCATATATCTGATCTTCTTTTGCTTCTATATTTTCTACCTCTGGCTGTCTGACAAAACAAACTGCACAGACTGCTGATAAGAAAACCAGAAACCCAACAGACACCAATGTCAGTCTTACTCCACCTCTTTCTAATAAGAGTTTACTGACTGGAGATAAGATAAATCCACATAATCCATTCGCTGTGATCACTACTCCTGAAGCAAACCCTGTCTTATGAGGAAACCACTTCTGTGCTGTTGCAAGTACAACTGCATAGATCATTCCTTGTCCGATTCCCTGCATGACACCTAACGTCATATAAGTGATCACTGGATGAATTCCTAAAGTCAATGCTGATAATATGATTCCACCTGCAAATACGATCCCTCCGATTCCGAGAGTCATTCTTTCGTATCCTTTATCATAGATTCTTCCACCAAATATATTACCAACTACAAAAAACAAAGTTGGAAGATAAAAACAAATTGATACCATACTTTCATTCCAGCCTGTCTCCGAGAGTACATATGGCTGATAAATTGACCATATATGTGGAAATCCAGTAAACAAGATCGCGAAAGCTCCTGCTGCCATCATTCCATTTCTTTTTTTCATCTTATTTCTCCTTCTTGATTATCTATTGAGCATTTATTGGTTATCTTTTGATAATAATTTAGCACTTTCTTGTAATGTTGTCAATCAATTTGGAGTTTATTTTCTTTTTTTCATATAATCAAGGATCAATTGTGCAGCTTCTTCTGCTTCAATGGTCGCTAGATTGATCGCAAGATCATAATTTTCCATATCATACCAGTTTCTTCCAGTATAATAACTGTAGTATGATGAACGCATCTTATCTTCTTTTCGGATTTCTTCTGCTGTTACGGCTCTTCCTTCTTTTTCTGACAGATGCTTTATACGGTAAGATTCCTCTGCATAAAGATACACGGAGCACACTCCCGGTTCATCTTTTAATACGTAATCTGCGCATCTTCCTAAGAAGACGCCAGATCCGTACCCAGCTAATTTCTTTATGATCTTAGACTGTTCTTTGAACATCTGATTATAAACTGGAATATGATTTCTTGAACCTGTCATGATACTAAGCCCTTCCATATATTTGGAAGCCTTTTTATAATTAATCTCATCCATGCTCTTTTCATTGAGAGAATCATATCCAATCTTATCTGCGGCAATATAAAGAATCTCTCTGTTGTAGTACCATATTCCTAATTTCTCTGCCAAAATCTGTGCTACTTTTGTTCCGCCGCTTCCGTGCTGTCGGCTGATCGTGATCAATGTATTCCCCATAATATGCCTCTTTCTCCTGGTTTATAATCCAGTTTTTTCTCTGATAAATTTACGTGCTTTGATCGCATATTCTAATGGATTTGCTTTTGCTGGATCTTGTTCTGCTTCTACAAGCATATATCCTTCATATCCATTCTCCTCTAATACTTTAAAGATCGGATCAAAATCAATACATCCATCTCCAGGTACTGTAAATGCACCTCTTCTTACTCCTTCAAGGAAGCTTAAATCGTTGTCTTTCACTTCTTTTACAACTTCTGGACGGATATCTTTTAAATGCACATGTTTAATACGGTTTACATATTTTTTCACCATTTCTAATGGATCTGCTCCACAGTAAGTAAAATGTCCTGTATCGAATAATAAACTTACGTATTCTGGATCTGTATTTGCCATCATGCGTTCTACTTCATCTGGGTCTTGTACGACTGTTCCCATATGATGATGGAATGTTAATGCGATTCCGTATTCCTCTTTTGCAATCTTTCCAAGATAATTCATTCCGTTGCAGAATGTATCCCATTCTTCATCGTCCATCACATATTTATGTCCAAAAACTGGTGTATCTTCCTGTCCCTGTACACTGTAACTTTGTTCAGAAGCTCCGATCACTTTTGCTCCCATTGCTTTTAAGAACTCTAACTGTGCACGGAATTCTTTTTCTACTTCCTCTAATGGTTTTGTGATCAGGAAAGATGAAAACCACTGATTACAAATTTCGATTCCACGAAGATCTAATGCTTTCTTTAATTCTGCTGGATCTTTTGGATATTTATTTCCTACTTCTGACCCTGTAAATCCTGCAAGTGCCATTTCACTGACACACTGTTCAAATGTATTTTCAGCTCCAAGATCTGGAAGATCATCATTTGTCCATGCGATTGGTGCAATTCCTAATTTTACTTTATTCTTATCAAACATCTCTTATTCCTTTCTTGTGTTCGAGCACATACTGTGCAAAATTTTTATAATTCGCCTCTTGCTTCTCTCTCTTCTAATTCTTTCATGATCATTGGATATTTTTTATCCAATCTGTACAGAAGTAAGATAATAACGACTGTTACCCATACGATCAATGGTCCTACTTTATAGATATTCATGATCATATTAACAACTGACTGTGGCTGTGTTGTAACACCAGCTTTGCTGACATATCCGCTAAATGCTAATAACTGTGTTAAAACTGCAGCTGTGATTCCGTTTCCAAGCTTTGTACCAACAGATCCGATCGCGAAGATGAAACTCTCCTGACGTAAATGTGTTTTCCACTGACCAAATTCTACAACATCTCCTAACATTCCGAAGATTACAGAGTTTAATGGTGCAAAACAGATTCCTCTGATGATACAACATCCAAGTAACCAATAAAAACTCTCTGGCTTGACCATGAATACGAATTGTCCGATCAGACATCCGATACACCCGATCAAGGACATATTTCTCTTTCCAAGTCGTTTTAATAATAACGGACTGCATAAAGTAGCTGCGATCAATGTAACTGTTTCTACCATGTATAATACACTGTACATCCATGTATCATTTCCAAGAATATACTTACAGTAGTATGGAAGGATCGTTCCTGTGATCGATGTGATGACGTTCTGCATCATCCATAAGATCAGTACTGCCCAGAAATACTGGTTTTTCAGTAATGCTGAAAATGTCTTTCCTACAGGGATCTTTTCTTTTTTCACTACTTTGATCTTAACTTTTTCTTCACAGTTTTTAAAACACGTGATCAGCATTAGGAGTGCTAAGACTGCCCAGATTGCCATTGTCTTTACCCACGCTGCCTGGTCATCCCCAAATAATTTAACCAGTGGTGTTGTAAATGTAACTGCCATGATTCTTCCGATCGGAGAAAGTGCCATACGAACGATACTTAACATATCTCTTTCTCTGGAAGATCTTGTCATCATCGCAGATAAACTTCCGTATGGAAGATTCAACGCTGTATAGCAGACCGTTGCTGTAAAATTATAAGTTACGAAAATATATATTAACTGTATGTTAGTTGCAGTATGTGGTACTGTGAATAATAATACTGCCGATACTGCATATGGAATCGCCATCCATAAGATCCATGGTCTGGATTGACCATATTTGCTGTGTGTTTTATTGACAACGAATCCCATGATAACATCAGAACATCCATCAAAAATTCTGGATATCAGCATGATCACACCAATCGCTGCTGCACTGATTCCAACATAATCAGTATAAAAGATCGTTAACAGGCTTCCGATCATTCCGTATACAACGTTACACGCTGTATCACCTAAGCCGTAAGACACTCTGGTCTTCCAGCTAAGTGCTCTCATCTGATTGTCTTCAACCTCATTTGTATGTTTTTCCATATACACTCTCCTTCAAATTAGAATTCAATTTCTGAAATTTTTACTGGACGGCCTTCTTCTACTGATTTCTTTGCTGCAAGTCCCATAAGTACTGGTTTTAATCCATCTTCTACTCCTAATGGTGTTTCTGTGTCATTTTCAATTGCATCAATGAACTGAACCATTTCTTTTCCATATGCATCCATGTATCTTTCAAGGAAGAAGAACTGTGGTTTTTCTCCTGTTACACCATCTTCGTTGCTGATCACTGCTGTAGAATCAGAATCATTCTTGATCGCTACCATTCCTTTAGATCCGAATACTTCTGCTCTCTGATCATATCCATAAACTGCCTGACGAGAGTTATCGATTACTGCAAGTGCTCCATTTTCCATCTTCAATGTGATGATCGCTGTGTCAACATCACCTGCTTTTCCAATCTCAGGATCTACAAGGTTTGCTGCCTGTACATAAACTTCTTCTGCATCACATCCTGCAAGGAATCGTACCATATCAAAATCATGAATTGTCATATCAAGGAACATTCCTCCAGATACTTTTACATATTCAGCACTTGGTGGCTCAGGATCTCTTGATGTGATCTTGATGATATGAGGTGCTCCGATCTTTCCATTGACAACAGCTCTCTGTGCTGCTTCAAAGTTGTGGTCAAATCTTCTGTTAAATCCTACCTGATATTTAAGTCCTGTTCCTTCTAATGTTTTGATAACTTCTTTGATCTTGTCTACATCATGATCGATCGGTTTTTCACAAAATACATGTTTTCCTGCTTTGATCGCTTCAATTGAGATTGGGGAATGAGTATCTGTTGATGAACAAATGATCACTGCATCAATATCTTTGTCTGCTAAGATATCTTTGTAATCTTTTGTTGTATACTCTGCTCCAGCTGCTTTTGCTTTCTTGTCTGCTTCTTCACTTAAGAATGGATCTGCAACTGCTTTGATCTTTGCATTTGGTACTCTTGTTAAAATGCTGTTCATGTGTACCTGTCCGATTCTTCCTGCTCCAATAATTCCTACGTTTACCATAATTGTTTCTCCTTTTCTAATACGCTTTTGATTTGTTTTTTGTGTTTTGTGTTCGAGCACATCTTTTATGTTTTGAATTATAGCACTTTGTGTTCGAGCACACAATTGGTAAACTGCACAAAAATTCTTCCTAAATTTTGTGCAAATGTACGAAAATAAGAACAAGACCAAGGATATTTCCCTGATCTTGTTCTTATTCTCACTTACATCATTAAATATTGTACTTTGTTTTTACAATAATATCTGTATACTTATGTTCTTTTTTGGGCGGCTCATCATTAAATAATAACCGATATAAGGTCATGACAGCTTCATATCCTTGATAACGTCCATCCTGCCCGATCAGATACTTGATGTCTCCATTCTTTAGATATCTGTAATTCTGCCGTGACAGGTCACATGCAATGATGGTCACTTTCTTCATCTTCTTATGTTTCCTAAGGGTATCACATACCCCTTTTTCTCCATGACAGGTAATATAAATCGCAGATAAATCTTCGTAACGGTTCAAAATACTCTCTGTCAGATGTGCTGCGATCAGATCATCCTCAAAGCAGTATTTTGTATCTAATATCTCAGTCTTTGGTGAAATTTTCTTCATCTCGTCACAAAATCCATAGATTCTGTCACTTAATGAAGTATTCGTCTCAATTCCAGAGATCACTGCGATCGTTCCTTCTTCTCTTAGAATATCATGCATTAATCCTGCTGCTGCCCTGCCGCTTTGTACAGAGTTCTGTCCAACAAAACAAATTCTCTTTGTATCTTCCACATCTGCATTCACTGTGACAACGGATATCCCATATTCTTCTGTAAACTGATCGATCTTCTGAAGAACTCTCTTATCATTGATCGGCATCAGCACAAGCCCTTTGATCCCTGCTTCTTTCAGCTTATTCATTGCCGCTAAGGTCTGTTCTACATTACCATAATCTACCGCTTTCACAATGACAGTTCCACCAAAATCTTCTACTTCGCCTTTTGCCTTCTTGATCCCATCCGATAATGTTTTTAAATAAGGCGTTCCTGTATCCTGAAGGATCACACCGATCTTGATATTCTCTTTCATCTTGATCAATGCACGACCTAAAAGATTTGGCTTATATCCAAGCTCCTCTGCTACTTTACGGACTCGTTCTTCTACTTCTGGACGAACTTTTCCCCTGTTATTCAATACACGGTCTACCGTTCCTCTGGAAACTCCTGATTCTTCTGCAATTTGTCGAATTGTTACTCTCATACTTATCCCTGTCTGTCATGACCAGAGTTCTCTTTATTCGTCCTCCAGTCCACCCAGAATCCTCAAGGCTTTCTTCAGTTCACTTTGTTCTTCCTGCGACATCTCAGACAATACATCTTTATTCACTTCTTCTACCGTCGCAAGGATCGGATTCTGTAATGCTTTTCCTTTCTCTGTTAATACAACTTCTATAAATCTACGGTCTTCTTTGCTTACCTGACGTTCGATCAGTTCCTTCTTCTCCATACGTTCTAAAACTCCGGAGATCGTAGAGTTCTCTAGCTTTAATTCTGCTGCGATCTCTTTTGGTTTTGTTTTTCCTTCGATCCATAAACAATACATGACACCATACTGAACTGGTGTTACATCAAACTTTTCAAGTCTGGAACTCATCTCCTGAAAAACTTTATGCTGTGCTGTTGTTAATAAATAATTAATACATTGTGTTAGTTCCATATAATTTCTCCTTTAAATATTTCGCACACTAATATTAGTGTAGCTTGCTTTTTTTTATGTGTCAAGTAATTTAGTTTTCTCTCCTTTTTTGTTTCATAGTAGATTTCATTAAAATTTTCTATGAAGAAATAGAAAAAAGTTATCAGATAGTTCAAACCTATCCGATAACTTTTTACTTAAGGAGAAGAAATTTTTAATTTTATATTCTTTTCTATCGGAAGATTGCTCCGCTTACGATCAGTTTCTGGATTTCATTTGTTCCTTCGTAAATCTGTGTGATCTTCGCATCTCTCATCATACGTTCTACATGATATTCTTTCATATATCCGTTTCCACCTAACATCTGTACAGCTTCTGTTGTAACATGCATTGCTGCTTCTGTACATAAATATTTTGCTTTCGCTGCTGGCAGTGAGTATGGTCTTCCTTCCTGTTTATCTGTTGCTGCTTTATATAACATTAATTTCGCTGCTTCGATTTCCATCTCAAGTTCTGCCATCTTGAATGCAAGATACTGATTTCTATATAATGGTTTTCCAAACTGTTCTCTTGTCTTTAGATATTCTTTGGCAATCTCAAATGCACCTTCTGCGATTCCAAGTCCCTGGGCAGCAACACCGATACGTCCACCATCCAATGTTTTCATTGCAAGTTTGAATCCCTGTCCAGATTCTACAATCATATTTTCTTTTGGTACTCTTACATTCTCAAGGATCATCTCTGATACCTGTGCAGAACGGATTCCCATCTTATCTTCAATCTTTCCAACACTGAATCCAGGTGTTCCTTTCTTAACTACAAAGCAAGATAATCCTTTGGCTTTCTTTTCTGGTTCTGTCAGTGCATAAACCGCTGTGTAATCTGCTAATGGTCCATTTGTATTAAAGCATTTTAATCCGTTTAAGATGTAATCATCACCATCTTTTTCTGCTACTGTGACACATCCACCAGCATCAGACCCTGCGTTAGGTTCTGTCAGTCCAAAGGAACCGAAGCATTTTCCTGATAATACTTCCTCTAAGAATTCTCTCTTCTTCTCTACTGGTGCTGCAGAGTTCATGATACTTCCACCATAAAGAGAAGTTACAACAGAATATCCAATTCCCATAGATGCATCAACTTTGGAAATTTCTTCAACTGCTAATACATAGGAAAGATAATCTGCACCCTGTCCTCCAACTTCTTTGGGATATGGAAGACCGACTAATCCAAGTTCTCCCATCTTATGAAACTGTTCGACTGGGAATTCACTGTTTGCATCTCTTTCTAATACTCCTGGAAGTAATTCTTCCTGTGCAAATTTTCTTGCTGTTTCCTGAATGGCTGCCTGCTGTTGTGTTAATTCAAAATTCATCGTACATCTTCCTTTCTTCTTACTTAGGCTTATTCTCTTTTATTATCACTTTATCTGAACGCCTTTGTAATTGTTTGTTTGTCTTATTACTTGCGTGCAAATACTTTGTGTGCTAATTATATTTTTATTTGTTCATTTTGTCAATACATTTTTTTATTCTTTTATTTTTTTATATATTTTCACTAATTTTTATTGACAAATTAATAACAAGGGCGCATAATGTAGGCACAAGTTATTTGTATGCTAAATATTCGTGTTGCCAAAAATTGCATACATTGTTTATTATTTTATTATTTATTTTTAATCTATGTAGGAGGATATGTTATGAACAATTTATTAATGGAAGTGGAAAACGAAATCGCCGTTGTTACTATTAACCGTCCAAAATCTTTAAACGCCCTAAACAGTGAAACTTTAGCAGAACTTGATGCTTGCTTCTCTGAAATTTCTGAGAGAAAAGATATCAAAGTTGTGATCTTAACAGGTTCTGGAGCAAAAGCTTTCGTTGCTGGAGCTGATATCTCTGAAATGGTAAATGCAACACCTGCAGAAGGTAGAAAAATGGGAATGCTTGCAAAAGAAGCTTTCTTAAAACTTGAAACAATGCCTCAGGTTACGATCGCTGCTGTCAATGGTTTCGCATTAGGTGGTGGGTGTGAGATCTCTATGGCTTGTGATATCCGTATCGCATCTGATAACGCAAAATTCGGACAGCCTGAAACAGGACTTGGTATCCTTCCTGGTTTCGGTGGAACACAGCGTCTTGCTCGTCTGGTTGGTAAAGGACGTGCAAAAGAATTGATCTTTACATGTGATATGATCGATGCTAATGAAGCTTACAGAATCGGACTTGCTAACAAAGTAGTTCCTCAGGCTGAATTACTTGATACCTGTAAGGCAATGGCTGAGAAGATCATGAGCAAAGGAAGCTATGCTATTTCTCTTGCAAAAGAAGCAATCAACACTGGTACAGAAACAGACCTTTCAAGCGGATTAACATTAGAAGCAGACTTATTTGGTCTTGCATTCTCAACTGATGACAAAAAAGAAGGTATGACAGCTTTCTTAGAGAAACGTAAAGCAAATCTTACAGATTTCTAGAGTGATTTTGGGAGGAAAAAGCCATGGCTAAAGTAAAAATTTTAACTGCTGCTGAGGCTGCAAACTTGGTAGAAGACGGTATGACCGTCTCTACCAACGGTTTTGTAGCATGTGATCTGCCAGAAGAATTAACTTCTGCGTTAGAAAAACGATTTTTAGAAACCGGTTCCCCAAAAAATCTGACTTACTTTTATGCTGCTGGACAGGGAAATCGTGATGGAAGTGGTGCTGATCATTTTGCACATGAGGGTATGACATCAACGGTTATTGCTGGTCACTATAATATGGCTCCTAAACTGGGTGAGCTAATCATGCAAAATAAGATCAAAGCCTATAACCTTCCTCAGGGTACTTTATCACAGCTTTATCGTGATATTGCTGCCAAGAAACTTGGTACTTTAACACATGTTGGTCTTTATACATTTGCAGATCCACGTGTAGAAGGTGGAAAATTAAATGATATCACAACCGAAGATCTTGTAGAAGTTGTTAATATCTGCGGAGAAGAACGCCTCTTATATAAGGCGATCCATGTCGATGTCGCACTGATCCGTGCTACTTATGCGGATGAATATGGAAACATTACAATGGAACATGAATGTTGTACTGCTGAAGCTACTGCGATCGCACAGGCTGCAAAAAACTGTGGTGGTAAAGTTATCGTACAGGTAGAGAAAGTTGTCACAGACGTTGATCCAAAACTTGTAAAGGTCCCTGGAATCTACGTAGATGCGGTTGTTGTCACAGAGAACAAAGAAAACCATACACAGTGTGTCGGATGTGAATATGATGGTTCTATGACTGGAGAATTTCGTGTTCCTCTTGGAAGCCTTGAAGCTCCTTCTCTTTCCCCTAAGAAGATCATTGGACGTCGAGCTGCGATGGAATTACGTCCTGACACCGTTGTAAACCTTGGAATTGGTATTCCTGAATATATCTCTATGGTTGCAAATGAAGAAGGTATCGGAGATCACTTTACTTTAACAGTAGAAGCTGGTCCTGTCGGTGGTGTACCTCAAGGTGGACCTCAATTTGGCGGGGCTGTAAATGCTCAGGCGATCTTAGACCAGCCTGCACAGTTTGACTTCTATGATGGTGGTGGAGTCGATGATGCATTCTTAGGTCTTGCTCAGGCAGATAAAGATGGAAATATCAATGTCAGCAAGTTTGGACCACGTATTGCAGGATGCGGTGGTTTCGTTAATATTACTCAGAACGCTAAACGTGTATACTACTGCGGAACATTTACTGCCGGTGGTTTAAAATGTTCTACAAAAGACGGAAAACTGATCATTGACCAGGAAGGAAAATCTGATAAATTCATTGATACCGTAGAACAGATCACTTTCTCTGGTAAATATGCCAATAAAGTTGGCCAGCCAGTTATGTATATCACAGAACGTGCTGTCTTTGAACTTCGAGAAGATGGCGTTTATCTGACTGAAGTTGCACCTGGAATTGACATCCAGACTCAGATTCTTGACCATATGGGATTCGTACCAAAAATGGATGGCGAACCGAAACTCATGGATGAACGGATTTTTAAAGATGAGATCATGGGTCTTGAATAACTAGTTTATTGTCCCCCAAAAGGAGATTTATATGAATATACATATTTTAGTATTGGTCATTGCTATCATCTTATTTGGTTTATTAGCTTTTAAACAGATGAGTGCTTTGATCCTCGCTCCTCTTGTAACTTCCTTTGTGATCATCTGCTCCGGCATGCCGATTCTTGACAGTTTAAAAAACTTATTCATGCCTGCCGCAGCAGAATATGTCACAAGTTACTTTTTGGTATTCTTTGTAGGAGCTTTGTTCGGAGCTGTTTACCAGTATACTGGTGCAGCAGAATCGATCGCACGTGCGATCGCCAGTTTATGTCACGGAAAATTTGTAGCACCGATCATTATGATCATCACTGGTTTATTAACCTTTGGTGGTGTCAGCGGATTCGTTGTATTCTTTGTTATTTACCCTATCGCACTTAATCTGTTCAAAGAAGCAAATCTTACCCGCCGCCTGATCCCTGCTGCCATCTCTGCAGGATGCTGGACTTGGTCTATGAGTGGACCTGGTTCTCCTTCTGTACAGAATGTTATCGCTATGGATAGTCTTGGAACACCATCTACGGCTGCGTTTGTTCCATCTTTGTTAACTGCGATCGCAATGTTTTTGATGATTTTCTTCTGGTTAGAATTTCGTGCCCGTTCTTTTACTAAAAAAGGGTATGGATTTTTTGACAGTACTTTAAAATATCAATTATCTGAGGATGAACTGCCTTCTGAAGAAGAAAACCCGGATCTTCCACATGTTGCCATCGCAGTCCTTCCGATCATCGTGATCTTAGTATTATTTAATAATCCATGGCATCCTTTCCCTGTTGAAACTTCTGTATTTGCAGGTGTTGCACTTGCCACGATCTTAATGTTTAAACGAATCGACGGCATGACGGAATGGATCAATATCTTTAATAAAGGTGCCGCTGATTCTGGAGTTTCTATCCTTAACACAGCTATCGTTGTAGGATTTGGTGGTGTTGTTGCAAAAACACAGGGATTTACTGATCTTGTTGCAGGATTAAAACATCTATCCATGCCTCCTTTAATCTTCGTTATGGTAACCGTTGCTGTTTGTGCTGGTGCCTGCGGATCTGCTTCTGGTGGTATGGGAGTCGCTTTTAAAGCATTAAAAGATACTTATTTAAAACTTGGTGCCAGCCTTCCTGATATCCATAGAATTTCCACGATCGCCGCTGGAACTTTAGATACCCTTCCTCATCAGGGAGCTCAGATCACTTTATTAGGTATCTGTAAATTAACACATAAAGAAGCATACTGGGATATCGCAGTCACACAGATCTTCATTCCTCTGATCGACTGTCTTGTATTCATTGCGTTAACCAGTATTTTCTAAGACTTACCTTTATATTAAAAAAAGTATGCTGTATATCAAAACCAGATACACAGCATACTTTTTTATCCATTTTTATAAGAATTCTTTTCCTTCTTCCATCTGTTTTAACATACTCTCCAGTAATTTCTTTGCATCCGAAACCACACCATAATCACTGTATGCAAAGATCGCAGCCCTCGGATTATTATTGACTGAAATGATACAATCTGCATCAATTCCTGTCATATGCTGAATTGCCCCGGCAATCCCAAATGCAAGATACAGTTTCGGTTTTACGGAGATTCCTGACTGTCCTACCTGCTGTGTTGGAAGCATCCATCCGGCATCTACACATGATCTTGTACATGCAACTTCCCCTCCGATCTTCTCTGCAAGTCTCTCAAGAAGCGCAAATCCTTCTTCTCCTTTCATCCCACGGCCACCGGAAACTATGATCCTTGCTGTATCCAGATGAACTTCTTTTCCACTTTTTCCTGCCACTCCGTGATAGATCAGATCTTGTCGTTCTTCCTTCAGACATTCTGGATATACATATAACATCTCACCTTGTTTGTCTTCCTTGTATTCTGCTTTTCCCATCACTCCTGTACGGATCGTGATCACCGATGTCAAGGATGGATTGATCACAAAGTCTGCCATATTTTTTCCATCGAATGCCGGTCTTGTGATGATAAGTTGTTCCTGTTTCTCATCGTATGTAAGTTTCGATGCATCACAGACTAATTCTGTATCAAATGCATAAGCTGTCTTTCCTGCAAGAACTCTTCCTGATGCTGTTCCTCCGATCAGTATCACTTTCGGATCCTTTCCTTTTAAAACTTCTATGACAGCATCATGATGCAGCTGCATATGTCCTTCTATTAATTTTTCATCTTCGATACAGAGGATTTCATCAACTCCGTAATTGTAAAGCTTCTTTGCCTCTTCTTTGATCCCACATTCTGATAGAATAACTGACAATGAAAGATCTCTTTCCTTCGAAAGTTTTCCTGCTGCCCCGATCAATTCCAACGTCAGCGGCATGATCTCTCTCTTTTGAATCTCTCCAACAACAACGATTCCTTCTTTTTTCCCTAAATTCATCTCCATACACCTCCTAGATCACGCTCTTTTGCTTTAATAACTGAAGAATCTGTGCCGCTTTTTCTTCTTCGTCTTTTCCACCGATCATAACAAGTTTTTGCTGTTTGCTGCTTTTGACTTCATATTTTCTAAGTTGCGTTACTTTTCTCTTGGTCACAGAAAAATTCAGGTCTTCATTCGTCAATATCTTTGTCTTATATGTTCCATCATATGTTTTCATGATATCTGGTACGGATGGAAAACGGTTCTTGTTCTTCTCTCTGATAGAAAGTATCATTGCTGGAGTTTTTGCTTCTACCTTATATGCCATCTGATCACCCATACATGTTGCGAAAACACTTCCATCTTTCATCTCTGTGATCTCGTCAGAATACGCGATCAATGGGATCTCCAACGCACAAGAGGTCATAGAAGCCATATGGGCACTATCTCCATCAATTGCCTGCCGTCCGCATAAGACCAGATCATATGGACCAAGCTTTTTGATCACCGCTGCGACGATCTTGGCTACCTGTGATACATCCATATCTGCGAATTGGGAATCACTGATCAGGAAGGCATCATCAATTCCATAAGTAAGCGTCTCTTTCATAACATCTTCTGCAGATAATGGTCCAAATCCGATCACATCTACAGTTCCACCATAGCGGTCTCTTAAATCCAGTGCTTCTTTTATTACGTTCTTATCACTGTCATTTAACTGATCCACATCCTGATATTCTTTTTTGATCGAATCATCTGGAATTTGTTTTAAAATCACAACAAATCTCATCTTATTTCTCCTTTTGTTTATTTTGCAAATATTTCGTACGCTAATTATATTTTGTATTGTAACATTTCAATAATTCTTCGTCAAGTATTTTTACTTTCCGAAAAGCAGAAAAATAGACGGTTTTCACGCCGTCCATCTTTCTGTTTTTTGGAGTTTTTAATTTTTTGAGTTTTTATGTTTTTAGGAGTTTTCATTTATACTTTATTTTTCTTTGACTGCTTTGATCGCATCATTTAATTTTGGAAGGATCTTCTTAATATCACCCACGACACCAAGATCTGCGATATCAAAGATCGCTGCGTCTTCATCTCGGTTGATCGCTACGATGAATTCTGAATTCTCCATACCTGCTGCGTGCTGGATCGCTCCAGAAATTCCACATGCTAAGTATAACTCTGGACGAACCGTCTTACCTGTCTGTCCAACCTGACGGTCATTGCTGATCCATCCTGAATCTACAGCTGCTCTTGATGCTGCCACTTCACCATCTAATGTATCCGCTAATGCTTCAAGATCTTTAAATCCTTCTGCATTTCCTACACCACGTCCTCCTGCTACCAGGATCTTAGCTTCTGTGATATCTACAGATTTGTGTGTTGTTTTTACAACTTCACGGATCTTAACATTCATATCTGCATCTGTAAAGTTTACTTCAACAACTTCAACCTCACCTTGTCTGCTTTCATCAGCTTCTAATGCTTTCATAACACCAGGTCTTACCGTTGCCATCTGTGGTCTGAAATCTTCACAGACGATCGTAGCCATGATATTTCCACCAAATGCTGGTCGTGTCATCATTAATAATTTTGTTTCTTCATCAATATCAAGTTTTGTACAGTCTGCTGTTAATCCTGTGTGGATTCTTGCAGAAACTCTTGGTGCAAGATCTCGTCCGATCGATGTTGCTCCATAGAGAACAATCTCTGGATTATGGGACTGAATGATCTCCATCATTGCTTTTGCATATGGTTCTGTCACATATTCTGCCAGCATTTCATCATCTACTACTACAACTTTATCTGCTCCATGAGCGATCAGTTCACTTGCTTTGTCTTTAATCTGATTTCCAAGTAAAACTGCAACTACATTCTGTCCAAGATCATCTGCAAGCTTTCTTGCTTCTCCGATCAGTTCGATACCGACTTTCTGAAGATTTCCATCTCTCTGCTCAGCAAATACATAAACATCTTTACACATTTTGATTGTCCTCCTTACCTTAAATGATGTGTTTTTCCTGTAATTTTTCTACGATTGCGGCAACTGCTTCGTCATCGGAGAGATCATTTAAGATCGTTCCTGCACCTTTTGCCTGTTTTGTAAAGGATTTCTTAACTCTGGTAGGAGAACCTTTTAATCCGATATTTCCTTCATTGACTGTATCTTTGATATCTTCTAATCCCCATACTTTAACTTCTTTTTCACGATATGCATCAAATACACCGTGAACAGACATATATCTTGGATCAGCAAGTTCAGCTAATGCTGTTAAAAGACAAGGTGTCTTCACCTCGATGATCTGGTGACGATCTTCAAACTGTCTCTGGACAACTAAAGTATCTTCCCCTTCTACATCCATCTTCTCTACATAACTTACCTGAGGGATTCCAAGGTGTTCTGCGATCTGCGGTCCAACCTGCGCTGTATCTCCATCGATTGCCTGACGACCTGTGATGATCACATCATAGTCTAATTTCTTTAATGCTGCTGCAATTGTAGAAGAAGTAGCCCATGTATCTGCTCCTCCAAATGCACGATCTGAGATCAATAATGCATCATCGCATCCCATTGCTAATGCTTCTCTTAATGCAACATCTGCCTGAGGTGGTCCCATAGAAACAACAGTTACTGTACTTCCTGGGCATTTTTCTTTTAACTGAAGTGCTGCTTCAATTCCTGCTTTATCATCTGGGTTAATAATACTTGGAACACCATCACGGATCAGTGTATTTGTCTTTGGATCTAATTTTACTTCCGTTGTATCTGGTACTTGTTTTGCACAAACAACAATCTTCATTCTCTTGTCTCCTTCTTTCTTATCTTAATAATCCACCGCCAACGATCATCTTCATAGCTTCGGATGTACCTTCATAAATCTCTGTGATCTTTGCATCACGATACATTCTCTCTACTGGATATTCTCTTGAGTATCCATATCCACCAAGCATCTGAACTGCTCCTCTTGTAACTTCAACAGCTACATCAGAAGCAAATAATTTACACTGTGCTGCAAGTGGTGCAAAATTTTCATGATCATCTTTTGCTTTCGCTGCTCTCCATACCATTAATCTTGCTGCATCAATCTTTGTCTGTAATGCTGCGATCAAGAACTGTGTATTCTGGAATTTTGCGATTGGTTTTCCAAACTGTTTTCTTTCTTTTACGTATTTGATCGCTTCATTTAATGCACCCTGTGCAATACCAACAGACTGAGCACCGATTCCGATACGTCCTCCTGCTAAAGCTCCCATAGCGATCTTATATCCCATTCCTTCTCTTCCGATCAGGTTTTCTTTTGGAACTTTCACATCAACTAATGCTACTTCTGCGTTGGATGCTGCTCTGATTCCCATACGAGGAATATCTTTGCTGACTGTTAATCCTTCGCTGTCTCTATCTACGATAAATGCAGACATACCTCTTGTTCCTGCACTCTTATCTGTGTAAGCAAAAATAATGAATGTATCTGCAAATCCAGAGTTTGTTGTAAATACTTTCTGACCATTTAATACATAATGATCACCGTCTAATTTTGCAGTTGTTTTAACTCCGCTGGCATCTGTTCCAGCTCCTGGTTCTGTCAGTCCAAAACATCCAATCTTACTTCCGTCAACTAATGGACGTAAGAATTTCTGTTTCTGTTCTTCTGATGCATAGTCGTTAATACAAGAACAGCAAAGAGAAGTATGTACGGAAATTGTGATTCCTGCACTGGCATCAACTTTGGATACCTCTTCCATTGCTAAAGCATATGTTAATACATCTGCTCCCTCTCCACCGTATTCTTTAGAATATGGAATTCCCATCAGACCGTATTTCTTCATCTTATCTAACAGATCCATATCAAATTTCTCTGCTTCATCCATATCTCTGGAAATTGGTTTGATCTCATTCTCAGCGAAACTTCTGAACAATTCCTTTGCAAGCAGTTGTTCTTTCGTTAATTTAAATTCAACCATTCTTTTTATCCTCCTGTCTGGTCAAAATAATTTGCCTGTTATATTCTTCGTATGTTTTATTTTTCGTGTACCAATACTTTGTACGCTAATTATATGACTAAAAAAATATGTTGTCAAGGATTTAACAAATATTTTTTCATGTATACTGTGTTTTAATTACGTTCTACGATCTCCTTTTCTGATTTAGGAGTCTCGGAGATTTCTTCTACTACAAAAAAGAAGAGCCAAATACTACATTCAACTCTTCTTTCTTCTATGGTCTATAAGGATTTATTTGATTTATTTCTTTAATGTCTTCATCCATTCATCCATCTCAGCTCGATCTGCCATGGCTGCTAATGCACCTTCTTTTGTTGTTGTGTTCGCTGCATAAGCATTGGCAAAATCAAGGTAGTTTCTTAATGTGTCATCACTTACGGACTCCAAATCTTCTACTTCATCATTTAACAGACAGTATAGGAATGCTCCGATAAACGAATCTCCAGCACCTGTCGTATCTCGGACATCGATCTTATATCCAGAAGCTTCTACCATTCCATTTCTCGTATACACTTCTGCTCCGTCAGCTCCTTTTGTGTAGATAACGTATTTTGCACGATCAGCAAATAAACCGTCCAGAGCATCTTTGATATCTGTATGTCCTGTGATAAATTCCAGTTCTTCGTCAGAAATCTTGATGATATCTGCGTATTTTAAGAAATCATTGACTGTCTCTTTTAATTGATCAAGATCGTCCCATAATGAAAATCTTAAGTTTGGATCAAAAGATACTTTCACATTCTGCGCGATCGCCATATCGATCAGTTTCTTGTGAGCTTCCTTCATTGGAGATTCCACAAGGTCTACACTGCAAAAATGAATCATTCCACAATCGTTTAAGATATCTGCCGGGATATCTTCTACACTGTAGCGTAAATCTGCACTGTTTTTTCTATAAAATTTAAAATCACGATTTCCGTCAGAGGCAAGGGATACGAATGCTAAGGCTGTTTCCCCTTCTTTGTCTCTTACGATATTAGAAGTGTCGATTCCTGCTTCATCTAATACTTCCACGATATAATCTCCAAATGGATCATCTCCAAGCTTTGTTAAAAATTTGGATGGAATACCAAGCTTCGTAACTGCCCCGACTACATTGGCAGGTGCTCCTCCTGCGACTCTTTTAAATGAAGGTACATCTTTTAGTCTCTGTCCCTTAACCTCAGGAATAAAATCGATCAGTGCTTCTCCGATCCCACATAATTTATTCTTCATGTCTTCCTCCTTCAATTTCAAATGATTTTAATGGATATACAGTCATTATACCAGAACATTCTCCATTAATCAGTAGTCTTCCATAATGATTGTAGATTCTTGTTGTAAAAACTTCTTCTCCATGATTCACAAAGATTTCTAAGGATGAAGTATCCGCAAAAATCTGAAGATGATCTAATTTTTCTAATCTGACTTTTCTTGTTGATCTTCCACTTCCATAGACCCCAAGATTTAAGGTCAGGATATTGTCTTTATAGGAAAGAGTGATTCCTTCGCGCAGTGTCATTACCATTTCTCTGCATCGTTTAAAATCTACAACAGCTTCATAGATTGCATTTTGCATGATGATCGTCTGTCCATAACAAAATGTACAAACTGCTTTGTCCTCGCTTCGAAGTTGTTTTAATTCTTCGATCGGTTCCTGAATCAGTTTTCCGTCTCTTACGGATAATTTTCTTGGGATCGTCAGTGCATGCTGCCATCCAGCTTCTTCGGTTGGATTCGTATAGTCTGCGTCTGGGATTCCCATCCATCCGATCAGAATCCTTCTTCCACTTTCATCCTCAAAACTTTGTGGTGCATAGAAATCAAATCCGCGGTCAAAAAGTTTGATATCTGTGATTTCATATTCATCGGTATCAAAATCATAGTCTAATTTCATTGCTGTGACCTGATGAACATTTTCGTAATCAATGCCTTGTGTTTCTACTCCCTGTGGGCAGCAGATGATGTATAACTGTCCGTCCATCTCAAACAGATCCGGACATTCCCACATATAACCAAACTTCTGTAGAGTTGTGATACGATTCTTGTATGTCCAGTTCTTAAGATCTGTAGATTCATATAGAAGGATCATACCCACACCTTCGACATCCCTTGCTCCAAGAACCATGTAATATTTCTCATTTTTCTTAAAGATTTTTGGATCACGCACATGGTTGCTCATGTCAGCCGGATAATCGTCGGTTGTCATTAACAATTCCTTTTTGGTAAACTCATAGCCGTCTTTACTTGTAAATGTGATCGTATTACTTCCACGTCCACTGTTGATATAGTCATAATCATCTCTGTCAAAATATTTTAAATTTCCTGTGTAGAAATAGTGGATCGTATCATCTTCAATAAATGCAGAGCCGGAATAGACACCATGGGCATCGATGTCTTCATCTGGGAATACGACTGGTCCAAAATCTTCATAATGAATAAAATCTTTTGTCGTATAATGTCCCCATGTCTTTAACTCACCAGTTGGTTCAAATGGAGTGTACTGGTAGTAAATATGGTATGTCCCATTAAACTGGCATAAACCATTTGGATCATTTAACCATCCTGTCTTTGGCATTAAATGAAATTTTAATCGGTCTTGATCTGCTGCCACACGTTCTCTATAAGCTTCATTTTCTTTATACCATTTTTCATAATCTGCCTTATAGACTTTCTTGTATTTTTCAAACATCTGCCCTGGTTTCCTTTCCTTCTTCGAATAATGATTATTTTAAATTCATGATCTTCGTATTATTATCTGCATCCGCTGCTTCAACCACTTCGACTTCTTTTCCTTTCGCATCTGCAACTAAGAACATCGTCTGTGTCTTGTATCCTTTTTCTTTCACAAGATCCATGTCAAAAGATAATAATTTATCACCTTTCTTTACTTTGGCTCCTGTTTCTACGAAAGTCTCAAAACCTTCGCCATTCATCTTAACTGTATCGATTCCTGCATGGATCAGAAGTTCTACTCCTGAGTTTAATGTGATCCCCATTGCATGTTTTGTAGGGAAGATCAGACTGATCGTTCCATCGGCTGGTGCATATACGATGCCTTCGCTTGGGTTGATTGCTACACCTTCTCCCATTGCCTTACTTGCAAATGCTGGGTCTGCGGACTTTGCTACATCTAAAACTTCACCTTTCATTGGTGCATATAATTCATTTGTTTCTTCTGTTGTATCTGCTGGTTCCTGTACTTCGATTTCTTTTACTTCTTCTTTAACCGGAGTCTCTGCTTTGTGATCTTCTCCTTCGATGTTAAACTTCTTCCAGAAAACTGCAGTTAAAACTGCGGATACTCCCATGGATAAGAGCAGTCCGATCACGAAGTTTAAGTAATCTTTTGGAAGCATGGACAGGAATCCCGGAAGTCCTGCTGCTCCTAATGCCTGTGCCAAAACTCCTGTTGCTGCACAATATGCATTACCTACGGCTGAACCGATGATGGCAGCGTAGAATGGATATTTTAATTTCAGTGTTACACCGAACATTGCTGGTTCTGTGATTCCAAGTAATGCAGAAACACCTGATGCAGAACAGATTGATTTCATCTTCTCATTCTTTGTTAAGAATAAAACTGCTAATACGGCTGCTCCCTGTGCTACGTTGTTCATACTTGCTGTTGTGAAGATAAAACTTCCACCTGTTGTTGCTTTGGCTGCGATCAGCTGCGTCTCGATCGCGATAAAGCTGTGATGCATTCCTGTTAGACAGATCGGTGCATATGCAAGTCCGAATAATCCGCCACCGGCAAATCCAAGTGTGTTATATACCCATGTGATCCCATCTGCTAATAAGTTACCTGCTTCTCTTAACACTGGTCCTACGAAGATGAATGTTAAAAATGATGTTACCATGATAGAGATCAATGGTGTTGTCAGGTTATCTAACCATGTTGGTGTTACTTTATGTAACTTCTTCTCGATCGTTGCTAAAATAAATGCAACTGCTAATACTGGAAGTACAGTTCCCTGATATCCGATCGCCTGGATCTTAAATCCAAAGATATCCCATACTGGCGCTTTGGCGATACCAATGCTGTATGCACTTAACAGATCTGGATGAACCATGATCATACCCATGGCTGCTCCAAGATATGGATTCCCGCCAAACTTCTTCGTTGCGCTAAATCCGATCAATACTGGCAAAAATGCAAATGGAGCACTTGCAAACATGTTGATCGCTGTTGCCAGACCCTTAAACTGTGGGTACAGATCAATGACGGACTTGCCACTAAACATCGCTGCTGTCAGGATATTGTTCACTCCCATTAACAGACCACCTGCTACGATGGCTGGAATGATCGGTACGAAAATATCACTTAATAACTTTACTAATCTCTGAAGAACATTTCCTTTCTTCTCTTCTTTCTCAACATCTGCTGGTGTATCGACTGAGATTCCTAACTGCTTCTGTACTTCGTCGCACACTAAGTTTACAAGTCCTGATCCGAAAATGATCTGGAACTGTGACTGTGTTAAGAACACTCCCTTAACTCCTTCAATGTCGCTGACTGCATCTTCATTGCGAAGATCGTTGTCTTTTAACTGTAAACGAAGTCTTGTTGCACAATGCTGAACTGACTTAATGTTTTGTTTGCCACCAACATGCTCGATGACCTGGCTGGCGATTTTTGCGTAATCCATATCTTCTCTCCTTTTTTATTGTGAAACTTATTATGGTATCGGTTCCATATCTGTATCTTATAACTTTCTCTTCCATTTGTCAATAGTATTTATGGAATCGATACCACATTTTTTTATTTTATTACTTTTATTTGTGTTTTATGTGAGACAACTTAACAAAGCAACAGGTAAACGGCAAAGCCCTCCGTTCCGAGTAATACGGAAGGAGGGCGATATTATAAGCACGTATGAAGAATTTATGATCTGACACTTCCGCCTTCAATAAATTCATATCCCACAATCTGTTTCTTGGATACTGGTTCTCCTGTGATCATCTTAAGGATCGTTTCCGCTCCAAGGTATCCCATTCCATAGGAATCAAACTTTAGCGTTGTAAGCTCTGGCGTCAGGAGGGTACTTTCATCATATCCTCCAAACGCTGCCACAGACACTTCTTCTGGAATCCTCTTCTTATGTTCGTGTAAAATCTTATATGCACCAAACGCAAGCCGATCTGTTGCACAGATGATCGCATCTAAATCTGATTCCCTCTCAAGTAATTCTCTTGTAACCGTCTGTCCACCAATAAAACTATAATCACTCTTCCCTGTCACCGGTGTGATCCCATATTCTTTCAATCCATCTAACACACCATTTCTACGCTCGATCCCAACTGCTTGGTCTGTCTCATAGACACCAATATATCCAACCTTTTGATGTCCTTTCTTCCCGATATACTCTCCGATCGTTTTCCCTGCATGATAATCATCATAAATAATGGAAATTCCATCTTCATAATCCTGTGTTAAAACAACCACTGGAATTCCCGCTTTCTTTAACAGCTCTTTGTGGTCCTTTGTGATCGCTATGGAACTGATCAAGATCCCATCCACATTTAACTGGATCAGGCGCTGGATATTCTGTAATTCCTGATCAATATCGTGGTCTGAGTTCTGAATAAGGGTTGTATACCCCTTTTCTCTTAAATACCGATCAATACTTGTGATCACACGGCTTGTGATCTTAGAATTTAATGTCGGCACAACTACACCGATCACGTTGCTTTGTTTCGCATTCAATCTTGCAAATGCATTCGGTGTATAGTTGTATTCTTCAATGACCTTCTGAATCTTCGCTCTCGTCTCATCCTTTACATATCCCCCGTTAAAATAGCGGGATACTGTGCTTTTTCCAACTCCTGATAAATTCGCGATGTCTGCCATGGTCATCTTCTTTGCCATATATTTTGATCTCCTTTGTTACTTTATCTCTCATTATCTTAGCACAGAAAAAGCTATAAAGAAATAAGATGATATAAAATTTCTTTCTCATCCAATAAACGAAGTATTTCTTTCCTGCCCGTAAATAAAAAGATCTGACGGTCTGTATGGTGACTTAAATACTGCATCGTCTGTGCCAGTCTTTCGTCATCATAATTACCGAACACATCATCTAAAAACAACGGAAATGCATCATTTTCATATAAAAGATCGGCCGATGCAAGACGTAGCGCAAAGTATAATTGTTCTACCGTGGCATTGCTTAAATACTTCATATCGACATGATCAAATCCATCATAAACCATCATCGAAAGATTCTCATCCATGACTACCTGCGTATATTTTCCATTCGTCATATCACAAAAAATCTCTGAGATCTTCTCATTTAGTTCCTGTCCAAAAGTCTTTTGTACCTGGCTTGCAGCTTCCTCGATCGCTTTCATTGCAAGTTCTATCTCGTGAATCTCAAGTTCTTTCTTCCTTTTCTGCCCCAGCAAGATCTCGTATTCCTGCTTTTTCTTATCTGCCTCTTCCTTTTGCTGCATAAGCTGTGCTTTCTCGATCTCTATAATCTCTAAGCGATGTCTTAGTTCTATTTTGCGAATTCGTTCTTCATCTTCCCCACCAAATAACTTTCGAAACCACAGCAAAATCTTCTGAAGCAGCGTCAACTTTCTCTTTTGTCTTAAACGTTTCCGAATCTCTCTCTCTTCCTGTTCATATTCATTCAACGTTTGTGCATCATACTGCCATGACCCCTGCTGTCTTCGCAAATTGTCAATCTGTGCAAACACAGAATCTTTTCGCATTTGTCTTCGTCTGGCTTTCAAATGATCGATCGCTTTTCGAAGGTCGATCGCGGCATCCTTGCTGCTTCGCAGATTCGCCATGGAATTTTGCAAAACTTCCTTCATCTCTCTGCCTGTACGAATCTCTGCCTGTGTCATCGAAACCGTATTCTCAAACGCCTGTTTATCAGATTCGAAGAAATATTCCTTCCCCTTAAGTTCCTCCATCGTATCCGCATCAAATATGCGATACTCTGTCTGCCCTTGCGCGAAGTTACGCATGATCTTATATCTGATCCCGTCCTTTTCAAAGACCATGGAGCCACCGTAAATGCCACCATTTACCGGCTGATATCTGGTGAAATCATCATATCTTGCAGCAAGTCCTCTTGATTTCTCCAGCCCAAACAGCATTGCGATCATAAACTTACGAAGTGTTGTCTTGCCAGATTCATTCTTGCCATAGAAAACTTCTAACTTCCCAGATGTCTGGCAATGATATTTATGAAATTTTCCAAATCCATCAATATTGATCTCCTCAATCTTCATCTTTTACTTCTCCCTGGCATATGTTAAAGCTTCCATCGCATAACGCAAAGCCTCTGGTTCATCTTTTAAAATATCTGCGACCTTCTGGATGATAAAATCATCTTCCTCTGATAACTGTTCGTATTCCCATTGATTCTTCGTTTCATAAATGATATCTGTGACCATATATTGGCTCGTGATCTCATAAAAGTCCAGATGGATCTGTGGATCAATACTTCCTGTCAATACAATCTCATATATATTCTCTCTTCCACGATATGAAAGTTCCGTTTCTACCCGATCTACAATCTCTAACGCTGACATCTCATCAGATATCATGACTTCCACTTGTGTATACATTCTTTTTGCAAAGGGAACGAAGGTTATCTGTTTCTTTTCTTCGCTGATCTCCCCTTCGATCAGCCCATGGTATCCCGTCTCTGTGTGATCCAATGGTTCCAGCGATCCTGCATATGCCATCAGATCTTCGAAAATGATCTCTGGTTTATGGATATGTCCAAGAGCGATATAGTCGAATCCAGACCATTTTAACGCTTCTCTCTGAATCGGGATATGACTTTCATCCCCTCCATGTGCCAGCAGGATTGAAAAATCACTGCTTTCATTCTCATCTGGTTTCATGCGATCATACAATGGTTTCGTGATCTGCTTCTTCCAATAACTAAAGCCATAAATAGTCGTTTCAAGATCTTCAAAAGAAATATGATCTCTTTGTTTTCCATCCAGAAGGTAAACTTCCGAATTCCATTTATACTGAAAAAATACATCATGCGGTTCCAGATGATCGTGATTCCCTGCGATCAAAACCGTTCTTGTATGATTCAATCTGGACAACAGATAATCCACTTCTCTCAGCTCCTGCTGCGTTGGCGGCTGATCAAACAGATCCCCTGCGATCAATAACAGATCTACCTGTTGCTTATTCGCATGATCAATGACTCTTTGAAATGTCTCTTTGATCTCTTGTTCTCTGATCCTTCCAAATGTCTGCTCTCTCTCTGGTCTGGCTCCCCAATGAACATCCGCAATATGAATAAATTTCAAAAAATCACCTGCTTTCTGATCATCTTCTATGATCTTATTCTGTCATCATACGATCGATATTCTTTAATAATTCTTCGATCTGTTCTCCCGTTATATGATCCATGTGCACCCCGCCTGTGCATACCACTACTTTTCCTGTTTCCCTGCATCGATTCTCAGCCAGTCTGCGGCATAGAAATTCGTCTTTGTGACCTGTCAGGTTGATCACAGATGAAGTGACACTGATCGTTCCGTCACCACTCAGCGAAGGGCGTGGAACTGCCTGAACAACACAGCCAATATGCGGTTTCTCACCACCGCTTAGAGTTAAAACAAGATCTTCTCCTATTGCTTTTTCACAGATCTCTATCGTAATTCCCGCAATTGTTTTGCTATATTTCATTTTGATCCTCCTTATTCTATTCCAAAGCGGACCTTACCAAAACTTCCTCTGAAATAAAACAGGCAGCCAGTTCAACACTGACTGCCCCTAAATTATGCCATATATCTTAGCCCCATAAATTTGCTGGGTAGACACCTTCTTTGATCAATCCGGCAAATGCTTTCTGTACAGCTTCCTTATCTTCCTGATAAGTTACACCGAACCATCGATCCTGTGTCTCTAATACTTTGACGTTTGCACGTCCTTCTTTCAATAATTTATCTACGATGTTTGGTAATAAATATTCTTTCTTCAGATCTCCTTCTTCTACTTCACTTAAGAAAGTCTTGAAGTCTTCTGCAAGGAACTCTAAAAATTCTGGATATGCAGCCCACATATTCATAGAAACCTTATCCTCTGGACTGATCCATTCCTGAACATCTGGAAGATCACACTTGATCTTACCATCTTCCCCCATCATAATTCCTGTTGTCTCATGAACCTGGCTTAATAATCCATTCTCATCTACAACACTAACTCCTCGTGTGACAGTTCCATTGTCACTTAATGTATTCTTCAGGATAAATCCAGCCATTCCCATTGTGAATTCTCTTCCAAGATCTTCTCCAGATACTAAGAAATCATGAAGCTTCACAAAAGCTTCCTTTCCATAGTAATCATCTGCGTTGATGATCACAAATGGTTCCTTGACGATATCCTTGCAGCAAAGAACAGCCTGTCCTGTTCCCCAAGGCTTTGTACGTCCTTCTGGTACTTCAAATCCTTCTGGAAGGTCATCTAATTCCTGAAATACATATTCTACATCAATCTGATCTTTAATTCGGCTGCCGATTATCTCTTCAAATTCTTCAAAGATGTCCTTACGGATAATAAATACAACCTTATTAAATCCAGCTTCTTTCGCATCACGAATTGAATAATCCATAATGATCTCACCATTCGGTCCCATCTTCGCAAGCTGTTTGATTCCTGCACCGTATCTTGATCCGATTCCGGCTGCCATAATTATTAATGTAGTATCCATAAATCTCCCCTTCAGTCATCTGACCTGTTTTGTTACCTGTATACTTGTTATATCCTGTGTAAAGCATTCCATATATTTGTCTTCACATATACCTTTTATTATAAATATTATTCTCTATAATGTCAATAGATTCTGGCTATCCTTTCCTTAAATACTTCCTTATTTTATTGTATTTTCATATGGACATTTTTGTTATTTGTATTATAATCTTTGTTATAAAGATTTTTTCTTTATTTTAAATTTTTTTTGTTGTTTTTTAACATTTTTACGAAAGGAAAGCATTATGAAAAAAGAAATCTCCTTAAAAGGGAAAACTGCCATCGTCACTGGAGGAGCTACCGGGATCGGGTTCGCCATTGCAAGTGAACTTCTGGATGCGGATGCTAACGTTATTATTCTTGGACGTCGAGAAGAAAAATTAAAAGAAGCCGCCAAAAAACTCGGGGAACGTTGCTCTTATTACGTATTTGACGTCACAGATACCGCACACTATGACGAACTCATTTCCAAAATCGAAGAAACTACACCTATCGACATTTTGGTTAACAATGCTGGAATCAATAACAAAAAAGATTATTTTGACTTTACCGAAGAAGAATTAGATACCATCATCGCCACTCAGGCTAAAGCACCATTTTTATTCTCACAGGCTGTTGCTGCGAATATGAAGAAACGAAAATCCGGCTGCATTCTCTTTATCTCTTCCCTTGCTTCAATCCTCGGAATGCATGATATTCAGGCCTATACTTTATGTAAAAGCGGCGTAAAAGGTCTTACAAGAAGCCTTTCCCGCGATCTTGGTCCATATGGCATCCGTGTCAACAGCTTAAATCCTGGATTCGTATACACAGATATGCTCGCAAAAACAAACTTAAAAACACCAGAACGATTAGAAGAAATCCAAAATCGCACACCTCTTCGTGGTTTCGCAAAAGAAAAAGACCTTGGAATGGCAGCTGCTTTCCTTTGCTCTGATGCCGCACGATTCATTAGTGGAATCGACCTTGTTGTAGATGGCGGAATCAGCAGTTCTTTCTTATTGTAAGGCCAAAAAGAGCAGGTACTCTGTTTCGTACCTGCTCTTTTATCTTATTGATCTTATACTTAACAACTTCTTAATCTTCTTGCCTCTGGCTCTCTGGATGTCTTATCTTCTGATACCCATAAATCTTTGTAATTTAATTTTAAAAGCCCTGCGATCATTAAGCTTAACACTAAGATCATTGCAATCGTTCCTAATAAATGCATTGTTATTCTCCTCTTTATATTGTGTTGTATTATGTATCCTGTATTTATGCTTTATATTTTATCAAATTAATTTCGGAGAATCAATATGCAGCATTATTTTCTAGGAAATTACAACATTTCATTTGCATTTTTCCTCTGGTGTTAGCAAAATTTTCAGTAATAAATATGTCTTTGTTATTGTTTTTGTGCAATTTGTAGTACCAATTTCCGAATGGTGTGTTTGTGTTTGGTCGTATTTAATTTCTGATTCGTCTCATCCGTTCTGCCATGGCATTCACTAGAAAATAAATAATCCCTCCTGCTAATTCAATGTTTTTAAATTTTAATGGTGCCAGTTTATTTAAATGTTTCTTTTATCTTTTTGATGACCGGATCTGCTTTCTTCATTAAATCCTGTATTCCCATTCTCATGACTTTCTTTCCATGAAATCTTTCTTCTCCCTCAATTGCTATATCGCTTGACAATATCACACAAACCGCTTCTTTAATATCTTCTGGTGTCAGTTCATTGTCTATTCCGGCACCCCCTTGTGTTTCAATCTTAACATCCACTCCATATTTTTCTCCTGCGATCACTAATGCTTCTGCTGTCATATATGTATGTGCAACTCCTGATGGACACGCTGTAACTCCTACTACTTTCATGATTTTCCCCCTAAATTCTTAAAAATCTTCAAATGTTAATTCAATATCTTCTTCAATTTCTGTTGTTTTTTCTGGCACATAATCTTTCTTTAAAATTCCAGTTAAAACTGCTACTACCATTGCTCCGATCACCACAGCCGCAATATATCCAAACCTGTGCTCTACAACTGGCAATACGATCAAGCCACCCCATGGTGCATGATTGGTCACACCAAATAAAAAACCTACCATACATGCAACTGCTGAACCTAATGTATATATTGGAATCATACGCACTGGATCTACTGTTGCAAATGGGATAGCTCCTTCTGTAACGCCCATACACCCCATAAGAATTGCTGCTTTCCCTGAATTTCTTTCTTCTTCTGAAAATTTTTTATTAAAAAAGATTGTCGCTAATCCAATCCCGATTGGTGGAACAGCTCCTGCTGCCCCAATGCCACCCATTAAATATGGTAATGTATCTACCTGCGTTTGTGCAAATGTATATGCGACTTTATTAATTGGTCCTCCCATATCAATCCCTACCATCGCACCAAGTAACAATCCAAGTGGCACTTTTGATATTCCTGACATTCCATTTAATCGTGCAGTCATCCAATTCATGAAAACTGCAAGTGGTTTTCCAAATAAAAATAAAATTGCTCCTCCTGAAACTAACGTCCCAACTAATGGGTAAAGAAAGATGGTTTCAAGTGTTCTATATTCTTTTCTTAGCTTTATCTTCTTTAACGCCTTCACAGTATAACCTGCCAAAAATCCTGCTAACATTCCACCTAAAAATCCTGCCCCAACTTCTCTCGCTAAGTAAGCTCCGATAAAGCCCGGACCAATTCCTGCTTTGTCTGCAATACTATATGCAATATACCCTCCCAATACTGGAATGAATAACGCAAGTCCAGCAGCACCTATCTGATTTAACTCCACTGCAATCCCTTGTGCTGGCATTTCTGCTTTTCCATTGATCATAATGGACAGCGCATAGAAAACACCTCCTGGAACCACAAATAAGATCATATAGGATGTAGCTGACATTAAATGTTTCTGAATCTCTTTTAATATCTTTTTCATTTATTTATGCAACCTCCAAAATCTTATTCAGTGCTTCATATACGGACTCCTTGGTTCCATTTTTAATGTGTTACGAAAATCTTCATGCATCATTAATCTCGTAACTTTTGATAATAATTGTAAGTGAAACTCTCCTTTTTCTTCATCACCAACTGCAATCATAATTATAAAATCTGCCTCTTCATCATCTGTCCATTGGATTGCATTTTTTAATTTTGCTACACAAAGTCCTGCATTTTTTACACCTTTACTTTTTCCATGGGGAACTCCGATTCCAAATCCTATATAAGTTGGAAATATTTCTTCTCTTGCTAAAACATCTTTGCGAAATTGATCTTTATCTGATAAATATCCCCCTTTTGAAAACAATCCAACCATCTGATTGATCATCTCCTCTTTATTCTTTGCCTTGACATCGAATAATATATTTTCCTTTTTAATGATTGGCTGCATATTCCTCTATCTCCTTTTCACACTCATAGATTACAGACATTGCCTCATCAGGTGTTTTGCATTTTTTTAGTCTTTCAATAAAATCTGTCATGCTAATCATTCTCATTAATCTCGTAACAACTGGAATATGTTCTTTTTTGTCCCTGCTTGCCAAACAAAAAATCAGATTCACCTTTTTTTCGCCAAATCTGACTGGTTCTTCACTGATCAATAAGCTCATACAACTAACAGAAATCCCTGCATTCTCACTTCCATGAAGCAATGCAAACACTTCATCTGTCACAGAATAAAATCCTCTCACTTCCATCCCTTCAATGACGTTTTTACAATATTTTTCAGCGTCATTCCCATGATATTTTAAGACTTCCGTTGACTTCTTAACTGCATCTCTCCAATCATCGATTCTTTTTACACACTGGATATCAGCAATTCCAAGAAGATCACTTAATGTCTGAAGTTTTGCTGGAATCCTAACCTCTTTGTATCCTAGTTCTTCTTTGATGACTGCCATAACTTTATGTTTATCCTCATCATTTAGAAAATCAAGTCTTCTCTCGATTGCAAAATAATTTGTTAATACATTTTTCTTCTGCAGTCCTAAGAAATCTAATTTAATATAATCATCATTGTTAAAAATAACATTTACCTTCGCAAATGGCTTATCCACCGGAAGTTCTACATCAACCGTAGAAATCACAACATCAACATCTGCCCATTCTTTAAAATGCTTTACCTGATATGCTGAAATTGATTTTTTTACAAATACTTGATAGCTATTCAATAAAGCATCTTTTACCACTGACGTCGTTCCGTATCCATATCCACAGATCAAGAGAACATTCATATAAGATTTTTTCTGCATTCTTCTTAAACTTCCAATAAAATAGATTGCGAGATAAATCTCCTCATTTTCTGTCAAATGCATAAGCAATAAATCTGTTTTTAATATCTCTTTTAATGCAATATAAACATATTGATATTTCTCCGGAATAAATTGACTTACATCATCATGTAGCTGTACATTTCCTTTAATACGATCGGTCATTGGACCAAGATGATTTAGTAATCCTTTTAATAAAATACCATCTTGATCAAAATCAATCTTTAAAGATCCCTGCATTTTTGAAATCAACATTTCTGCCATATCTTCAATGTTCATCAGATTATCTGTTACTTCCAGATGAACATATTTATTCGTATATTTTTCAAAACCAGCTAAAATCTCACTTTGTCTATAATCTAATATTTTTCCAATACACTTTTCATAATCTTTAAGACTCTCTCCGATTTCTCCTGTTTTAGCCCATTCTTTTTCTGGCAGACTTTTTTCTTTGATCATATACCATGTAAATGTACAGATATTTGCAACATACCATTTAAACGATTGGTCACTAAAGATCCATCCTGTTTTCTTTAGTAATCCATCAATCCATAAAAACAATTCATTTAAATCTACTGGTAAAAATATTTTATAAATTCGATTTTTAATATAGGCTTCATAAGTCGTTGTCAGACGTGTTTTATATAAAATCTTAATGTGTTTTCTGATTTCCTGACTTCTTACTTCATAAGATTTCTCCTCGGATTCTTCTCTCAAAAAGAAATGTTTATTATATTCAAGATAGATATCATCTTTTTCTAATTTTTTCTGTATCTCTTCAATATCATTTTGAATGGATCTCCTGGAAACCTGTAAAATCTCGCATAGTTTTCTGATGTTTAAATTTTCCGTGTCAAATAGAATGATCAGACGTAGAATATTAATTCGTTCCTGCGGTAAAAAAACAAATTCATTGTCCTCAAGAAATATAGACAGATCAAGATCTTCTGGAACTTTGATCTTACCTTTTGATAATTTTTCGATCAGTGGAAGTTTCTGTAGGGATAACTCATCATTAATCTTATCGATATCATAGCGAATAGCTCTTGTTGTTTCGTTGATTCCCTCAGTAATCTGACGATATTCTGTTTCTCTATGTTTTTCTAAATACTTAATCACCGTCAGCATTCTTCCTTTTACCATCTACATGCTCCCCCATTTTTAATTTTCTTTTTTACGATTTTATAATAACACAAAAGCCGCTCATATGAGCGGTTTTGTGCATTTATTATTTATCTAATTCCAAAATTCTTGATGTAACACCTTTTAGATTATAGCATTCTGCATAATCTCTGATTGGTCGTTTGATGCTGTCAATAACATAACGATTTCCATCAATATGATGCTTAGCAAGGTTTGCATACATTTTCTGAATTTCTGCTTTTACTTCTTCATCATTAAATGTGTAGTGTCCTGCGATATCAAGGATCTCTTCGGATAATTCTTCATCTTTCATGATCTCATCAACTGTCAGTTTTGTCTGATCTCCAACCATCCATTTTCTCCAGCGTTCACTCTTGATCGCATGTACCAGTAAGACATCTCTTGTCTTAGAAGCTTCTTCTACAAGTCCGTATTGTACTAATTTAGCTTCTACTCCTGCCAGATGTAAGTAAGCTCTTGTTTCTACTGTACCATACTGTGGTGCAACGTTTGTTGCTGTGATCTCTGATGGAATATGCTCTAATAATGTTACATCATCTAAGTAATCTCCATTATGTTCTTTTAATCCTACACCATATTTTTTCGCCATCTGTGCAAGATCATAAGCATTCTTAAAATTAAATGTTCCAACCTGTTCTGTCTTTCTTGTTAATGTACCTGTCTGTCCTACGATAAATGTTGGCATTGGCAATCCACGTTTTGTAAGTTCTACTTCCAGACGAGTGATAAATGTTTCATATTTTTCTGTAGATGTAAGTCCACCGTTAGTTTCTTCTGTTCCAACTTCGTATCCGATCTCAGGAAGTCCTGCTTCTTTTCTTACTTTTTCGCAATAATCGATCAATTCTACAGTTCTATCTATTACTGTGTCTAATGGAATAACTTTTCCAATTTCAAATGGGTCTTTTGTTGGGTCGATCATCAGAAGGTCAAATCCAGCTTCGATATCTGTCTTATAAGATAATTTTCCAAGCTTCATTGCTTCATCGACTGCCAGATGATCATTTCTTTCTTTATCTCTCTGCCATGGTCCACCGTGGTCACGGCATAAATAGTACTGGTTGTCATATGCGATCTCATCTGCTACTTCTTTTACTGCTTGTGCGAATGTAAACTGATTCCATCCATTTACATATCCTCCACCAAGTTCGTCTGCATCTACCTGATTACGACTTGCAATGAACATAACTGGGTAATCATCTTCTTTTGATAACTCAAGTGTTGCCTGTACACAGTTTTTAGACATTGGTCCGATTCCAAGAAGTGTTGCACTCTGTCCTGTTTTCTGTAATTCTAATAATCCTTCTACAACTTTTTTGATTGGTAATTTTTTCATGATATTGTACTCCTTTTATATTTCTAAATTTTCTATTTACTTGCTTCTTTTTCTTCAACTTCTAGATTGGGTTTTGTGAAATGTAAAAGTGCCACCGATACTGCGACTCCAACAAACATTGCAATCACATACCATACTTTTCCATTTACAACTGGTAAAATGATCAATCCACCATGTGGTACCAATGCTTCGACATTGTTCATCATTCCGATTGCTCCACCAACTGCACTACCGATCACAATAGATGGTAATACATGTTTCATATCTTTGACTGCAAATGGGATCGCACCTTCTGTGATACCGATCAGTCCCATAAAGAATGCGGATAAACCTAAATCTTTGTCGTCTGTTGTGTATTTCTTACGTTCGATAAATGTTGAAATTCCTAATGCTAATGGTGGAATCGCACATGCAATTCTGTGTGCTCCATTTGGTGCATAAACGCTTTCAGCCATCAATGCTAATGTAAATGCTGTTGCTGTTTTGTTGATTGGTCCACCCATATCCACTGCTGTCATTGCTCCAATGATCGCTCCTAATAAGAGGGCATTTCCTCCTTGCATACCACCTAAGACTTTGACTAACCAATCCATTAACATACCGATTGGAGTAGCGATCACATAAATGTAAAGCAATCCGATCACTAACGTTGTAAAGATTGGCACGATCAAAATTGGCATGATCGGTTTAAACATATTCGGCACTTTCCATGTCTTACACCAACGTACTAAGAATCCTGCTGCCAGTCCAAGGATCAACGCTCCTAAGAATCCTGTTTTAACTTCCCCTGCTCCGATTGGGTTATTTGCTACGTATCCTAAGATAAATCCTGGTACTAATCCTGGTTTGCCAGCTAATGAATAAGAAATATATCCTGCAAGGATTGGGATCATCATCGCAAATCCTGCACTACCAAGATCATTTAAGTTTTTCATAACCGGATTTGTTACCTGCATTCCTGTATCTGTTGCTGTACCTGTTGACAATGCAATTGCCAGTAAAATACCTCCGACAACAACGGATGGGAGCATATAGGAAACACCTGTATTAAAGGCTTTTTGAATGTCTTTTAATATTTTGTTATCTTTCATCTCTCTTCCTTTCTGTGCTTTGTTTTACATTTTTTCTAATTGATCGATCACAGATGTGATATCTTTTAAAACATCACTAGGTTCCACTGTCAATACCTTTCCCTGATCCTGTTTTTCTTCAAAACGTTCTTCTCCATCAACATTGATCGCAATTGCTAAGATCACTGCATCTGCTTCATCAATCTCATCCTGCTCTAATTCATTTTCGATTCCCATGCTTCCCTGAGTCTCGATTTTTACGTCATATCCTCTGCTCTTACATTCTTTCTCGATTGCTTCCTGTGCCATATATGTATGTGCAATTCCTGCTGGGCAAGCTGTAACTCCTACAATTTTCATCTTTCTCCTCCAATTAAATATTTACTGAACTTAAAATCTCATATACTTCGTCTTCATTTTCTGCTTTGATCAGCTGATCGATAAATGTATCATCTAATAGTCTCTTACTAAGCTGTGAAATAAATTTTAGATGAATATTTCCTTTATTTTCTTTCGGAACCCCGATCATAAAAATCAGTTTTATCTTTTCAGCATCGTCTTCGTTCCAGAAGAATTCATCTTTTAGCTGAACAAATGCAATAAATGGTTTGTTTACTGCTTCCGTTTTTCCATGTGGAATTGCAATCTTAAATCCTATGGAAGTTGGTGCTTCTTCTTCTCTTTCATACAAAGCCTTCATAAACAACTTTTCATCATTGACCAAATCCAAACTCTTTGCTTGTCTTGCTAACAATTCGAAAGCTTCCGCTTTTGAAGAAATATTCTGTTTTAAGAAAAGCATTCCTTTTTGGATTGGATTATTTACTTTCTGTTCCATCTTAATCTCCTTTACAAAAATTTGATTCCTGATCATTGTCGACTCTGATTCTTGGAAAATAACTCTTTGTTGCTTTCTATGCTTTGATTATAAGATGGAGTCATAAATTGCATAAGATAAAACTTTCGAAAGAAAAAGTTACAAAATATGCATTGCATATATTCGCAGCGAACTTACTGTTCGGCTATACACTTCCCACTATCTTGGCATGTTCGGGACTTGCACCCGTTAGAGCGTGCCCATGGCGCGCAAACCCAAAAAAGAGCAGGTACTCTGTTTCGTACCTGCTCTTTTATCTCATTGGTCTTATACTTAACAACTTCTTAATGTTCTTGCCTCTGGCTCTCTGGATGTCTTATCTTCTGATACCCATAAATCTTTGTAATTCTGCTACGGCATTATTGATAACAAAATTACAAACCAAAACAGTTGATAGATCGATGTTAGAATGTCTATTGTGATTTTTCCTATGATAGTCTTCATTCTTGTGCCTTCTCCTGTTCTATATGTTAAATGCGTATTTTGTTTGGAATATTTTTTATAATTGTGTTTAATGTTGCGATTTATTTTTTAGACTAATTTCTTAAAGTTCCTGAGACCTTAAGGACATCATAATCCGGAACGTCCAAATGCCGTTTGGTGTTCTAACATCACCTATCTTCATCATTCTCCAGCTTACCTGAATTTAAAAAGAGGAGCCAGATTTCTCCGACTCCTCCAAGTATGCGTCCGCAAACACATACCCCAATTACTAATAATAGTATACTATATCCAATCAAAATATTCAAGAGAATTTTTTTGATCTTTTAATTACTCTCTTCTATATCGTTTTTTTCAATATTTCCATTCGCAAATTCAAATCAGAATGAATAGTTACTGAGGTCACTTCAGCATTAACCATTTTTTCATATTCTTTTGTTATTTTTTCAAACTCTCTTACAAATAACTTAATCTCTGTTTTGGTTACTTTTAAAAGTTTCAAACAATAACATACTAAAATAATATAATCTCCAATAGTTTTAAAATTTATGTATGGTAATCCCATTTCCAAAATCAAACATTGTTTCATTGGCCGTGACGGATCCATCTTTCTAAATCGGGTATCATATACAACATCATTATGTGCAATTGCATTTCTTAAATCTTTTAATGCATATACATACTTATAAACTAATGTACAATTTGTATCACAGGATAAATTAATTCCTATCTTTCTTGATATTTTTTTTCTCATATCTTTTGTCAAACAAGATAAAAGATGTCCAAAATCACCCATTGTCAATATTTCAAAAACAGCCCATATAGGTACTTCATTATAATTCACTGTATTGTAAAAATGAGTTATTTTGGGATTATCTCTTCGATAAGCTGCTGCAATAGAATTTTGAATAGATCCTTGCAAATTTAATTTATTGGCCTGTAATTTCTTTTTGATATCCTCTGATAATTCTTCTGAATTTTTATAACTACTTACCACTTTATCATACATATCATAAATACTACTGGAACCTATTTCTTCCATAATAGTATTCAATGCAATATTTTTAAATGCTGTTTCTATAAACATCATTTTTCCATATAATAATGATTTTAATTTGGTATCATACTGAATCGTTGCATTTATTTCTTTATATGAAATGAACGGAATCTTGTTATATGATTTGCCAAAAAATCTATATCCCTTATATCCATGAAAATATCCTGTATTAATCAACTGCTGTTTTTGCAATTTTCCAGAAATATCAATTCCATTATCTCGTAAATGTCGCATTAATTGATTTGTAGATTTATACTCTGTCTTAGACATATTATCTCCTAGATTTCTAATAATATGTTTAGTATAATATGTTTTTTCATTCTCAACAAGTACGAGTTATATTCTAACACCAGATCCGTTATTCTGGTACAAGCCATTACAATCAGCTTCAATGATAATTGCGTTAAATAAAATGCTAACTTCTCATGTTTTTCCTACTCAAGCCTTCCCATATAAGTGCCTTGATCCGGTCTGTTTTACGTCCACAGAACATAAACAGAGTTCCAAGCTGAAAAGGATCCATCCCATAGGTTTGAGAAATGATGTTTGAAAGAGAATCGATTCCTTTTCTTAGATCTGTATAACCACACACAATATAAACAGCTTGAAGATCTTTTGCATCATTCAGCATTTTTCAGGTTCCTCAGCACACGGAAAAGAAGTTGTTCGTCCGTATTTTCATAGATACGAATGCGAAGATCATCCTGAAAGATATCAAGGAAAGAATCTGTGGTTTGAAGTTTTGATGGATTTTTTTGTACACCCTGATTTTCATGAAACAGTTCTTTTGGTACGATTGCTAGATTTTCCTGAAGTTTTTCTTCAGATACTTGATCGAGATAAGCTTCTTTTACCTTTCTGACTCTGTAATAATATCCAGCTGCAGAAATCCCATAATTCTCTTTACACCATTCATCCAGAGGGATCTGTTGAGGTCGTCCTTTGGATTCCTGCATCATATGAAACCATTCCTGCAATTGAACCTGTTGCGTGACTAAAGTTGTTTTTGACATAAACTATATCGCCTCCTAAAAAAATCAAGAATGTTAAGACTCAAACTTTTTTACAAGTCAAAAAAGTTAAGGCTTAACATTTTTGACCCCTGTTTAAAATCTTGAGTTAATTATCTCAGATTACTTTAGGATTTTGTAGAGAACACTGATTTACCGTTTACGGTATGTTTTCACGTAATATAAAAGATGGAAGTATCTCCTATTAATTCAGAAGCTACTTCCATCCTCTAGTTCTTACTAATAATCCTCATTCTGACCGTATCCACTCTATTAAATCTTGTATCCTTTGTCGTATAAAACAATTATTCCATTTTTTGTTTCTGTATGTTCTCTTTAATTCTTTTTTCCTATTTCTTGGTATGTCTTTTATTTCATAGCTTTCATGTTTAATTTCAGTTGTTTTTATATCTTCATAACTAATATATATATATTTGTTTGCTTTGTTTTTCTTAGGATGATTACCACATAATATCGTATTCTCATCTACTCTCTCATAAATATATATTTTTCTGTTATTATATAAAATATAATTTGTTGATACTCTTTTAAGTTCATTGAAATCACATAGTACAATTATTGATAAGATGGCTGCACTTGCCATAATACCACAACTAATAATTGAAAAATGGTATTGTTGTAATTTCTCATGCATCACATATGTTATTATTGGTGTTATTGAAAATATACCCATCAACATAAATAATGTATGTCTTTCAAAATATATATCACTAAGTTTTTCTATTCCATCTATCTCTTCAATATATTTTTTCATTGATGAACTTTTTCTGTAAAAATAAATACTTGCACAAAACACTATAAATGCTATCACTTTTAATTTATCTATATTATTTTTATCATTACCTAACAAAACATTCATTATCGTAAATATAACTATTATAACACTACTCCTAATAGCTGTATATTTTTCCTTATCTTTTGGATTTCTCAATGTTTCCTTTATAGATGGATCATTAACAGATTTTAATGCTGAACCACAAAACATACATATTCCTAACACCAAAATTCCAATCTGTATATCACTTTTAATACCATTTTCCCATATAGCCTGTATTATTTGTATTATTTCTTTCAAACGTATCTCTCCCTCTTATTATTTTATTATCTTTCGTAAGCGATTAATCTTAGGGTGTTGCTAGAATAATAGAATGCTAGCAACACCCTAAGATTGTAAACGCACAATAGCACGTACCTAGACAAACAAAAGATCATTTTTTCATGACCTCTTGTTTGTCTTTTTGATCTCTTTTGGTAACTTTTCTGACCATGGAAGTAAGTCATCTATTTACAATGGTTTCTAACAATAACTTTAGACTATACGTTATTTATAATTATATTATATAATTCACCAAAATCAAACTAATATTTAAACTTATCAATATTACTGCCATAATCATCGGAATAATCATAGCCATTTGTCTTTCAAAAACTGGATGCTTTATTACTTGCTTTAATTTCTTTCTTTGAATTCCTTTTGAATGAGGCATTAAATCTAATAAATCATTATACGTATCCGATATACATTTTAAACGATAAGCATATGCTATCGCAATAAATACAAACGCTATCGTCATTGAAAATCCCATAATAAAAAATATGAGTTTAGAATAATTTTTAGGTAATGTTAAGCCTAATGGTTTAATATATGGAATAATTATCACTAGCAATGTTGCATAAAAATATATGTATACTTGTTTCCAGAATAATACATCTCTATGTTTTAATTCACTATAATACTGATTCAATAATTTAAAATAATCATCATGTGTAAAATCTTTAGGTAAATTCCATTCTTTTGTTTTACTTTTCATTTTATCCCCACTAATTATAACCAGCTCATAAGTGGTAAGTGCTTTATCTTAGGGTGTTGCTAGAATAATAGAATGCTAGTACTTTACTACATTTTTCTAGCAAACATTCTTTGCACTCCTTCATTCCACGATGCTAGTTTTTTCTAATTCTTTCTGGACAGTTCTTGCATTGGGCCGCTTTTCAATAAAAAATTTATATATTTATAAACATTCAGATTATATACTTTTACCCTCTTGAAAAGCGACTAATCTACCATGTTAAAATAAAAGAACTCTGTTTATTAGTATTCTTCACTTCTACCTTCATCCATTGATCTAACTCCTTAATATCTTCAATCCATTTTTGATACTGATCATGTATAGAGAATTTTATGGTATGAAACACCAGCCTTTTTCCAGAAATGTACCACCAGAAGCCCTTTATGAATCAGAAGCACTCGGAAGACTTGCATATGTTGCAGACCGTCAGCTGTTTACTGTTGTGACAGCGGATGCCGGATGTGGAAAATCACGGTCAACATTATGTAGTAAGTCAACAAAGATTTTGTGCATATGTACCTCGTTTCCGTATCTGCCGCAAGGCACTGAGAGGCGTGCAACATCTTTTTAAAGATCAATCAGCTCACTTATTATATCATAAAGTAAATATAAGCTCCATATGCAAATACATGTATACATTAAATGTGTATTTTGTTCGGAATATTTTTAATAATTGTCTTTAATGTTGCAATTTATTTTGTAAACTGATTTCTTAATATCTGTGAGATCTTAACCTCATACCATACTAATATGTTAATAATTCATTAAATACTTTAACTGCAAATCTGTCTGTCATTCCTGCTATAAAATCCAAAACAGCTTGAATATATATTTTTTCATCTGAAAGTTTTCCATATATTTTTTTATTTTCACAATTTAATGCTATATCTTTTAATTTAGAGTTATTTATTATCTCCAAATCACAATAATCTACTAACCATTTTTCAAACGAATTCATCAATATTGGATAATATTTTATTTTCGCTTCTATTTTTTCAAATGAGTGTATTCCATTGTATGTATCCATTAAAACATTAAATATCTCATTAATAACTAATTCTGCATACTTTTTAAATGGTTCAAATCTTTTATTCTTATATATATACTCATTATTAAAATCTTTTAACATATTCATTTGTTTATAAAACTCTTCACTTAAACAAATTCCTTTATCTAGATTACTGTTTTTACATATGTCTATAATAAGATTGTGCATGATAACTGTTGTATTTACCACATTTTTATCATTCACACTTGCCATTTCAATAAGTTTAGCTTTTATTTCTTCATCTATAAATCCCAATTTTGTAGCATCTTCAATATCCCTGCCTATATATGCTATTTTATCTGAAATCTTAACCACACATCCTTCCCATGTTGCTGCTGAAATTGTCCGGGCTGCTTAAATTCTGATAAATCCATCTTTTCACTTCTTGGTTTTAATCCATTTTCATCAACTTCTCCACAATGAGAAATAATTCCGTCTCTAACTGCATATGTTAAATCTAAATTTTTATATTTTCTATAATTGTCTTCTAATAATTCTATACTATCTACAAATCGTAGCCCATTTCTTTCATGCCAAAATTTTTCTTTCAAATGTTTTCGGCTCAATTGATCAATGCTAGTTTCTCCTTGATGTCCAAATGGTGCATGTCCTAAATCGTGTCCCATCGCTATTGCTTTTGTTAATTCTGTGTTTAAACCTAGTTTTTTGCAATTGTATGACTAACAGATTCTACATGGGCAACATGTTCCATACGTGTACATATATGATCATTATCAATATTAAAAAACACTTGTGTTTTATGTTTTAGTCGTCTATATGCTAATGAATGTAATATACGTGTATAATCTCTGGCAAATGGAGATCTCACGTCATCTTTTCTAGAATATAATTCTGTTTTTCGTTCTATCATTTTATCCCAATCTACATTGTCAGGATTCATTGCAACCTCTTTAAATTTATTATCTTCCATATATTTCTCCAATCATTTCTAATTTTTACATTATAATTTACCAACAGCCAAAATATTATCGATGTAACTGTTCAATTCCTCTCAATTGTAATTCATCCTTTAATGGAATAATTGATGTATATAATTTATTATATGCTAATCCAATTGCACCTTCAAATATCTCAAATTTAGGTCTTTTATTATAATCGCCACAATTTGCTACATGTTCCTGTGCGATATCTGGATATTCTTCAATATAATATATCTTGCTTATTTCTCTTTCTTTTGCAATCAGTGTACATCCTGCACATGAACTTGATGTAGTAAACAAATATCCTCCTGTCACTTTATCAATATTACTATTATAAAACGCTCTTGCCTCTGCATGTATTGCCTTTGACTTTGCTAAATCTCTTTTATTTTCTAATTTTGAATATATAGTTTTAAAACAAAAACATGGCTTCAATCCATCTAATATGGCTTCATTTTTCTTATTATCTGAAAAATCATAATCTTTTATATATTTGTTAAACCATGACATTCTATCCAATTCCATATCACTATATATTTCTGAGTTTTGAGGATACTGTAAATCCATTAAATCTCTAAAAATACAAGGAATTTCTGATTTAGGTGGATCATTCCATGCTACTGACAATATGTTATATTCTTTATCTGTCACAACCGCTCCTACTTGCCTAGAAATACATCCAGAATTTACTTTTGATGAGTATGCAACCTGCATACATCTCTCAATTGGTGTTGGTAAAACAATACCTGGATGCATAATCAAGCTGATGTATTTAACAACTTTATATGTCAATGAACTTGGAGAAGTTTGATCTGCAATATCCGCAAAAAAAACATCTCCATTTTGTGTTGAATTTTGTACGTCTTGCAAAAAGAAAGGAACTAAATCCGCAATTAAACAAAAAGTCCTAATCGGTTCTTTTAAAATTTCTACAAAAAAATTAATATCATTTTGATTGATTCCTAAATTCTTTAGACTAATATCATCTTTAAATAAATCAGTAATTAAATCTAAATTTTTATCCCAATCTATACTCATTTTTCTTTCTTTTTCCATACTTTCTAATTTATCAAAAATAAATTTCAGATATGAATCTGGATTTTGCAAGCATTTTATATATTCTTGAATATATATTCGTAGCACTCTCCTCTATTTTATTATTTACTAGTTGGATAAACAGTCTGAACTTCTTTTTAATTAATTCCAAATTTTCAAACAATGCTAATTTTTCTTTTTTATTCTGATTATCCAAAGAATTAGCCACATTTTTATTGTCTTTTAATACAGAAAATGTATAATATGCAGAATATCTATCCTTTAAAAAGCTAGCTTCATATGTATTTTTTAAAGAATCTATGACAATACGTACTGATATTGATTTTGAATTTTGAAACGGACTTCTTCTTAACTTTATAAATGTATTTGTTCTTTTAGCAATGCTATAAAAATAATCAAAATTGGAAATTTGTTCAATATTTTCTAATTTTTTTCGCCATTGATACATATCTATTGTTCCAAAAAACCTAATTTCATTTCCATATTTCTGAAATAATTCACTGTATGTATCTTCATCAATACAATCTTCTAATGTGTCTCCTACTATTGTTAATATGTATTTTGTATAAACATATAATTGTGCTGTATTAATTTTATGTACCGCTGAATCTCTCTGTTTAAGTTTTTCTATGTAATTAATCAAAAATTCATTTTGATCAACTAATGCATCCATAATTCCATTATTAATAACTTTATCCTGAAATTCGCTAATATATCTTTTAATTAATTTTTCATTTTCATTTAGGCTTTTATTTCCAAACTGCTTTAATAATTTAGAAATTTTAAATTGTATTTTCCTGTCAAATCCAACATCTTTAATCAAGTCTATTTTTATCTCATTTTGAAATCTTTTCCAGCTATTATTATTTTCTAATAAATAAGTTATTATAACATCCCTTGCTCTTATCACATCAAATTCTTTCCAATGTACTTTTGCAAAATTATATATCATATCATATTCTTTTTGAGATTTATAATCTAATGCTGTATGATAAGAAGACAAATCAAGCTCGTCAAATTTACTTTGTAAAATATTAGCTATTTCACTAGTCTTAGATTTTCTTGATCCAGTTAAGCCAATAATAATAAATTCCGAGCGTTGATCAAATACTTTCTGAATCGTTTTTTGTTGAATATTTCCCGCTAAACATTGTTCATTCATACTCTATTCCTCTACTTTCTTAAAAATAAGATTGACAAGTGGATTCATTAAATAACCTATCATTACCATTATTGCTAAAGCAATCACATCATTTTCTTTTGTACCGTCTTTTCCATAGTTCTTTAAAATGCTATAGGCTACACATAAAATTATAAATATTATAATCATAATAATCTTATATCTTTTTTCATACATAAATTGTCCTATTTTGCGACGTATTGGTAAATACTGCTGTTTCGTTCGTATCAATTCATTTATTATCTCTATCTGTTTTTCAGCATTTTTACTATATTGTTCCTTAATCCTTCTTAAATATTTTTTCTTTTTATTCTCTAGAAAACTTTCTTTTTCATGTGAATATTCTTCATCATCTTCAATTGTAGTGATTTGATTCCATCTTATCTTTTCATTCTCATCCAGTTCATCTAATACTAAATCTTGAATACTCTTTTCTTGTTTTTTTAATTGTTCTACTAATTCCTTTAATACAATAATCTTATTCTTCTTTAACATTGAGATATTCTTCTCTATTGCATTATTTAATATGTCTAATCGTGCAGGTGGATTATCTGAATGGTTTGATGATTTACTTGTTAAATATGCAATTTCTAATGTAACAAAAGAATTATATATGATTTTTCCATACACATTCTTTTCAATTGAAAACTTAATTTTTTTATTCGTTGGATTATTAAGAGAAATCAATAACTTACCATCCCATCCTGGATCTAATGTTGTAGACACATGTCCAAATCCATCTGAGACTACCTTTACTTTTGAATAAAACGCACCTGTTAATGATTCTGATATTGCTACCGATTCTCGTGTAAGTACCAGTACTGTGTCATTTTTATCAATCATTACATATACTTCTTCTTCCTCTTCTATAATATCCAAAAATCTTTTCTTCTTTGTTGAATAAAAAAATCTTGTTGGTGTTAAATTATAACCTGATGGCTGCAATTGTAATATATCAAATGGCTCTATAAATATTTTTCCTCTTTTTCTTTCCTTTTGAATATCTACATCTGATAACGTTCCCCCATACTCTTCATAATACTCCCTACTCATAAATTTCCTCCACTTCTCATGCGTACAACATCTAGAAATTTTATACTATATTCTATATATTACATCAACTACTTTAAAGTATCAATTTAATCTGGAATAAAATATTTTTCCACTTATTTCAAATACAAACATAGCCAATAAAATATGATCCTAACAAAAACCACATTCTATTGGCTACCACCTATTCATCTACTCCCAAAGCATCTCCGCATAAACCCCATCAGCAATCAACTGACTAAAAGCTTCCTGCACAGTCTCTTTATCTTCCTTATATGTAACTCCAAACCAACGATCCTGTGTCTCCAGCACCTTCACGTTCGCTCTTTCTTCTTTCAAAAGCTTATCCACGATATTTGGTAACAGATATTCACTCTTTAAATCTCCTTCTTCCACATTCTCAAGGAAATCTTTGAAATCCTCTGCTAAGAAATCTAAAAATTCTGGATATCCTGCCCACATATTCATGGATACTTTATCTTCTGGACTGATCCATTCCTGTACTTCTTCGCTGTCACATTTGATTTGTCCGTCTTCTCCCATTTCGATTCCTGTTGTCTCATGTACCTGACTTAATAAACCATTCTCATCGACAACACTGACTCCTCTGGTCACTGTTCCATTATCGCTTAATGTGTTCTTTAAAATGAATCCACCCATTCCCATGGTAAATTCTCTTCCAAGGTCTTCTCCTGATACCAAGAAATCATGCATTTTCACAAATGCTTCTTTTCCATAATAATCATCTGCATTGATGATCACAAATGGTTCTTTCACTACATCTTTACAGCATAAGACTGCCTGTCCTGTTCCCCATGGTTTTGTTCTTCCTTCTGGTACTTCAAAACCTTCTGGCAGATCATCAAGCTCCTGAAATACATATTCAACATCGATCTGTTCTTTGATCCTGTTTCCGATGATCTCCTCGAACTCCTTGAAAATGTCTTTGCGGATAATAAAGACTACTTTATTAAATCCTGCTTCTTTTGCATCATGAATGGAATAATCCATGATGATTTCTCCATTTGCTCCCATCTGGGCTAACTGCTTGATTCCTTCTCCAAATCTGGAGCCGATTCCGGCTGCCATGATAATTAATGTTGTATTTATTCGTATTTTCTCCCCTTTACAATATAAAAGTTCCTTTTTTGCAAAAAGTGAACCTATTTTTCAAATTTTTTCGTATTTTTTATTCAATATAACTATTCACTTTATAGACTGATTTCTTAAGGTCCCTGGGAACTTAAGTTGTACCTATATTTTTCTAATCGTTCTTCAAAAAATATATCTAATTGTGCACGGATCTGGCTCCAGTCTCTTCTGCGACCAGTCCATTTTTTTGTGATGTCCATCGTTGCCAAATAAAGCATTTTTAATAAGCTGTCATCAGTTGGAAATACAGTTTTGCTTTTTGTCACTTTTCGCAACTGACGATTGAATCCTTCGATGGCATTTGTTGTATAAATAAGTTTTCTAACCTGTTCTGGATATTTAAAATAAGTAGCCAGTGTTGCCCAGCGTTCGCTCCATGATTTATAGATTTTTGGATATTTTGAGTTCCACTTTTCTCCGAAATCTTCAAGATTTTCTAAAACGATCTCTTCCGTTGGTGCAGCATAGACTGCCTTTAGGTCAGCCATTACTTTTCGATTGTCTTTATAAGATACATATCTTGTGGTATTTCGTATCTGATGAATGATGCACTGTTGTATCTCTGTCTGTGGAAATACAGCTTCAATTGCCTGTGGAAATCCTGTCAGTCCATCCACACATGTGATCAGAATATCTTCAACGCCACGATTTTTCAGCCCATTGATGATAGAAAGCCAAAATTTAGCACTTTCATTATCACCCACATACATTCCAAGGACTTCTTTTTTACCATCCATGTTGACCCCAAGAGCGATATAAACAGCACGTTTTACAATTCGGCCTTCACTTCGCACATGATAGTGGATTGCATCCATATAAACAACTGCATAGACTTCTTCCAAAGGTCTTTCCTGCCATTCTTTTACGATCGGAAGGATCTTATCTGTAATCCTGCTGATCGTACTGTCTGATATATCAATGTCGTAGAGTTCTTTCATGTGAAATTCAATATCTCCGGTCGTCATGCCTTTTGCATACATGGAGAGAATCTTTTCCTCCATGTCCTGGGTAACAGTATTCTGATATTTTTTGATTAATCTGGGTTCATATTCGCCATTACGATCACGAGGAACAGCGATTTCCATATCCCCATAACTGGTATGCATGGTTTTCCCAGAATGACCATTGCGACTGTTATTGGTATCTTTATTACGATAATCATATCTGGAATAGCCTAGTTCCTCATTAAGTTCTTCATCCAGAGCACCTTCAAGGATCACTGACATCATATCACGCATGATTGCATTAACATCTGTTCCATTTTTTACACTGATATCATTGTCCTTTAAATATCCTTGCATTAATTGTCTTAATGCTGCTTTTTGTGGTGTGTCTCCTTTTCTTCTTCCCATAAAAAAGCCTCCAAACTGAGTAATATTATCTTACATTAGTTTGAAGGTTTACACAAACTTTGGGATACTCCCACCTAAAATGGAATGGTGGCTCAACCATGTCGGACAGATGGCTCAATCAGTCCAAGATTATTCACTTTTTCTCCTTTGAGTAGCTCGATCACAAGGTCTGATTTAAATTTTGCACTAAAATTTCTTCTTTTTCTGGACATGACACTGAATCCTTTCTTATGTATTGATTTAAGTATATCAGATTCATTAAGATCTGTCCGAAAAAGTGTCTTAATTTATGAGACCATTATAGCTTAATTTAAGTTTCTCTCATCTAGTAATGCCTCCGCCTCCTGTTTCATGTCCCACTCTACTTGATCACGTATATATTCTATTTCTTCACAATCATGTAATAATGAATTAATTCGAATTTTATTATTTCTACTTGTTGTTTCATCTTTTTTTATATCTACCAATACTTTTTGTGCAACCAATGTATTATTAATTATTATACTTGATAATTTACGCATTATAATTTCACAATTCTTTTGGTCTTTCATACTTTTTAATACTTCTTCAATTAATTTTTTACATTCTTCTTCTTGCAAATCTCTTCTTGTTTCATATTCTTCTAAAATATCCTCTCCTTCAATTCTTATTTTAAATTGCTCTAAATCACCATTCTCTTCTATTACTTTTTTCTTTCTTTCATTCAAATCCTTAACTTTGTTAATAAATTCTACCAATCCTTTAGGTTGATATTCTCTTTGATCTATCGATATATAAAACCAATCATCTACATTAAAACTTTCTGATTTTTCAAAACCTTCTATAACCTGAAGCATAAGTTCTGCACATTTTTTTGATACCAATTTCTTTTCATACATTTCATAAAACACCCTAACCACATTTTCTTGATTTTGAAAATATTTTATATCTCTATTTGTTATCTTTCTTTTTAATTTATCCAATAAATTATCCATTTCCTCATCATTCATTTTATCTAAAATTGATAATTTTCTTATATCTCTTTCTACATCAAATGTACTATCTTTAATTTTTTTCATATCTGTTTGTTTGATAAATTTTATTTGATTTTTCAATCGTTCTAATAATTCTTCTCTTCCTATTAATTTAATCAAATTGGCAATTTGACTTCCGTATGCTTTTTTATCTTTATAAAATATGTACACTTCACAATTCTTATTTTTTAAAAATTCTAGCAATATATCTTTATCTGTGACATCTAATGAATGACCAAATATATAAACTTTTATTTTATTATTTTTATTTTCATTTTTTAATTGTTCCAGCCATTTATTAAATGAAAAATATGTTTGCTTTTTAATTCGTTGATAATATTTTTGAAATTCTAAAAAATCATCATTTTCTTGTCTCTCATCATCTTCTAAATACTCATCTATACCTAGTATCATATTACAACTTTCTTTTTTATTTCTTCGTATTTTTCCATGAATATAACAATATAATTTTTCTTCATCTCCCAACTTATATATTTTTTCATATGTATCTGTATAATTAAATGAAAGTATATATTTAGGATTCAAATCTATAATATTTTGACTATAACTATCTATATCATATTTTCCAACATAATCTCTTAAATATATTTCTAATGCCTTTATTAAATTTTCTAAATCTTTTAACAATATTTTATTGATATTTTCAAAATCCTTTGAGGTAATTTTATTCCCATTTGGATTTTTATCCAATCCCATACAATCCAAAAAAATATTATATTCTTTTATACCTTCTATCTCATCTATTTTTCTTACAGCCTTCACATAATATTTTTTTCTAACTTCTTCCAATAATTTAATAACATCTGCTATTTCACTTTCAAAATCAATCCAATTTTCTTTTCTGTTTTCCTTATTTGTTTTAAAATAATATACCCATTTATTATTATTTAATAACTCTACTAATTTAATATCTATCTGGGCATTTTCTATCAGAAATTTTTCTACCTTTTCATCTTTCAACTCACATTTTTCTTCTAATAATGTCTTTATTATTCTCGATACATTTTCTTGATTTTGATTCTCATAAAAACTTTTATCTGATAATGCTAATACATATTCTGTAAATTTTAAAAATTCTTCATATTTTGTTGGTAAATCATGTGCTAAATCAAATCCATTTCCTAAAATCAATACTTGCTCTTTTTTACTCATTTTCACATCCTCCATTATTTTCAAATTTAATATGACAATTCACCAATAATACTATTTGAAAAATCAATTAAATTATCATAATGTAATAACTTTATATTCTCTTTTAAAAATGATTCTCTGGCTATTCGATAAGTCAAATCATTAAAATCTGATCTTCTCCCTGCAACGACTACATAGTGCATTCTACTTTCATCATATTCATTAAATTCTTCCGGTAAACATTCTTCTCTATTTTTTAACTCTTTAAATTCCGCAAACAAAGAACTATAATTTGCTTGCAACCATCTTGACCAATCTTTCACTTGATATATTCCTTTGTGAAAACACTCTCCCAATTGCCCATCTTTAGTCGTAATTCTTCCATATACACTTTCTAATTCTACAAAAATAAATTCGTATCCTCCTGAACTCTTCCCTATCAATAAATAATCTGGTCTCATAGAACTTCCTAATTGAAATTCTGGAAATAAAAACGCATCATGATGACCAAAGTTATATCCTCCACACTTTAATATTGATCCTATTATATGAAATCCATCACTTTTATTTATATACTTTGTAATATTTCTCTCAATACATTCATTATCAGAAATTATTTTACTAAACTCCTGATTTTTCTCTTTTAATAATTCCTCATTTTGCAAATTATTTATATCTAAATAGTTATTAGGAAATAAACTTAAACAATGTCTTACAGCCTTTGGATACTCTCTAAACATATATACTCTTCCAAATCCACCAGCTCGTCTTTTTTCTTCTTCCAAAATTTCCCTGTATTTTTCTTGCTCTTTCTCTGTTAAACCTTCTAAATAATCTCTCTCTTGTAATCTCATATATTCTCCCTGTTTCATATACAAACATAGCCAATAAAACATGATCCTAACAAAAACCACATCCTATTGGCTACCACCTATTCATCTACTCCCAAAGCTTCTCCGCATAAACTCCATCAGCGATTAACTCTCTAAAAGCTTCCTGCACAGTCCCTTTATCTTCCTTATATGTAACTCCAAACCAACGATCCTGTGTCTCCAGCACCTT
>OGPP01000331.1_pt1 | contig 52137 bp, 44 predicted proteins | sample 1553021 | NCBI WGS metagenome assembly OGPP01 (sample SAMEA2580217, study PRJEB22360) | human gut metagenome | biome: human gut; feature: human-associated habitat; material: faeces | place: Denmark | collected 2008/2010
AATTCAAGCCCTAAAATAAGATTTTGAGGAAATTTAAAATTTTCTGCATTATAATGCCGCTAATCCAAAGCTTCTTCAGCTTAGATTAACGGCACTTTTTGTTTTACTTATTGTCATTATGATTTTATATATTTTTTTCTTCTCGATACTTCATTACCGCATGCCAGTCATCACGTCCCAGATAATGTGTACCTGCGCGAAGGAAAAATGAAATATTTCCTTCATCATATAAGGTATCTGGCAATATTTCATCTGGGCAAATCAGTCCTTTCTGTCCTAATATTTCAAAAGCTGGACTGGCAGCAAGTCCGCTTAGTACCTCAGAATGCGCATCTGCCCAGAGATCGCGCGTAGCTCCTGTCAGGAAAACATATCGAGGTGCAATAAGTGCAATTAAAAAATGCATGTCAAATGGCAAATCATTTGCATCACGATCATCACGAAACAAATTCGGGCAAAACCAGTAACGTGTATATTCACGTGACAGATCACGAAAACTTTCTGCCTGACTGCCACGGTAAAGACTTCCTGAATTTCCAGCCACAGCAAGAGAAAAACGCTCATCCATCGCAGCACACCATAGGGCTGTCAGCGCCAGACGTGAATGACCTATTACTGCAATGCGGGCATGATCAAGCTGTACTACAGTCTGTAAATAATCCATTATTTTGCTTGCTCCAAATGCCCAAACTGCAATCTTACCCCAACGATCTTTATTAATCCAATCTTTTTCAAAGCGGCTTACACCTAAAAAGCTCTCCTTACTGTCATCTGGATCAATATCCTGATAACATACGTGCACAATTGCATATCCGTTATCTATTATTTCTTCACCCAAGCCTCCAGCCACAAGTTCATTAAACTGCAGATGAAGAAATGCAGGTATCTTTTCCTTTACTGCTTTTGGCAAAATCAATTTAAATATAAACTCGTATGCGTCATTATTATTTGCTAACTGAACTTTTATTGTTTTTTCAGTTGCCTTTCCACCATATGCATCTTCATCCACACCCACACATTCAAATGCAGATTTGATATTTTCTGGTGTTACTCCCATATATTCATGACACAATAGCTTTTTAATTTCTTCCCGACGAAGCTTCCAATCCTCATAGTTTGTTACCGCATCTCCATTCTCCAAACGCATCAGCTCTGGAAGGTGTCTATTTTCAATTTCTTTTTGCAGTCCATTCATTCTTCTTTTCCGTCCTTTCATTTTCTATATTTTATAATTTTAATTTGTTTCAATTTTTATATAGCTGCCAGGACCGTCTGTTCCCATCGTCTTTGTGACAAGAATCTTTTTGTTAATAGAATCCTTTAGCTCTGCCACATGTGAAATGATGCCAACCATACGATTTTTGTCTGCCAGATTTGCAAGTGCTTTTAATGCCTGCGAAAGTGCTGCCTCATCTAATGAGCCAAATCCCTCATCCACAAACATCGTATCAATCTGAATGCCACCTGCTATTGACTGTATCTCATCTGAAAGACCAAGTGCAAGGGACAAAGCTGCCTGAAAGCTCTCGCCGCCCGAAAGTGTCCGTACACTTCGCTCACTTCCATTGTAATGATCGATAACATTTAAATCAAGTCCTGCTTTTTCTTTTTTATTTTCGGCATCCTCACGACGCTTTAACTCATACTGTCCCTGACTCATCGTCATTAAACGCACATTTGCCCGGCGCAGTATGCGCTCGAAATAAGCCATCTGAACATATGTTTCAAGCTCAATTTTAGGCTTTCCAGTAACCTGACCGTTTGCTGTGTTTGAGAGTTCACGTACCCAAACATATTTTTTCTCTGTTTCCTGCATTACTGTCTGGTGTTTCTTAACGCCAAGAAGTACAGCACGATTCTTCTCATTCTCGGCAAACCAAGTCCGACATTCCTGTGAAGTTATCTCTTTTTTAATCGACAATTCCTCCTGTTCTTTTTTTACCAGTTCTTCATCTGGCATTGTACCGCCATTGTCTTCTAGTATCGAAAGAATCTGCTTTTTCCCCTCCTCTATGCTGTTTCTTAAGATTTGCTCATCTGCCTTCAGGCTGTGCATCTCTTTTTGTGCTGCCTGATATACCTGCTCAATTTGCTGCTGCTCGCTCTCGATTCGTTTCATTTGCTCTTGCAAACATAAACAAAGCTCTTGTGCGCTTTGACCATCCCACTGCACATTATGTGCCTGCAAAGAATCATATTTTTGTCTCAGACTGTTTTCTCGCTCCTGATTTGTGGCTCGCTCCTCTGCAATTAAAAGCTCTAGCTGACGAAATGCCTCATCTGCTTTTTCTTTTTTTGTCTGTTCCTGCAAAAGTTCTTTTTGCATCAGATCTTTCTTTTCTGCCTCTGCCCTAAGCCTGTTTACCTGCTCTTTTTTATCCTCATACAATTTGGCAATCGCAAAATCACTTTCTACCTCTTTCTTGAGCTTTTCAATTTGGACTTTTGTAATATCAAGCTTTCCTAGCATACCATCAAGGTTTGTCCTTTGCTCCTGCTCTTTTTGCAGCAAATTTTCTTTGTTTTTCTTAAGCTCATCTTCTTTTTCTCTTAATGATCTTGCATATGAAATCTTCTTGCCCGCCTGCAAAAGCGCCTCCTTTGCCTGCTGCAATTGTTTCGTCAAAAATATTTCCTTTTCTGTCTCATTTTTATCAGCTGCAATCTGATCAAGCGACTTTTTCATGCTCGCCGCCTTATCGGTCAGCACTGCATAATTTTCTTTTTCCTTTTGAAGCTGGCTGACAGCAAACTGCTGTTTTTCTTTAGCATTTACAAGTTCTGTTGTTAGGCAATGATACGTCGTGCTTTGTTGTTCTAAGCTTGTCTTTTGTGTCAAAAACTGTTCTTTTTTTTGACATAGCTGTTTGAAGCTTTTCTTTAGTAATTCTTCTGCCTGATCACATGTCTTAATTGATTCAAATATTACTTCTTCACCTTTAAGCCATTTTGTAATTTCATCAAACATAGTCTGGCGCAGCTTTTGAAGCTGAGCGTAACTTGCTTGTGCCGCGGCACTTGCCTTTTCTGCTTTTCTTTGTGCTTCATCTGTTTTCTTTTGCATTTCATCAAGTTCTTCACGGCTCACTGTCTGTAAATTCTTTACTGCCAGAACAGGATGATGCACAGAACCGCACACTGGACAAGGCTTGCCCTCTTCAAGTCCTTCGGCTAAAATTCCTGCCTGCGCATTCAGATAACATGTCCATGCCTGCTTCCACTCTGACTGGCAGCTTTCATATGACGCTATATAAATTTTACACTTTTTTTGAAGCTCTGTATGTATACGCTCCTGCTCTTTTTCTTCTTTCAGCTGTTTTTCAAATTTAGTAAGTTCCTCAAGTCGATAGTCATTCTCCTTTATCTGTGCTTTTTTCTGTTCCAAAAGTACATCGCAGTCTTTAAGTTCTTCACAAAGTTGCTCTTTTTTCTGTATCATCTCATTAAGCTTATCAAGCTGCTCTTTTTGCTGAATGATTGACTGCTCCTTCTTTTTTTGACAGCCGCATGTACTTTTATACTCTGCATAGCTTGTCTGATACTGCTCAAGCTGATGTTTTCTATCCTCTACCAAACTTTGACAGCGCTGTTCCTCTCTTCCTGCGTCAGACAGCTTTTCTATCTCAACTTCACAAGCCTTTATCTGTTCTTCTTGCTGTTTTCTCTGATCAAAGACAGACTGAATAGACTGCTTCAATTCACAAATTGTCTCTTCCGCTTCTAATTTTTGCTTTTGAATCTCTTCCCACTCATTTTTTTGCTTTTCAATCTGCTTCATTTGCAAAAGTGCCTGAGAATATGCCACCTCACAATCCTTTAATAGTTCTAGCTGACGATTCATTTCTTCTATACACTGTGTCTGCTTTTTTCTTTCCTCAGACTGTCTGCATTGTTTTTCTTCTTTCTCCTTAAGCTCATTTTTTACTTGTATAAGCTGTTTTTCTTCTGATTGAACTGCCTCGCACAACTGCTTATCCTGCTGCAGACGATGTTTTTTTGCTTCTAGCTCTTTTTGTCTTGGCTGTTTGTTAACCTGCTCATTAAAAAACTCCTGTGCCTTTATCACCTTTGGCAGCAAAGTTTCTAATCGTTTTTCTTTTTCCTTGACACTCTCACAACTTTCTTTATACCTCTGAAGCTTTTCTTCATAAACAGCAAGTGTACGCTGTTTGCATGAAAGTTCTTCCTCCTCTTTTTTGAGCATCTGATACTTTTCTTCCCCTGCTGACAAAAATCCTTCAATTAACTCAATTGCCCGAAGTGTCTGACCGTCAAAGCCATTTTTCTTTAATATGTTCCATTCAGGCTCTTCAATAGCACCATTAGGGCAGACTGCCATGCTGAGTTCCTGACTAATGCCTTTTCGCAGATCCTCATATGCTTCTTTTTGTCGGCTAAGTTCTGCCTTAAGAGCATCCTGAAGCTGCTGAAATTTTTCTGTATGAAATATTCGTCTAAAAATTTCTTTTCTAGTCGCCGTGTCAGCAAAAAGAAGCTTTTGAAAATCTCCCTGGGCAATCATAACAATCTGCGTAAATTGGCGATAATCCAGGCCTAAAATTTCGGTTACAGCTTTTGTGACATCCTTAGACTTTGACACAATCGGTCTGCTCGAATCTGACAAATATTCAAGCTCTGCCTCTGCCTTTTGAAGTGTCAAGCCTGTTCCTCTTCCCTTAGGTCGCTGATACTCTGGATTTCTTTTTACGCGATACTTCTCTCCCCTATAGCAAAAGGTGAGCTCTACATATGTTTTTATCTCTGCTTTCGCATATTTGCTGCGAAACATCTGCGGATCACGCACTTCACCGCTGGCTTCTCCATATAGTGCAAATGTGATAGCATCAAAAATGCTTGTTTTTCCTGCTCCAGTATCTCCAGTAATCAGATAAAGTCCCTGCGTCCCCAGACGTTCAAAATCAATCGTTATCTCTCCTGCATATGGTCCAAACGCACTGACTGTTAACACTTGTGGTCTCATGATTTGTCCTCCTGTAATCGCGTAAACAGCTCTGTTACAAATTGTTTTTGTTCTATACTCATTGGCTGATTGTTCTGCTTTTCGTAAAGTTCTTCAAACAGCTGTTTCTCACTCTTTTGCTTAATCTTATTGTCAAAATCTATTGTCTGCTGCGTTCTTGTTCTTAGATTGTCATAAGAAAGACCAAGAAGATTTGGATAGATAGTGCGAAGCTTCTGCATTCCATCTGGAATATCTTCCTCATCTGTCAGCGTAATCTGCACATAATCATCCGTAGCTGTCCCCTGATAAAATGTGCGCGCTGTCACTTCCATATAAGAGCCATGAATTGCCCTAAGATCATGCTTTGGAATTAATGGAATTGTGCGAACAACAATATCATTCTTTTTTCCCATCTCGATAACAGTAACTGATTTTTCCTGTCCTGCCTCGGAAACTGAATATTTTAATAAAGTTCCGCAATAACGCACATTTTCTTTTATATTCTGCGGACTATGAATATGACCAAGTGCCGCATAATCAAATGCTTCAAAGATAGATGCATCTATATTATCAACTCCGCCAACAACAATATCCTCCGAATCACAGCGGCCTGCACCTGTAACAAATTGATGTGCCACCAAAATATTTCGCTTTTTCGTATCAATATCCATATGGTTTACTGCCGCAAAAACTGCATCCTGATATGACTCAATTTCCTCTTGTCCCAGTGCACGGCGCACAATAGACGGACGAACAAATGGCAAAAGGTAAACTTGTGCTTCTCCAAATTCATCTGTCAATGTAACCTTCTGTGTACTGCCATCATATACTGTAGACAAGTACACGCCTGATTGCTTCATCAGCCCTGCACCAAACGCAATGCGCTCCATTGAATCATGATTGCCGCTGACAGCACATACTTTAATTTTTTGCGCTGCAAGTGCATTAAAAAACCAGTCTAACATCATAACAGCCTCAGTCGGTGGAATAGGTCTGTCATAAATATCTCCCGCCAAAAGGAGTGCGTCTGCATGCTCTTCTACGCAAATTTTGACTACCTGCTCCAAAATATAACGCTGATCCTCCAGCATTGAAAATTCATTGATCCGCTTTCCAAGATGCAGATCAGAAATATGTATCAATTTCATAGCTTCTCCTTTTGTTCTCTAATTGCAAAAAAACAGCACTAAAAGAAGTGGGCCTTGACCCTATCTTCTCTTTTGTACTGTTCTTGTAAAATATATGTTTTTACTGTTTGTATTCTACCTCAAACGGAAGCTGGTCAAGAATATCACGCTTCGCGTCAATACCAGGATACACCTCAATAAGTTTAAGTCCCTTAGGTGTCAGTCTAAATACACAGCGCTCTGTCACATACAAAACCTTCTGCCCATTTTCGATTGCACGCTTTGACGAAAAGCTTATGCTATTAACATGCTCTACAAATTTAGGTACTGATCCTTCTTTTTCAATAGTAATCTCACCACTTTTTTGTGATACAGTTAAGCCTTTTGCATTAAAGCTCATGCAGAATACAACAGTTGGTGTCTTTGCAGTTATATTGGCAAATCCACCAATACCAGCAAATGCACCTGGACCTCTGTGTGCATTAATATTTCCATATTGATCAACCTCAAGTGCACCCATAAAGCATATATCCAAACCGCCATTGTCATAAAGATCAAACTGGTTTGCCATGTCGTAGACGGACGCAGCTCCGATCATCGCGCCAAACGCCTCACCAGAAACTGGAAAACCGCCAATACCACCTGATTCAACAGTCAGTGTTACCATATCGAGCATGCCGCTCTTTCTTGCATAGCGTGAAACCATCTCTGGAATGCCAATTCCAATATTAACAATATCATCAACCCTAAGCTCTTTGGCAGCTCGTCTTCCAATGATTTTTCCGATTGTATTATCCTTGAGCATCTTTTCTGATGCCTGATCAATCTTCTCACTCCAGGTATGCCATTCCTCATATGGAATTTCAAAGCTTCCCGTCAGCGCTGTATACGCTTCATTTCGCTCTTGTGGCTCTGCAACTACAATCGCATCTACCAGACAGCCCGGAATAATAGCATTTCGCGGTCGTGACGGCGTGTCTACCAGCCTATCCACCTGGACAATTACTTTTCCTCTGTTTGCCTTTACAGCCTGACAAATGGAAAGTGCATCGCCAGACATAAACATATCGTCAAAAGTAATATTTCCCTTATGGTCTGCCGCAGTTCCCTTTATCAGCGCAATTGTTATTTTCGGAAGCTTATAATAAAGAAACTCCTCACCATCCACTTCTACATGCTTTACAAGCGAATCGTCAATCGAAACTCGGTTGATTCCTGGTCCCTCCATTCTCGGATCGACAAATATATCAAGACCAACCTTTGAAAGTGCACCTGAAAGTCCCCCTGCCTGTGCGCGAATCGCATGAGAAATACAGCCAAGCGGCAAATTGTATGCCTCAAAGCGATCCTCCAACACAAGCTTTTTTGTGCTCATCATAGCACCAAAATGACCACAAATCAACCTGTCTACTGCCCCGTCACGAATGTATCCTTCAGCATTGTGTTCAGTATCCCACACGCCAAATCCTGCACTAGAAACAATTGTCAGATGGGTAGGTGACTGCATTTTCTGATAGCGGCGATAAAGTGCCTCATGCAGCTCCACTGGATTTTCAATTCCCACAAAGGAATTAACACATATACAGTCTCCATCCCGAATCAAACGGATTGCTTCATCTGATGTCATAATCTCATACATAGATTAAGCCTGCCATTTAACTTTTGCTACGCACTTCTTTACGTGACAAGCTTCTTTTCCAGCACGCATCTGCGGCTTATGAGCAATGCTCGGAGGAAGTACTGCGTAAGAACCTGTTGTCAGAATGGACTGACACATTTCTTCTGGCTCCTTCCAGAATGCAACATCACGCTTTTCATCATATTCCTCATCTGTCTCTAAACAAGTTCTGCTTACAGTGTCGATCTCCTCCTCACCGGAAATGATCCACTGAATATCTGCATAACAATTATGAGTCTCCAGACGGCAATTCTCTGCCGGCTTTGTCTCATACTCCTGAATCATAAAATAAAAATCATCATTTACCTGGTAGGTACCAACTTCAAGTGCTGCTAAATCCTGCTTTTTTAAGTAGCAAACTGCTTCTTCGATTGTCATTTCATATTCCTTCCCAAAAAGCGCCCGCATTGGCACTTTCCTGCGTATACTTTATGTAACTTTTTTGCATCTTTCATGCTTTTCTAGCTTACTTAAAAAATTTTTTTTTGTCAAGCATACTGCACTATGTTCTTTTTTAAATACACTTTCTGGCTTTATTCATCCACACAAAGAATCCTATATTTAAGACAATTCCAAAAATTGTTGCCACCGGTGCTGCAAATCCTATATTTGTAAGACTTGCATTTGGCTGAATACTCATGTAATATGCTAATGGAAGACGAATAAGCAATGTCTGGACCAGTCCCTGTGCCATTACCCACATAGTCTGATCGTGTCCGTTAAAATAACCAATCATACTAAATAATATAGCGGTAACAATTGTCTCCAGTGCAAAACCTTTAAGATAATCATATCCTTTTTGTATAACATCGGCGTCTGTTGTAAATATTCCTGTCAAAAAATCCCCCTTAAAAAGAACAAGGGCAAACACAACCACTCCAATCAAAACACCTACACCAATTCCAGTAAACATCGCGTTTTTAGCTCTTTTTTCGCTTCCTGCTCCAACGTTTTGTGATACAAATGATGCCATTGACTGCATTAAGGAACTTGGAATCAACATCGCAAAATTTACAATTTTACACGCAACACCATATCCAGATGAAGCCTCTAATCCCAGACGATTGACAAATGCACAAAGTGCAAGGAATGAAATCTGAGTCAAGCATTCCTGAAGTGCTAATGGAAGACCAATTTTCAGTGCACGCTTGCAGTGGCTATTAACCTTAAAATCAGCTTTTGTGATTTTAAATGGAAGCTTCTTTTTCATCAGCATCCATAATGCAAACACAACACTTACAGCCTGTGCTACTACAGTCGCAATCGCTGCACCTGCTGCATCCATACGAAACCCTGCTACTAATATTAAATCTCCTGCAATATTGATAACACATGCAACTGCAACAAATATCAATGGTGACTTACTGTCTCCAAGTCCTCTAAAAATAGCAGAAAGAACATTATAAGCAACAATAAAGAAAATACCGCTTCCGCATATCTTTACATAAACAGATGTCAGACTTACTGCTTCCTCTGGTGCCTGCATCAATACAGCAATCGGACGCGAAAACACGATCATTATAACAAACAGCACTGCTGACATTACCGCAAATACAACTACAGAACCGCCAATCAGTGCACCAATTGACTGTGTCCTCTTCTCGCCAATATATCTTGCAATCAAAACAGTAATACCCATTGCGAACTGTGTTATCACAAATGTTACAAGATTTAATACCTGACTGCCTGTAGATACTGCTGAAAGACCAGATGTCGTTCCAAATCTTCCCACCACAAGAAGATCAACTGCACCATATGCTGCCTGCAGCACAAGTGCACCAAGAATCGGAATCATAAATGGAATTAATTTTCCAAGTATGCTGCCTTGCGTGAAATCTGCCTTATCATTTACTTTTTCTCTACTCAATGTCAACTCTCCTTTCGCTCATGACCTGATAAAATTTCTTTATTGTCTGAATCATACAATCTGCTTCCTCATCAGAAATCATGTCCAGATACGGAGCCAGTCTGCTGTAATAGTTTCTGTCGTACTTATCAGACAATTCTTCTCCACTTTTTGTAATCGCAATATACGTAACTCTCCCGTCTTCGTCTGAAGAAATCTTCTTGAGATATCCCTTCTCTTCCATAGCTTTGACTGTTCTCGTGACACCTGGTCTTGGAAGATTTAACGCATAACTAATATCAGATACCTTCACATACTCTTTTGTTTTCTGCAGCGTATGAATAACATCAAGATATTGGATATATGCCGGACTAACACCATCTGGAAGCTTTGGAAGCAGTTCTCTGATTCTTTTTGCCATATAGCAGGCATCAAGCATCCGTTTTATTTTCTCAGAATCCATGTTTTCTCCTTTCTTGTTTTGGTGGTCAATTATAGTAATCTTCTATATAATTACCGCCGATAATTATTTTAATTACCATTGGTAATTATACGATGTTGTTTTTTTAATGTCAAGCTGCTTTTTATAATAAAAAACCGGGGGCAAATTGCTGCCCCCGGTCAAAAAAAGTACACGATCAATCATGTCTTTCTTCCATATTATCATATGTTTCACAAAATCGTGCTGCAAAGGATGCCGGCTCATCTGCTGCATATAAATGAGACAGATCTCCAAAGGACTGCATACGAAAGCTTGCAATACCTTCTCTTCTCTCCTCTGTGTACAATGTTGTCACAGAAGACGGTGCCGCTGCTGTCCCATGCCAAAGAACAACTGGTGATATTCCAAGCAGATGACCAAGCATCACGCACTCTACACCTAAATGGCAAAACAGCACAATCGTATCTCTGTTTGCATGCTCTGCACGATAATAGCCATTCTCTCTTGTATATCCATGCTTTTTTAACAGTGAATCCAGACCATCATACACCCATGCTGATTCAGTATCTGCCTTTGCCTTTTTCATAAATGGTGTGTTCATCCACTGATCCTTATCATAATATGCTGGCTCACTTGTCCAACGAGCAGGAAGCAAATCCCAACAAACCTTATAAGTACCAGTATCCTCATCAATCGCCGGTGCCTCGAACTCACGAAGCCACTTAAACTCAGTCGCTGTCATACCAAGCTTCTTTAAGGTCAAGGATGCTGTATCCTTTGCACGGCCAAGCGGTGATGTATAAATATAGGTATGTTCCTTCTGCAGCTGTTTTTCCATGCGAACAGAAAGAAATTCTGCTTCTCTCCATCCCTTTTCTGTCAAAGAGTCAATCTCATAATTTGGATCGCCATGGCGAACAATAATAAGTCTCATTTTTCTTTCCTTTCTATATTTAATAGTTTCAATTTTCACTTAATTTCCACTTATTTTCACCATGATTTTAGCATAACAGCAAAAATGTGACAAGTGCAAATATTGATTTTAAAATTCAGCAGCCTTAAACGCGTCATGCTACGAAAGCCCTTCGGTGCAATGGTTTCGTCGCCGGACCAAATTCCGCAGGTTCCTGTTATGTTCCTTATTATTATACATTACTTTGAAAGACCTGCTCCAAGTGTCCGGCTCGTGAAATCCATTCACCTTCGGGCTTTGCCACAATATTGTTAACTTCGAATCATAATCTTCTCTGCTGCTGTGCAGGCATAAAGATCACCAAGTGTCTTCTGATAAAATTCCCGGTACGCTTTTGGGCATGTAATCGTCAGCTTTTCAATAGGATCTTTCATCGACATCTGTTTTTGCGTCTTATCTTTTCTTACCTGTGTCAGTGTTGCCTTTACATGTTCTCCAAATTCAAGATACTCTGTCTGTGTCGTTTTCGTTTGCCAAATAGTCTGATGCAGCGAAATCTCTTTTTCGTATTGACGATAATATTCCTGAAAGATATAGTCTGTCATATACGGTGTATAAATCGCATACAGCTTAAGGATTCCAAGAAGACTGTAATACAGCGCAGTCTGACCAGATCTGCAATTTTCTTCTCCATGCTTTTGTGGCTGATAAAGGCGTTCTTTTGCAATTTCAATATAAAAATCGCAGAAATCGCTCCAAAAAAGCTCATCAATTTCATGGCGTGCCTGTCCGATCTCAAATTCGTTTAGAAGCTGTGCTGCGCGAATCGTTGTCTCATTTACGCGTTCCATGATCCAGCGATCTATCGGAAGCATTTTTTCTTCCTTCATCGCATTCTCTGGTGTAAACTCATTCAACTGAAGAATTACAAATTTAGATGCATTGTACAGCTTATTTAAAAAACGTTTTGAAATTTTTAGTTCTTCCTCGCTGAAAAATGTATCTGTTCCTAGCTTGCTGTTTGCCGCCCAGTAGCGCATCGCATCCGCAGAATGTTTTTCTATCAGCATCATCGGTGAATTGGACGCATTATTTTTTGACTTGCTAATTTTTTCTCCCGGCTTTGCCAAGACAAAACCACTAATCATTATATCTTTCCACGGAACCTGTCCTGTATGATACAGACTCTTTACGATAGTATAGAATGCCCATGTACGAATGATCTCGTGTGCCTGACTTCGCATTCCCATTGGAAAAATCTCATCTGAAATGTCGTCAGTCTCTTTATAGTGTGCATTGATTAATGGTGTTACTGACGATGTTGCCCATGTATCAAACACAGCCGTCTCTGGAATAAACTCATTACAGCCGCACGTACATGCTTTTAATGGACTCTGCTCAAGCGGATTTACTGGCAGTTGGCTCTCCTCTGCAAAAATCGGTTTGCCACACTTTTTGCAGTACCATACTGGAAATGGAACACCAAAATAACGCTGTCTTGAAATACACCAATCCCACTTTAAGTTTTCAACCCAAATTTTATAGCGGTTCTTCATATGCTCTGGATGCCATCGAATCTCATCCGCTGCCTTTAAAAAACGATCCTTCTCTGAGAGAACATCAATATACCACTGTTTTGACATAATGAACTCAACCTCATGCTGACAGCGCTCATGAACAGCAAACATATGGCGAATCGTCTCTTGTTTTACCAAAAGATTTTGCTTCTTTAGTAATTCAATGATATACGCTCTGGCCTTTTTTACAGTCATTTTCCCTATAAAATCAATCTTCTCGCTGATTGTTCCATCTGCAAGAATCACTTCCTTAGATGTTAACTTATGCTTCTGATACCACTCAACGTCGGCTGAATCACCAAATGATGCACACATAACTACGCCTGTTCCCTTGTCCATCGCTACAGTATCATCTGCAAGAATTGGAATTTCAAAATCATATAACGGAACTATTGCTTTCTGACCGATAAACTTCTTATATCGCGTATCATCTGGATGAACAAAAATGCAGGCGCATCCAGCAAGCAGTTCTGGTCTTGTTGTCGCAATCAAGAGATTGCCAATAGGTGTAGTAAAATTCAAATAGTTAAATACCGTCTCACACTCTTTTGTCTCAAGCTCAGCCTGTGCAATTGAAGTTTGGCATTCAGTACACCACAGTACTGGAGATGTCTTCATGTAGGCTTTTTTCTTCTTTGCCAGCTCAATAAAAGAGCGCTGTGAAATTCTTTGTGCCCGATCTGATACTGTCTGATACTGCAAATTCCAGTCTACACTAAAACCCAGACGACTCCACAGTTCTTTAAACTCGCCCTCGTAAGTTCCTATCGTTTTCATACACTTTGCCCGAAATTCACTTCGAGGCATCTGATTTGCCCGAATTTTTTCATCGCGCTCAACTAAGCGCTCTGTCGGCAGTCCATTATCATCAAAACCAAATGGATAAAATACATCGTATCCCTGCATCCTCTTAAAACGCGCAATCATCTCTGCCTGTGTATAGGAAAATACATGACCAATATGAAGCTTTCCGCTTACAGTCGGCGGCGGCGTATCAATTGAAAAGATTTTTCTCTCTTTTCCATTCTGATAGCGATAGATCTCATTCTCCTGCCACATTTTCTCCAATGCTTTCTCTGCCTTTTGAAAATCATACTTTTTTTCCATTACAGATTCCTCCTGAATATAAAGATTATCCAACGCAGACAAAAAAAACGCCCTGAGCCAAACGCCCAGGGCGAACATACATGTCCGTGGTACCACCTAGATTCAGAAATACTTCTGCACTCAATACAATACGGGAATTTATTTTTAATTCCGATATTGCTTCCCTTATAACGGTGAGAATCTCCGTTGGAGTCTACTAAAGCTGTAAAAATATACCTGTTCGATCCAAAGCTCAAAGGCTACTTCCATGCGTCCTTCACGAAATTTTTCACCAACCAATTTCTCTCTGTCCATCCGGAAACTGCATGTACTCCTCCTCGTCAATGCTTTTTGTCTGTAATTGTTACGCACAGTATATCACAAAAATATGCAATGTCAAGCTTTTTATTATTTTTATTTATCCCAACGTCTGCACAACTTTTCAATATCTTCTGTGAAACGGCGAATATCTTTATTGGCACCTTCTCTGTATTTTTTTACAATAGCAAGAAGCTGCTGTGCTACATCAAACAGTTTTCGATATACATCACTCATCCGGCCTTCTCTTGGCTGATAATCCTTCTTAACATACTCTCTTGTTCCTTCACGAATTTTTTGATCTGACAGCAAATCCCACGATTCTCCTGTGTATGGTGCCGTTGCATTAATCCCATAGGTAGTTGTCAAAAGAGATGCAAATGAATCTGTGACAGTATCCTCTCCATGAACAACAAATACATGTGTTGGCTTAGGTGCAATATGGCTTACCCAGCGCACAAGTCCTTCTCTGTCTGCGTGACCGCTTATTCCCGTCATGCGTGCAATTCGTGCCTTTACACAAATTTCTTCTCCAAAAAGTCTTATATTTTTTGCACCGCCTAACAGCACGCAGCCAAGGCTTCCCTCTGCCTGATAACCAGCAAATAAAATGGTGCATTCTGGTCGCCAAAGATTATGTTTTAAATGATGACGGATTCGTCCGGCATCGCACATGCCAGATGCTGAGAGAATGACCTTGGGTTTTGGATCTTCATTGATAGCACGTGATTCCTCTACGCTGACGGACAGTCGAAGTCCCGGAAAACGAATCGGATTAATTCCCTGACGCACAAGTGCCATGGCTTCCTCATCAAAGCATTCCTGTGTATTCGTCATAAAAATATTTGTAGCCTCCACAGCAAGCGGACTATCCACAAAGACTTCTGTATGTTCAAATTCTGGCAGTTCATGATCTACCTTAAGCTGTCTTAAAAAATATAATATTTCCTGTGTACGTCCAACTGCAAAACAAGGGATCACTAAATTTCCGCCGGCAGCAAGTGTCTCCTTTAAAATTTGCTTTAGCTCACTTTTACAGTCTAAAAGAGAAATGCCCTGATCATGACTTCTATTTCCATACGTTGATTCCATAACAACATAATCGGCATCGTCCACATATAATGGATCTTTAATCAATGGCTGATTCGTATTTCCAATATCACCGGAGAACACAATTTTCTTTGTATGTCCTGCTTCTGTCAACCATACCTCAATAGACGCTGAGCCAAGCAAATGGCCAACATCTCTCATCCTGATTTGAATGCCTGGTGCAATATCAATCTTTTTTTCATATTCACATGGAACAAAATATGTCAGCACATTTTCTGCATCCTCAATAGTATAGACAGGAACCACCGGCTCTGCATCACTTCTCTTATTTTTTCTGTTTTTCCACTCTGCTTCAGACTCCTGAATATGAGCGCTATCCTTCAACATGATTCGACATAGCTGCGTCGTTGCCTTTGTTGCAAAAATACTTCCACGAAAACCATTTTTATAAAGATACGGCAGCATTCCAGAGTGATCAATATGCGCATGCGTCAGAAAAACATAATCAATCTGGGAAATTGGAAACGGCAGTTCTTCATTCACATAAATATCACGTCCCTGCTCCATGCCACAATCAACAATAATCTTCTTATTACATGCCTCCAGACAATGACAGCTTCCTGTCACTTCATGAGCAGCTCCATTAAATGTTAATTTCATAACAAAACCCTCCTTTTTCAGTTTTTCTTATACTTCTATATATATTATACTATTTCTATTTCTATAAATCCAGACTATTTTCTTACAATTATATTTCATGATTTTGTATAAGAGCCATTTCCTTACGATACGAAGATGGAGTCATTCCCGTTATTTTTAGAAATGTGCGGTTAAAATAACTTATACTGTTAAAGCCACATAATGACGCTACCTCACTGATTTTTTTGGAAGATCTGGCAAGCATCTGGCTGCTGTTTAACACTCTGCATCTGTTTAGATAACAAAATGGTGTCATTCCTGTCCATGCCTGAAACAATCTGCAAAATTGACCTCTGCTTAGATGAACCAGACTGGCAAGTTCTTCAAGCGTTAAATCTTCCATGTAATGTGTCTCAATATATGACACTGATTTTTGCAGATATTCAAGCTGCGGCCTTCTTTTTTTTGCATCTGGATAAAATGACTTTAAATGATGATCATACAATTTTTGCCAGATCATTAAAAACGTTCCCTGAATCAAAAGTTCCTTTGCTGCAATTTTCTCCTCATCCATAGAAAATATAAATTTCAGCTGCGTTAATATTTCCTTATGCCAATTTTTTTCTGACGTAAATGTTACGGCATACTTCCATGATCCACTGCAAACAGGATACATATATTTTTGAAAGCATTCTGAGTTATGCGGTGAAATAAGCCATAGCGGATCAGCTACTGCGGCATGAAATAAAACATTCCCTTTAGTTCTTGCCCAATGCATAAGCTTTGGAGGCACGAAAATACCATCTCCTTTCTTTAAAAGAAATGCATGATTTTCAATAAAAAACTCTACTTCTCCTTCCTCCACATAGAAAAACTCCAGTTCTGGATGCCAGTGAAGATAAAGTGCTGGGAAGTTTTTTTCTGGCAGCGCTGCTACACCATCTGTTTCTGTAGGAATTTCTATTTTTGTTGTATGAACAGACACTGGAACAAAATGAGATTTGTGAGGTACTGTTTCTCTATATTGATCTTTTTTCTGTGTACTCATTTTCACGCCCCTTTCTTTTCTATATCGTAACACATTTTAAAAAAATGCGCAATATAGTGCTACTTTTTGATACCATTTTTCAAGTATTTCTTTTTTATTTTTTGTATGATAAAGCTATCAAATGATGTCAATACCAGATGATAATTGACAGAAAGGTGGATTTATGAATACTATGCATCAAGAGGGCAATGCTCTTATTTACGAAAATGATGGAGAACTTTTACGTATTGAACCTTGGGGCAAGAATAGTCTGCGTGTTCGCTCTGTTATGCAGGGTCCAATCTGTGATACTGACTATGCACTTATTGAGCTGAATGAAGCTGATAAAGCAATTGTAACATCGATTTCAGTATCCGAATATGAAGCAAGTATTACAAACGGAAAAATAACAGCACGCATTGAAGTAAGCAACTGGAATCACAAATGTGTCATTTCCTACTACAACCAGAACAAAAAGCTGCTGCTTAAAGAAACAGGCGACGGCGGTGCTCTCAATAAAGACAGCAGACGCTTCCACGGAATTATTGGCGGTGCTTACAACCTGCATGTTTCCTTCGCATCTGCTCAAAATGAAAAGCTGTTTGGAATGGGTCAGTATCAGCAGGATGATCTTGACTTAAAATATACCACACTTGAACTTGCACATAGAAATTCTCAGGCAAGTGTTCCTTTCGTTCTTTCCAGTCTTGGCTATGGCTTCTTATGGCATAACCCAGCTATTGGTCAGGTTACATTTGGAAAAAATGTGACAGACTGGTATGCAGCAAGCACCAAGCAGATGGATTATTGGATTACAGCCGGAGATACCCCTGATGAAATTGAGCAGGCATATGGACGAGCTGTTGGAACTACACCAATGATGCCAGAATATGGACTTGGCTTTTGGCAGTGCAAGCTTCGTTATTGGAATCAGGAGCAGCTTCTTTCTGTTGCCAGAAAGTACCATGAGAAAAAAATCCCAGTCGATGTGATTGTATGTGATTTCTTCCACTGGCCAAAAATGGGTGATTTCCGATTTGAAGAAGAATTCTTCCCAGATCCTGATGCCATGGTTAAGGAATTAAAAGAGATGGGCATGGAGCTTATGGTTTCTGTATGGCCGCAGATTGACACACAAAGTGAAAATTTTGCAGAAATGAAGCAAAAAGGACTCCTCGTTAAAACAGAGCACGGTGTTGAGATTTGTATGCGTTTTGGCGGTGAAAGTGTTTTCTTTGATCCTACTAATCCTGCTGCACGCCGCTATGTATGGGATAAATGCCGTCAAAACTATTATGATAAAGGTATCCGCGTATTCTGGCTGGATGAAGCAGAGCCTGAATATCTTGGCTATGATTATGACAACTATCGCTACTATCTTGGACCAGATATCCAGATTGGAAATGTTTATCCTCAGTATTTTTCCCGTACCTTCTATGAAGGTCTGAAGGAGCAGGGTGAAAAAACAGTTGTAAATCTTGTCCGCTGTGCGTGGGCTGGCAGCCAGCGCTATGGTGCACTCGTTTGGTCTGGTGATATCCACAGTGACTGGCCAACATTCCGTCGTCAGGTCAGTGCAGGATTAAATATGGGAATTGCTGGTATTCCGTGGTGGACAACTGATATCGGTGGTTTTTCAGGTGCACGACCAGAAGATCCACGTTTCCAACAGCTTTTTGTTCGTTGGTTTGAGTGGGGAACATTTTGCCCTGTTATGCGTCTGCACGGTGATCGTGACTGCGATGACAGACGTGTATTTCACGCAGATGGTCGTCCGGCGCTCTTTACTGGCGGTGACAATGAAATCTGGAGCTATGGTGCAGAAAATGAAATTATTTTAACACACTATATCTTCTTAAGAGAGCTGATGCGTCCATATACAAGAAAACTGATGGAAGAAGCTCATCTGTACGGCAAGCCTGTTATGCGTCCAATGTTTTACGATTTCCCAGAACAGGATGTTTGCTGGGAATTAAAGGAACAATATATGTTTGGACCTTCTATCCTCGTTGCACCGATTCTTTACGAGGATCAGAATGAGCGCGATGTTTATCTTCCATCTGGTAATAAATGGACATTGCTCATGAATGGTGAAGTTTACGAGGGCGGTCAGACACTTCATGTAACTGCTCCAATCGATGAAATACCTGTATTTATTCGAGAGGGCGGTCCAGATCTTGTTGATGGTTGGAAAAAAATTAGAGAAAATCACGAAATTTAACTTTTTTTTGAATTTCCCTCTATCATATTTTTGAATTTTCCTTTATAATAAGAAAGGTTAAGGAAGTCTCTTATCCCGCTTTGATCTACAAAAAACGACTAAAGGAGAATATCATGTCAAAGAGAACAGACATCAACAAAGTTTTGATTATCGGATCTGGCCCCATTATTATTGGTCAGGCCTGCGAATTTGACTATTCCGGAACACAGGCTTGTAAGGCTCTTCGCAAGTTAGGTTATGAAATTGTCCTGGTTAACTCCAACCCGGCAACCATCATGACAGACCCGGAAATTGCCGATGTTACCTACATTGAACCGCTCAATGTACATCGTCTTGAACAGATTATCGCAAAAGAGCGTCCGGACGCACTTCTTCCAAATCTTGGCGGTCAGTCTGGTTTGAATCTTTGTTCAGAACTTGCAAAAGAGGGCATTCTGGACAAATATCACGTTCAGGTAATCGGTGTTCAGATTGATGCTATTGAACGTGGTGAGGATCGTATTGAATTTAAAAAATCAATGAATAAGATCGGCATTGAAATGGCACGCAGTGAAGTTTCCTATTCAGTTGATGAGGCACTCGCAATTGCTGATAAGCTTGGCTATCCAGTTGTTCTTCGTCCTGCCTACACAATGGGAGGTGCCGGCGGTGGTCTTGTATACAACAAGGAAGAGTTAAAGACCGTTTGTGCAAGAGGTCTTCAGGCCAGTCTTGTAGGCCAGGTTCTTGTTGAGGAGTCCATTCTTGGTTGGGAAGAGCTTGAGTTAGAGGTTGTTCGTGATGAAGAAGGAAACATGATCACTGTATGTTTCATTGAAAATATTGACCCTCTTGGTGTTCATACAGGTGATTCCTTCTGTGCTGCTCCAATGCTTACCATTTCCAAGGAGCTTCAGGCGCGTCTTCAGGAGCAGGCTTACCGCATCGTTGACTCCGTACGTGTAATTGGTGGTACAAACGTGCAGTTCGCTCATGACCCTGTTAGTGATCGTATCGTTGTCATTGAGATCAATCCAAGAACTTCTCGTTCTTCCGCTCTTGCATCTAAGGCAACTGGTTTCCCGATTGCTCTTGTTTCTGCTATGCTGGCAGCCGGACTGACCTTAAAGGATATTGAATGTGGAAAGTATGGCACTCTTGATAAATATGTTCCAGACGGTGACTACGTTGTTATCAAGTTTGCTCGCTGGGCATTTGAGAAGTTTAAGGGTGTTCAGGATAAGCTTGGCACACAGATGCGCGCTGTTGGTGAAGTTATGAGTATCGGAAAGACTTACAAAGAAGCTTTCCAGAAGGCAATCCGAAGCCTTGAGATTGGCCGCTATGGTCTTGGCTTTGCAAAGGACTTCAATGCAAAGACAAAGGAAGATTTGTTAAAGCTCTTAATTACACCATCAAGTGAACGTCATTTCATCATGTATGAAGCACTTAGAAAGGGTGCCACTGTTGATGAAATCTTTGAGATTACAAAGGTAAAGAAGTATTTCATCGAGCAGATGAAGGAGCTTGTTGATGAAGAAGAAGCACTGCTTGCCTGCAAGGGTGCGCTTCCATCTGATGCACAGCTTATCTCTGCAAAGAAGAATGGTTTCTCAGATAAATATTTAAGCCAGCTTCTTGCTGTATCTGAAGATGATGTTCGCAATCGCCGCATCGAGCTTGGCGTTGAAGAAGCTTGGGAAGGTATTCATGTAAGCGGTACAAAGGACAGCGCATACTACTACTCTACCTATAATGCACCAGATAAGAACCCAGTAAATAGCGATAAGCCAAAGATTATGATTCTTGGCGGCGGTCCAAACCGTATTGGTCAGGGTATTGAGTTCGATTATTGCTGCGTTCATGCATCTCTTGCTTTAAAGAAGCTTGGATTTGAAACTATTATTGTAAACTGTAATCCAGAAACTGTTTCTACAGACTACGATACATCTGATAAGCTGTACTTTGAGCCATTAACACTTGAAGATGTATTAAGCATCTACAAGAAGGAAAAGCCGGTTGGCGTTATCGCTCAGTTCGGTGGACAGACTCCATTAAACTTAGCTGCACAGCTTGAGAAAAATGGTGTAAAGATTCTGGGAACCTCTCCTGCAGTTATTGATCTTGCTGAGGACCGCGACCTGTTCCGTGCTATGATGGACAAGTTAGAGATTCCAATGCCAGAGTCTGGTATGGCTACTACTGTAGATGAAGCTCTTGCAATCGCAAAAAGAATTGGTTATCCTGTTATGGTTCGTCCTTCCTACGTTCTTGGTGGACGTGGTATGGAGGTTGTTTACGATGACGAGAACCTGACAAGCTATATGAAGGCAGCTGTTGGCGTAACACCAGACCGCCCGATTCTGATTGACCGCTTCTTAAATCATGCACTTGAGTGTGAGGCTGATGCAATCAGTGATGGTACACACGCATTCGTTCCAGCTGTAATGGAGCATATTGAGCTTGCTGGTATTCACTCAGGTGACTCAGCATGTATCATTCCTTCTGTTCACATTACACCTGAAAATGTTGAAACCATTAAGGAATACACCAGAAAGATCGCTGAGGAAATGCATGTAAAGGGTCTTATGAACATGCAGTATGCAATCGAAAACGGTAAGGTTTATGTGCTTGAAGCAAATCCACGTGCATCTCGTACCGTTCCGCTTGTTTCTAAGGTATGTAACATCCGCATGGTTCCGATTGCAACTGATATCATTACCTCTGAGCTGACAGGACGTCCGTCACCAGTTCCAATGTTAAAGGAGCAGAGCATTCCTTACTATGGTGTTAAGGAAGCTGTATTTCCATTCAACATGTTCCCAGAGGTTGACCCTCTGCTCGGACCGGAGATGCGTTCTACTGGTGAGGTACTTGGTCTTTCTACCTACTATGGAGAAGCATTCTACAAGGCACAGGAAGCTACTCAGACATCTCTCCCACTTTCTGGAACTGTTCTGATTTCTGTAAACCGCAAGGACAAGGATGAAGTTGTTGAGATTGGAAAGCTCTTCCATGAGTGTGGATTTAAGATTCTGGCGACAGAAAGCACCTGCAGACTGATTAACGAAGCCGGCATTCCAGCTGAGCGTGTTAATAAGCTTCAGGAAGGCCGTCCAAATATCTTAGACCTTATCACTAATGGAAAGATTGATCTGATCGTTAACTCACCAGTTGGTAAGGACAGCGCTCACGATGACAGTTACCTGCGTAAGGCAGCTATCAAGGGCAAGATTCCTTACATGACTACAATCGCTGCAGCAAGAGCTACCGCAAAGGGTATCCACTATGTTCAGCAGCATTCTGATTCTGATGTAAAATCTCTTCAGGAGATTCACAGCATGATCTGCGATAAGAACTAAATTTTAAAAACTAAATTTTTAAAAAAACCGCGGTGAGCGAAATCACCGCGGTTTTCTTTAAAATTTAATTAATTCATACTCTCTATTTCCAAGTCCAATCTTTTCTGCATGCTCCAGCGTTTCCTTCCAACGCACATTCGGATTGGAATCCATAAAATGATCATGATGATGATGCCAATCTGGTTTTTCAAGATTATCTGACAGCTGAGAGTTTGGCATTGGATCTGCCTTAAGACATGCATCTGCACATGCCTGATCTAACGCTACCGGATCAAATGATGCAAACATACCGATATTTGGCAGAATAGCCGCATCATTTTCTGGATGACAGTCACAGTTTGGAGAAACATCTACAATCAAACTTATATGAAAATGAGGACGACCATCTACAACTGCTTTTGTATACTCTGCAATCTTGCATCCCAAAATTTCATTTGCATTATCATTTGGATTATGAATTGCATCAAATGAACAGGCACCGATACAGCGTCCACATCCCTTACAAATATCCTCATGAATCACAGCCTTTCCTGTATCAAAGAAAATCGCATCTGATCCACATTCCTTTGCACAGCGCTTGCAGCATCTGCAAAGATCTGCATTTACAACTGGCTTTCCCTGACTGTGCTGATGCATCTTTCCTGCACGGCTTCCGCATCCCATACCGATATTTTTCAGTGCTCCGCCAAAACCTGTTGATTCATGGCCTTTAAAATGTGTCAAAGAAATAAACACGTCTGCATCCATAACAGCTCTTCCGATGTACGCTTCCTTGCAATATACACCGCCCTCAACAGGAACAATACAATCATCTGTACCGCGAAGACCATCTCCGATAATAACATGACAGCCTGTTGTTACTTCATTAAAGCCATTTTCCTGCGCACAATCTAAATGCTCCAATGCATTCTTTCTGGAACCAGGATATAAAGTATTGCAGTCTGTCAAAAATGGCTTTCCGCCTGCTTCCTTAACAAGATCTGCTACTGCCTTTGCATAATTAGGACGCAGATATGCAATATTTCCTAACTCACCAAAATGCATCTTAATCGCTACAAACTTATTTTCAAGATCCATTGTCTGAAGACCTGCCTTACGGCACAATCTTTTTAGCTTTTCCGGGAGTCCAACTCCATTTGATGTTCTAAAATCAGTAAAATAAACTTTTGCCTTTTCCATGTTGTCTCCTATTCTATTTATTTAATTTGCTCTGCCAGCATCGGCATAAAAATGCCGCCCTGAACACTTCGAGCAATAAAATAACAATACCTTCCACTATCAGTCTGATACCAGTCTGAAAATGGCACTCGTGTCGTTGTTTCCTTTAAATATGCTGCCACCGGCTGTATCAGTGCTGCTGTATTGTCCATCGCTGCACACCAAAGAATCCAGTCACTCTTTGTATAAGCTGCTCTGCTGTCAAGCGGTGTTCCATATCGATTTGCTTTCTTTTTATAATAAGCAAGCTCCTTTTCATACACCTCATCAGAAAACAGTCCGCTCTTCCACAGCTTGTCCCAAATCAGGTTATATTTTAGGCTCCATGTATCTTTTTTTCCTTCTCCAAATACAAGCTGATAATGATCGTCTGCTTTTGCGCGCTTTTCCCAATCTGATGCCATATCTGCTGCTATCTTATGGTACTTCTTTGCCTCATCTTTTTCACCTGCCAAAGCTGCTATCTGAGCATATCCTTCGATTCCCATAATCGCCTTCACAGAAAGGTTTGTATTATGTGAAAGATGACCGGCAAAATCATCTGTACACAGCTGCTCACCTGGATCTGCACCATAACGTATCAGGTATTCACGCCATTTTTTTAATGTTTCCATATATGGCAGTGCAAAGGAAACATTTTGCTCCATACGACAAACCATTGCCGTCATAATAAGCATATTTCCACATTCCTCTACAGGCATCTGATCACGCAAACCATATACATTACTTCCTGACGGATACATATAGTAAGGCGGGTACACAAACTGATTGTCTGAGCGAAAACGCTTATTTTCCTCATCTGAGCGACCATATACCTGCCCCCACGCATATGGATAGCGTCCTACATCATGAGGTGCAAAATCATATGTCCACACATCACAGTCTGCAAATCTAAAAATTGGACGCAGCATTCCCTTGACATATTCTGTATTATAAAGCATAAATAACGGCACTGACGGATAACTTACATCAACAGTTCCAATGCAGCCATTAGAATCATTTTCCTTTGAGAGAAAAATTAAATTCTGATCTTCATCTGTGATCAGCTTGTGCGCTGCAATCGCATGACGATAGCTCATAACACATAAAAATGCATACTCATCTCCGCCAATCTTTTTCGCCTTCGCTTCTATCTCACAATCTATTTCTGATGCCTGCTTGTAAACCTTTTTCTGATCTGCAAAGGCGGCTGAAATTGCTTCCAGAATTGTCTTATATTTTGTTGTCCAGTACGCCTTTCTCCACTCTCCGAAATAATTAATTGATGCAAGATCATCATATGCCAGAATAAGTGTAGTCTGACCATTTAAATTTGCTGCCTGACAGCGAATTGCTTCGTTTGCTGCATCATATGTAATCGTGCTTTTATCATTGCCTGCAAGATACACATAACCCCAGTCAATTGTTGTATGATCACCGCTGCTTCCAAGCGGCTGCTGACGCATACGTCCCATAGACGCGTAGGAAAATCCCTGTTTAAAAGTTCCAGCAAAGCCTGCCACTTCGTCCTTTTCTTGGCGCACGAGATCAGCTGATACAATAAAATCAAGCTGTACATTATCCGCATTCTTTTTCTCAACCATAAAATCAATATATGTACACGGTCTTGATACAAGCAATGGATCACTCAGAATAAGCGGAGAAGTAAAACGACAGCATAATCGCACCTTATCGTTTTCAAATGTATATGTTGTCGCAGTAGCTGTCACGTCCAATGATATCTGAGGTAATATCTGGTGAAATTCCTTATCTCCCATAAAACAATATACAGTTTTATCCACAGTCAGATATCCTCGAATCTGCTGGCGCTTACCAGTCCAGTGAACAGTATCCGTATCATATAAATGGTCACTGGATGACCAGATTGAAAAATATGGATCATGCGTAACAAGCGGTATACTTGCAGCTCTTGTAACCTTCATAATAAACCTCCATTTTTTTTGTTTTAATTCCATTTCTTTTATTTTACCACATATTTCATGTTATACACAATTGATTTTACTTTTTTTCGATGAATTTTAATCAACTCTTCATAACCTTCGATTGCATTTTCATGCTGATTTTGTTACAATAATTAACGCATTAACTGAAAGGACATTAAGCTTTAATGAAAAAACATATCAATAAATTATCTGCTATACAAAAAGTTGCTGCTGGAATTGGCGGCGCAGTTGTCGTTTTGACCTCTGCCACAGATTTTTTTGCTGGAAATTATCTTGTCAACTACGCTATCGGCCGTGGCGGCGACGGTGGAAACCGTACAGTTTCTGATGATGCTGACGCAAATATTGAAGCCCAAAAAAGTGCTGACGCAGAGACAATCATAAATGATGCCAAAAAACAAATGGGTCTTTCAGCCGCCCTTTTTGAAGAGGCTCATCCTGCCAAAGATATTACCATTTTGTCAAATGACAATTTAAATCTTTATGGTGCATACTACAAAAATGAAGCTGCTGCCAGCGATCACCTTTGGGCCATTGTGATTCACGGCTACCGCTGCGATCACAATTCAATGACAGAGTTTTCACAACACTACTATGAGAATGGCTATCAGGTAGTAGCACCTGACCTTCGCGCCTGTGGAAAAAGCGAGGGCAATTATGTCGGTATGGGCTGGCTTGACCGCCTCGATATTATCTCATGGATCAACTGGATCATTGAGCAGGACCCTGATGCCCAAATTGTGCTGCACGGTGTCTCCATGGGCGCTGCAACTGTCATGATGACCTCTGGTGAAACACTTCCTGAAAATGTAAAAGTATTTGTTGAGGACTGCGGCTATACAAGCACCTGGGAAATATTTGCAAATGAATTAAAGCTTCGCTTCAATCTTCCGGAATTTCCGCTGATGCAGACTGCAAGCCTGATTGCATCTAACAAGGCAGGCTATGATTTTAAAGAAGCAAGCTCACTTACTGCTGTATCTAAATGTGAAAGGCCTATGCTTTTTATTCATGGAACAGCAGATGACTTTATCCCATATTCTATGATGAATGAGCTTTATGAAGCAAAACCTGGCACAAACAAGCAAATGCTTACAGCAAAAGGTGCTACTCACGCTAACTCACTTTATCTTCTTGGCGAAAGCTATTGGGATACCATTTTTGATTTTATTAACAAATATATAAAATAAATTTCTTTAAGACAAGCGGAGGCAAACAATGTTTACCCCCGCTTGTATCATTTATTCTTTTAGGACATTAAAATCATATTAGAATAAACGCTGTTTTCTGGATTGCCTCCCTTTATAAATTCAGCATCTACTGTTTTGCGATAAAACATCTTTGCATCACCAACCCAGCCTATTTTTTAATTCATCTTTTCTGGCCGTTCACAAGAAGACGTCACTGTTACAAACGCTCCTTTTTTACCACTTTCCATAATACAATCAATTACTTCTAATACGTGACATGCCATCTGTGCATTGGCACGATGTTTTCTTCCTTTAATGATTGCATCCGCCATTTCTGAAGGACCAAGTCCTCTGCTATTTTCGCCATATGGAAAACCATAGTCTAAGATTTGAGGCTCCATATTTTTCCCAAAGCCATTCTGTGCAGGAATATAAACTACCTTTCCTCCAAAATTGTTTGGATCTGGAATCTTTATAATGCCCTTTTTTCCATAAATGGTAAAATTTGCCTGATCATTTATTATACTGTCTCCATTTACACTGAATGTTCCTGTAACACCATTTTCCATCTCAAGAATCGTAAATATCTGACTTTCATTCTCGTAGGCAAACTCCTGTCCAAATGAAGGACTATCTGGAAGAACATTGACACGACTGCGTGCCAGATTGCGCACAGAAGCCACAACCTTATTTACAGGACCAAATAAGCTAACAAGTGCTGTCAGGTAATACACACCGAAATCATACCCAATACCGCCTCCAGGCATGCGCAAGAATCCAAATAGGCTTGCCAAAAGGTCAATATCACGATTTGCACACGCATCAAAGGAGGTAATTTCTCCGATTAAACCATCATCCAATGCTTTTCTAGCTGTCTGCAATGCTGCTCCCAAAAAAGTATCTGGCGCCGATCCGATATGCAATCCTTTTTTTTGTGCTTCTGACACTAACTTTTCTGCTGTATGATGAGAAAGCGTCATTGTTTTCTCTGTATAGACATGCTTTCCTGCCTCGATTGCTCTGCGAATCAGTTCCTCATGTGTTGGTGCTGGTGTTAAAATTACAACCATTTCAATCGCATCATCCGATAAAATTTCTTCATATGTACATGCCTTAATTCCATACTTCTGTGCCTTTTTCTGTGCATGCTCAAAATGCGCTGCGCAGCAGGCCACTACCTCAAGATTATCAAAACGCTCAATCATGTTTGTCAAATAAATGTCGCTAATCGCACCACATCCGACAACTGCAACCTTCATCTTTTTATCCATATGTTCTCCCTATCCCCAGTATCTCTTATGATAACGATTCTTTAATCGTATTCCAGATACAGTCAGCTGCAAATTCTGAGCCTTCTCTTGATGCATGAGCATTATCTTCTGCATACATTTCCACTTCCGGATGATTTTTACGATATTCCCACCACAGCTCTCCGACTGGTGCTAAAAGCGCATTTGCCTCTTCTGCAGCCTGTCGAAATGCTTTTGTCATGCGCGCCTGTTGATCTGGCTCATCCTTCTTTGCCCATGTCATATACACAAGCGGCTTTGCATTTGCCTCGCGAATCCATGTATTCAGCTGTCTAACTGCATCAAACAATTTTTCCTCTGGTCCAAATGGATGTGAGTGCTCCTGAAGTACAACATAATCATAGTGACCATATAAAATATTAAATCTCACATCTGGCTCCTGAACATGCTGCTCCAAAAACCATCCTCCGTGAGCAATCATCGTTACCTCACAATCATATCCTTCTTTTCTGGATTTTTCTGCCACCATATTTGGCATATCATTGTAATAGGTATGACTGTTTCCGATAAATAAAATGCGTAATTTTTTCATTGTTTACCTCCGACAAATATATGTGTATAAATTAATTTATTAGTATCTTAGCGTACTTAAATAGTAAAGTCAAGCCCAAAGACTTACCTAAGCCAAAAGCAACACAAGCTTATGTCGCCTGTCATTTGTATACTTACTGTCTGACTTTCTTGCTTAATTGATCCAATCTGTTCAAATGGCACTGTGATATCTGAATAGATTGGCTCACAAATCTTTTGCTGTTCTTCTCTCTCTTTTTTTGCATCGTTATCCAATTCAAACATTGGTGTTGGCTCATACAGGCGCGTATCACCGCTCCAAAATGCTGCCCTTTTTCCATTAATACTTAGCTCGATACTGCCGCCCTTTGCGCTCTTTGCCAGAAAATGGACTTCGCTCGCCTCCATTGCCTGACAGTCACGCCATTGCAGCAGCGCTAGCTTTTCTTTATCTTTTGCTGTTGCTGCTGTAAATGTCATGATTCCCTGTGTCAGTTCAATGTTCTCATATTCGTCAAAATGATCTGCTCTGATGCGCTTTGTCAATACTCGTGTTTTAGTTTTTTCACCAGCAAGGAAAATAGTATCATAAAGTGGTGTCTCTTTGCTTGATGGACCCACAAAAATCATATAATTTCCTTCCTCTACTAAGAAACTTCCACTGATACAGTCATAAAAACGAAGCTCATTTGTAGAAATACGCTTTATAACATGCCTTACTTCATCTGGCGCAATATCATGAAGTCGTTCAAATGCAAGAAGCTGGCGGCGAGGCTTTGGAACACGAGATTTTAGCGCTGATGCATAAATCTGAATAACTTCATCGCTAGTCTGTTTTCCCGTATTTTTAACATCAAATGCCACTTCTATATGTGCTGGATCTGACATATAAACTGAGAGGTTTGAATATAAAAACTTTGTATAAGTCAGTCCATGACCAAACGGATACAGCACCTCTTTGTCAAAATAGCGATATGTCCTCTTTCCCCGAATAATGTCATAATCATCAATATCAGGCAAATCATCATCGCTGTTATACCATGTCATATTCAATCGCCCAGCTGGTGCATTTTTACCATATAATGTCTGAGCCATTGCTGTTCCCATATCCTGGCTTCCTGTCGCGCTCCATACAATCGCTGGAAGCGTATTCTGTACAGAATGAATCGTGTACGGATAATTGGAGAATAAAACGCAAATAGCATCTGGCTTTATTTTACAGATCATTTTTGCCAGTCTCTCCTGATGCGGCGGCAATGCAAGTGTTGTGCGGTCAATTTCTTCCTTTGCATTAACCATAGGATGACAGCCAAGTGCAAGAATTACTGTCTTTGCACACTGCATAAGACGCTGTACTTCTTCAAAGCCATCTACGACAGTCTCCATTAAAAAGCTGCTTCCCTCTCCAGTCAGTGCAGAATAAAGTTTTTTATTCTTGCTAATCTGAATTGGCTGATCAAAACGGTTAGTAAGTCGTACTGCTCCATTCTCTGCAGGAATGATATGAAAAATTGCCGTGACAAACCAGTCAAACGCAGCATCCTTCACTGCCACCAGTGCGCCGTCCTCCTCTTCGCTTTGACGGCGCCCCTTTGAAATAGTTGTCACATACTTTCCTGTACGCTCACATCTAAGATTTATACGTCCATCACCCCAATCCTCTTTCACAAACAGATCTGCCTTATCTGACAGACAAAGCGTGCCATCTTCCTGAACTGCCACATACTGATCACCAGCACGAAGCGTTATGCGATCCCAGCCATCCACACAGCGAATTTTCGTATTCAAAAGCTTCTCTAGGCCTTCTTTTAGCGTACTCTTATGATGTGGCTCACCACCGTACCAGTCCTGATACCAGGCATCACAAAGCGGTCCAACTAAAACTGGATCTTTATGAAGAGTTTCTGACAGTGGCAAACGATTATCTTCATTTTTAAGAAGAACAATTGATTTTTTTGTCAGCTCCAGACAAACTTTCTGTGCTTGGCTGCTGCATAGATCTTTTTCTGTAACTCTGTCATACGGATTTTGTACTGTATCATCAAACATACCTAGCTTTAATTTTGTACGAAATACATTGCGAATAGCTTCATCCATTTCATCTTCAGACAAAAGACCATATTCTAATGCTTCACGAGCTGCTTCCTCTACAACCGGCATAGGATCGGACATTGCATCAACGCCAGCCTTTACAGATGCGGCAAGTGACTGTGCGTGTGTTCCAAAATAGTGATGCAGATTTCTAACAAGCTCCATTGCACCGCCATCACATACTGCATGCTTTAAACCATATTGCTTCTTTAAAATAGATTTCACCTGCGGATTTAACATTCCCGGAATACCGTTGATTTTATTGTAGGCCGTCATAACTGCCTCAGCACCATGCTCTTTGATGCAGCGCCTAAATGGTTCAAGATATAGCTCATACATATTTCTTGGATCAATAGATGCATTTTTCCAGCCTCTGCCACGTTCTGTGTTATTCGCATAAAAATGTTTCAGCGTTGCCGCAATGCGCAAATAGTTAGGGTCATCACCCTGCATACCCTCTATGTATGCTCCTGCCATTGCTCCTGTCAGCACAGGATCCTCTCCATAACCTTCCTCATTTCGTCCCCAGCGCGGATCTCTCTCCAGATCAACAGTCGGTGCCCAACGGCTTAGTCCACCAGCCGGATGACGATGCCACAGTACTCTTGCCTCTGTTCCAGTGACTTCTCCCGCCTTCTTTATAAGCTCTGTATCCCAGCTGGCACTCATGCCAATTGGCTGTGGAAATGAAGTAGTTGGCTCAGGTATATTTCGCCCATTCTGATCATTTCGAGCCTCAACACCGTGAGCAGCCTCACCGCCTACATAACTCATATCAATTCCAAAACGCGGCAGCTCAGGCATAGTTGAAGCCATACATGTTATCTTTTCTTCCAGTGTCATATTGGCTAAAAGCCAGTCTAATCTCTCTTCAATCGGAAGCTTGGCATTCCAAAATGGATTTTGTCTATTTTTTTCTTCCATGTTTTTACGACTCCTTTTATTGCATTAACTAGCATTTCACTTACTGTCCAAGCAATACCATTTTTACAAGTCCACTTGAATGCCTTCCATTAAGTGATACATCTACAATCAGCTCCAGCCTTCCAGACATAAATGATTCTGTATTTAACTCAAATTCCTTTTCCGCACAAGAAAGATAAAGATTATTTAATGGCATTTCCACTTCTGATACGCCAACTGCTGTGACACCATCTGGCAAATACAGCTTTATTTTAACCCACTGCTGTTCTCTCATTGTATTCGAGTTGATCACTTTTACTTTAAATTTGCGATTTTCTCCTTTTTTAAAGAAAGCTGATCCCTCATAATCAATCAAAACCTGAAATGCTGTAAATTGATATCTTGCTATATATGGCTGCGCACAAAGCTCATTTAAAGGTATCTCATACATTCTGCCGCTTAAATTAATATATGGAAGATAGTCATCTATTTTCTTGCAAAACAATGCTTCTTTTTCACAACACTCAATTTTCATACCGCCCTCTGCAAATACATCGCAAAGATCCTGTCCAAGAAATCCTGGAATATCTCTCAAAATACGCTCTGCAAGCTGAGTTGCTGTTTCTGGCACCCAAATGCCGCCACCTGTTTTATTGATACACATAGTAACAATTTTATCATTCAGCGGATCAGTCCATTTCTTTGGAAGTTTCGATGCACCATTCATAATACCTAAAAGTGCGCCTAACGTTGCACATGTGCAGTCAGTATCCTCGCCACAATTATTTGCCAAAATAAGACTCTTTCCAAAATCGCCTTCTCCATACAAAAGACCGAGAACAACAAATGCCACATTCTCCGGTGCGTCAAAACCAGCTGCACCCAATTTCATTCCTTCATTATTCTCTGTCGGAATTTCACTAATCGCGATTCCCTGAATGCCAAAGGTTCCAGGTGCTGTATTATGAATCAGTTTTCTAGCCTCAATGAAATCAACTCCCGAATGATAGCATTCAACTGCCTTTCGTATTGTCTGCGCAGTTATACAGTTCTCCGGAAGATAAGAAAGACCTATTTCAACAAGCTTCTCTCTATCATTCTCTACAAACGCTGCACTTTGTATTGCTGATGTAAAAATTTCTGCATACATTCCCTCATCAGCATGATCTACAATTGCATCCTCAAATGCATAGCGCGTTGCTATTTCAGGATGTCCCGGTGCAAGACAAGCCCACAGCTCTGAACGAATCCAGCAGCCATTGCTATTCTTATAAGTATTATCTACATCACCACTCAATGGCGGAATTAAACCTGCACGAAGATTTGTTTTCCCGGTTCCATACTCAACCCAGTTTGGGATAACAAAGGATAGCCAATATTCTCCAAGAATTGACGCATTTACATTTCTTCCATACCGCTCAACAGCAGCCAGCCACACAATCTGTAAATCTAAGTCATCATTTGCCGGCGGTCCCTGAGTAAGATCCTGCACATAAAAATCTACATTTGGAATCATTCGTTTGCACTCAAATGGTGCTCCAAGCACACCTCCTACATTTTTTCCGGTCCAACATCCAGCCAGCTTATCACGCAGCTCATTTAACTGTAAAATCATTTTACGTCCTCCTTTTATTATTGATTTTAACTGACTTTTATATGCATTTTTACAAGTATTCTGCTGTAAGTATATTCCAGAAATCAAATTTATTCAATGTACTATATTTTCATTTTTGTTAAACAAAATTAGCCGCCAGGACTATCCCAGCGGCTAAAATAATTTAAGCGGAATCATCTTAATCAGTGGTGCAATCACCTGCTCTGGCAAAGCGGCAACCATATCAGTTTTTGTGATACCAGGTGCAACTGCATTTACACGGATATTGCTTGGTCCAAGTTCTCTTGCAAGAGACCATGTCAAACCATTAATCGTCTGAATAAATGAATTCCAATCTTTGATCCCATATTCCTTAATCATATTGAACGTTTACCTTACTTTACCTTATTTTACTTACTTTGTTTCACTTTCTTTTGCCTTACTTCATTTTACTTTAATTTTTATTTTGGATTTTTCATCTTATCACCGACAAACCAATAATCACAAACCTTTCCGCCGCTTGCCAATGTGTATTTTCTATTTAATTTTGCATGCATCAGGGAAGCTGTTATATGGTCAATATCGCACATAACCGGCAATACCTCCAGATAGCCCTCTCTTCTTGCAAATGTATTCAATGGACACTGTGTAAAATAATAGTAGAAGCCATCCTTGTGTTTCTTTTCATCGAAATGGAAATCCCACGAATATTTTTTATACTGCGGATGCTCGTCCAGCCACTTTGCATCTCTTTCCATCATTTTTTGAATTCGTTTTATACCGCTCGCCTTATTGGCATTGATCAAAATGCCCATTACCTTCATGATCGGAGCGGACAGCACATCTTTTGAAATCGCACGCAGATCTTCTACTGAAATTTTTCCATCAGCAGCTTTCCATATTGCCAAGAAGACCAGACATTCATACGTGTTGGACGCCATCGGATTGTCCCTTCCAATATCATCTGAGCGATTTAACATATCTCGATATTCTGCATCTGCTTTTGGAATCAACGCTTTCGTATATGCTTTTCCATAGCGCTTATTTAAGCTCTTTTTGATAAACGGCATAAGCATGTTCCAATATTTGTTGGTATATTCCATCATAATTTTTGTTTTCCTTTCCTATGCGTTCACACATTCTTTATGCTTATTATTATCTATACATATACATATTACTTTCACATATTACTTCCGTACACATTCTGTATACACAAGCGGAATGCGCGCTCCCAACTCTTTTGAAAACCGCACACGCCAACCATGAAATTCCAACCATCGAAGATATTCCTCTGATGTCCATTGATGTTCAAAGCGAATTCCTGCAATTTTCAAAATTCCTGACCAAATGCGGCTGATAACACCCTTCTTATGTCCCACAAAATTCGGTGCAATCAGCAAGCCTCCATCTTTGAGCACACGATCAATTTCTTTCAGCGCCTTTTGCGGTTCTGGCATCACATGGAGCGCATTGGCAATTATGACCACATCAAATGAGTTGTTCTCATACGGCAGACACGTCGCATCTGCCACTTCAAATTTCAGCTGTTTGGGATAGTTTCCCTTTAATGCCTCGCAAATCATCCCTTTTGAGTAATCCGTCGCGATCATTCGCTTCGATACCTGCGCTACATGCTTCGCCAAAAGTCCCGGACCAGTTGCAATTTCCAACACTTCTTTATCCACTACTCGTCTTGAAATGCGCTTATACATATACGCATAATATTTCTGATCCATACGCATTGCCTTCTCATAAATCGGTGCATACAAATCCCATATTTTTTTATTCATATATGATGCTCCTTCCCGTTACCGGTTCTGTTCCATTGGGATATTCGTTCTGCTCAGCTTACGATAAAATAACGGGGCCTTTTGCTGTCATCTTACAAATTCCTCTCGGTGTAATCCGAAGCTCTGGAATTACTGGAAGTGCCAGAAATGAAAGTGTTACAAATGGATCAATCTGAGAGGCCACACCCATTTGATGCGCTTTTTTAATCATTCGCTGCAATGCTTCATTCACATTTTCAAAGCCAGCATCGCTCATCAAGCCCATAATCGGCAGCGCTAATGTCTCATATACCTTTCCATTTTCCACCACGGTATAACCGCCCTGAGTTCGTATAATCTCATTGACTGCAATCGCCATATCCACATCATTATCTCCGATTACAATAATATTGTGCGAGTCATGTGACACGGATGATGCCACCGCGCCATTTCGGATTCCATACCCTTTTGCCACGGCAACGCCGATCTTACCTGTATTGTGATGCCGCTCAACTGCTGCAATTTTTGAATATCCGCCGAATGGTTCAAAGTTTAATGTAGGAGGAAGTGAAATCGTAAAATCGGTCGTCGTGATCTGTCCTGCATGAATTTCAATCACATGCGTCTTTTTCTTTGAAATTGGCAAAAGAAATCGCTCTGCCTTGACTTTATCCAGATGAACGGTATGCTTTAACACGTGGCTGCAAGGACGCACACGAATCGGTGCATCCTCGTTCAATCGTTTTCCTTTATAAAATACGTCTGTCACATTTAAATCTGTCAAATTATCAAGTACCACAAAATCTGCCTGAAATCCCGGTGAAATTGCACCTAAATGCTTTAATCCATAACACTTTGCAGTATTGATCGTTGCCATTTTAATAGCACGAATCGGATCAAGTCCAAGCTTTACCGCCATTTTTACGCTATAGTCAATGTGACCATCTCTTAAAATATCTTCAATATGTTTGTCATCTGTGCAGAAAGAAAAATATTCCGTGTCAATTCCAGTTCGTACAATTCCCTCTACGATATCCTTCAGATTATGTGCCGCACTTCCTTCACGGATGTGGACATGCAGTCCCCTGCGCACCTCCTCCAATGCAAATTCAAAGGTTGTCGCTTCATGGTCGGTATCCACGCCAGCCATCTTATACGCGCTCAACTCCTTGTTCGGCAAATACGGTGCATGTCCGTCAATTGTTCTGTTCTCAAAGAGATTCATCTTTACAAACATGCTCTCCTCTGCATGAATAACAGCCGGATCATCCATTACCTCTCCTAAGCCCAACACTCTTTGGTTTCTCACATACGGATACATGTCATTTGCGGAAAATACACATCCATTGTCATCCACACTCGTCGATGGCACACAAGATGGCATCATTACATAGACGTTTGCCGGTGATTTTTCTGTCTGGTTCAAAATATAATCAATGCCAGCCGCGCCGCTCACATTTGCTGCTTCGTGCGGGTCGACAATAAACGTCGTCGTTCCATGCTTTGCAGCCGTGCAAACGAGTTCATTTGGTGTCACCATCGTGGACTCTAAGTGCAGATGTGCATCAATGTAGCCCGGAGCCAGATACCGACCACCCAGATCAATCTCCTTTTTCCCACGATAGCTTCTCGACACACCGGCAATCAAACCATCTTTGACTGCCACATTTGATTCTACAATTTCACCAGTAAACACGTCCACTAACTTTAAATTCTTTAAAACCAAATCTGCTTTCTGTTTTCCAAGCGTTACATTGGCAAGTTTCTTATACTGAGTATACTCCATAAAATCTCCTTTGCTTTTTTCTAAGCATATCGCCTAAAAAACAGTTTGTCAACGCAATTTGATAGCAGAAATTTCATATAAAGCGAAATTAATCAATTTAAATTTCGTTTTGTTTTTCGTTTTTAGCGAAAACGTAGCAACAAAATAGCCACTATGGTCAGATAAAAAATCGTTTTCCCTGATCCTAGTGACTATCAAATACACCACACATTATTCATGCATAAAAACTTGAATCTTAATTCGCAGCCAATTTCCCTTCTTTTCTTTTTCCGTAATTTTTCCAAAAAGAAGCTTTCCTGCGTCCATCAAACGTGCAAATATGATATTATCTTTTTGAGGTATATATCCAATCTTTACTCCCCCCATTGTTTTAATAAGAATTGCAAACTCATCATATGGATTATCTGGCTCTCGAAAAAGATTCAATCTGTCACCACTTTTTAAATAAGGCTCCAGTTCATCAATTCCCTCAATATGAGTTGTTCCTGCCACATGAGTATCTAAAAGAAAAATGTCTCTCTCAAACGGCTTTGGAATCAAAGACTCTCCGTTCTTTCCATGAAATAACGCAAGCAGTCCATCTCCCCCTAATTCAATCAAGTTATTCATGCGATTTCCCCATCATTTCCTCAATTTTTATTCTGTAGAATAAAATACGTTCTTCATATTGGCCCAAAATCTCCTCATATTGCTGACGCAACTGCTCTGTTTTCTCCTCATCCTCCAAAATTTCCTTCATTGTATATGGATATCTTGTTTTTATCTGAGCAATACATTCCTGTATTTTTTTCAATAAATTCTGTAGACGTCTTTTTTCCTCGTTAAGCTGCTCAATTGTATCACCCGACTGTTTTACAAGTGTTTCGCTTCCCACCATTGCATCAATCATCCTTAATGTTGCCAAATCTCCATTTTTATAGGCTGTTACTGCATGCTCAAACAATTCTCTTTGAGCGTCTGTTCTCTCTGGATTCATATCAGAATGTAGGATTTTAACCAACTTACGATATAGCATTTTCAATTCCTTGCTATCCGATTCTGACAAAGCATCCGATTCCTTCCATTGTAACGCCTCATTCATTTTACTGATTCGTTCATCAAGCTGCTTTTGATATGAGGCAAATTCCTGATCAAGTATTTCTTCTATTGCTACAATACTGACCGGTTCCTGCCGATTTCTTTTTGCCTGAATCAATTCAATTTTTCGTTTCAAACGCAGTGCTGTACACTGCGCTTCATACGCCCGATATTCAATACTTCCAAATTCTAACGTATATTTTGCTTCTATATTCCTGCAAATCACAAATTGAAGTTCGTCGCGTTCCAATAAAAGCATTGACAGTTCGATACGAAGTCTTTCAATTTCGTTTTTTATCTTATCGAACTCTGGAAATATAATTATGTCATCTGCCATTTCTATTTGCTCCATTCCCCACAAAGCCATTCTCTTTCAGTCGATCAGTAGTATTTCGCCTCCTCGATTAAGCTCACATTTCCGTTTTTAATTTCAAACTTGTTTACCGCACAATTTCCCTGATATACACCACTCCAGAAATCCTTTAACTGTTTATGAAGCAAATGCAGAAAAAGTGCTTTGTTCAATGCGCCATGACCAGATATTAGAACTGTTGCATCTGGTTTATTTTCTTCAATTGGAAAAAGTACATTTTCAATAAACGCCTTTGTTCTTGCCAACAATGACTCATATGACTCTGCCCCTTTCTCTGCTACATAATTCTGTGGATCATCAAAGAAAAGTGCAAAGCTTCCTTTACGTTCATCTACTACGGTTCCTTCGTACAGCCCAAAGCCAACCTCAATCAATCGTTCATCTTTCGCGATTTCTATATCTCGGTCCCCTTTGATAATGCATGCTGTCTCATAGGCACGCTCCAATGGACTGGAGAAAATATAATCAAACTTTATGTTTTTCAATCCATCTGCCGTTTTTTGTGCAAGTTTTCTTCCATCCTCCGAAAGACTGATATCCGTTTTTCCTTGCATTTTTCCCATCTTATTCCACTCTGTCTCACCATGTCGAACAATGTACAAAATCATAACTATTTTTCCTTCCTATGGTCAGTGGTTCATCTTGTTACGCCAACAAATTTGCAAAGTTTCTCCGTCACGTGATCTCTCCAGTTAGGATTCTGTGTTTCATATTGTATTAATTCCAACCACTGGCTATCATTTACAATATTTTCTTCATAACGTGCTTTCTGCCAGTCCGTCTCTTGTGGAATGCAGAAAACATTATGGTCAAAATGGAAATTTTCACCTTCATCAAAACAACAAATCTGGATTGGCTTTTCATGGAAAAATAAATTTCCATACCATTCCGTTAAAATGCCCTGATCATATACGGCAATGCCTCTTCCATCTCTCATACTGATATTGTAGCGCAGAATGGTCTTTTCACAGTCTCTATTGTGATTCAGCTTCATGCAGTCCAGCCAAAATCCCCCTTCATTATCATGCGAATAGTTATACTGAAAAACTGTCGTACCCGCAGTTCCCCAGTCTGTATCAAACGCTGTTCCATCATTTTCAAACATTCTGGTTCGTGCCACTTCATTTCGCTGAATCAGCGCATCCCGTGTCGCACAAACCCAGATACCGGCAATCAACTGAGTATCTTCAAGTGTACCAAGAGCTCCTGCATCAAAACATACATTACTGTCAATCAATGGAGAAATACAATTTGCCACAATAATTCCATCTGATCCAGTTCGTTCAATCCTATTTCCACGCACAACTACATGTGTATGATGAATATCATTTATAAAATCTTCCTGCTGATTTACACGTATACCACTTGTTCTGACATCGTGAATGTAGTTATTGCTGATAATAATGTCATGAAGATGATCTTGAGCTGATGTACGACCTGGAAAGGTAACATACACAGCCCCATTCCAATACATGCTCTGGTATACTGGCATTGCCCGTCGATTTTCACCATCTACTTCAAAGATTTCGCAATCAGAAATTTCGATTCCTGCTGTAATTCCCTCTGACTTTGCACTAATGCAAATTCCCTGACGCACACATCTTTCGCTGCTATGATTACAAATACGAAGTCCCTTTACTTTCCAATAGCTCACTCCATCCAGTAATATCGCTGCATATGCACCATTTCCATCAATTAACGGTGCTTCTCCATCCCCATATGTTCCAATCTTTGCAAATTGAAAACGATCTCCATCCCCACGTGGGCAAAGCATTCCTTTCCACTCACAGCCACATTTCAAAAGCAACTTATCTCCAGCTCCAAATAAAATCTGATTCGCAGCTTCAAGACTTTTCAGCGCTGCATCCGGTGTAATTCCACTGTTTTCATCATTTCCATTCACAGCATCTAAATAAAAGATTCTTCCCATGGTTCGTCTCCTTTTTCTTTCCTTAGCTTTCACATCAACTTTTCCGACCCAACAGTTTGCTTAGCTTATCAGCTGGTACACTTGGGTACAGCTCCATGATTCGATTAACAATTCTTTTTCCTGATTCAACTGGGTCTTCACGATACGCAGATGTCACATACTCATATCCAAATACATGCTCCAAAGTCGAATAGACTGCAATCGCCCAACCATATTTCTCACCTTTTTTATTTTTACGCTGACGAAAATCTCGAACGCACAAATACATCTGCATCTGTAAGTCTGTGATTGTACCCTCAAAGCCCTTTTCACCATCTTTGCCAAATCCAGCCTTTTGTTTCACTTCTGACGAATAATATTCTGCATTTGCATTCTCTTGTGCAAACAAATCCATTATTTTCTTTTGACGTCTGGAAGCTTTTTCATCGTCCCAAAGGGCATCGAAATCATACCCATCTCTTCGATAGTTCACAAAATATGGCAGCCATTCTTTAGAAATAAATCCAGCTTTCTTATCAAAAAATTTTCCATAAGCAACATTTCCACTACGGGCAATAATCGCTCTCCACTCCCAAGGATCGACTTCTGGATTCTTTGACCACCAATATTCTGAAGCAGTTCGTTCTTCCAACGAAAAGCCCGGAATTTCATTCTTAAATAATGGTAAAAATCCTACTTTGTTTATATACGCAATTGCTTCATCAACGGTATGGATGCATTCTGGATTATTCCAATCTATACCGTCCATAATCCACTTATCGTTCTCATTTTTCATTGCTAACCTCCAAACAAATATTCTGCTATAATTATATCCTATGCAATGAATTTAATCAATTTAAATTTCGTTTTGTTTTTCGTTTTTGAAGAAGAAGCGTTACTGTTCATGCGTCATGCAACGAAGAAGCTGCAATAAAAGATAGCCACTAGAACCAGATAAAAAATCGTTTTCCCTGATCCTAATGGCTATGGTATTATTTTTTATTCATTTAATTGCTTCCAACTATCAATTTCACCAATATAGATTTTTCTAAGTTGTTCAAGCGTAATTGTCTCTAATGGATTTTCTTCATTTACAACTACCGCAATTCCTTCTTTCGCTATTGTTTCATAGTCAAGGAGTTCTTTTTCATAATCCTTCAATTCTCTCGATGACATTGCAATTTCTGCATTACGTTTTATTACAGAATCAATTCCCTTTGAAGAATCAGATTCCTCAATTACAATCTCTGCTTCTGGATTCTGCTGCATATATTCTTCTGCTATTACCTCCATAAGCGGTGCTATTGAAGTCGAACCATCTACCATTATTGTTCCCTTTGGTCTCAATGAAACAAATGTGCTTGCCTTTCCAACTGCCACATACTGTTTTTCTACAGTTTCCTGTCCCTTTCCTCTGATAAACCTTAGAAATTCCTGTTCAAGCTCATTATCATTTTCATAATAAGCAATGTAAAAAGAACGTGACAATGGGTATGTTCCTTTTTGTACGGTTTCGGCATTCAATGTCTTGCCATCTATCTGCAATGCTTTTACTCCCTGTGCATCATCAAGTGCACCCATTGAAACATATCCAATTGCATTTTTCTCTTGTGCAACCGTCTCAAGTACCAAGCTTGCCGAGTCTGCAGTTTCAGCATCTGTTCTTGTTAAATCTGATGCACCAGTTTCTTTATTTTTTTCATCAAAGCCTGTAAGCTGCGAAAACGTGCTTCGTGTACCTGATCCATCCTCTCTTGTAATTACCATTACATTTCCTAATTTATCAAGACCAGATATCTGCTCTTTTAATATGCTTTCATGTGTTCTAACTGAACGGCAGCCACAGATTGCTGTCAAAACTATGATACCTAACATTACTTTTCTGTTTTTCATTTGCTTCATTCCTGTCTCCTTTTTTATCATTATCTCGGAGTTTATCAGGATTTTGTCAAATTCACTACACTCTTTTTGTCAAATTTGTGTAAAACTTGGTTTTCTCATAGCCACCAAAAAATACGAAAAAAGCGTTTTCTCTTTTTCACGTTTCTGATTACTTCTATTCTGAAATTATAGTGGCACATAATCTGACACTGGCTTCATTGAAATATGTTCGAAATAATTCCTTTAATTCCATCCATAATGCAGGATACGCATTATTGCCACAATATCTTTTTTCACGATTCTCTGTTAGCTTTATCCATACTCCCCATTGTTCACCATCAAGAATATCTGGATTATTATATTTTTCTTCCCATTCATGAATATATAACGTTTCATATAACTGGTCAATTATCATGAACCATTCATTTTCCGACATCGTACGTTGAAAAACAGGTTCTTTACGATGTCCAGCATAAACGCTTACCATGATGGAGTCTATTCTTTTTTCCATAAATACCTCTGGATAGCCTTCAAAATAACTGCCGTCATAGAAACTGATTGATACAATTATATCGCGGTACTTTTCCGTTTCGTTTTTACAAACAAAAACAGGTGGTGTTCCAAAATCTTTTTTACAATCAAAGCAATGAAACTCGGGTTCTATCCCACATACACAACAGCCTCCCAGATAAAGTTTCTCTTCATCAAGAGCTTGCTTTGTTTCTTCATTTAATATAGGATATCCGTATAAAATAGGTGCAGTTTTTGAACTGCCACAATGTGGACATTTTTTATTCATTTCATTTTTCCTTTCATTCTTCTCTTGATATACCAAAATGAGCCTCAACAATCTCATCTAACTGCTTCGCAATTTCTGTAAATGGCAAATTCAGATCCAACTTGCCGCATTTTTACAAAACTGATTAAAAATGCCATTCTTCTAGCCAATGATGATGAACCAGAATTATAAAAGTTCTTATCCTCACCATATTTCATTGCCAGTTGAGTACAGGCGACCTGTCCACCATAATCAAGCATTCGCTTCATAATCGCAAGACTACTATCCGTAAACACTTCTTGTATTCGGCAACGACCTATTTCAGTCGAACCTTGTTAAACATTTTATCCTCCTTCGTTACTTGCTATCTTCTTTCTGAATATGCCTTTTTGCCTTCGTATCCAAAGTTACCAGATCAATTCGTGCAAGTTCCTGCAAATGCATCAAGCCTCTGCACGAATTTCATAATTGATCATATATTTCATAATTGATCATATTTGTCACTTTTTCCCTTTGCTTTATCGACCGGATACTTTACTTCATTTTGAGTCATTTTCATATTAATAATCTCATCTGCATCCAAGCCAAGCTTATCCAACAAATTTTGGCAATAGACCATTACGTCTGCAAGCTCCTCTTTAACGTGCTGCAAATCATATTCTTCATCGGACCATTGAAAACACTCCAATAACTCTGCAGCTTCAATTACAATTGATTTCGCTAAATTCGCTGGCGAATGGAATTGATCCCACTCACGATCTTCAGTGAACTTTCGAATTCTTTCTATTGTATCTTTTGTCATCTTACATTTTCCTCCGTGTTCATTTCGTTTTTATCATCTATTCAAAATAAATTTTACAATTAGCCAAGCTTTTTTTCAAACGTATATATGCCTCATAAGTAGGCGTTGTTCCCTCAAGGAAACCACTTTGATAAGCGTCACTTCTTTTAATATCATTACGAATCAAAATATAACTTAAGTTTTCTACTGTAATTCCATTACGATTCCTTACAATGTATATTCCGTCATTTCGATCATACTCATCTAACAACTCAGGATAATGTGTTGTAAAAATCAAGGTCCCCCCATTTTTGTTAAAGCGGCTGTCCATAAAGAAACGAACCAAAGTTGTCACTATTTCTTTATTGAAATGATTTTCGATCTCATCCACCAGAAGATATCCACCTGATTGAAGTACTTCTTTTACCATTGAAAATGTAATAATAAAGGCACATGCTGAATGAAGAATCAACGATCTCTGTATTTGCAACCTTCCAGATGATCATTTACCATCCCTATGGATTGTAAGAATGAATAGGTAATCACAGGGCCTACAAAAGCAATTCCTTTTTTCTTCATGTCAAGAGCCATCTTACGAGACACATCTGAAACTGTCGGTATCTGCTCTACCATCTTCCAATGACCATCTATGACATTATTTCCAGTAAAATGCCACAAGTACGCGTCAAATGATCCGTATTGAGCTTGAATTTTTTTTACTTCCTGTGCATTCTTGCGCACACTGAATATCTTACTGCGATTGCGTATGATTCCTGAATCCAGCATAAGATTCTCAAGTTCCTCATCTGTCATTTCACTGCACTTATCGATTTGAAAATCATGGAATGCAGCACGATAATTTGCTCTCTTATGCAAAATTGTTTTCCACGACAAACCTACACTTGCTCCTTCAAGACAAAGCATCTCAAACTGAAAGTTGTCATCATGATTCACTTTGCACCACTCATTGTCGTGATATTCCTCCAATATCGGATCGCCCTCATACCACGCGCGACATTTATTTTTTTCTCTTTCCATATATACTACTATATGTCCTCTCTCATTATTTGCTATTATGACTATTATGAAACAGCTACTATACAGACTCTTATCAAAGCATCAACCTGATTTTCTCTATCAATGCTTTATCCGCTGGAAGCCAATCCACACTATCAAGATATTCCTTCGTAAGCCACCTTGCCGCTTCATGTTCTTTTAGCTCAAGTTTGCCGCTTACGATTTCACACCAAAAGCAAGCCATTGACAAATGGAAATTCGGATAATCGTATTCAATCGTATCAATGCGTTCCCTCACCGATATCTCAGTATCGAGTTCTTCCTGTATTTCTCTTTTTAATGCTGCCTCGGGTGTTTCCCCGGTTTCTATCTTTCCACCAGGGAATTCCCATCCATCTTTCCATTCACCGTAACCGCGCTGCGTGGCAAATATCTTTCCATTCTGGCGAATGACGGCTGCTACTACTCGTATTGTCTTCATATTTTTTGTTTGCATTTCCTTTGGGAAGCAGACTTTCCCCTTTCATATGGATAAACTTTTCATAATACCTCTCATACTGCTCCAAATTCATCCTTTAACCCACATCTTTCTGCTTCATCTCAAATTTTCTAGCTATCTCTGGTGTGGTTTACCATGCAGCTAATATACTTCAAAAAATGATCTGATGCTTTTCCCGGAGAAGTCAATAACTCCACATACTCTTTTATAAGCCGTTCCATATAGTGTTCCTGCCATTCTGGAACGCGTTCCTGAAACAATTTCCAATCTGATTTCGTTATATCATTCATCTTATAATATCCTTTCCCCGCTTACAATAAAAATCAACTTATTTGTCATATATCTTCATATCTTTTTAGTTTATAAAATTACTTTTTCGTCTGATATTCCTGTTCTAGTTCCTCTGCTAGATACGCATCACTCATGCAGTGCATATCGGAAACACCGTCACGCATTAACTGATAGACTTCAGAATGGTAAAATAAACCCAATGCCTCATCCAATGAAAGTCCCTGCTGTTTGGCAAAGCACTCAATGACGCGAGCATATTTTTTCTGAAGTAAAATCGGATTTGCTGTCATCATACGCAATCTCCTTTCCTGAAATTTCAGTGTTGCCCACTGTTGATGTGATAAGCTTTGAAATACCAGATTTTAATATCAATCAAATTTTCGCAACGATATACTCTTCAAATGTTTTTCCAAGTAACCGCATAATCTCAAGTTCATCAGCTGCGTCATATAAAGCGTTATGTACTTCCGTATATCTACAATTGCCAGATAGCAACTGCATCATAGGTTCCACGCCATAATTGCGCTTCATTTTTCCTGTTTTGCAGCATTCTATACTGGCAGGAATCTTATCGTTATACTGCCTATATGCAGCAATTTTCATAATGTCAAACCATCTATAGGACGCTAATTCGTTCAGCAAATTCTTATCAAAAGCGCCATTATAAGCAAATAAATCTTTTACGCCATATTTTTCAAAAGCTTCTTTAAATTTTTCCATAGCTATCTTACGTGTAAATAAAAGATCTTTAGGTGTTCGTCCTTTTACCGGAAGTACCATAGAAAACATACCGCCAATCTTATACTCTGGATCAAATATAAAATATAGATCATCGACTTTTTTGAATGTATCCTTCTCCGCTATCACAACGCCTATGGACATTACTTCATTGTTCCAGTTTGTCTCAGTATCAATTACAGCAAAATAATCCATTTAATCATCCTTTCTTAGCCGTTTTAGAAAGTTCAATCTCTAGCTCATTCAATTGAATATTCTTATCCGATGGTTTATTGTATTTCTTGATAGCACCTTTTGTTATCGCATTTGTAACAGCATCCATAAAAAGTGTTTTGTTTGGCACAGTTATCTCATATAAAGTGTTATCCCTTGTATTCCAGAGTATTCCTTTCTTCTTTCCCATCGCAACAACGTAACTTGCGCACTGAAGGAAATGCTCGTGCGTAAGTTCAGAAACAAATTTCAGTTCATAGATGACATCATCCTTTACAGCATCTGCCATTCCAAATGCTGTAAAAAGCAAATCACCATTTTTTTTATTGGAAAAATAAAGTGCGCATCCACTCTGAACATCTTCATCCCTAGACAATCTGGTAGCCAATCGTTCACAAATAGCATTTTCCTCAGTATCACTAATAAAAGGAACTGCCACTTGGTTTCTATACCGGTTCTGCTTTGTTTCAAGAGATGTGACAAATAATATCTTTTCTTCAAGAGTTGAATTCTTCACCTCATCTGTATATAAAAACCTCTTATCCTCATCAATTGCCATGTGGAATTCAATACTGTCATCTATCGAATATCCATTAAAGTAAGTCGCTTCCTGAAAAATGCCTATGCATGGCGAAAGATCAATCAAACCGTCACTATTCTTAATTCGAATAATGCTATTGTCTTCAGACTCAATTTTCTTAGTTTTAATTGTTTCAAAACATTGCTCCACATTTTCTTTGAATTTGAATTCGAACATATCTGATATCTCCATATTTTCGAATTTCATATTCATATTTACCGGCGTAGATAGTGTTTTTTCTGATAATTCTGCTTCATCACTATCAACAAATATAATTTGATTTTTGCCTCTACTTGCAGCAACACAAAAAATATTTCTCAAAATCTCATAAGACTGATAAGGTTTATTAATTCTTACGGACCAGTAGCTTTCTGTATAATCAAAAATAACAACAATCTTTCTTTCTAGTCCCTTACTACTATCATATGTTGTAAATATTGCAGAGTCTTTTTTCGGTTCTGTTGAGCCCATAGAATCCGAATCTGAAATACTTGCATATACCGTAGCTTTGTTATAAATCACAGGATATTCCTCTTCCAATCTGTTAAGCGTTTTGGACAAATCCCCATTTCGTGATCCCAAACAAAGAAGATCCTCTGGCTCCTGCTGTGCCAAAAACTCTACTACTTGATCTATGTTCATTCTTTCTACGCGGCACTCACTATTTACACCGATAATAGGCTTGTTCCAAATGCGTCCCAAACGTGCCGCTAGTTCCGAAGACAATCGAAAACATCGAGTAAATTCTAATAAGACGTAATCATCCAGAAATTTATTAATAAATTCTGATACGTTCAGTGTTGTCTTATCATATATTTTTTGTTGCATATCACCAACAGCAATTATCTGTATCTTAGGATTCGCGGCTTTAACCATCTTTAATAATTCCGCCAACTCAAGCTCTATATCCTGATATTCATCAATGATCAAAACATCGTATGGTGCAATATTAGGTTTTGTATTAATAAACTTTTGAATGAGATCTGAAATTCCAGCCTTAACTCCCATGCGAATCAAATACATATAAGCAAATCCATGATAATTTGTTACTAAAACATTTTTTTCGTGTATTTTAGATTTTGCATCAATTTTCAGCAGCTTATTATATGTCAAATATAATATCTTTTTATCTCGCGGAAGTTCTTTACAAAGTGCCTGAATTGCTGTGGTTTTACCGCTACCAATACATGCATCAACAAGAATATTCTTGCCTTTTCGCGCAATTTCGACAAATTTACTTTGTTCTTCTGATAAGTTCATTTTCTATCACATTCCTTTTCTAAAATTGCTTGGATACTATTCAACACAGATTACTGCCCAGTTCTTTCAATTCAGCAATAGCATCTGTGTTATTACTCAAATCCGCTCTGTCACTTGCGGAGTATGATTTTATAAACAGCATATCCCAAAACAAATAATCTGCCATGCACTGAAACTGCTTATTGATCAGCTCATATTGGATGCTGCCGACCCTAGCAGCTCCGACAACAATGACACCGACCTTCTTGTTTTTTAGATGGAGTCCTTTGCAATAACATTTATCAATAATGAGCTTCAGCTGTGCTGACATACCCCACCAATAAACAGGTGTGGCAAAGACAATCACATCCGCTGCAACGATTTTATCTATTGTCGGATTCGTATCGTCCTGATCGACACAGCCCTTGCTGCATTGACAGACTCCGCAACCTTTGCATGGAGCAATGTTCAGCTTCTCTGGTGCGATGATTTCAATTTCATTTTCTTCTGCAACGCCTTCAGCAAATGCCTGGATCGCTGTTAATGTGTTTCCTTTTCTCGCACTTCCGTTTACGATTACTATTTTCATGTATATCCTCCAACTTCCGATTTTCTTAATTCTACAAACTTGAATTTGAGCAAAAGCTCAAGGGACTTTAATGCCCCTTATGCTTTTCTCTTTTCTTTTGCTGTTTCAACTCAAACATTCGCTGTTCTTCCGCCTCTTTTTTCTTGCGGCTTCTCTCTTTACGCTCCTGTTTGTTCTGTTCCTGCTGTAATTTCAATGCCTGCTGCGATTTTGTACCAATGCCGGTTTCCAGCGTCTGCTTTTTTGCTTCTCGCTGCATCCGTTTCGGATTTCTTTTTATATCCTTTACAACAGTTTCAACAGCCGGACTGAATTTCAAACTGAAATAGTATTTTTGAATATATTCCTGCACTTCGTAATCTTTTGGTTCTGCACCAAATGTTACCTTTGCCACAGATAATTTACCATCTTCAATACGCTCAAATATACCTACCCAAAATGGTTCTTCAAAATATACCGTCAGTTTTCCATTTGCTTTGTCCATAAAAATCCCTCCTAAAATTTATTGAACAAAGAATGGACAACCCGGAGGGGCAGATCACTTACCCTATTTATATAGGACGGCCGGGCTCCCTACCGGCTCTGGCACATCAAAGATGTACGTTGCGTTTTTATCTTTGCCTTGATAATCAAGCCATACGGCACGATTAACTTAATTCGGTAACTTTCGATTTACCTTCACTTTATTGTACCATATACTTATTTCATCAATTACAGATAACATAACATATTTTTATGATCTATGCTACATTTTTGCCTCTATTATTTTTCAGTTTTCTTTTTTTAAAAAAGGTGATATGCTGATACAAGATCATTCGAAAGGCGGTGAACTCATACAATGAGACTTATTCAAGGTAACTACTCGGTGCAGTTGTAAATCTGGCAACAGGTTGTATCGAGGTTATTTTTTGATGTTGTCAGTTGGCTGCACCTATCATTGAGGTATAGAATAATTATATTAAGATAGGAGTAGTTACAATGAATAAACATGAATTGATAAATATTTGGAAAACAGAAGAACATGTGGCGCATATCCATGGATGGGATTTCTCGCACATTGAGGGAAGATATACGGAAGAAACGGACATGCCCTGGGATTATAGACATATCATACTGGATTACTTAAAACCGGAAATGAAACTGCTGGATATCGATACCGGCGGCGGTGAGTTTTTGTTATCCCTCCACCATCCTTACGGAAAAACAAGTGCAACCGAAGCTTATCCGCCCAATGTCCAGCTATGTAGGGATACTCTGCTTCCTCTTGGAATTGATTTTCAGGCAAGCGACGGAAAGGATCCGCTGCCATTCGGTGATTCTGAATTTGACATTGTGATCAATCGCCACGGCGATTTTAATGCGGAAGAAATACATCGCGTTCTGAAAAGCGGAGGGATTTTTATCACCGAACAGGTTGGCGCGGAAAATGACCGTGAACTGGTAGAGCTTCTCTTAGGAAAAACCAAGCTTCCATTTCCAGAGCAGTACCTGGATATCGTTTGCAAGCAATTTCATGATGCAGGTTTCTATATTCTGGACGCCCAGGAATGTTTCCGCCCAATCAAGTTTTTTGATATAGGTGCACTGGTCTGGTTTTCACATATTATAGAGTGGGAATTTCCTAACTTCTCTGTAGATCGTTGTAAAAACAGCCTGCTGCATGCTCAACAGATTTTAGAGCAAAACGGCTGCGTTGAAGGACGAATCCATCGGTTTTTATTAGCCGCACGCAAATCTAAATAGAGCGTAAACTTTAAGGGTGAAGATACTTTTACACGTCTTCACCCTTGTGTTTATCTCACCTCTGGAAGATTCTCATCTCCCCAGACCTTCAAGAACTGTGGCATTATCGAAAATATCTCCGTCTGCCCACCTTCTTGCCTATTTTTTCATTGCTTCGATTACACATTCATGTTTTTTAGTTGTCTTATTATAATTGATTCCAACAAGCAATAAATTTCCCTGATAATCTTTCAAGACATTACCATACTGTTTTTCTTTAATCTGTTCAATTGCACCAACCGCACTTTTGTCCCATTTCAATTCAATTACTATCGCCGGTTTATCACGATGATGTGGTCTTGGGATCATGCACACATCAGCAAATCCTTTTCCTGCTGGCAGTTCACGAACCATAGTGTAGTATTCACGTGCAAAATAGAATGCAAGATGAATGGTACAGCTAAGGGAATTTTCATCGTTATATTGGAGAATCGAAATTTCCTCATGTGCTTTCTCAACTCCTGCAGCAATAGCATCTGCATCCATTTCCCATAAGGCTTCCAGTAATTTACGTGAAGCCTCCACTGACTCTGCCACTCCGTACCAGTTCATTGTGCTGATTGCATTAATATATTCCTGTGAAACTTCTTTATTGGGAATACTCACAGTTTCAGCTGTACTGTTATACGTCAGATAGCCAAGGTGCACCAGCAAAGTCAATACATCATCTTTCGTTGCAAATGTAGTCATATCGTTGCTGAATGTTCCAATATGAATGGAGACAGCATCGCCTGCAAGCATTCGAACTACAGAATCTTTCAGCCCATCCATATCCATTTGAATATAAATTTTCAAAGCCTCGTATGTTTCCGTCTGGTTCCAGTAGGTTCCAAATTTGTGACGCAGCATTGCCTCTACAACGGATTTTGGACTGTATATGGAATATATTTCATTTCCCGTCTGCCGATGCGCGATCAACTGATAACCATCGTACCACATCTTTGCTTCTTCGAAACTCATATCATATTTTTCACAAAGAGCGAATACTTCCTTCTCTGTGAAACCAAAATATTCCGCCAGATCACCCGGATCGGTCATGGAATACTCGGTAAACATATTTAACGCAGAATGAGATCCATATTTCTTGATTGGAAGAATTCCCGTCATATAAGCCAACGCAACATAGTCTTTATCTTTCAACCATGCACGAAGGAAATCCAAATATTCTTTCTGTGCTTCTTTATCCTGTTTATATTCCCGAAATAAACAGTCCCACTCATCAATCAAAATAATAAAGGAATGATTTGTTTTACTGTAAATATCCTTCATCACCTGAATCAGATTATGTTCATCACGAAAGCGAACCGTTTCAAAATGATCCATCAGGTCAAAAATTAGATATTTCTGCAACATGGACAGCATTTCATCCATACTGTGTGTCATGCTTAGAAATTCCTGCATATTTACTTTAATGACATCATACTGATTACGGTGTTTTTCATAGGATTCTGCTTTTCTGATTTTGAGCGATTTAAATAATTCAGCCGAATCCTCTCCACGAGCATAGTAAGCGGCCAGCATATCCGCCGCCATCGATTTTCCAAAACGTCGCGGACGGCTGACACACATAAATTTCTGACGGGTATTAAGAGCTGCATTTGTTTTTTCAATCAAACCGGTTTTATCCACATAAATTTTCGAATTCAGGCTTTCCTGAAACCCTTTGTTTCCCGGATTCAGATAACTTCCCATACAAAAACCTCCCGTCAAATTTTTATATAATTTATTATACTCGATTCCCACAGCTATCACAAGGACAGGTTTAAATCTACACCAAGGATTGAATATGGCTTGTTACTGTTCACTGGTAACGTTCCGCGAGGTGTTTTTTGTGAACAAAGTTCACAG